>Ga0208116_1000570_pt1 | contig 11312 bp, 8 predicted proteins | sample LakWasMeta9_HOW4_2_FD_183859 | JGI IMG/M metagenome (GOLD analysis project Ga0208116, IMG submission 183859) | Freshwater sediment methanotrophic microbial communities from Lake Washington under simulated oxygen tension - Sediment Metagenome... | ecosystem: Environmental > Aquatic > Freshwater >... | reverse complement strand
CCTGCTGACCGCCTTGGGTGCCTGGCTGGCGGCGGTGCCGCTGCTGATCGTGGTGGGCGCCATGCTGGGCGAAGTGGCCTTGCGCGGCGCCGGCCCCTACATCGTCGGCACCCTGGCGCTGGCTGGCGCGGTGGCCATGCTGCGCGCGCCCAGGCTGGCGCTCTTCATTGAACAACTGGCGGTGCCGGCCCTGATCGTCGGTGGCAGCTTGCTGGGCTACGCGCTGTTTCGCGACCTGCCAAACCGCTGGGCGGCCGTCGCCGCGTCGCTGGTCGTGGCGGCGGTGGTGTGGGCCGTGCCCAAGCCCTGGCTGCGGGTGCTGTTGGGGGCGGCGGCGGCGCTGCTGGCGGGCCTTGCCGTGGCACCGCTGCGTTGGAGCTACCTGGGCCGCTCGGAGTGGCCGTCGGTCTGGCTGGCGCTGCATGTGCTGCTGGCGGTGGCGCTGCTGGGCGCGTGGATTCAGCGCGACCTGCTCAACCGGGGCGAAGACGCCCGCGTGGCGGCCGCGTGGGAGTCGCTGTCGGTAGGCTGGCTGTTGGTTACCCTGGCTGGCCTGGCCTTCTGGGCCGGCATGACCTTTCTGGTGGGCGCCAGCCTGGGCGACAGCGGTGAGGTAGCAGAGATTGCGCGCGAGCTCAGCCCCAAAGCGTCTTCAGCGCTGGCTGACATGGCCTTGCTGCGACTGGCTTCCATGGCGCTGGCGACGGCCGGCGCTGCCTGGCTGGCCTACAGTTGGCCCGCCTTGCGGCAGGCCTGGTGCGCTGGCGTGGCGCTGGTGCTGCTGGGTCTGGCCTGGTTCATGCCGTCGCTGGGCGGCGTGCTGCTGGTGTTGGCCTACTGCGTGGCCGGCGCGCGCTGGCGCGTGGCCGCGGCAGCGGGCGTGGCGGCGGCCTGGATCATCGGCGCCTTCTACTACCAGCTGAGTTGGCCACTGGCCGACAAGGCACTGTTGCTCGCGGGCGCCGGCGCCGCGCTGGGTGCGCTGGCTTGGGGCGCGGTGCGCGGCACGCCCGCCTCGGCGGCAGTAACGCCGGTCACGACCGGTGCTCTTGCACTTGGCAAGACACAGGCCGGCATCGCCTTTGGCGCGCTGTTGGTGCTGGGCGTGGCCAACATCGGCATCTGGCAGAAGGAGGACCTGATCGCGCATGGCCAACCGGTCTTCGTGGCGCTGGCACCGGTGGACCCACGCTCCTTGATGCAGGGCGACTTCATGGCGCTGCGCTTTGCCGTACCCAGCGAGGCGGCCGACGCCCTGCACGACAGGTCAGGCGCGCGCCGCCCCTTCGTGGTGGCCCGGCGCGACGCCCGTGGCATCGCCACGCTGCAACGCCTGGACAACGGTGAGCCGCTGGCCGGAGATGAGTTCCGCATCGAACTCTCGCCCAAGAACAACGGCTGGGTGCTGGTCACCGACGCCTGGTTCTTCAAGGAAGGCGAGGCCGAGCGCTGGGCGCGCGCCCGCTACGGCGAGTTCCGCGTCGGCCGCGATGGCCGCGCGCTGTTGGTGGGGCTGCGCGACGCGGAGCTGCAGGCCTTGTGAGCGTTTGATGAACACGTCCGCCAACGACTGGAACGCCCTCGCCGGCGAGTACCGACTGCAACCGGGCCAACAACCCGGCGTGGTCGGCCAACGGCCGGTGCTGGGCGCGGGCCGGCTGGCGCGCTTGCTGGCCGGCCAACGTGGCGAGCAGGTTGGGCACACGCTCACCAGCGTATTCACCCTGTGTGCCCATGCGCACCGCCGCACCGCCGCGCTGGCGCTGGCCGCCGCGCAACACGATGCGGCCCACCCGAGCGCCACGCAAGCTGCCGTGCTGCTGTACGTCGAGACCGCGCGCGACCACCTGCGCTCCATCGCGCTGGACTGGCCGCAACGCCAGCGCAGCCCGACACCGGACGCCCACGCCATGGCCTGGCTGCGCGGCTGTCCGCTGCCGCTGGCCAGCGCCAAGACGGTCGCCGATGCCGACAGTGCCTGGCAGTCTCTGGCCAGCTTGCGAACCTGGCTGGAACAAGACGTCCTGCAACAGCCGGTCAGCGACTGGCTGGGCGCCTACCGCGCGCCACAGGCCCTGGCCGAATGGTGCAGCGCGCAGGCGGCACGGCTGGCACCGGCGCGCTGTCTGGCCAACTGGCATGCAGCAGCCAGCGTCCTGGCACCCGAAACCCGGCTGCTGGCGCTGCTGGACCCGGACCCAGCGCGTCAGGCCACGCAGTTGCGCCAGTTGGCGCAGGCGCTGGTGAGCGACCCCGACTTTGTGCAGCACCCCGGCTGGCAGGGCCAATGCGCCGAGAACGGGCCGTGGGCACGGCTGCGCCATCGGTCGATGCAGGCGTCGATGCACCACACCGCCTGGACCCGCCTGGCCGCGCGCTGGCTCGAACTGCTGGAGCTGGCGGCCGCGACCCCCGAGGCCGACCGGGCCCGCGCCGCGCCGCTGCTGTCCAGCGGCGCGCTGAAGCTGGCCGATGGCCAGGCGCTGGCATGGTGCGAAATGGCGCGCGGCCTGTTGCTGCACTGGGTGCAACTCGATGGCGACGGCGCCGTGCGGGACTACCGCGTGCTGGCACCGACCGAGTGGAACTTTCACCCCAGCGGCGCGTTGGCGCGCGCCGTCGCAACGCTGGCGCCGCAGGACACCCAGACCGCCCGCATCCTGGCTGCGGCCTACGACCCTTGCGTGGCCTGCAGCGTGTAGCCGCCCCAATTTCCGCCACCACCGCCGCGCCCATGACCGACCCGCTCCTGCTCGACCTGCCGCTGTCCCTCACCACCGCGCGCCTGACGCTGCGTCCGCCCCAGGCAGGGGACGGGCCGCTGTTCCTGGCGGCACTCACGGAGTCACTACCCGAGCTGCGCCGCTATCTGGGCGCGCTGCCCTGGATTGCCTGCGACCATACGGCCGAGTCGGCCGAGCTGTATTGCCGCAACGCGCATGCCAACTTCGTGGCGCGCAAGGACATCCCCTATTTCATCTTCGACCAGACTACCGGCCAACTGGTCGGCGGCATCGGCTTGCACCGCGCGGTGTGGGCCACGCCCAAGGCCGAGGTGGGCTACTGGTGCCGGAGCTCCAGCGCAGGCAGGGGATTCGTCGGCGAGGCCGTCACCGCGCTGGCCGGGCTTGCCTTCCATCAGCTGGGCCTGGTGCGCCTGGAGCTCATCACCGACCAGGCCAACCAGGCGTCGCGCCGCGTGGCCGAGCGCTGCGGCTTCACGCTCGAAGGAACCTTGCGCAACGAGAGCCGGGCGCCCGATGGCACACTACGCAATATGTGCGTCTATGCGCGCCTTCCTGAGACGGGAGCCTGAACCATGAATCCAGCCAAAGTGCAGCGCGAGCGCCTGAATCGGCTCACCGACCTGCCCAACGTGGGTCCCTCCATCGCGCAAGACCTCAAACTGATCGGCATCAACACGCCCGCTGAGCTGATAGGACGCAATCCGGTTGCGCTCTACGACAGCCTGTGTCTGAAGACCGGTGTGCGGCATGACCCCTGTTTGCTCGATGTGTTCATCTCCATCACGCGCTTCATGGATGGCGAGGCGCCCAGGGTCTGGTGGGACTACACGGCAGAGCGCAAGCGCATGGCGGTGCACGCCTAGGACGACCTGCGTCTTCCCTCTTATCATGCCATCGCGGAGCACCGCGATATGGGCAAACCCCGTTGGAACCAGGACATGACGCCATCCTCCCCGCCACCGCGCGACTGCGCGCCATCCAGATCGGCGCGATGGATATGGCCTGCCCTGTGGCGCTGGCTGTGCAGGCTGGCGTTCGGCCTGCAGGTGCTGGCTGGCTGCCTGGCGGCACAGGCCTCCACGCCGGCGGCGCTGGTGGTTGGCGCGGACCTGGAGCCCTATGGCGTCAGGTGGGTGACGCTGGCCTATGGCGAAGCATTTCGGCGCATGGGCATCGCGATCCACGTGGCCAGCTTCCCGCTGGCGCGCCGCACGATGCTGGCCGACAAGGGAGAGATCGACGTGGACTCCGGCCGGATCTATCAATACGGTGCCGAACATCCCAATCTGATTCGGGTCGAGGAGCCCTTTACCAATCTGACCTTTGCGCTGTTTGGCATCAACCCCACGCTGCGTTTTGCGCGCATTGAGGAACTGAAGTCGAGCGATGTGGCCGTGGAGTACCGCCGAGGCATCCTCTTTTGCGAGAACCAGCTCAAGACGAGGGTTGCGCCGACGCGCCTGTCGGAGGCGTCGAGCGAGGCGCAGGGCCTGAGGAAGCTGCTGGCCGGCCGGACCGATCTGTACTGCGACCTCGAGTATCCGGTGCGGGCCTTGCTCAATTCGCCCGAGTACCGGGACATGATCCGTGTCTACAAGGCGCTGGAACTGGGCTCGGTTCCGATCTACCCCTATCTGCATCGCAAGCACGCTGCCCTGGCGCCGCAGTTGGCGGCCACCCTCAGGCAGATGAAGGCGGAGGGCCTGATAGAGAGCTACCGGCTGCAAGTCGAGGCAGAGCTGGGTTGGACACGCTAGCTTGAGATCGGGCGCGCGTCCCACGCGCCAACCGATCGCGCACGACTGAGCGCCACCGGCCTGAGGTATAGACTCTGGCATAGCGGTGTGATCGACACGACATGAACCCGATACCAACATGACTTTCAATGTGTTGTGGCTGCAATCCGGCGGTTGCGGAGGCTGCACGATGTCGCTGCTGTGCGCCGACACGCCGGACCTGCCCGGCCTGCTGCGCGACAACGGCATCAACCTGCTGGGACACCCGGCCTTGTCGCTCAAGGGCGGCGAGGACCACATCGGCTTGCTGCAAGACTGCGTGCACGGCCGCGTGCGGCTAGATGCGTTGTGCGTGGAAGGTGCGATGCTGCGCGGGCCGCATGGCAGTGGGCGCTTTCATGTGCTGGCCGGCACCGAAGTGGCGATGATCGACTGGGTGCGCCGGCTCGCCCCCATGGCCCGGCACGTGGTGGCCATCGGCGCCTGCGCCGCGTGGGGCGGCATCACGGCCTCCGGCTACAACCCGACCGAGGCCTGCGGCCTGCAGTATGAGGACGAACTCAAGGGCGGGCTGCTGGGTGCCCACTTTCGTGCCCTGGGTGGCCTGCCGGTGATCAACATCGCCGGCTGTCCGACCCACCCCGGCTGGGTCACCGACAGCCTGATGGCGCTGGCCGCCGGCCTGTTGACCGAGGCCGACCTGGACCCGCTGGGGCGCCCGCGCTTCTATGCCGACCAGTTGGTGCACCACGGCTGCACCCGCAACGAGTATTACGAGTACAAGGCCAGCGCGGCCAAGCCGTCCGACCTGGGCTGCACCATGGAGAACATGGGCTGCAAGGGCACGCAGGCGCACGCCGACTGCAACACCCGCCTGTGGAACGGCCACGGCTCGTGCACGCGCGGCGGCTATGCCTGCATCAGCTGCACCGAGCCGGGTTTTCAGCACCCCGGCCACCCCTTCCACCTGACGCCCAAGCTGGCCGGCATTCCCACCGGCTTGCCCACCGACATGCCCAAGGCCTGGTTCGTCGCCTTGGCCTCGCTGTCCAAGAGCGCCACGCCCAAGCGCGTCAAGAAGAACGCCCACAGCGACCACGTGGTGCTGCCGCCGGTGTCGCGCAAGACCGGCCTTCGCTGAGCGCCAGCCACCATGACCCGCCTGATCCTCGGACCCTTCAACCGCGTCGAAGGCGACCTCGAAGTCCAGCTTGAGGTGGCCGATGGTCGCGTCACCGAAGCCCGCGTCAAGGCCCCTATGTACCGCGGTTTTGAGGTGGTGCTGCAGGGCCGCGATCCGATGGACGCGATGACCATCGCGCCGCGCATTTGCGGCATCTGCTCGGTGTCGCAATCGGTGGCCGCGGCCAAGGCGCTGGCCGATGCCTGCGGCGTGCTGGTGCCACCCAACGGCGTGCACGCCATCAACCTGATGCTGGCCTGCGAGAACCTGGCCGACCATCTGACGCACTTCTATGTGTTCTTCATGCCCGACTTCACGCGCGAGGTGTACGCCCGGCGTGGCTGGTTTGGCGAGGTCGAGCGGCGCTTTGCCGCCGTGGTCGGAGGTGGCCCGGGCCGCGGCCTGCACAACCGCGCGGCGCTGGCCGCGCGCGCGCGCTGGCTGGAGCTGATGGGCGCGCTGGGCGGCAAATGGCCGCACACCGGCGCCATCCTGCCCGGCGGCAGCTCACGCGCCATAGAGACCACCGAACGTGTGCGCCTGCTCGCGCGCCTGCGCGAGATGCGTGCCTTCCTCGAAGCCACGCTGTTTGGCACGCCGCTGGAAGAAGTGGCGGCGCTGCAGACCCTGGCCGAGCTGCAGGCCTGGCGCACCCGCGCGCAGGGCAGCGACCTGGCACTGTTCCTGGACATTGCCGATGAGATTGGCCTGGCCGCGCTGGGCCCCGGCCCGGGCCGCTACCTCAGCTATGGCGCCTACGCCCGGCCCGATGGCACGCACGCACTGGCGCAAGGCGTGTGGGACGCCGGCACGCAACAGCGCCTGGCGCTCGATGCCACCCAGATCAGCGAGGATCTCAGCCACGCCTGGTACGCGCAGAGCGACGGTGCGCGGCCGCTGCATCCAGACGCCGGCCTGACCCAGCCCGACCCCGACCGGTCCGGCGCCTACACCTGGAACAAGGCGCCCCGGCTCGCCGGGCAGGTGGTGGAGACCGGCGCCATCGCGCGCCAACTGGTCGACGGCCAGCCATTGATCCGCGACGCCTGTGCCCGCCACGGCGGCAGCGTGGCCACGCGGGTGCTGGCGCGGCTGGTGGAGCTGGCGCGCATCCTGCCCATGATGGAGCACTGGCTGATGGCGCTGCAGAGCAACGAGCCCTTTCACCAGGTGCACCCGATGCCGGCGCAGGCGCAGGGGGCCGGGCTGTCGGAGGCGGCGCGCGGCGCGCTGGGCCACTGGCTGCGCATCGAAAACGGCCGCATTGCCCACTACCAGATCGTCGCGCCGACCAGCTGGAATTTTTCGCCGCGCGACGCCGCCGGCAACCCCGGCGCGCTGGAGATGGCGCTGCAGGGCGCAGCGCTGGACGACGCCACGGCGGACGGCCCGGGCACCAGCGTGGCAGTGCAGCACATCGTGCGCTCCTTCGATCCGTGCATGGTCTGCACGGTGCACTGAGTCGAGCCATGCCGCTGCCGCGTCCATCCCCACTGCAACACCTGCCCTCGGAAGAGCTCGAAGGGGTGGACGAGGCCACCTGGCTGGACGTGATCCACAAGATGGACGAGGTCTATTCCAAGCTGGTCGCCGACGAGGTCGAGCTCGAGGAGAAGAACGCCCAGCTTGAGCAGTCGCAGCAATTCATCTTCAGCCTGCTGTCGGCCATGAGCGACGTGTTGATTGCCTGCAACCAGGACGGCCTGATCGAGGAGACCAACGCCGCCCTGTGCGAACTGGTGGGCTTGAGCGAGCAGTCGCTGCGCGGCACGCCGGTGACGGACTTGCTGGCCGACGAGGCCAGCATCGCGCACTGGCGCCAGACTACCGAACACCAGACGCCGCGCGAAGGCGCGGTGCTGGAGGTGAACCTGCGCGATGCGCGCGGCCACGTGGTGCCGGTGGACCTGAACTGCACACCGCGGCGCAACAGCGACGGCCGCCTGGTGGGCCGTGTGCTGGTGGGCCGCCCGCTGGGTGAACTCAAGCGCGCCTACCACCAGTTGCGCGAGGCGCACGAGGCGCTCAAGCGCGCGCAGCAGCAACTGATGCATTCGGAGAAGATGGCCTCGCTCGGACGCCTGGTCGCCGGCGTGGCGCACGAGCTCAACAACCCGATCAGCTTCGTGCTGGGCAATGTGCATGTGCTGCAACGCTACGGCAAGCGCCTGGACGCCTACCTGGAGGCAGTGCACCGCCTGGAGCTGCCTGCCGAGCTGCAGGCCAAGCGCACTGAGCTGCGCATCGACCATCTGCTCACCGACCTGCCCTCGCTGATGGAGGGCACGCTCGAAGGCGCGCAGCGCACCGCCGACATCGTGGGCGGACTCAAGCGCTTTTCCACCGCCGTGCATGAGGAGATTGCGCCGGTGGAGATCAACGAAGTGGTGGAGCGCGCCATCCTGTGGGTCAAGAAGGGCACCGCGCCGCGCTTCACCGTGCATTGGACGCGTGGCCCGGACTGCCAGGTGTCAGGCAACGCCGGCCAGTTGCTGCAGGTGATGATGAATCTGATCCAGAACGCCTACGACGCGGCCGGCGCCGACGGCACCAGGGCACCCGAGCTGCGCATCGACATGACGCTGGACGGCGATAGCGTGCAACTGCGCTTCGCCGACAACGGTCCCGGCATCGCGCCCGAGCACTTGTCACGCGTGTTCGATCCGTTCTTCACCACCAAGAGCGTGGGCAAGGGCACCGGCTTGGGCCTGTCGATCAGCTACGGCATCGTCGAGCAACACGCCGGCCGCCTGAGCGTGGCCAACCTGCCACACGGCGGCGCCGAGTTCACGCTGACGCTGCCGGTGATCAGGCCCGCAGCCTGAACTAACCCAGCCCCAGCCGCACCAGCTTCATGCGCAGGCCGACGCGCGTCAGGCCCAGTTCGTCGGCAACGCGGGTCTTGTTGCCGCGGTGGCGCGCCATGGCGGCGTGAATCAGCTGCGCCTCGACCCGTTCGAGCTGGTGGCGCAGCAGGTTCGACTCGTCGTCGTCCGGGGCCGGGGCAGCGGCCGGATTGCGGGCGCTCGAGTCCGCCTGGCGCACTCGTGGCGACAGCAGCTCGGCACCCAGAATCGGACCGTCGCCAAGGGCCAGTGCCCGCTGAATCTCGTTCTGCAGTTCGCGCACGTTGCCGGGCCAGGCATGGCGCTGCAGGCACTGCAGCGCCTGCGCCGACAGCTGCCGCCCGGCCAGCGGCGACTGCTTGAGCATCTGCTCGACGATGGGCGCGATGTCCTGCGGTCGCTGGCGCAGCGCCGGCAGATTGATGGTCATGCCGGCAATGCGGTAGTACAGGTCCTCGCGAAAGCGTCCGGCCGCCACTTCCGCCTCCAGATCGCGGTTGGTGGCGGCGATCAGGCGCACGTTGACGGACACCGGCCGCGGGCTGCCGACCGGCCGGATCTCGCCCTCCTGCAGAGCGCGCAGCAGCTTGACCTGGAAGGCCGGCGAGGTCTCGCCGATCTCGTCCAGGAACAGGGTGCCGCCATCGGCCTGCTGGAACAGGCCGATGCGCGACTCGGTGGCGCCGGTGAAGGCACCCCGCTTGTGTCCGAACAGTTCGCTCTCCAACAACGTGTCGGGCATGGCGCCGCAGTTCTCCACCACGAAGGGCTGCTCGGCGCGCTCGCTGGCGTAGTGGATGGCGCGCGCCAGCAGCTCCTTGCCGGTGCCCGATTCGCCCGTGACCAGCACCGCCAGGTCGTGCCCGGCGATCTTTTCGGCCATGGCGCACACGGCGTTGAGCGGACTGTCCACCGCGCGCGTCAGGCGGTCGAAACCGGCCAGCCGCTTGGCCTTCTGGCGCAGGTTGGCCACGCGCAGCGACAGGTTCTCGGGACTGGCGCGCAGCTCCAGCGTCAGGCGCTGGTTTTCCTGCTGCAGGCGCCACAGCTCGGCGGCACTTTGCAGGGTCAGCAGCAGCTGGTCCGGGTGCCAGGGCTTGAGCAGGTACTGCCAGATGCCGGCGTCGTTGATGCCGGCGATGATGTCCTGCGCATCGGTGTGCCCCGACAGGATCAGGCGCACCGTGTCGGGCCACTGTGCGCGCACGCCTCGCAAAAACTCCACGCCGCTGGTGCCCGGCATGCGCTGATCGGACACCACGATCTGCACAAACTCGCTGTCCATCACCGCCAGCCCTTCCTCGGCCGAGGCAGCGGTGAAGACGCTGAAGTGGTCCTCCAGCGTGCGACGCAAGGTCTCCAGCGAGCGCTGTTCGTCATCCACCACCAACACCGACAGTGGCGCGCGTTGGGTCATTTGGGCCCCCACGGCGCTGCGCTCATGCCAGCCCCCACCCCAGATCACGATGCCGTGCCAGATGCCGGGGCGTCCACGAAGCCAGCGACTTGGCGACAAAGTGGTGGCGCGCCACGTGGTAGCTGGGGTCGAAGCCATAGAAGTTGCGCCGCATCTGCGTCAGCTCTTCCTCACGGTAGGCCGCCAGCGGCTTGGTGGCCTCGTCGCGCTGGCGTGTCTCGCGCTTGGCGCTCAACTGGTCCGCCCGATCCGGCGCTGCTGCCAGCGCCGCCGCGCGCCGTGCCACCTCGGTCCGAAAGCCCTCGGTGTCGCCGCCCAGGCAGGCATCGGTGAAGCCGATCTGCAGCGCGCGCTGCGCGGTCAACGGCTGGCGGTCGCGCATGATGGCGCGCGCCGCCTCGATGCCAACGCGGCGCGGCAACAGATAGGTCCAGTACTCCGAGCCATACAGGTTGCCCATGTTCTTGTAGTGCGGGTTGAGGATCACCGCCTCGCGCGCCCACACCGCGTCGGCGGCACGCGCCAGGAAGCAGCCACCCGCACCGGTGTTGCCTGCCAGCGCCGCTACCGTAAGCTGATCCGGGCTGTTGATCAGCTCCAGCGCCAGGTCGTTCATGGCATTGATGTTGGCCCAGGACTCGTCGGCCGCCGAGCCGTCCTCCAGGCTGGCCGCCTCGATCACGTTCAGATGAATGCCATTCGACCAGAAGTCCGCGCCGCCCATCAGCACCAGCACGCGCACCGGCCGCTGCTTGGCCCAGCGCAATGCGGTCTGCAGGCGTTGGCATTGCACGGTGGACATGGCGCCGTTGTAGAACTCGAAGTGCAGCAAGCCGACCGCACCGGCCTCCTCATAGGCGATGTCCTGCCAGGTGGGCGCGGCTGCACGCCACCAGTCGGGCAGGGGCGCCAGCGGCAGTGCCTGCGTTTGCGTCTCGAAGGCCAGTGCCGCCGGCAACTTGATGCTGCCGGGCCGCTTGACGTGGCCAATCCACACCGCACCGTCCCGCGTGGCGCGCAGCAGGGCGGTCTCGCGCCGCGCCAACAGCGCGCCGGGCGTGCCGTGCAGGGTGGCTTCCGGCCAGGCGTCAAACAGGTGGCAGGGCTCGCCAAACAGGCTGTCGGCCACGCCCGGGAAACCATCGGCCGCGTTGATCTTGCGCAGCACGGTTTCGGTGCTGTCGCGCGTCCAGTCCAGCCGCCGGTCGTCCTGCTTCATCAAGGGCCGCAAGCGACCGCGAGCCTCGGGCAGACTGGTCAACGTGGTCGGCTGGAAGCTGCCCGACTCGAAGCGCTGCACCGCCTGCAGCACCGCGCTGGTGGCGGCCTGCGTCACCTCGTTGCGGTAGAGGCTGGACTTCTTGGCGCGGCGCATGGCAAACG
>Ga0208116_1000569_pt1 | contig 11327 bp, 6 predicted proteins | sample LakWasMeta9_HOW4_2_FD_183859 | JGI IMG/M metagenome (GOLD analysis project Ga0208116, IMG submission 183859) | Freshwater sediment methanotrophic microbial communities from Lake Washington under simulated oxygen tension - Sediment Metagenome... | ecosystem: Environmental > Aquatic > Freshwater >... | reverse complement strand
CCGGCCGCCGCCTCGGGTGCGTACTGCTTGAGCCACTGGACGTACTTGGTCAATGCGAACACCGCCGCCGGCGAGTTGGTGGCGCCACCGCGCGCCACCGAGGCGCCCACCGGCGTGCACTGGTCGGACGCCACCCGGATGCCCCACTCGTCCACCGGCAACCCGTTGGGAATGCCCTTGTCGGCGGCTCCGGCCATGGACAGCCAGGCGTCGGTGAAACGCCAGCCGAGCGACGGATCGCGCTTGCCGTAGTCCATGTGTCCATACACCTTGACGCCGTCGATCTGCTGCACGTCCTGGCTGAAGAAGGCGGCAATGTCCTCGTAGGCCGACCAGTTCAAGGGCACCCCGAGCTCGTAACCGTAGCGCGCGCGGAAGCGCGCCTGCAGGTCCTTGCGGGCGAACCAGTCGGCCCGAAACCAGTACAGGTTGGCAAACTGCTGATCGGGCAACTGGTAGACCTTGCCATCCGGCGCGGTGGTGAACTTGATGCCAATGAAGTCGGCCAGATCCAGCCGCGGGTTGGTGTAGGCCTTGCCACTGCCCGCCATGTAGTCCGACAGCGCCAGCACTTCGCCGGAGCGGTAGTGGCTGCCGATCAGGTCGGAGTCCGAGATCCAGCCGGCAAACTCGCTGCTGCCGCGCTGGATCGAGGTCTGCAGACGGTCCACCAGTTCTCCCTCGGGAATCACCTCGTGCTGCACGCCGATGCCGGTGATCTCCTCGAAGGCCCTGCTCAGTACCGTGGACTCGTAGACATGGGTGTCGATCAGCTCGGACACCACCCGCACCCGCGTGACGCCCTGCTGGCGCAGCGCGCGCGCGGCACCGGCAAACCACTGCAGCTCGTCAAGCTGCTGCGAGCGGCTCAAGGTGGACGGCGTGAACTCGACATCGACCCAGCGCTGCGCGGCGGCACTGGCGCTGTCCGCCCGACCACCGGCCGGCAGCAACAGGCTCGTCACCAACAGGGATGCCGTCATCCAACGCATTGCAGTCCTTCCGACTGGAGTATCCAAAGCATCGATCCCGGCCTTTGCCTGGACCAGCGGATCCCCCGGATCCGGCAAATAATACTTGGGATTGCAGGCGGCGCACCGATTCTTGCGCTTGCGTGCGGGGCCGCGTTAGCATCAGGCATGAACCAGCACCTCTTCATCCTCACCGGCACCTCGCGCGGCATGGGCGCCGCCATGGCCCTGCAATTGCTCTCGGGCAGCAACCGGCTGCTGTGCATCGCGCGCCATGACAACCCGGCCCTGGCCGAACGCGCCAGCCAGACCGGCGCCAGCCTGACGCAGTGGAAACTCGACCTGTGCGAGGCCGGCGCGGTGGCACAGCAATTGGGCAACTGGCTGGCGCAGCAGGACCACCAGAGCCTGGACAGCGTGACGCTGGTCAACAACGCCGGCGTGATCCTGGGTGTCGCCCCGCTGCACGCGGTGCCGGCGCAGGACCTGTCGCAATCGCTGCGCATCGGCCTGGAGGCACCGCTGCTGCTGACCAGCGCCTTCCTGCGCGCCACGCGGCCCTGGCGCGCGGCAAGGCGCGTGCTCAACATCTCCTCCGGCCTGGGACGCCGGCCCATGGCCTCGCAGGCCGCCTACTGCGCGGCCAAGGCCGGAATGGACCACTTCACGCGCTGCCTGGCGCTGGAAGAGGCGCTGCAGGCCAACGGCGCCACGGTCTGCTCGCTGGCGCCCGGCGTCATCGACACCGACATGCAGACCCATCTGCGCGACAGCGCCCCGGCCGACTTTCCGGATCAGCCCACGTTTGCCTCGCTGCGCGCCAATGGGCAACTCAGTTCGCCCGCGCAGGCCGCGCAGCGTGTGCTGGCCTGGCTGGAACGGCCCGATTTCGGTGCCGAAGCGGTGGCCGACATCCGCGGCTGAATGCCCCCCGGGCGGCCGCGCACGGGAGGACAATGTGCCCGATCGCGGCCGGTTTCGCCATTAAGATGTGGTGAATCCAGCCCCGGCGCCAGCGCGAAGTCCGACGCGGGCATTCCCTTTCCCCATGCAAGGAGTCATCATGAATCGTGAAGTCGTCGTCGTCAGCGCGGTGCGCACCGCCATTGGTACCTTTGGCGGCAGCCTCAAGGACATTGCCCCCACCGACTTGGCCGCGCAGGTGGTCAAGGAGTCGCTGGTGCGCGCCCAGGTGGCCGGCGCGGACGTCGGGCACGTGGTATTTGGCCACGTGGTCAACACCGAGCCCAAGGACATGTACCTGTCGCGCGTGGCCGCCATCAACGGCGGCTGCGCCGAAGGCACGCCGGCGTTTAACGTCAATCGCCTGTGCGGCTCGGGCCTGCAGGCCATCGTCAGCGCGAGCCAGAGCATCCTCTTGGGCGACACCGACGTCGCCGTCGGCGGTGGCGCCGAGAACATGAGCCGCGTGCCCTTTGCCAGCCTGAACATGCGCTGGGGCGCGCGCATGGGCGACACCAAGATGGTGGACATGATGATCGGTGCGCTGCACGATCCGTTTCACAACATCCACATGGGCGTGACCGCCGAGAACATCGCCGCCAAATGGGGCATCACGCGCGAAATGCAGGACGCGCTGGCGCTGGAGAGCCACAACCGCGCGCAGCGCGCCACCGAGGCCGGCTACTTCAAGGATCAGATCGTGCCGGTGCTGCTCAAGAGCAAAAAGGGCGACGTCGCCTACGCCACCGACGAGCACTTCCGCCCCAACTGCCAGATGGCCGATCTGGCCAAGCTCAAGCCCGCCTTTCTCAAGGAGAACGGCACCGTCACCGCCGGCAACGCCTCGGGCATCAACGACGCGGCCGCGGCCGTGGTGCTGATGGAGGCGCAAACCGCCAAGGCGCGCGGCCTGCAGCCCATGGCGCGGCTGGTGGCCTACGCCCATGCCGGCGTGGACCCCAAGTACATGGGCATCGGCCCGGTGCCGGCCACCCAGGCCGCGCTCAAGAACGCCGGCCTGACGGTGAAGGACCTGGACGTGATCGAGGCCAATGAGGCGTTTGCCGCACAGGCCTGCGCGGTGACGAAAGACCTCGGGCTGGACCCGGCCAAGGTCAATCCCAACGGTTCGGGCATCTCGCTGGGCCACCCGATCGGCGCCACCGGCGCGCTGATCACGGTCAAGGCCCTGCATGAACTCCAACGCATCAAGGGTCGCTACGCGCTGGTGACCATGTGCATTGGCGGCGGCCAGGGCATCGCCGCCATTTTCGAGCGCCTCGCCTGAGCGGCCACCCGGCCGCGCCAGCCCCGCCACCATGGCCTACGCGCAACGCTGGACCCTGGGCGCCAAGCTGGCGCTCATCGGTGTGCCATTTCTGTTGCTGGCGCTGCTGTCCACCTCGGCCACGCTGTGGGTGGCGTGGCAACTCGACGGCGGGGCGGCGGCGGTCAACGAAGCCGGTCGCATGCGCATGCAGACCTACCGCCTGGCGCTGTCCATCCGCAACGGGCAGAGCGAGCTGCTGCCCAATCAGATCAGCGAGTTCAACCACAGCCTGACGGTGCTGCGCCACGGCGATCCGGAGCGTCCGCTGTTCATGCCCTGGGACGACGCCGTGAAAGCGCGCTTTGCCAAGGTGGAGATCAATTGGGAGCAGTTCCAGACCCAATGGATGCAGCGCGCGCGCGGCGCCGAGGAGAGCCAGGAGCTCAGCCGCCAGGCCGCCGGCTTCGTCGCCGACATCGATGCGCTGGTGTCGGCCATCGAGGCCCACATGGCCAGCTGGACCGCCACCTTGCACCTGCTGCAGGTGGCCATCATGGGCATTGCGCTGATCAGCGCCGCCATCGTGCTCTACACCGGCACCGTGTTCGTGCTGGAGCCGGTAAGCCAGCTCAAGCAGGCGATCGAGAAATTGCAGGGCGGGGACTTCAATGCGCGGGTGCAGATCGACAGCAGTGACGAGCTTGGCACCCTGGCGCGCGGCTTCAACGTGCTGGCCCAGCAAATGCAGTCGATGTACCGCAATCTGGAGCGCAAGGTCAGCGAGAAGACCCGCGAGCTGCTGGACAAGCACGAGCGGCTGGAGAGCCTGTACGCGGTGACCGCGCTGGTGTCGCAGGCCGCCACACTGGAGGAACTGGCCCAGGGTTTCACCCACAATGTGGCGCGCATCGCGCGCGCCGATGGCATCGCGCTACGCTGGTCCGATCAGGCTCGCCAACGCTACCTGATGCTCGCCAGCGAGGGTCTGCCGGCCAGCCTGGTCGAGGAAGAGCAGTGCATTCACGCCGACCAGTGCCTGTGCGCCGACTCCTCGGCCAACGGCAGCCTGCGCGTGATTCCGATCCAGCGCTTGCACAACGAGCCACCCAGGCAGTGCGAGAAGGCCGGCTTCGGCTCCATCATCGCCATTCCCATCCGCTTGCATGAACGGCTGATGGGCGAGGTCGACCTGTTCTTCCATGCCAAGGTGTCGCCCTCGCCGGCCGAGCGCGCGCTGCTGGAAGCGCTGACCAGCCACCTGGCCAGCGCCATGGAGAACCTGCGCCTCAACGCCCTGGAGAAGGAGGCCGCCGTGTCTCAGGAACGCAACCTGCTGGCGCGCGAGCTGCACGACTCGATAGCGCAGTCGCTGGCGTTCCTGAAGATCCAGGTGCAGTTCATGCGCGACGCCCTGAAGTCGGGCAACACCCAGGAAACCGCGCTGGCGCTGGAGGAGATCGACACCGGCGTGCGCGAGAGCTACGGCGACGTGCGCGAGTTGCTGATGCACTTTCGCACCCGCGCCAGTGCCGAGGACATTGAGCCGGCTCTGGCCACCACGCTGCGCAAGTTCGAGCACCAGAGCGGCATCCAGACCGAGCTGGAGATCCAGGGCCACGGCCTGCCGCTGCCCGCCGACGTGCAGATCCAGGTGTTGCACATCGTGCAGGAGGCGCTCTCCAACGTGCGCAAGCACGCCCAGGCCTCGCGCGTCTGGCTGGACGTCCAGCAGCAGCCACAGTGGCGCTTCGAAGTGCGCGACAACGGTCGGGGCTTCGACCACGACGTGCAGCAACCCGACGAGACCCATGTCGGCCTTGGCATCATGCGCGAGCGCGCGCAACGCATCCATGCGCGCGTCGACGTGCTGTCCACGCCCGGCCGCGGCACATCGGTGGTGCTGACGCTGGAGCCGGCGCTGGCCGCCCAGGCGCAAGCCGCCGCCGAGGAGCGCACGCACGCCACGGCCAGCCATTCCTGAGCAATCCATGCAACCTGCCAACGCCCCGCGCATCCGCACGCTCGTGGTCGACGACCACACCCTGTTTCGCCGCGGCCTGATCGCGCTGCTGTCGCGCGATGCCGGCATCGAGATCGTCGGCGACGCCGCCGATGCCGGCCAGGCGCAACGCAAGGCCGGCGAGCTGCAGCCCGATCTGATCCTGCTGGACAACCACCTGCCCGGCGTGAATGGCGTCGACGCCCTGCCGGCCCTGCGCGAGGCCGCGCCACGATGCCGCATCCTGATGCTGACCGTCAGCGAGGACGAGGCCGATCTGTCGGCGGCGCTGCGTGCCGGCGCCGCCGGCTACCTGCTCAAGACCATCGAGGGCGATGCGCTGTGCGATGCGATCCGGCGCGCCATGGCCGGTGATAGCGTGGTGGCCAGCGAGATGACCAGCAAGCTGGTGGCGGCCTACCGCGCCAGCGCCAGCCCGAGCGCCGGCCAGCCGGCCAGCGCGCCCGCCGCGACCAATCCGCTGGAGAGCCTGTCGCCGCGCGAGCGCGACATCCTGCGCGGCATTGCACGCGGCGAGAGCAACAAGGAGATCGCTCGCCAGCACGGCATTGCCGAGACCACGGTGAAGATCCACGTGCAGCACATTCTGCGCAAGCTCGGTGTGAGTTCGCGCGTGCACGCGGCCGTCATGGCCACCGAGGCCGGCCTGACCTAGACCTGGCAACCTTTCGGGTCCGCATCAGGTAGTAGTTCCAAAGAACTAGGGCGCCGCGTGCGGCCTAGTTCCTTCGGCCACCGTGTGCCAGTCCTCCGAGGGATGGCTGGATCAGCGTCGAAAACTTACAGTCCTTCTCAACCTAGAAGGAGTAAGTGACATGAGCGTTAGCAAGAAAGGCCAGGCTCTCTCGGTGCTGATCGTCAGCACCCTGGCGTTCACCGTGTGCTTCATGGTCTGGATGATGTTTGGCGTGATCGGCATCCCGATCAAGAAGGCTTTGAGCCTCAACGCCACCGAGTTCGGCCTGCTCACCGCCACCCCTGTGCTGACAGGCTCACTGATCCGCGTGCCGCTGGGCATCTGGACCGACAAGTTCGGCGGGCGCATCGTCATGGCCTCGCTGATGCTGTTGACGGTCCCGGCGATCTGGATGATGAGCTACGCCACCGCTTACTGGCACTTCCTGGTGATCGGCCTGTTCGTTGGCCTGGCCGGCGGCTCGTTCTCGGTCGGCACGCCCTACGTGGCGCGCTGGTTCCCGCGCAAGCAGCAGGGCTTCGCGATGGGCGTCTACGGCGCCGGCAACTCCGGTGCCGCGGTCAACAAGTTCGTGGCCCCGGCGCTGGTGGTGGCCTTCGGCTGGACCATGGTGCCGCAGGTCTACGCGGCCATCATGCTCGGCGCGGTGGTGCTGTTCTGGCTGTTCAGCCACAGCGACCCGGCGCACCTGGTGCCCAGTCACGTCAAATTCACCGACCAGCTCAAGTCGCTCAAGGATCCGAAGGTGGTCAAGTACTGCCAGTACTACAGCATCGTGTTCGGCGGCTACGTCGCGCTGTCGCTGTGGATGGTGCAGTACTACGTGGGTGAATTCGGCCTGGACATCCGCGCCGCCGCACTGTTGGCGGCCTGCTTCTCGTTGCCCGGCGGTGTGCTGCGCGCGGTGGGCGGCTGGCTGTCCGACAAGTTTGGCGCCCATTCGGTCACCTGGTGGGTGATGTGGGTGAGCTGGATCTGCCTGTTCCTGCTGTCCTACCCACAGACCGACTTCACCGTCACCACCGTCAATGGGCCCAAGACCTTCCACATCGGCCTGAACGTCTACATGTTCACCGTGCTGATGTTCATCCTGGGCATCGCCTGGGCCTTCGGCAAGGCCAGCGTCTTCAAGTACATCAGCGACGACTATCCCCACAACATCGGCACCATCAGCGGCATCGTCGGCCTGGCCGGCGGGCTGGGCGGCTTCGTGCTGCCGATCCTGTTCGGCGCGTTGATGGACCTCACCGGCGTTCGCTCCAGCGCCTTCATGCTGATGTATGGCGTGGTCTGGGTCTCGCTGATCTGGATGTACTTCACCGAAGTGCGCCGTAGCGAACTGATGGGCGACAACGCCACCGCCTTCAGCCTGCAGAACTGATCTCCGAACCAAAGAAAGCATTCCATGAGCACCACCAACGCATCCGGCGTCGATAGAGGGCACTCCATCAGCGGCACCGACGCCTCCGGCGCCGACATCCAGAACTGGCAGCCCGAGGACAACCGATTCTGGGAGTCCACCGGCAAGCGCATTGCCTACCGCAACCTCTGGATCTCGGTGCCGGCGCTGCTGTGCGGCTTCGCGGTCTGGGGCATGTGGGGCATCATCACCGTGCAGATGCTCAACCTGGGGTTTCCCTTCACCCAGGCTGAGCTGTTCACGCTGACGGCCATCGCCGGTATCGCCGGCGCCACCATGCGCATCCCGGCCTCCTTCCTGATCCGACTGGCCGGCGGGCGCAACACCATCTTCCTGACCACCGCCATGCTGCTGGCCCCGGCCTTCGGCACCGGCATCGTGCTGCAGCACAAGGACTGGCCGCTGTGGACCTTCCAGCTGATGGCCCTGTGGTGCGGCGTGGGCGGTGGCAACTTCGCATCAAGCATGTCGAACATCAACACCTTCTTTCCCAAGCGCCTGCAGGGCACGGCCCTGGGCCTGAACGCGGGCCTGGGCAACTTCGGCGTGACGACCATGCAGATCGTCATCCCGCTGGTGATGACGCTGTCGCTCTTCGGCAGCTTGGGTGGCACCTCCGAGACGCTGCTCAAGGACAGCGGCTGGATCTTCGGCAAGATTGCCGCCGGCACACCCACCTGGATCCAGAACGCCGGCTTTGCCTGGGTGCTGACACTGGTGCCCCTGTCGGTTCTGTGCTGGTTCGGCATGAACAACCTGAAAACGGTCACACCCGACAGCGGCCATCCGATCGTCGCCTTCGCCAAGATCACCTGGCTCTACACGCTGGCCTTCATTCCTTCCATCCTGGGTCTGTACCTGTACCTGCCCAAGCCCACCGGGTTGGGGCTGATCAGCATGTGGGTGGCCATTCCGTTGGACGTGGTGAGCGCGCTGCTGATCATGAAGCTCGCCGCCTTCGGCCCGATGAAGGAGAACGTCGCCAAGCAGTTCGCCATCTTCAAGGACAAGCACACCTGGTCGCTGACCATGCTCTACATCGTCACCTTTGGCTCCTTCATTGGCTTCTCGATGGCGCTGCCGCTGTCCATGAAAGTGATCTTCGGCGTGAGCCATGTGCCCAACGCCGCCGGCGTGATGCAGCACACGCTGAACAATCCGAATGCCCCCACCATCCTCGCCTACGCCTGGATCGGCCCCTTCGTCGGCGCCGCGGTGCGGCCCATCGGCGGCTGGATCTCCGACAAGGTCGGCGGCTCCATCGTCACGCAGATCATCTCCGCCGTGATGGTGGTGGCCTCGGTGGCAGTGGGCTACGTGATGATGCAGGCCTACGGCTCGGCCACGCCGGAGCAGTACTTCCCGGCATTTCTGGGCCTGTTCATCGTGCTGTTCTTCGCCAGCGGTGTTGGCAACGGCTCGACCTTCCGCACCATCGGCGTGATCTTCGACCGCACCCAGGCCGGCCCGGTGCTGGGCTGGACCTCGGCCATTGCCGCCTATGGCGCCTTCGTCGCACCCATCGTCATCGGCGACCAGATCAAGGCGGGCACACCACAGTACGCGATGTACGGCTTTGCCGTGTTCTATGCGGTCTGCCTGGTGCTGAACTGGTGGTTCTACCTGCGCAAGAACGCCTACGTGAAGAACCCCTGAACACAACTGACTTGAAACCTTGCGGGTCAGACCACTTTGCGCAGCGGATGTGCTCTGACCCCAACTAATCCAGGAGACCACCATGAGTCATTTTCTCGACCGACTGAGCTACTTTTCACAACCGACGGAGCCGTTCTCCAATGAGCACGGCATCACCACCGGTGAAGACCGCACCTGGGAAAACGCCTACCGCGACCGCTGGGCGCACGACAAGATCGTGCGCTCGACCCACGGCGTGAACTGCACGGGCTCGTGCTCGTGGAAGATCTACGTCAAGGGCGGCATCGTCACGTGGGAAACCCAGCAGACCGACTACCCACGCACGCGCTGGGACATGCCCAACCACGAGCCGCGCGGCTGCGCGCGCGGCGCCAGCTACAGCTGGTACCTCTACAGCGCCAACCGCGTCAAGTACCCGTTGGTGCGTGGGCGCCTGCTCAAGCACTGGCGCGAGGCGCGCCTGTCGCTCGATCCGGTCGATGCCTGGGCCTCGATCGCGCAGAACGACGCCAAGCGCAAGGACTACCAGGCGGTGCGGGGCATGGGCGGCTTTGTGCGCTCCAGCTGGGACGAGGTCAACGAGATGATCGCCGCGGCCAACGTCTACACCATCAAGAAGCACGGTCCCGACCGCGTGATCGGTTTCTCGCCGATTCCGGCCATGTCCATGGTCTCCTACGCCGCCGGTAGCCGCTACCTGAGCCTGATCGGCGGCGTCTGCATGAGCTTCTACGACTGGTATTGCGACCTGCCGCCCAGCAGCCCGCAGATCTGGGGCGAGCAGACCGACGTGCCGGAGTCGGCCGACTGGTACAACTCCACCTACATCATGGCCTGGGGCTCCAACGTGCCGCAGACCCGCACGCCCGACGCCCACTTCTTCACCGAGGTGCGCTACAAGGGTGCCAAGACCGTGGCGGTGACGCCCGACTACTCGGAGGTAGCCAAGCTCTCCGACATCTGGATGAAACCCAAGCAGGGCACGGACGCCGCCGTGGCCATGGCCATGGGCCACGTGATCCTCAAGGAGTTCTACTTCCCCGACGGCGGCAAACAGCGCAGCAGCTACTTTGACGACTACGTGCGCCGCTACACCGACATGCCGATGCTGGTGATGCTGAAGGAACAGGTGCTGCCCAGCGGCGAGAAGGTGATGGTGCCGGACCGCTACCTGCGCGCCAGCGACTTCAACGGCAAGCTCGGTGCCGCCAACAACCCCGAGTGGAAGACCGTGGCCCTGGACATGAGCGGCAAGGTGGTGTTGCCCAACGGCGCCATCGGCTTCCGGTGGGGCGCCGATGGCCGCGCCGACGAGGGTCAGTGGAATCTGCAGGCCAAGGAAGCGCGCCACGGCACCGACGTCAAGCTCAAGCTGACGGTGCTCGAAGGAGAGCAAACCAGCAGCCAGACCGCCAAGGTTGGCTTTCCCTACTTCGGCGGCATCGAGAGCGAGCACTTCCCCAACAACGCCACCGGCGCCGGCCGCAACAACGTGCTGGTGCGCACCGTGCCGGTGCAGACCATCTCCCTGGGCAAGGAAGGCGAGAAGCGCGAGGCGCTGGTGGCCACCGTGTTCGACCTGCAGGTGGCCAACTACGGCGTGGCGCGCGGCCTGGCCGGCGAACTTGCCGCCAAGGACTTCAACGACGACACGCCCTACACCCCGGCCTGGCAGGAGCGCATCACCGGCACGCCGCGCGAGCAACTGATCACGGTGGCGCGCCAGTTTGCCGACAACGCCGACAAGACGCACGGCAAGTCCATGGTCATCATCGGCGCGGCGATGAACCACTGGTACCACAGCGACATGAACTACCGCGGCGTCATCAACATGCTGATGCTGTGCGGCTGTATCGGCCAGAGCGGCGGCGGCTGGGCGCACTATGTGGGACAGGAGAAGCTGCGCCCGCAGACCGGCTGGACTGCGCTGGCCTTCGCGCTGGACTGGATCCGCCCGCCCCGGCAGATGAACTCCACCAGCTTCTTCTATGCCCACACCGACCAGTGGCGCTACGAGAAGCTCGGCATGGACGAGATCCTGTCGCCCTTGGCCGACAAAAAGGCCTATGCCGGCAGCATGATCGACTACAACGTGCGCGCCGAGCGCATGGGCTGGCTGCCGTCGGCGCCACAGCTCAAGACCAATCCGCTGAAGGTGGTGCGCGACGCCAGCGCCGCCGGCATGGACCCCAAGGACTACACGGTCAAGGGCCTGAAGGACGGCACGCTGAAGATGAGCTGCGAGGACCCGGACCACCCCGACAACTGGCCGCGCAACATGTTCGTCTGGCGCTCCAACATCCTGGGCTCTAGCGGCAAGGGCCATGAGT
>Ga0208116_1000559_pt1 | contig 11528 bp, 11 predicted proteins | sample LakWasMeta9_HOW4_2_FD_183859 | JGI IMG/M metagenome (GOLD analysis project Ga0208116, IMG submission 183859) | Freshwater sediment methanotrophic microbial communities from Lake Washington under simulated oxygen tension - Sediment Metagenome... | ecosystem: Environmental > Aquatic > Freshwater >... | reverse complement strand
TCGGCGGGTTCGAATCTATTCATGTCGCAGGTGATGACATGCACATTGCCCAGCCCCAATGATTTTGCTTTCGCCATGATGAACTCACGCTGGGAATTGGAGTTGGAAACGGCAGTAATGCTGCTTTGCGGATAATGCCTGGCCATCCATAGTGTCAGGGAGCCCCAGCCGCAGCCAAGTTCCAGGATGTTTTGTCCATCCTTAAGGTCGGCATGCTCACAACTTTGCCTTAATGCATGGGCTTCCGCCTCGTCAAGGGTTTTGGTGTCCGGTAGCCAGAAACAACTGCTGTATTTTTTGTTGCTGCCAAGACAGAGTTCGAAAAATCTGGTTGGCACTTCATAATGCTGGGTATTGGCAAGTTCAGGCACTAATGCGATAGGGGCACTGTTCATCGCTGCTATAAAAGCATCGAGGTCTGCTGCGCCCTGTTCACAGTTACAGGCATTGATTTCTTCAAGACGTTTTTTTGATAGCTGGCGTATTCCATACCTGATAGCAAGGTCCGGAACCGCACTTTTTTCTGCCAGTTGAATGGCTAATCCTGTTATCTGCATTTTCACCCTTTTTTTATTCAATCAATACGCTTCCAGTACATGCCTCGGTTTGTGACTGACATCAGTTTTGTTGTAGAAATTCAATAATCCTGTTGGGTAGCCAGCTGTTTTCATTGCCGGTGCCCGGCGAGTAAAAGCCGACATGGCCGCCTTCTTCCTGGTAATCAAGTGTTACAGAGGCCGATACTTCAGCCGCTGTCGGCAAAAATTCCGCAGGCAGAAATGGATCGTTTTTGGCATTGATAATCAGTGTCGGCAGCGCTATGTGCTGAAGATAGGGCTTGGAGGCGTTTTTGTTGTAGTAATCAGTGGCATCAGTCGCGCCATACAGAACCGAGGTCACCGCGTTGTCAATGTCGTGGATTGTTTTTGCGCTGCTGATACGCTTATCATCCAGCAAGCCGGGGAAGCGTTTGGATAGCGCCAGTGCTTTTGGCCGCATGGAATCTACAAATAGCGGTGTATAGAGTATGCGGTTAAGCCCGTTATCAAGCGATACGGCTGAAGCTTTAAGGTCAATTGGTGCTGAAACCGCAACCGCTTTTGATATATTGAGCATGTTTTCAGCACCTGTTTCACCCAGCCATTTCAGTAAAGCGTTGCCACCCAGTGAATAACCTACGGCATAAATCGGGCTATCAGGGTGTGCGGCTCTGACTCTGGACAGCATGCGGTAGATCTCTGAACTATCGCCAGCGTAGTAAACACGCGGTAAGCGGTTCGGTTCGCCTGAGCAGCCCCGAAAATGTATGACGACCCCTTGCCATCCTTTGGACAGGGCTGCCCCCAGTAAAGATTTTGCATACTGGCTTTGGGAATTCCCTTCCAGGCCATGAAAGACGACAACGACAGGTTTGGCTGCGTCAGGGGAAGTTGGCGATACATGCTGCGCTGGTAATGACGCTGCATTTTGCTCCGAGAGTGCTGTTTGCTCCGGCAGAGTATGGTCGTCAGGGCGATACGCCCAGTCCGCATCGATAAAATCTCCGTCGCTGAGTTCCCATCTTTCCCGATGATATTTAATATCCGGCCCTTTTGAAAGCCATGATGTCACGATGGTCTGAAGATGACCGCCCGGTAACCAGAATGGCGCTTTGTAAGGTTCCGCTGCATAAGCGGTGGGCTGTAAAATAAACATCGAAATAAAAATGGCGGATATATGTCGCATAAAATTATGAGGTTTTTACCAGTAATGTGCAGCCCATGTCCGACCTGATTAACCTGTGCATAGTTCCTGCCGCGGCAAAATGGTAATCGCCTTTTTTGCATAACGTGCCATCCAGTACCACCTCACCCTCAACCACAAAAGACTCTTCGTTGTGTGAGTGGCTGTGACGTGGTATTTCTGCGTTTGCCGACAGTCTTACCAGATAGGATTTTTCCGTTGATGTCTCGTGCAGCATTTTGACTTCAACGCCTGACATGGCTTTGATCCAGTTGCCTTTGTCGGCAAACACAAAAAACTTGCCTTCATCCAGGCTGGCTTCAACCTTTTTAAACAGTTGTTCCTTCATGCGGGATTTAGCTTCAGCAGAAGGGGTGATTGGTGAAACCGACAGCGACAAGAGGTTAAGCAAGTCGGCATCCAGGTTCTGTTCGTTTTGATTATTTGGATTTTTCATATTCCATCCAGATCGGTTAATTGTTGCTTTAAGGTGGCTTGAGCGCGTTTTATACCTGACTTTACCGTGCCCAGGGGCATGAGCATATGCGCAGCGATTTCTTCATGAGTCAGGCCTTTGAAATAACCCAGGTAAAGAAGCTGTTTTTGCGTTGCGTTCAGTACATTCATGTATTGGTGCAGCAGTTCGTGGCTTTGCGACTGCTGCAACTGGTTCTCTGGCTGCAATAAACCTGCGCCGGAACAGGATGCCAGTTCTTCGCTCCAGTCGCATGCTTCCGCATTTGTATGGAAATGTGCCGCATTGGATCTGATGGCATCGATTGCACGGGATCTGCATATCACAAGCACCCATGCAATCAACGGCCCTTTGTGCAGATTGTAATTCAGCGCATCTTTCCAAACTTGCCAATAGGTATCGACGACGACTTCTTCAGCCAGCTCTTTGCTGCGGGTGATCTTGACTGCTAAACCATACACCCTGGCAAGGGTTAGCTCGTAGAGCGCCTCCAGCGCATCTTCTTCTTTATTCAGAATGCCTTCGATAATATTCTCCAAACCGGTGTTCAGTTCATCTGCCAGGAATAGATAAGGGTTTGAATTCATCTGCATAGTATGGCGTAAAAATGGTTGGATAAATGTCCCACGCCGCTTTGCCAGGCGTTATCTGAACAGTGCAGGGTGTGGGGCTGGCGCATGGTTATTTGCCGGCAGCGGGTGCTGCGTCGCCGGTTGTCGTTTCAATCACACGATACATCGGCGCAAGTTTGGCCAGCAGTTTATTCTGCGATGAAAACGGAACGTCATGCTTATCCATTGCTAGCTGAAAATCTTCAACCAGGGCGTTGAAGGCGGCACGGTTCACTTTCATGGCTGCGTGCGCGGTTTTCATGTCACGGCCAGGGTACTTGCAGCCGCCGTTTAATATTTCACATATCTGCTCAACCAGCATGGCTTTAATGAATGCCTGTTTTTCGTTATCGAAGAAAGGTTTGGTAACAGGGTCGTTTACAAGGTTCACCATGAAATCATCCATGATCCTGACCAGGCCTTCTTTACCGCCGAAATCTTTAAACGTATCCGTTTCCGATAAAACAGTTGTGCCTAATGCAGGGCTTGTGCCTGCATCCGCGGATGCGGTGTTGTCCATGGCATTTGCATGAAATGATGTCGCTAGCAGCAGAAAGGTAATGATGGCTGCAGATTCTGCGTTAAATTTTGAAAACATGATGATTCCTTTTTAAATGGGATGTTGGCATATTGAATATAAAACCAAGTTTAGAAGCCAAGTTTAGAAGCCAAGCTGTGCAGACAGGTAAACACCTTCCTGCCTGCCATAATCAGCGCCCACAGCTTTCACCGTTGCGATATTGCCTAAGTTCACATAGGCCGCAGTGAGCGAAACATGCTTTGTGGGCGCATAGGCTACAAACACATCAAATGCATCATCTTCTTTTAGGTCTACCACATTCACGCCGCCAAAAAGTGCATCATTGGCAGGACTTCTCAAGTTATCCGGTTTCATGCGGTACTCGGCGCCGACTGCAAGGTTTTTACTGATTAAATAAGCGGCTGAAAGTTCCAGTTCCGGCTGGTAGCTGTCATGTCGGCTGCCTCCAAACCCCAATAGGCCAAACTGGTTAGCCTTGGTAAAGCGTAATGAACTGTTCAGTAGAACATTTTTATCCAGCAATAGTTTCGTTGCCGAGATATAAAAATCGACTCCGTGGTCATCTTCTGCACCCACGACTGCACTTTTAATAAAGTCGCCATCATGGTTTTTCTTATATTGAACCCCTACGGCCACTTGCGGAACCCATGTGTCGGCATCGAGAATCGCCTCTCCAAGCACCCGTACTTTGGCGCCGATAATGGTTTGTGTAATATTGTCGCGGCCAATGACATCCGCCCCCAGGCCGCTGCTGACTTTATTTCTGAGATTGCTGATATCAAATTTTTGTTCGGCAATGGATAGTTCGAAACGATCATAAAATCCCACCGTAACGCCGTAGGTATCCAGCTTGTAATCTCCAGTCTTGGCATAGGTGTAATGCACATTGGCGCCAATTTCATTATTTGTGCCATAGCCGCCAATGACTGCCCATGGGGTAAGGCCGCCTCCTGCGGCACCCTCCACCTGAGAAACACCGCCGGTCAGTAATAATTTATTGCTGGTGGCGTGATCTGCCAATGCATTGCCCGAGATACCCAGAGCGCAAGTCGTGCAGAAAAACGCGGCAGAGAGTTTTCCTTTATTTTTAGAAGTTGCTTTCATTTTTATCCCCATGAGCTGAATCAAAGTGCTGTGTTAGAAATATTCATTACCTGAACATGAGCTATACGAAACTTAATCAAGATCAGATGCATGCAAATGGAAATATTTTTGTAGATAAATTGTTTGAAAGCCGGCGGCTGACTTTGAAATCGTTTGATCCGGGGCAGAACCAGGCGCATCGTACTCCTTCGCCAGGCATGCCCAGCGCGGCCGCTTCCGGTGTCGCAGCCGGTTGCTCCTTTATGGATGATTTTTTTAGTGCCCTTGCACGTCTATGGTGCATCGCTTGTTGGCAACGCATGCTCTGAAAATCCATGAAATATTATTTCCCATTACTTTTCAATGTATTAGGCTTATTTTTTTCAGCTGGCATACAAGTTGCTTTTATGTTGCTAAATGCTTTATTCAGGTTATGCATGCTTTCTGTAATGTTGGTTGATGATGATTTGGTGAGAACTGCGCCGCTAAGGCAGTCTTTAACAGATGCCGGATATCAAGTGATTGCGCATTTGTCCGGCACTGCGAACTTAGATGATGCAGTACGTAGCTTGCAGCCCGATATTGTCATTATTGATACGGATTCACCGAGTCGCGATACTTTGGAAAATCTCTGTGTCATGAATGAAACCGTGCCTAAACCGATCGTCATGTTTACGCATGACGGCGACATTCAGAAGATGCGCGAAGCGACCAGGGCGGGTGTCTCGGCTTATGTGGTCGGCAGTTTGCCAAGTGAGAGCCTGATGCCGGTGATTAATGCCGCCGTTGTCCGGTTTGAAGAGGTCAAATCCTTAAGGGATGAATTGGGAGAGGCAAAGCTCAAGCTGGCAGAGCGCAAGGTGCTTGAAAAAGCAAAAGGGCTCCTGATGAAGGAACATAGTTTTGATGAAGACCATGCTTATGCAATGTTGCGAAGCATGGCGATGCGGCAAAAAAAACGTATTGCAGTCCTGGCAAAAGAAGTCATTGAAGCGGCAACGAAGCAGCTTTAATGATGTGGGGCGGTAATGCGGTACCGGGTGAAGTATGACCGGTACCAGGCAGTAAACGAATGATGGCAGTGGCTACTGCCGCGGACAAAGGCGTCCTTGCAATGGTTATTTTTAACCGGATGCAGGACGCCTTTTTTGTTTCCAGGATTTTGGTTTTTATATTAGGTGATTGATATGGTTTTAAAAAGTTCAGTAAAGCCGGAGCTTGCGCCAGAGCTGTCAGAAGTGCAGGTCGGGTTTATCCCATTGACCGATTGCGCGCCTATTGTCGTGGCATCAGAAATGGGTTTCGACAAAAAACACGGCATCAGTATCAAGTTGCACAAAGAGGCATCCTGGGCAGTCATCCGCGACAAGCTGATCAGTGGCGACCTGCATGCGGCACATGCGCTTTACGGCATGGTGTATGGCGTTGAGCTTGGCATAGGCGGTCAGCAGAAAGACATGGCGGTGCTGATGACGCTTAACCATAACGGCCAGGGGATTACCTTATCCAACCAGCTAAAGGTTCAGGGCGTTCATAGTGGCAGCGATTTAAGCAGCTTCTTGAAGCAGCAGGCTTCCCAATTAACGTTCGCACAGACTTTCCCTACCGGTACGCATGCCATGTGGCTTTATTACTGGTTAGCCAGCCATGGTATCGATCCGCTGCGGGATGTTAAGACCGTTGTCGTTCCGCCGCCGCAGATGGTAGCCAGCATCAGTGACGGCCATGTGGCTGGCTATTGTGCCGGCGAGCCCTGGAATGCGCGTGCGGTGTATGACAAGGTCGGTTTCACGGTGGCGACCAGCCAGGATATCTGGGTGGATCATCCGGAGAAAGTGCTGGGTGTGACTGCCGAATTCGCGAACCAGTACCCGCAGACCTGCCGTGCCATGATCATGGCGATACTCGAAGCCTGCCGCTATCTTGACGTGATGGAGAACCGCACGCAGGTCACGGATCTGATTGCTGGTCCGCATTACGTCAATGCTCCCAGGCAGGTCATCCATGATCGCTTTGTAGGCGATTACGACAATGGTAACGGCAAGGTATGGCACGACGCCAATGCCGTTAAATTCTTTGACGGCGGAAAAGTGAATTTCCCTTACCTCTCTGACGCTATGTGGTTCATGACCCAGTTCAGACGCTGGGGGTTGCTGAAGACCGCACCGGATTACCTTGCGCTGGCAAGCAAGGTGAACCGTATCGATATGTATACGCAGGCCGCGCATGCCATGGGAATCGATACCCCGCAGCAGCCGATGCGGACAAGCCGCCTGATGGATGGCGTGGTTTGGGATGGAACTGACCCGGATGCGTATGTTAATCAATTCGACATCAGGTCTTAGAGCGCACAGCGCCATTTAACAAGGTTGGCAAGTAAACGAAAACATTAAGTGATTAAAAGGCTGAATCAGACATGACAGGTAAAGTTTTTTTAGTAGGCGCAGGTCCGGGTGACCCTGAGCTGCTGACGTTAAAAGCCGTAAAGGCGCTAGCGGCCTCTGATGTAGTCCTGGTGGATGATCTTGTGAATGAGGCCATCCTGGAGCATTGCCCACAGGCGCGTGTGGTGAATGTCGGGAAAAGGGGTGGCTGCCAGTCAACGCCACAGAATTTCATCAACCGCATGTTGATCGCGCTGGCAGAGCAGGGGCAGACCGTGGTGCGCTTGAAAGGCGGCGACCCGTTCCTGTTTGGTCGCGGCGGCGAAGAAATGCTGGCTTTGCGTAATGCCGGCATAGATTTAGAGGTGATTTCCGGTGTGACCAGCGGTATTGCAGTGCCGGCAAGCATGGGCATTCCGCTCACGCACCGGGAGTATACCCATGGCGTCACGATGCTGACCGGACACACGCAGAATGGTGATCCGCTGGATTGGAATGCACTGGTGGCGAGCAAAACAACGCTGGTCATTTATATGGGTATCAAGAAAGTTTCGGAAATCGTCAGGAACTTGCTGGTAGCCGGCATGGAGCATGACATGCCGACTATCGCAATCCAGCATGGCACTTTGGAGACGGAGCGTCATGTCAGCGCACCTTTAGCCATGCTGCCGCTGGCGGTGCATCAGGAAAAGCTGCAAAGCCCGGCGATTATCGTGATCGGCAATGTCGTGCGTATGGCCAGCAATAATAAATTATTAGCTACTTTAGAAGTAGCAGCGTAGAAGGAGAAAGTGGTATGAAAAAAATGAAACTGGTAGTTGTCGGCAACGGTATGGCAGGCATGCGGACTGTAGAGGAGCTATTGAAAATAGCGCCCGATATTTATGACATCACGGTATTCGGTGATGAGCCTTACCCCAATTACAACCGTATTATGCTGTCCCCGGTTCTGGCAAACGAGCAGACCATAGATGACATCATCTTGAATAGCCGTGAATGGTATGCGGAAAACAATATCGCGCTCTATACCAATGCACGCATCAATAAAATAGACCGTAAAAACAGAGTCGTATACGCCGAGGATGGTGCCAGTGCCGAATATGACCGTTTGCTGATTGCAACAGGTTCCAAGCCGTTCATGTTACCGATCCCTGGGCGTGAACTGAAAGGTGTGCTTGGTTATCGCGACATCAAAGACACCAACGACATGATAGACACGGCTAAAACGCATAAGCATGCCGTGGTGATTGGTGGCGGTCTGCTGGGGCTGGAGGCTGCCAACGGTCTTAAAATCCAGGGCATGGATGTCACGGTGATCCACAGGAATGAGTGTCTGCTGGATCGCCAGCTTGATAAAACGGCTGGTTTGATGCTCAAGAAAAACCTGGAGTCCAAAGGGCTCAAGTTCCTGCTGGAAACCAATACGGAACAGCTGATTGGCAATGAAGAAGGCCGCGTTAAAGCAGTGAGATTCACTAATGGCATGGAATTGCCGGCCGATCTGGTGGTGATGGCGGTCGGCATACGCCCGAATTTTGAACTGGCAAAATCCGCCGGCATTCATTGTGACCGCGGCATTGTCGTGAATGACACCATGCAGACCTTTGATCCGCGTGTTTATGCCGTGGGTGAGTGCGTCAGCCATCGCGGCATTTCTTATGGGCTGGTTGCGCCGCTGTTTGAAATGGCAAAAGTGTGCGCGACACACCTGGCTAATTTTGGTATTGGTCTGTACAAAGGTTCTGTCACCTCCACAAAATTAAAAGTAACCGGTATCGACTTGTTCAGCGCCGGTGAATTTGAAGGTGGTCAAGATACGGAAGAGATTGTTTTACACGATGCAGTTGGCGGGGTTTACAAAAAGCTCGTCATCAAAAATGACAAAATCATTGGCAGCGTGCTTTATGGGGATACCACGGACGGTTCGTGGTATTTTCAAATGCTCAGGGATAGCAAACCTATCCACGAGATTCGTGATTACCTGATGTTCGGGCAGGACTCATTGGGTAATACTGGCCACCAGGGCCAGGACAAAGCGGCTGCCATGACCAATGAAATGGAAGTGTGCGGCTGTAACGGTGTATGCAAAGGCACGATCGTCAAGGCCATTCAGGATAAAGGCCTGTTCACGATCGATGATGTGAAAAAGCAGACTAAGGCCGGTTCAAGCTGCGGCTCATGTGTAGGGCTGGTGGAGCAGATTCTGGCCAGCACGCTGGGCGGCGGCTATGCGCCGCCTTCTACCAGCAAAGCGATTTGCGGATGTTCCGATAAAAATCATGAAGAAGTGCGTGCGGAAATCCGCACCCATAAATACCTGAACATTCCGGATGCGACCAAAGGCATGCAGTGGCGTACGCCCAATGGCTGCGCGACTTGCAGGCCTGCCTTGAATTATTACCTGATTTCCACCTGGCCGCATGAAGCGGTGGATGACCCGCAGTCACGCTTCATCAATGAACGCGTACACGCCAATATCCAGAAGGACGGTACTTATTCCGTGGTACCGCGCATGTACGGCGGCGTGACTACGCCAGACCAGCTGCGCAAGATTGCCGATGTGGCCGACAAATATGCGGTGCCGATGGTGAAAGTGACCGGCGGCCAGCGTATCGACTTGCTGGGTGTGAAGAAAGAAGACCTGGTGGATATGTGGAAAGACCTGGACATGCCATCCGGCTACGCTTATTCCAAAGGAATTCGCACCGTTAAAACCTGCGTAGGTTCCGAGTTCTGCCGTTTCGGTACACAAAACTCCACACAGATGGGCATTGATATCGAGAAGGCGTTTGACCACATGTGGGCACCGCACAAGGTGAAGTTTGCCGTATCCGGCTGCCCGCGCAACTGCGCTGAGTCCGGCATCAAGGATGTGGGCATTATCGGCGTGGATTCCGGCTGGGAAATCTATGTCGGCGGTAACGGCGGCATCAAGACTGAAGTGGCACAGTTCCTGTGCAAGGTGAAAACCCATGAGGAAGTGCTGGAATACTCAGGCGCCTTTATCCAGATCTACCGCGAAGAAGCCAGATACCTTGACCGCACCGTGCATTGGCTGGAGCGGGTGGGGCTGGATTATGTGAAACAGCGCGTGGTTGACGATGCAGAAGGCAGGAAGGCGGCTTACGAGCGCTTGCTTTATGCGTTGCAGGGGGCGGTGAATCCTTGGGCGGAGCGTGTCGAGAAGCGCGACCAGTACAAAGAGTTTGAAACGGTTTCAGTTTGATTTTTATTGGATTTAGAGGAATATCATGAAAAGTAGCTTCTGGAAAGTTGGACATAAACCAACACTGTTTTCCGCATTTTTATATTTTGACTTGAGCTTTATGGTGTGGGTGCTGCTGGGGCCTCTGGCGGTACAGATGGCAACCGATCTGCAGCTGTCACCTTCACAAAAAGGCCTGATGGTCGCCACCCCGGTGCTGGCGGGTGCGCTGTTGCGTATCGTCATGGGGGTTCTTGTCGACCAGATCAAACCAAAAATGGCCGGCCTGGTTGGGCAAGTGGTGGTGGTTTTAAGCTTGCTGCTGGCATGGCTGCACGGCATCCATACCTTTCAGCAGGCTTTGCTGTTGGGCTTGGGGCTCGGCTTCGCCGGTGCGGCTTTTGCGGTGGCGCTGCCGCTGGCTTCGCGCTGGTATCCGCCTGAGCATCAAGGTACAGCATTGGGTATTGCCGGCGCCGGCAATTCAGGCACCGTGTTTGCCGCGCTGTTCGCGCCGGGTTTGGCGGTTGCATATGGCTGGAACAACGTGTTTGGCCTGGCGTTGATTCCGCTAGTGATCGTTTTCGTGGTGTACAGCATATTTGCCAAAGATAGCCCTGATGCGCCGCCGGCCAAGTCGCTAAGCCAGTATCTGTCTATCCTGAAAGACAAGGATGCCTGGTGGTTCATGTTCTTCTATAGCGTTACGTTTGGTGGTTTTGTTGGCCTGGCGTCCTCACTCACTATCTATTTCAATGATCTGTATAACCTGGGGCCGGTGGTTTCCGGCTACTGCACTGCTGCCTGTGTGTTTGCGGGTTCATTGGTGCGTCCTTTAGGCGGTACAATTGCCGACCGGATTGGCGGTGTCAGGACGTTGCTGGTGATGTACGCAGCAGCTGCGGTGCTGCTGATGATCATGAGTTTCGGTCAGCCAACGTATCAATGGGCTTTAGCGATCATCCTGCCGGTGATGGTGGTGTTGGGCATGGGTAATGGCGCGGTATTTCAGCTGGTGCCACAGCGTTTCCGTAAAGAAATCGGCGTGATGACCGGCCTGGTTGGCATGGCTGGCGGTATCGGCGGCTTCTATCTTGCTGCCAGCCTGGGTTATTTCAAACAGAACTTCGGCAGCTACCAGATCGGCCTGATCATCTTCTCAGCCCTGGCAGTATTGGCCATGTTAGGTCTAACCGGTGTGAAAACGCGCTGGAGAACGACCTGGGGCACTACAACCAGTGCTAAAGTCTAATCACGAGAGACACTGATATGTCATTGAAATTCAGCACCGGACAATCCAGCCTGACTGGCCCCAGACAGCGTAATGAAGATTACGTGGGGCTGGTGACACCAGCGCGTGAGCAGCTGAATGTCAAGGGTGCGATCATTGCGGTTGCCGATGGCGTGAGCGGTAATGCCGGCGGTGGCGAAGCCGCGGAGATGACGATCAGAACCGTAACCACGGATTATTACGCGACCCCGGATACCTGGGAGCCGCTGGTTGCTC
>Ga0208116_1000557_pt1 | contig 11541 bp, 7 predicted proteins | sample LakWasMeta9_HOW4_2_FD_183859 | JGI IMG/M metagenome (GOLD analysis project Ga0208116, IMG submission 183859) | Freshwater sediment methanotrophic microbial communities from Lake Washington under simulated oxygen tension - Sediment Metagenome... | ecosystem: Environmental > Aquatic > Freshwater >... | reverse complement strand
TACAATCCTGGGCTGCACAGCCACTTCGCCTGCATCAGCCAAACCGAGGCTATTATTCACAGGTACATTCAATTTTTTGTTTTGTTGAGATTCAACAGGGCTTTGTACTACAGTAACAGGCGGTACTGTTTCTATTTTATTAACAGTTTTGGTTTCAACCGGCTTAAGTTGGATAGGTTTGATTTGAATAGGTTTTATATCAACCGGTTTAGTGTCGGGTTTATGGATGACAGGCACAACTTTCTTATCGCTAACGGTCGCTACCGGCACAACCTTTACCAAGGGAGTTTTCGTGGCAGGGGTATTTTCTGATTTAACAGTATTCACCATAACAGGAAGCTGCTCTGACACAACTGCCTGCTTCCCCTCCTGCGTTGCCACAGCCTCAGGATGACTATCATTAGCCACTTCATTTGACATCACCGAGAGGTCAGCAACAACCTCCTCTGTTTCCGGTGTTAAGCTAACAGCCTGCTCAATCGGCAGCGATCTTTCCACCACACCCTGAGCTTTTGATTGCATCCGCATTTTTTGTGGAAACGACAAATAGATAATCAGCCCCGCCAGCAATGCCATTCCACACAAAACCCTAGCCGGCGTGAGCCGCGACGCCCAGCGCAAAGAATCTCTGCTGCTATTTTCAGTACTGACCGGCCTGGTAAACTTGCGTGGGATAACACTAGGCTGCCCACGATAACTTGCACTCGCAGGTTTCGACAGATTGCCTCCACCATCCCCCACTTTATGCTTAAGCACGGCATAAGCCTGATTGATTTTTGCTGAATAAGCTTCAGCAGCCTTATTGTTAACCTGCCCGCGATCTGGATGAAAAATACGAATCAGCAAACGATAATGCTCTTTAACCGCCTCTGCGTTCGCCCATGGATTAAGGCCGAGTACTCCGAATGGGTCTGTGTCCCCGCTAAAACATACACGTTCTACAAAAGCCACACAACTTACGCGCATCTCTTCTGCACTGGCACCGGTAACACTGGTTGCCCAAGTCATCAACTCATTATCGCCATTGGCAAGTCGCAGCAACAGCAAAATATCATCCGTGTGCCCTGCATCAGGGATATCGACCAACTCCTTGCGATACAGCGCAAGAATCAGTTTTAGCAACTTGGTACTGGTTGCACGGTTAAAATCGTGATTAGACGGCATATCAGCTAGTCAATTGATTGCCGGTTGCCTGTGGCTTTACCCCGTAGCCTTCACCGTAATAATATTCATAACCATAACCATGTGCCTGACCGCTCATTTTAGTGAGCAAGCAACCCAGTGGTTTTGCGCGCACACTGAGCAAACGCTTAATGCTGGCCTGTGCAGCGGCACGTCTGGTTTTACCAGCTTCCACAACCAACAGCATCCCCTCGACCAGATTCGCTATGACCAATGCATCCGCCAAGCCTAATATCGGCGGACTATCAATAATAATATGATCAAAACGATCCGCAGCCAGCTCCAGCAGCATCTGCATTTTCTTACCGGATAACAACTCGGCCGGGTTAGGCGGCAACGGTCCGGTAGTAATCGCAAACAGATTGTTCACGGTGGTATTCAGCGTTACTTCAAATGGCTGCAGTTTCCCGGCCAGACAATTGGTCAGCCCCTGCGTATTATCAGCTCCCAGCACACGGTGCAATGATGGATTACGCAAGTCTGCATCTATCAGCAATACGCGCTGCCCAGACTGTGCAAACTGAATTGCAATACTGAGAGCGCTCGTACTTTTGCCCTCACCCATATTGGTACTGGTAACGCCCATCAGCTTCGGGGCACCATGGGCAGTCGCAAACTGCAGTGCGGTACGCACAGACCGATAAGCCTCTGCGAGCGCTGAACGCCCGTCTTCCAGCATCAGCTGCACCACATTCACTTTATTGTTTAATTCAACCGATTCCGGAATCAGCCCCAGCACCGGGATACCCAGCAGACGTTCCACTTCAGAAGCCTGCTTGAAAGTATCATCCAAATACTCAAAGAACAAGGCAAGACCGATACCGCCCACCAATCCAAGAATAATTGCAATCGCCAGATTCAGCTTGAGTACTGGTTTAAACATCTTATTCGGTATCTGTGCCTGGTCTACCACAGAAATATTATTGGTGCCCACCCCGCCAGCAACACTGACTTCTTTAAGTCGTTGCAACAGGCCATCATAGAGCTGTCGGTTTGTATCCGCTTCACGCTTGATAATGTTGTACTGAATGCTGCGCGTCTGCAGATCCAGCATTTCGTTCTTGCTGCTTGTCAGCATTTCTTTCAGCAGATTTTCCTGAACCTTGGCCGCTTCATACGTTGCGATGACTGCATTCCGCGCATTTTCGGTTTCTGTAGCAACCTGCGTTTTCACTTCGGCAATCTGCGCAGCCAATTCCAGCATTTTGGGATAACCGGGTTTGAACTGCTTGAGGTTGTTCTGATACTCGGCTTCCAGCTTGGCTTTATTTTCTTTCAGTTGTTGAATCAGCTCATTTTCCAGCCCTTGCGGCAACTGCCCGGATTTGCTGGCCTGTATCTGACGGTAAGCTGACTCTGCCTTGATGCGCTCCTGCTGAGCCTTGGATAGTGCCGCGTTAAACTCCTGCAGGTTTTGTGCGCTGGTCGTGCCGCCATCTTTATCTGTACTGAAAATTTCCTTGTCGCGTGCAAATTCAACCTGCGCGCGCTCGGTTTCTTCCAGTTTTGACTTCACCTGCTTGATGCGCTGCTCCAAAAAGTTTTTGGCATAAGAGTTCGCGTCAAAACGGCGCTCCAGATTAACCGCAATGAAATTCTCTGCTATGGCATTCGCCACATCGGCTGCCAGCACCGAGTCAGGACTGTCAAAATTGAGCTTAACCAGTCGCGAGTTACGTATCGGCTCCACTGTCAAGCCGTTCATCACAACCGTTACCAGCTGGCGTTTTACTTTTTCTTCTTTCTTTAGCTGCGCAGCCTGCTGCTGGTCAATCAATGCCAGCTTTTCATTCGCGCCAACAGCATCCTCAGACTTTGCTAACGCATCTTCTTCGCCATACTCACGCTCCAGTGCCGGGCGCATTTTCTCTACGACACGTTCTGCTAGGGTGCGACTCTTCAGTAACTCATATTGCGTCTGGTAGAAATCACGGTCTCCTGCAGTCTCGGTTTGCGCCGCATCTTTAAACTCAACAACCTTGGCGGCCTCACGCTCGATCTGCAGCACACTGGTTGCGCGATAGATTGGCGTCATCAGCAATGTTGCGGTTGCAACAGCGACCAGCACAATGACAAAGAAACCAATGACCGTCCATTTACGTTTGACGATAATGCGCCAATATTCACGCAGATCCAGTACATCTTCATCATCCTCCTCGGCAGCAGGGGCAGCCGCAGGCTGCAGCACTTGCGTGCTGAGCATGCGATGTACTGTCTGCTCAATAAGGGCGCGATGCTCTGATTCAGGGCTACTAGGAATTGGTGGATTATCTGAAGATGCCATAATTTAAATAGTTATATCAAATCTGTATTAAATGAGTAGAGCGCGCTTAGCGTGCCCCCCAAGGGTTACCAAAGCCAATGAAGCCACGAAACGTTCTGGTAACATTATCAACCAGCGACTTGCCCGCAGAACGATCAACCACCACTACATCACCGGCATGCAACACAGGATCAGGGGTTTTTCCTTCGCGAATCTTTTCCAGGTCATATTCCAGTGCTGCGTTTTTATTATTTTTCTGGGTACTAAATACTTTGATTGATGATGGATCGGCTAAATCATGCAGACCGCCAGCCTGCGAGATCACCTGCATCAAGGTCGTGTTGCCGTTCAGGTAAAACATGCCGCCCTTGAGTACAGCACCTTCCACTGTAATCGGCTCTGCCTCCTCTACCACCACTACATCACCCCCCTTGAGAACCGGATTTGGAGCATTGTTTTTGCGGATTGCCAGCAGGTCATACACAAACGTTTCCGTTTTGTTACCTGGCAGCTGACGAATCACCTTTATAGCTCTCTCGTCTGCTTTCACATCCAGGCCGCCGCCCATAGAGATAGCCTGCAACAGAGTAGCCTGCCCCTGAAAATCATACAGGCCGGCTTTCTTCACCACGCCCTGCACCGTCACACGCTGACTGGTGAACTCCTTGATAAAAACGCTGACTTGCGGATTTTGCAGATAATCTGCCTCCAGCTTAGTGGCGATCAACTGCTCTGCCTCATAGGCGCTGAGTCCGGCCACGTGTACCACACCGATCAGCGGCATGGAAATATTGCCGCGCGCATCAACGCGAATTGAGCGCGACAAATTTGCATCCTGCAACACCTTGATCTCCAGCAGATCGAGTACACCAATTTGATACTCGTTACTTTCAAGCACTTCGTTTTCAGCGCTCGCCTTAGGCGCTGTAGTGGCTACCGGCGCTGCAACTGTAGCCGGGCTTGCGCTATCTGCAAGGGCTGCAGCAGGTAGCGTTACCAAGCCCGCCAACAGCAAACCGGCACTTACTCTATATACATTTTGCATCTTGTGATTCCTTAATAAAAACACGCCACGACAGCCATGCTGCATTGCAGCAGAATAGCCATCATGACGTGTACACTCAGCGAGAGAATCTCACCCAACGTTTTATACTATCCAACACACCACTTCGAGTGGTTTTACTTGCCGTCTGCAATGCCAGCATAGGCGCCACATGCGCCGGGTCAACATTTGCCAGCACGGCTGCCGGGCGCTCTGTCACCATGCGCTGCGCCTCTTCCAGCCCTACCCACTTCGCTGCTGCGGTCACACCTTCAGCCAGCAGTGGAGGGCGCCGCGTCACCCCATGCGAATCAGTTGCCAGTATATGCACCAGCCCATCATCCAACATGCGCTCACCCCAATAGCGGGCATTGCTGCCAAAGCGGCCTGTCAGACTGCCGGCAGTCAACTGCATCCATGCTCCTTTGTGCGCCAGGCGCTCAAACACGGCATAATCCTGCTCAATCCAGCTCAGGCGTTCTGGATGCGTGACTATCGGTATGTATCCTGCCGCCAATACCCGAAACACAAAATCCTCAAAATTCGGTGGCGCCACATGGTGCGGCGGCTCCAGCAAAAAGTAACGCCCACCGTTAAACGTGGGCGAGGTGCCGTTCTGCAGCTTTTCGACCAGATCCGGCACCACGTGGGTATCAGACGCGTAAGTAAGCTCAAGCGGAATTCCGGCACGCTGCACTGCCAGCTTTAATACTTCGGTTGCCCGCGCAATCCCGGATGCAGTGTTTTCATACATCCCCGGATAAATGTGCGGCGTACAGGCGATGATGCTGATGCCATCCTGCGAAGCGATACGCGCCATTTCAAGCGATGTCGCCATATCCGGCGAACCGTCATCGATACCCGGCAGTAAATGGCAATGCAAATCAATCATTGTCATTTTCTCACACTTATACGGTTAATAGGCATGCTTGCTACTAAACCCCCTGATCACAGTGAGCATGACAATTTTGATATCCAGCAACAATGTCCAGTTGCGGATATATTCCAGATCGCACCTGACGCGGTTTTCCATCTTATCGAGCGTATCAGTTTCTCCGCGATAACCTTTGATCTGCGCCAGACCGGTAATGCCCGGCTTCACTTGATGGCGCAGCATATAGCCATGCACCAATTTTCGATATTCTTCATTATGCGATATGGCATGCGGCCTTGGCCCCACTACTGACATTGACCCCTGAAGCACATTGATAAACTGAGGCAACTCATCCAGTGACGTACGGCGCAAGAATGCCCCCAGCAGCGTCACACGCAAATCACCGGGTTTTGCCTGCGGCACTACATCACCATCTTCACAAACCCGCATAGTCCGAAACTTCCACACCTCTACCACATGACTATTGAGGCCATAACGACGCTGCTTAAAAATAACCGGACCTGGTGAACTCAGTTTTACCGCAATTGCAATCAGCAGCATCGGCAGCGCAATCACCAGCAGAATCAGCGATGCAAGCACAATATCCTCGGCACGCTTCAGCCAGCCGTCAACACCACTGAATGGCGACTCATAAACACTCACTACCGGCACGCCGCTCATGCTATACCAGCGCGCATGCATCAGCTCAAACGTCAGCATATCCGGCACGATATAAACCGTGGCCGTGGTATCAGCAAGTGCATTGACGCAATACTCAAGCTCTACGGTTTTATGTTGCGGCAAGGCTAGGTAAACCTGATCTACCCCGCCCATTTTGACCTCTTGCACCATATCCTCCAGAGAACCCAGCACCTGCAACTCCGGGTATTGCGATAGCGGAGCATAACCAACGGGCTGGCTATAATCATAAAAGCCCACTACATCCAGGCCCAGCCATTTAGACTCCAAAGCCGCCAGCGCCATACTCTGCGCAGAGGCGCCGGTTCCTGCAATCACCAGATTACGGCTATTCATACCTTTGCGGCGCGCATAGTGCAGCGCCTGACGCAGCAACACGCGATAGCCAATGAGCAGAATCCATGTAGCCAGCGCATAACCGACAATAACAACCCTGGAATAAGTATCTGAAGTTTTGGTCAAAAATGCCAGCGTCACCATGACTACCAGCATCAGCACCCATGCAATCGTTACGCTGCGGATTTCTGGCCATATCTGCGAGATACGCCATGAGCCGTAGACCCTGTTTGCACTGGCAAACAGCAGATAAATCAGTATCGAGCGGATACCTGCATTGATATAGTGCGCATCAAAAACAGCGTTATAAAGACTGGTGCTAATGTATAGCGCCAGCATAATAATCAGGCTATCGACGAGCTTATGAATTACAGAAAATTTGGCTTGATGGGGGCGAACTAGTCCACCTGGCTGCATGTAATTAACTCTTTTCTTATTAATGGTTTTTAGGTGATGTCTATGCATCACTTGCTTATTATTTAATACGTTATTTTTATTTAATACGTTATTTCAGATAACTTTAGTTATGATTTTAAAAAAATTTATTATAATCGAAATCCGCTTTAAAAGCCCCGGCCTTCAACAGATACATGACATCAGCACCGGTTATTGATGACGGTGCCGGCAACAATTGCTACACGGCATTAGCAGGGCTGACGCACACCACGCTTACGAACAACCCACACCAGGTTAGCATGCGCCTGTGACATGACAAAGACAGCCCGAAGCTGCCTTTGCAACCAAACGATTAACGCTGGGGCCTGCCCTGCTCTTGCCGCCCCTGATCCGATCTGCCTTGCTCTGACCTACCTTGCATAGGCCTGCCCTGATCCGGCATTGCCTGTACAGGTCTTGCCTGCTCCTGCCTTCCAAAATCTGAGCGCCCTGAATTACCATCCCGATAAACACGGTTAGCCGGTACACCTGGCAACTCTACACGCCCACCTCGCGGCAGCTCCATCTGCGGCATGGATTCGAAGCGTTGCTGGCGCGGGTTTATTTCTGCCGGGGCCTGCTGCATACGCTCTTGCGGAGCTATACGCACCGGCGCGGATGCAGGCTCGCCACTATCACGACCGCCACGGGATGGCTGCCGTATCACTGGCTCCCCCTGCTGCGGACGCGATGCTGGTGCTGCCGGCTCACGCCACCTTGATGGCTCATTGATCTCACGCGGCTCAAAACGGTTTGGCCTTGGTTCAGCAACACTGCCGGCACCAGGTTTATTGCTGTTGCCGCTACTTGGCTTATTACCGCTGGCTGCGCCTGGGTCACGCACCGTTGCAGACGGGGCTGCAGGACTAGCCTGCTGTCGCCAATCCTCATAGCGTGACGGCAATGGTGGACGTGGCCGCTCAGGCCCTAACTGTGTGCCAGGCTCTGGGCGGCGCAACTCAGTAACACCTTGCTTAGGTGGCTGCACATAGCGCGGCTCCGCGCCCATCGGTGAGCGTGTTTCAGGCTGCCATGGCAGCTTGGCTTCCTGCGGCCGCTTATTCACCACCACCGGCCTTGATGTAACCTGCTCGGGAGGGCGCACAGCTCTCGGTGCGTCTGCAACCAGATTCACTGCCTCCGGTTTTACCGGCAATACACCCTGCATCGGCTTCAACTCTTTAGTCTGCGCCGTAAAACGCTGTGTATTATCGCGCATATGGTGACGGCCAAAATGCTCACCGGAGGTAGTGATAATGGCATCTTTCACCCGGCTGTTGCTGTATTGAATATTGTTGATATTAATCGTCGCCCGTGGGTACACATGCTTATGATTCACTAAGCGCGGCCCACCCCAGTGCCCCCACCACGGCTTACCGACAAACCCGCGATACCCCCACCATGGAACGCAAGGCTCACCCCAGCCGAGGGCAACCCAGCCAAAACCCGGACTGCCAAACGACACCCCGAAAAACGCAACCAGGGCTGGTGCATACACCGGACGTACCGTCACCACTGACCCTGGCGTCCATGCCCAATAGCCCGCGTAATGTACCCAGCGCCCATAATGGAATGGCACCCAACCCCATGGCGCGTCATCGATCCATGTCCACTGGTAATAGGGATCCCACACCCAGCGCCCGGTGCTGTATGGAGCCCAGCCATAAGGCATTGCATCCGGCACCCAGATCGGCCCATACTCAACGGTAGTGCGCCAGTTGCCGTAATAATCGAGATCGCGCGCACCAGCGATACCAGGCGTAATGTAGCGCTCACTGTACGCATCCATCAGCTCATTGCTGCGTTCATCATTCCAGCGATCCCAGGCATTAGGCTCCGGCGCCACGTAAGTTTCGGCACGTCCGTTTTCACTTACCACGATTTCTTCAGAAGGCAGAATAACCAGCGCCTGCCCGTTAGACTGCGTCATTGTTCCCGCGCCACCGCGCCGCGTAATGAAATGCACATCACCGTTCACATCCACACGGTAATAGCCGGTACGGTCAATGGTAAATACGGCATTCGGGGTATTCACTTCAATGTTATAACCGGCAACCGGCAAAGTGCGGATATCCAGCGAAACACGGCCGGTTGACACCTTCAACTGCAAAAAATCCGGTGTCTGGCTGAGTACGGTCATTTCTGTTTTATCATCGGCACGTACAAACATACGCCCCTCGCCTTGCAGTTCGAGTACAGCATTGGCGCTGGTATATAAAGCGTCACCGCCGATGATCGGCGTATTAAGTCGTGCTTCAACCCAATCCTCGGCACCATTGCGCCAGAAAGACACGCTGCCAGTGGTATAACTGAGCCGCAGCGGATTCACTGCAGACCGCTGTGTATCCGTCTGCGCAAATACATTATGGCTGGAAAAGGCAAAAAGCACCCACATCAATAACATGGCGCTGAATCGGGTAATCGTAAACATGTTGGCACCTGTTCTAATCATGCTGAAACGCGTTAGCATCACTGCATGATTCTGGGATCATAATCCTTAATTAACGGGCTGAAGCTGTTTAAAGTTGACATCCAAATGGCACATACGGCTACCCGCTGAATTGCCTCATTTCATTCGCAATGACAAACCTGAAACCCCTCAACACATCACAGCTTACGTAATTGGGAGCCTTGAAAAAATGCGGCAATACATCAGATGTTAATTTTATATCTGCAAGCGCTACAGCACCTGGCCAATAACAGCATTACCCGTGTGGGCCATATGCGCAATGATGTTTTATTTACGCTTAAAAATATATCCAGTAAACGCCAGCGCTACACCTGTAGCATCGGCTACAAAATCATCCCAGGCGGCTGTTCTGCCCGGTAAAAATGATTGATGTATTTCATCTGCCGCACCTACTATTAATGAAAATACGATGACCAAAACAACAGGCAAACCAACGCAGTAATGTAACAATAAAGCAAGCGCCAAAAAATACATAATATGTACCAGTTTATCCCACGGAGCTGGAAATAAACCACCTGCCCCTGATTGGGAGCCGCCAAAAAACAGGGAGGCTACCATTAACAGGACCACAGCCAACGCGGCCATACATAATTTCTTACTACTCAAACAAACGTTAAACATTCCATACTCACAAAAAAACGTCCACCTCAAAGCGCGGACTACAACTTAAATCTAATTAATTGCTTTATCGCACCGACAATAAACAATGTATTTGTAACTAAATATCTTTTCCACAAACGCCTTGGCTCAGACAGCAAGCGATAAAGCCACTCCAAACCTGAATCCTGCATCCATTTTGGAGCGCGTTTGATTGTGCCTGCGTGATAATCAAAAGCTGCGCCCACCCCCACCATTACCGCATTGATATGCCCACGATGTGCTGCCATCCATAACTCCTGCTTGGGGCAGCCTAGGCTTACCCAGACTACACCCGCACCCGAAGCGTTTATCTGCTCAACAATAGCGGCATCTTCATTCGCAGTTAGTATACGAAACGGCGGTGAAATTGCACCCGCAATCTTCAATGCAGGAAAAGCCGCCAACAGCTTCACCTTTAAGGCAGCCAGAGTTTCTTCAGTACTGCCGTAAAAAAATACAGACTCATCACGATACTGTGCTTGCTCACAATACAGCCACATTAAATCCGGACCATTAATCCGCTGCTGATCAATATGTCCCAAGCGGCGCAACATCCACGCCACCGGCGCACCATCAGGCGTTGCCATATCCGCCTCATTCACCACCCTGCCAAACTCAGCATCTTGCGTAGCAGTGACCACTGAATGCACATTGCAGATGCACACATAACGGCTTTCATGATTGCCAGCCCAAGCATTCAGCCGCGCCAACACACCAGCCCAGGTTACAGAATCAATCGGTGCGCCGAGAACAGTAGCAGTCAGCCGCTTATGAAGCATTGTGCTGCTCCTCAATCACATCGTTATATATTGTCATTAATTGTTGATAGTTTTTCTCAGCTGTAAATTCCGCTTCATATTGAGCGCGAGCTTTTCGACCCATTTCAGCCATTTTTTCAGAGTTTACAAATGCCCACTTCATTTTGTCAGCGAGATCACGCGAGTTACCAGGTTCAAAAAGTAAACCGGTTTCCCCATCAGTTACAATTTCAGCTAACGCACCAACTTTACTAGCAATCACGGGTAATCCTGCTGCAAAAGCCTCTACAATTATGCGTGGGAAATTCTCATACCAAATACTAGGGATGATTAAAGCAATAGCACGCTCCATCTCATTTCGCACGCTTTCTGCTGATATTGCCCCCAAGCGAGTTACTCCATTTATACCTGCCAACAACTCTGCTTGAGGACCATCCCCCGCCACTCTCAAGTCAATACCCTGCGCAAGCACTGCAGCTTGAGCCATAGAACTAATACCTTTCTCTACGGACAATCGGCCTACATATAAAATGCTTTGCCTGGGTAAACCCAAAGGTAACGATGCATCCACAAAATTAGGTTTAATAACTATACGATCAGCTGGCAAACCACCTTCAATAAATTTATCGCGACAAAAATTGTTTAAAGCTATATATCGAGACACCTTGTTTCGATAAGTGCCTATAGTCCTATGTAAAGTTAACATTCCTGCCAATACTGCCGAAGCCGCAGTTGATTCACGATAGCACTTGCGAACCACTCCCCGCCAAGGCAAATGCCCGGCACAATCTTCACAAACATTACCTTTGCGCAAGTACAGTGCGTTCAAACACATCAGGCGGA
>Ga0208116_1000556_pt1 | contig 11548 bp, 6 predicted proteins | sample LakWasMeta9_HOW4_2_FD_183859 | JGI IMG/M metagenome (GOLD analysis project Ga0208116, IMG submission 183859) | Freshwater sediment methanotrophic microbial communities from Lake Washington under simulated oxygen tension - Sediment Metagenome... | ecosystem: Environmental > Aquatic > Freshwater >... | reverse complement strand
CTCTATCGGGTGTTCGGTTCGATGTTCGCACAGACCGATCGTCAACGTCACCGCATATTCGCTGCCCCCGATCTGAAACGTATGCCCCGCCACCGTATCGCGGATTTTTTCGGCCAGCACCCGCGCGCCGCCGATGTCGGTATGCGGCAACAGCAGCAAAAACTCCTCGCCGCCCCAGCGTGCCAGCGTGTCGTCTTTCCGGAGATGCCGCTTGATGAAATATGCGACCGCTTTCAGAATCTGATCACCGGATTCATGCCCGTAATTGTCGTTGATCTTTTTGAAATGGTCGATATCGACGAAAGCGACCGATAGCGTGGTATGTTCGCGCGCCGCCAGTTTGCCTTGCAGGGTCAAAAAATCGGTCATGCGGCGCCGATTGTACAGGCCGGTTAAAGAATCGGTATGGGCCTGATTTTCGAGTTCCTGTTCCAGGAATATCGACGCCAGGCGGAAGTAATAGCTGATGATGCACTGCGCGGCAAATGCAATGACGATATTGCTACGTTCGAGCAGTCTGGCCTGCTGTTCCGAAAGCGCCGGATTGAGCGGTTGATCATGGGTATAGAGACTGAGCCACAAAAACTCCGCGCCCAGCGCGATCGAAACAAAAATGATCGCCTTGCCGTCGAACTTGTTGTTGAACAGCGTGAAAGGAACCGCGGCAAAAAGATAATATTGAAAACCGGCCTGCCATCCGAGCGTCGGCACGACCAGCAAGGTATGCAAAAATACCTCGACCGTCATCAGCACGATGGCCGGATGGTGCAGGCCTTGCTGATTCGAGGCCCACGCGCTGAGCCACAGGATCGAACTGAAAATATTCAGCAAGGACAAGCCGGGGAAACCCAGCCAATAAAACAGCGGTATCAGGATCAGGTGAACCCCGATGCCGACATAGCCGACCGAATTGATTACCCTAAAAATACGGTAGTTCTGTCTCTCTTCACTACCGCTTCTGATAATCCTGTCCATGCCGCTCCTGTTTTATGATTCCTATCGATAATTGCCCATTAAGATAGATGAAAGACTCACACTATCATTCCCATTGAGCTGATGGGGGTTAACGCGAGGGCTTATCTTATGTTGCCTGAACACCTTGTGCAAGCCTAAATTCAAAAAACAGGAGCAGGAGGATTAACCACCCAGCCAGTCTTGCGGTTTTAAATAGTGCGCATAAAGCTCGGCTTCGGGGCTGCCCGCTTCGGGTTGCCAGTTGTAGCGCCAGTGCGCGGCCGGCGGCATCGACATCAGGATCGATTCGGTGCGGCCGCCCGATTGCAGGCCGAACAGCGTGCCCCGGTCGTAGACCAGATTGAATTCGACATAGCGCCCGCGCCGGTACAGTTGAAACTCGCGTTCGCGTTCGCCATACGGCGTGTTTTTCCGCTTCTGCACGATCGGCAGATAGGCCGGTATATAATGGTTGCCGACGCTTTGCATGAAAGCAAAGGCCTTGTCGAAACCCCATTCGTTCAAGTCGTCGAAAAACAGCCCGCCGACGCCGCGCGTTTCGTTCCGGTGTTTCAGGAAGAAATAGTCGTCGCACCATTTCTTATAGGTGGGATAAACCGCTTCGCCGAAAGGTTCGCAGGCCGCCTTCGCGGTCCGGTGCCAATGCAGCACGTCCTCCCGGAACGGATAATAAGGCGTCAGATCGAAGCCGCCGCCGAACCACCAGACATCCGCTTCGCCGGGCTTCTCGGCAATCAAAAAGCGCACATTCGCATGTGAGGTCGGCACATAGGGATTCAGGGGGTGAATCACCAGCGAGACGCCCATCGCCTGAAATTGACGGTCGGCCAGTTCCGGACGTTTCGCCGTCGCGGAGGGCGGCAGTTTGAAGCCCGACACATGCGAAAAGTTGACGCCGGCCTGCTCGAATACCGACCCATTCGCCAGCACGCGGGTTCGGCCTCCGCCGCCTTCGGCCCGCTGCCACGGATCCTCGATGAAACGCGCGCCGTTCTCTTCAAGCTCAAGGGCGGCGCAGATTTGATCCTGCAAGGTTAACAGATAGTCTTTTACGGCTTCAATGTTGTGTGTGTTCATTTCTGGGTCGGGTGCGGTAATTCGGGGCTGATCGATGAAAAGGCAATTTATGTTATATTATCACATGCTCGTCAGTTTATTCGTCCTCTCATGATTACGTCATCCGACCCTGTCCCGGCAAAACATGACCATGCCAAATGCGTCAGCGCGGCCCTGGACACCGCCGAACAACTCTGCGTCGTGCGCGGCGTGCAATTGACGCCGATCCGTCTGCAAGTATTGAAACTGATCTGGGAAAGCCACCAAGCGGTCAAGGCCTACGATTTGCTGGACCGCCTCAAACCCTTGAAACAGGAAGCGAAGCCGGCCACGATTTACCGGGCGCTCGATTTTTTGATCGACCAAGGCCTGATTCACCGAATAGAGAGTCTGAATGCCTTCATCGGCTGCAACTGTTCCGGACAACAGCACGAGCAGTTATTGCTGATCTGCAAGCAATGCCACGAAGTCGAGGAGCGTCCGGCGCCCGAAGTCATGAGATCGCTTTCGTCCGAAATCCGGCAAGCGGGTTTTATCGCGCACAGCAAGGCGATTGAAATTCATGGCATTTGCGCCAAATGTTCGAAAGATTCGAATGCGGGATAATATATTCCTGAGTCAAAGTCTTTTCGCCTCGTTACGTCCTCTTCTACGCTGATAAACCGATGTCGGGCAGTGTTTTTGCCCATGAGCTTTCTTGACAGGTCGCCTCCGATCAACAATACTTGCTTACACCTTAAAAAATGTAAGGAGATTGCTTTCTATGGCCAACATTTTCAAACGCATCAACGATGTGATTGCAGCGAACATCAATGACTTGATAGACCGGGTCGAAGATCCGGAACGGATGATCAAGCAGATCATCCGCGAAATGGAAGACAACATCAGCCGGGCGCGGGATAGCGTCGTCGAAGCGATCGCGAACGAAAAACAGCTGCAAAAAGAGCTCGAAAATAATCAAAAACTGTCGGCGGAATGGCTCGGCAAGGCCGAAACGGCTCTGCAAAACAACAACGAAGAACTGGCGCGCGCTGCGCTGGCGCGCAAGAAAGAGCACGATACGATCTGCAAGGCGCTGGAGCCGTCCTGGCAAAGCGCGAAAAATACCAGCGAAAACCTGAAGGCCCAGCTGAAGGCGATCGAGGCGAAACTCGAAGAAGCCCGCCGGAAACGCAGCAGTTTGGCCGCGCGTCAGCATGCGGCGGAAGCCCGGCAGCAGATGGATAGAACGCTGTCGCATTTCGAGGCGGGCATCAAGGCGCAGACCCAGTTCGAGCGGATGGAGGACAGGGTCGCTTCGATGGAAGCCAGAACCGAGGCGATGATGGACCTACGCGATGACCGATCGCAACTGGAAAAAGAGTTTCTGGATATGGAAATCAATGCCGAGATTGACCAGGAGTTGCTGAATCTGAAAGCAAAAATCAGCGGCGATACACCGAAAAGCGAGTCATGAAAGTCGTCAAAAAATAAAATCGTGAATTGAACAGCATAGGGCGTCGCGATGAGCTGGTTGATCTGGATTATTCTCGTTCTGCTGATTTTCAAAGCACCGGCGATTGGCATTAATGGTCTGATCCTTTATGGCTTATTTCTGCTGGCGCGCCTGCTCTTCAAGCCGACAAGTCAGGGTGACGCCTATCAGGAGAGGTCTTCTGGTTTGAATCGCGGAGCAAAGCCGACGCAGTTCGGCTTGAGTTTCGCGCAATTGGCCGATTTGATGGTGCTGCGCAGGGAACTGGATAGTCTGTTGACGGCAGGCAAGATCGATCCGGAGACCTATAGTCAACTTAGCTTGGAAGTCGATCGACTTGAAGAGGGTTTTTTTGCGGATCATGGCGTATTTCCGGGCAATGATCTGTGGCGCGAGCGCAAGGAAGCAGCCTGGGATCTGTTGAGTACGCATGCCGAGCAGCCGTTGGGGCCGGCGCCCTGGCGGCTGCCTAAGGATGATTTTGTTGATCATGCCGTCGCTGAAGCGCAGGCTGACCAAGAGCGGGCGATAGAATATACACTCCAGGCTGATGAAGACATAAACAACACCTCATCTTTGCCGGTTCAGCCGGAAACTCCCGCCGAAATTCCGAGGCCGATGATTGATGCGGCTGCGGCGACCATATTGCCGGAGCCAAAACTTGAATTCACGCGGGAAGACATTCCCCGGAATGCTGCGGCGGCCTCCCCTATGCACACTGCCGAGTTGCCGGTTCAACCTGAGGTTGCGGCAGCGGCCGCGGTAAATCCTCTACCGTCCGCCACCTCCGGGGCCGACAGCGAAAATTACGCCTGGCAGCGCCACGAACCCGGCCCTCTGGAAAAAGCGCTGAAGACATTATCCGGCTGGCATGCGCTGGCGGCGCCTTTTCTGGTGCAAAACATCGGCTGGTTTATCGGGGTTTTTCTGTTCATTGCCGGCTCGGTTTTTCTGGTTTCGTATTCTAGCGGCTACCTGAAAAGTCTGATCGTCTTTCTGACCTTTTTTCTGTTTACGCTGTTTCTGCTCTGGGGAGGGTATCAGTTGCGCCGTAAGCGGCCGGACCTGAGCATTTCGAGCGATGTGGTGCTGATCCTGAGCCTGCTGCTGATTCCTTTGACCACTGCGACCCTGACTCGCCTGCTGATCAGTTCCGAAACCCTGCTGCTGAAGGGGATCAGCGGCCTGCTGGCTGTGGTCGAATTCGGCGCTTTTTATCTGGCGGCGACATTGGTTGCGGCGATGATGGACAGAAGCTTGCAAGGCAGGCTGCCGAAAATTTTCCTGGCGCTGACTTTCGCGCAGCTGCTGCTGGCGCTGCTGAATGCGTTTCCTTATTGGCCGCTGCTCGCGATCAGTCACGGCATTTTGCTGGCCTTGCTCGGCATCGGCATCCATCGCTTCGTGAAGGGTTGGCTACATTCGATCTTTGTCGATCAGCGCAAAATCGCTTATTTTGCTGCCGGCATGCTAATTTATGCGGCGCTGGTTACGTTTGTGCATCTGACTTACGGTTCGCCCCGCGCAATCCGCCTGCCGGCTGGTTATTACGGGCCGTTTCTGATGATCTTGTGCGGCCTCTTGTTTTATGTCGATGCGCAGTTCAAGCAATGGACGCAGTCGAATCCTACGCTGAGTCGCTTCAGTTTCTTTGTTTACGGTTTGTCTGTGTTGGCGCTGTATTCGGTTGCCGGGCAGCAGGCCGCGGCGCAAATTACGCTGACTTTGGCGATTGCGCTGTATGCGCTGGTAATCTGGAACTATCTGACCCTGACGCCGCTGTACCTGTTTTTGGGCTGCTGTTTCTGGTTGTACCAGCTGACCGTGCTGCGCCATCTTCCCGATGCGGCGTATTTCCTGGCGGCCTTGCCGGGGCTTGCGGGGCTTTATTGGCTGGCCTACTGGGCCATCACTCACCGCCGCTCCGCGTGTCTGGCGCTGATCGTTTATCGGGTATTGTATGCACTGCTTATCGTGTTGACACTCTGGAGCCTGGCGCGCAGTGGGCCGGGCACGCTGGCGATGACATCGGCCGTGGCGTCGCTGATTTTGTTTTATTTTGCGCTGAAATCCGCGCCCGAACATTTATTTACGCAACACGAGCAGATGCCTGAAATCTTTGATTCGGCGAGCTCTCGCAATTTACTGGATAGCCCCTGGTTTTACCTGTTGCCGGGGCTGGCGGCGGCCGCCGTCTATTACGCGCCGCCATTGGCCGGGCTGACCAGCGCGACGCAATTTGCGTTCGCGGCGCTGCCTATCGTCGGAATTTGGGGAACCAAGGGATTGTTGCTGTATGCGCATCAGCTTGCCACCGATCCGGTCAACACCCTCGAAAGGCAATTCAATGCGGCCTTGCTGACGTTTCTTGCCGCGGCCTTGCCGCTCTTCTGGATGAGCCGGCCGGAGCAGGCGCTCTGGCTTGGCTGTGCCGGTACTATCCTGCTGTGGTTCAGTCTTAAACTCGAGCTGCGCTGGCTTTTCTATCTGATGCTCGGCTGCTTTGGCGGTGCGGCGATAATCTGCAAACTGACCTATTTTCCCTGGCCGACGATCGGTTTGGCGCACATGGGGCTGGCGACTGGATTGTGGGGCTTTCTTAAATATTTGCAGTGTCTGGATCATTTGCCGGCCGCGGCGCTCGCGCGTGAGCAGGCAGCGATAAGAGCCAGCCTGAAGCCTTCGTTCAAGCTGCTGTGGCGCCTGCCTGTGAATACAAAAACCGGAAGTGAGCAAAATGCTTAGAGACATAGTGCGGCGGCCGCTCGAACAATTGCTGGCCTTGTTATGGCTGATCGGCATGGTCAACCTGGCAGGACGGCTGCTTGCGGATCAATTGTCCTTCGGCATGGTCTTCACGGCGTTGTTGGCAGGGTTGCTCGCGCTGCATTTACTGGTGCATTACCGGCTGCCCGGACTTTTTTTTCTGCCCGTGCTTTTGGGGCTTGTGGCTTTGCGGGTCTTCCTGAAAATCTTCGGTGTGGGTGTGTCCGGGGTGATGCTGGCCCAGGCGGTCTATGCTTTGGCGTCCTGGCTGTTTCTGGTTGATGTCGAACGTCGAGGGTGGCTGAATAAAGCCGTCCGGCTGCTCAATGTCAAAGCGGAGAGCGCTACTGATTTCGATAGCGCGAAGCTGTTGGCCATCGGTCAGATTACCGCGTTGCTGGTGCTCGTTTTCAGCGTGATCGTGCAGTTGTCGGGTTCCGCGCTGTTGACCGGGCAGGGCGGCCATAGCGTGCTGCTGTTGTTGACCTTGTGTTGCGCGATGCTGTTTTTTGGATTTGGCGGGCGCGATGGCAGGCCGGTCTTGCAGAGTTATCTGGTGATTGGACTTGCGGTGCCGGCGGTCATGGAACTGGTCTCGTTGATCCTGCGCCCTTTCAGTCTTGCGACGTTAGGTAGCGATGCAGATAGCGGCCTGTTTCTGGTATTGTTCAGCATCGGCATGTGCGCGCTGTCTTATGTGTTGGCGGGGCGTCCAAAGGCTCAGGGGGGCTATCGAGGTGTTTATGCGCGCTCGCTCCGCACCATAGCCGTCTTGTTGGCGCTGACATCTTTTGGCTTGCAATCGCTGCAACTGGCCTGGCTATCGGCTTTGATTATTCGTCCTCCGGATGTGCTGATTCCGGCATTGGCGGCCATTGCGTTGTTGTCGGCAAATGGCCGTTTGAGATTTGCGGGCGTTGATCTGCTCGCGTTTTTGCTGGCAACTCATGCGCTTTTGGCGCTCGATTATACCGTGCTACATTTCGGTCGCCCCTACGATCTTCGGCCCGGTGGGGGCTATCCCGACCAGTGGCTGCTGTTGGGGGGAATCAGCCTTTTGCTCGCGTCGATCGCCTTTCGCCTGGAGGCTCGCGGCCGCGCGGAACCCTATTGTGGTGCGTTGAACACCGCTTCGGCTATGGCTTATGTCTGGACTTTTTTAGCCGGAATTGCATCATTTGGCAACGCGCCTTTCGAGAATGGACTGTTTCATCTCGGCATCAGCCTGATCCTGATCGCCGGCCAGTTTTTGTTGCTCAGAGATTTGCCAAACGCCGACCGGATACGCGGCATCACCGTGCCGCTTTTGCTGCTGGCGGCATTATGCGCCGTGCTCTCGTTGATGCAGCGTACCGATCTGTTGCGTTTGAGCATTGTCGTCTATGCGTTTGGCCTATTTTTATGGGCAAGACGGCTCTTACCGATCATCAACCCTCGCCGGCAAAGTCTTGCAATTTATCCTGCCTACCCGGAATGGATCGGCCTGATGCTGGTCTACGCCGCATTGCTCGGTGGCGGGCCGGTTTGGGTTCTGCAATGGCCGTGGCTTCTGGCGGCGACCCTCTATCAACTGTTGCTGCGCAAGGTCTGGCTGAGTTTGCCGGCTTTATTGATGCTGGCGCTGGCCGGCTTGTGGGCACAGAGCGCGTGGCTGCATGCCGGCGCCAGTTTCAGTTTATGGCCGGGCGCTCAGCGATTTCCGGATATTGGGTTGGGCCTGGCGCTGGCATCTTTCATTTATGGCGTCTTATCGAAATGGACGCCCGGATTTCCGGCACTGGGAGCCTTTTATCACAAGCCGTTGCGGACGGCCGGTGCATTATGTGGGGTTTTGGCATTTATGGGATCATTGCCACTGCTGCCGAATTTCAGCAGCGCGATTTTTCCGTGGCTCTACCTGACGCTGTTCCTGGCGCTCTTCCCGTTATCGGAAAACCGTGATGCCGGCGCGCTGCTCAGGGACATCGGCGGTTCCGTGCTGTTCGCGCTGACCTTTCTCTGTGCCTGGGAACTCAAACCGCATATGCTTCCGATGGAGGGTGGTTTATTGGTGCAGGGCTTTGGCTTGTGGATGATCGCCAGCTGGATCATTCCCGCCTTCAGCCGCTTATTTCCGGTCTGGGGCTTTAAACCGGTCTGTTGGCCGTGGCTCGGTTTGCTGAGCGTATTGGCCTCCTTTCCGGGCGAGCGTATGCTCGCGCCGAACCTGACCGCGTATTTTCTGGCGCTGTCGGTTTATGGCATGCTGATGTTGCGCTACAGCCGCCTGGGCGTGTTCGCATGGCTGCCTGGCACGAGCTTTACTCTGGCGGGTCTCGCGGCCGGCGCTTTAGCAGAAAATCTGTTTTGGATAGCCGGGCAAGACACGCATTTTGTGGGTCTTGATACGCATTATACGTGGGAAACATTCCCGATCGCTTTCACGGTCAATACCTTGGCATGGGCCAACTTGCAATTGCTGTTGGTGAAAGCTGGTCGTCAACAAGGCGCCTTGCTCGCGCAGAAACTGCAATTGCAGCGCCAGGATTTGGCAAAAGCCTTCGAAAACGGCGCTCTGCTGATCTTCGGCGGCTGGCTGCTGATCTATGCAGTCAGGACTGCACTCGCATTTTGGCATCTTAACTCCGCGTTTGGAATGGCGCTGCATCCGGGTACCTTACTCTTCGGTGCGCTGTTGATTGTTTCCTTTCTGCATGGCTTGCTGTCAAATTTTAGCGAACTTCGGCTGCATGGCTTGTTGTTGGCGTTGTTCCTGACGCTGGCGGAGGGGTATCTGACTTATGGGGTGGGCTTGGTCCTACCCCCGATGTTGCTAGCATTGTGGTGCCTGCTGCTGGCGATTGCCGAGGCGTTGGTCTCGCTTTATCACGGCAGCTACCGGCAAAATATCGAAAATGCCCTGGCAATTTGGATTCGGCTAAGCCTGGCTGTTGCGACGCTGTCACTGCTGATTTACCCTTTCGCGACCTTGGATGACGTGCTTTCATCCATGTTGCCGATCACTCTGATCACCGGCTTTCAGGGCTTGTGGATGTGGCGCGCGCGCTGGCTTTATATCGCCTGCGCCGAATTATTGGTGGTGCTGCATCTATGGCCGTTTTTGTTGTTCGATGCAACAAAGGCTGTCGCCTTGTTGCCCTGGTATGCGCTGCAACTCTATCTGTTGACCTGTCTGCTATGCCTTGGCTGGTTCCATTCGGAAGGCTCGCAGGCTGAATCAAATGACCGACTGGCTTTCTGTCGGCGGATATTTTCATTCTGGCCGTTGCTGAATGCGTTGGCATTAATCGAATTGATTGCACATGGTTTTGGCGTGGCCTATCATCTGCGGCATGGGCTGAATGTGCTTTGGTTGTCGCCGGTATGGGACCCGGCGGCGGCGCTTGCCGCGGGCATGATGCAATTCGGTATCGGTCTTCGTTATGCGCGGCGAGCGCCGGATTCGGCATCGGTCTATGGCATAGTCTTTCTGATCGCCGCGCTAGGCTGCTATTTTCGTCTGATCATCGCCGGCTCCGCGCCAGTGAATCTTTGGGACACCAGCATCCTGATCGTCTTTGCCTATGGCCTGTTTTTCATGCAGCGGATTTTTGCTTCCAAGCCGTTGCTGCACATGGCGATGCTGACGCCATTAGCGGCGCTGTCGACCGTACCGCTGCAACTTCAGTCGCCCGAGGCAAGCGCAACCTTGATGGTGACCGGTTTACTGTATTTATGGATTCGCCGTTATACTCAGAAACAACTGCCGGTCTATCTGGCGCTGCTGGCCTTTAATATCGGGCTTTATCTATGGATACCCGGCATCGTCAAGCAAAGCCATCTGGTGCAGATATATGTGATTCCGGCCGCCTTGAGCATCCTGATTCTATTGCAACTGCATCGGCGCGAACTAAAGCCCAGCGTGATCATGGCGACGCGCCTGGCCGCGACCAGTTCGATTTATGCCTGCGCGACGCTGGACGTGTTCCTGCTGCCCGATCTTCAGGTTTTTGTACTGGCGCTCGGATTGAGCCTGGCCGGCATCATCCTCGGTATTGCGCTACGCATCCGAGCGTTTTTGTATGCCGGCATGGCCTTCATGGGGTTGAATGTGTTAGGCCAGTTGCTGCGTTTCTACCCGGACCAGGCACTGGGCAAGGCGATCGTGCTGATGGGGGCGGGCATGATCATTTTATGCTCTATGATCTGGTTCAACCTGAAAAAAATGCAGATCCTACAGCGAGTCGATCTGATTCGGGGCGAATTGGCGTCGTGGGATTAATCGAATCAAACGAAATAAAAGCCAATGAAAGACTTTACCTTGACCACGATTGAAAAAGATTCCGAGGCGATCGTGCTCCTGCATGGCCTGAAGCGCAGCTATCGCAGCATGGACAAGGCGGGCAGCGTGCTGGCCAGCTACGGTTATAAAATCGTCAATGCGAGCTATCCTTCGACGCAGCAGAAAATCGAGCCGCTGGCGCTGCAATGCATCGGGCAGGTTGTGCGGGAATGCGAGGACGCCGGCGTCAAAAAAATTCATTTCCTGACCCACTCCCTGGGCGGTATCCTGATCCGCTATTATCTGTCGGTCGCATCGATCGAAAAACTCGGGCGCGTGGTGATGCTGGCGCCGCCGAATAAGGGCAGCGAAATCGTTGATAGGCTCGGCAATTGGCGGCTGTTTTATCTGCTGAACGGACCGGCCGGCTTGCAGCTCGGCACGGATCCTGACAGTTTGCCGAATCGGCTCGGCTCGGTCAATTTCGAAGCCGGCGTGATTGCCGGCGACAGAACGGCCAATCCCTTGCTGTCACTGTTGTTTCCGGAAGCGAATGACGGCAAGGTGGCGGTCAGCCGGACTCACGTCGACGGCATGCGCGATTTCATCGTGCTGCCTTACTCGCATACGTTCATCATGCGGCGTGATCAGGTGATCCGGCAGGCCTTGCACTTCATTCAGCAAGGCCGCTTCGTCCAATAGCAGGTCTACTGCGGGAGAGTCGTCCGGTTGGCTTGCGCCAACTGCAATTGCTCGGTCAGGCGGGCCGTCGATTTCATCTGCTTGTAAACGCGCATCACCTTGTCGGGATAGCGCGATTTCGATTTGCCCAGGCTGCCGTTATAACGCAATAAGGTGCGGCGGATATTGCCGTTGCTGACATCCTTGTATTGCGCCAGAATATGGGTGCCGAGCTTGATGTTTTTGCGCGGATCATACAAGGCGGGCAAGCCTCCGAGATTTTTGACTTTCTTCGGATGGGCGCGGGCCAGCACCTGCATCAGTCCGCGCGCGCC
>Ga0208116_1000554_pt1 | contig 11563 bp, 7 predicted proteins | sample LakWasMeta9_HOW4_2_FD_183859 | JGI IMG/M metagenome (GOLD analysis project Ga0208116, IMG submission 183859) | Freshwater sediment methanotrophic microbial communities from Lake Washington under simulated oxygen tension - Sediment Metagenome... | ecosystem: Environmental > Aquatic > Freshwater >... | reverse complement strand
TAACCCGGTCATTGGCAATTGTTCTGTGAGTCAGATTGGGCCATCCGCACTATCCCATTCCCCTTGAGCCAAAATTACCAGGAAAAATCATGACTGAAACACACTTCTATAAACGGCATCCACTGGCTTTAGCGGTGTTTGCTGCGCTTAATTTCGCTCCAATGGCCCATGCCATTAGCTCCAATGTTGTCATTAGCCAAGTTTATGGTGGCGGCGGCAACACTGGCGCGACTTATAAAAACGATTTCATTGAATTGTTTAACCGGGGCAGTACACCCGTCAGCCTGAACGGCATGTCTGTGCAATATGCTTCAAGTGCTGGTTCTACTTGGCAGAAAACCAATCTTAGCAACGTTACCTTGGCGCCAGGTCAGTATTATCTCGTGCAAGAAGCCGTTGGTGCCGGCGGCACGACTAATCTGCCAACACCAGATGCGACCGGCACGATTGCCATGAGCGGCACTGCCGGCAAGGTGGCTTTGGTTAGTAATCAAACGGCATTGACGGGCACTTGCCCAACGACCAATGTGGTGGATTTAATTGGCTTTGGTGCGGCCGCTAATTGTTCTGAAACCAGCCCCGCACCTGCGCCATCAAATACTACCGCTGATTTACGTATTAATAACGGCGCCACCGACACGGACAATAACAGCAGCGATTTTGCCACCAGCGCGCCGAATCCACGCAATCTCGGTTTAAATTCGAATTCATCGGTAAACCTTTCAGTCAGTGCCAATGTCGGAACCGAAGCAGGCGCTTCAATCATAACTGTAACAGCAACGACATCCACAGCGGTCGCCGGCAATCAAACCGTCTCTCTGGGTGTTAGCGGCACGGGTATTACCGCGGGCGATTATGCCTTGAGTAATACCGTCATCACGATTCCAAGCGGCAGCAGTACAGGTTCGGTTACTTTTACGGTGGTCGATGACACTGATGTGGAAGGCAACGAAATAGCGAGTTTGGCAATTATTGGCACTTCGGCTGGCCTTTCTCTTGGCGCTGCTACTGCGCAAAATATCACTATTACCGACAATGACATCAGCGCTTGCGGCGATGCTGCAACCAAGATCTCGTCGGTGCAAGGCAGCGGCACGGCTACGCCACTCAGTGGCATCATCGATATTGAAGGGATCGTTGTCGCTGATTATCAGGGCGCCAGTGCTAATTCACTGAGTGGCTTTTTTGTCCAGGAAGAAGATGCCGACGCTGACGGCAACCCGTCAACATCAGAAGGTATTTTTGTATTCGAGGGCGGCGCGCCACTCGTCAACGTTAACGTAGGCGATAAAGTGCGTGTTACAGGAGCGCCGGGCGAGTCTTTCGGGTCAACGCAATTAAGCGCTTCCAATGTACAAGTGTGTGTCGGCAACCAAGTGATTCCGACGGCTGCAACATTGACATTACCTGTGCCGAACGTACCCAATGGCAATTTGGCTAATGCCACCACGGCTATTAACACTTATTACGAGCCCTTTGAAGGCATGTTGGTGAAATTTCCAACGACGTTGAAAGTGTCGGAATATTTTGAATTGGAACGTTACGGACAATTGGTATTGAGCCAGGGCGGACGTATTCCGACCTTTACCAGCGTCAGCAATCCCAGCACTACCGGCTTAATCAACCAGCAAATCACGTTGGCCAAACGCCAGATTGTGCTGGATGACGGTGTTGATACGTCGAATTTTTATACAACACCTTATGCCGTCAGCAACAGCATTCCGTTACCGTATCCAACCGGCGGTTTAAGCACCACCAATAGTTTCCGGGGCGGCGATACCATCGCTAACCTGACCGGCGTGCTGCAATTTGCGTTCAGTCAATGGCGCATCCGTCCGGTCGAAGAACTGGTTGATTACACCTTTATCCCGGCTAATCCACGTAAAACTACTTCGCCTGTTGTGGGTGGAACGCTTAAGGTAGCCAGCTTCAACGTGTTGAACTATTTCACTACCATTGATACGACTTCCAGCAGCACTTCCGGCCCGTGCAATGGTGGGCAGGATTGCCGTGGCGCCGATTCGGCTGCCGAACTGGCTCGTCAAACCGACAAGGCGGCAACGGCTTTGTGCGGCATTAACGCGGACATTTTCGGTTTGATGGAAATTGAAAATAACACTACGGCCTCGCTGAGCTCATTGGTTACAGCCGCCAATGCCATTAGCGGTTGCGGACCTTTTAATTACGTCAACACCGGTGTTATCGGTACCGATGCGATCAAGGTTGGCCTGCTTTACAAAACCTCAACCGTGTCGCCGGTCGGTAGTCATAAATTGCTGACTACCAGCGTTGATGCGCGCTTTATCGACGATAAAAATCGTCCGACGCTGGCGCAAACGTTCAGTCAGACTGCAAGCGGCGAAAAACTGACGGTTGCGGTCAATCATCTCAAATCGAAAGGTTCCGCTTGTACCGGTGATGCTGATAACAGCGATGGTCAAGGCAACTGCAACCTGACTCGCAAAGATGCGGCAATGGCATTGGTGGATTGGCTACATAGCGACCCGACCAACAGCGGCGACCCGGATTTTTTGATTATCGGCGACTTGAATAGTTACGCTAAAGAAGACCCGATCAAAGCGATTGAAAACGGCACTGACGATACTGCCAATACGGCTGACGACTACACCAATCTGGTCAAAGCCTTTGGTGGTGATGCGGCTTATTCTTATGTGTTCGACGGTCAAACCGGTTATCTCGACCATGCGCTGGCAAGTAACACGTTGCTGCCGCAAGTCACCGGCACCGCCGATTGGCATATCAATGCCGACGAAACGCCGTCCATGGATTACAACGACACCATTAAAGATACCGGTGAGGCTGCTTTTGAAGCAAAACCTGCCGCGCTGCCGCTGTATGCCGTCAATCCGTTCCGTACTTCCGATCATGACCCTGTGGTAATCGGTTTGCACTTGGGTGAAACCATCAATATTCTTGAGGGTACGTCGGCCAGAAACACTTTGAGCGGAACGGCAGGTAAAGACCGTCTCACCGGCTTGGGCAGTGCAGATACGCTGATCGGCGGCTTGGGTGTAGATGAGTTCGTCTACGTCACCACTGCGGACGGTATCGACACGATTACTGACTTTACCTTGGGTGAAGACAAGATTGTGTTGACCGCGTTGCTGCAAAGCCTGGGCTATCAAGGCGCTGATCCGCTCGCTGATGGTATCGTCAAGTTTGCAGCATCGGGCGCTAATACGATTGTTTATATCGACGCCGACGGCGCAGGCCCTGCTGTGCAACGGGCTTTAATCGTGGTTAACAATATCAGTGTCAGTAATCTGAACAACGCAGCCAATTTCACTTTCTAAGCTGTTTAACCCACCTCAAGCGCCGCCTTTCATCACTGGGAGGCGGCATAGAGACTTTGCTTTAATAGGATTATTGTTATGTTTAAATGTTTAAAAATAGCTGCCACCGTCTGTTTGTGCGGAGCATTGATGATTGCGCCTGCGGCCGAAGCGGCGCTAGTCAATTACAACTTCAGCGGTGCCATCGATTCGGGTGTGCTGGCTGGTGAAACTTATAGCGGCAGTTTTGCCTACGACAATGCAACTTTGACTAACTCAGGGGCAGAATTTGTTGATTTGTCATCGCTGACTTTCAACTTTTTATCTTCAGCTTACAACCTGTCTAATGCTGATTTCACGCCTACTGCTGATTTTCTTGACGGCTCATTTCTTGGTGTCAGTTACTTGGTAAGCAGCATCGATCCTTCGTTTGCCTTGGTATCCTCTTTCGGCTCAGGCTTACCGGAAGATGTAGCCTATTTTTCTTATCAAACAGTCGCTGGCGATTCAGGCTTTGGTTCTTTAAATGTTGCCGCCGTGCCGGTGCCGGCGGCTAGTTGGTTGTTTGGCAGTGGTTTAGCATTACTGTCATTGGTACGTAGGAAAATCCAAAATAGCTGATTGCATTGTTTAAATCTAAATCAATCAAGCCGGGTAACACCGGCTTTTTTGTATAGGTGTAAAAAACGAGCGCCAATATAAACATGAAATCTCGCCGGTTCGTGAAATCAAAATACCATTTCTGGAACCATTTTCAGTATTCCTATGAGTCTTTTTGTCATATTAATGTCATAAATCGGCTCTATGCTAGGAAAACTTGGTATTTCTATTAGGTCTATTGAATGTCTTCATCCTTGCAAAGTGAATTGCTCAAAATTCTCGATACAAAACAATTAACCCCACATTTTCAGCCGATTATTTCCTTAACTAAAAGAGAAATTATGGGCTATGAAGCTCTAATTCGCGGACCATCGAATAGTCCATTACATAGCCCGTTTAATCTTTTTGAAACCGCTGAGCGCTATGATTTAAGTACCCGGCTTGAATTTTTGTGTAGGGAAATCACTATTGATCGCTACTCTAATCTTAAAATTCATGAAAAATTGTTTATCAACGTTACGCCGGCGGTGCTCTTGGAGTCGGAATTTAAAACCGGCGAAACGCTTAGGTTTCTCGATCAATATGGTGTTGATCCACGCTCAGTGGTGATCGAATTAACCGAGCATCAACCAACCGATGATTACGATTTAATACGCGAAGCGGTCAATCACTACCGAAGCATGGGCTTTGAAATAGCATTGGATGATTTGGGGGCAGGCTATTCAGGATTAAGACTGTGGTCTGAGTTGTTGCCTGAATATGTAAAGATAGATAAACATTTTATACAGGGTTTGCACGAAGATCCGGTCAAGCTGAATTTTGTGCGTTCCATTCAAGATATTGCCAGCTCACTCAATTGCAATGTGATTGCCGAAGGCATTGAAACCAAAGAAGAATTCATATCGGTAGAAAAACTCGGTATCACTCATGCCCAGGGTTATTATTTTGCCATTATTTTGCCAGGCCCACGGCTATGCCTTTAGAACTCATCAACAGCGCATTATTTGTCACTATACGTGCCGAACAATATCTTCCCGGCCAAGCAACCACGGCAACCGCAGCTCGTATTGTCAAAGCTATAGCCCCAATTTCTGCAGACACGGCAATTAACAGTGTTATGGAGTTATTTCAGCAAAATCGCGACTTGACCATTTTGCCACTGGTCGACAACAAAAGGGCTTCCGGCATTATGTATCGAGACAGCTTTCTTTCTAAGCTTTTTTCCAGCCGCTATGGGATTGAACTGTACGGAAAAAAACCGATCAGTTCTTTTATAGACCACCTGCCTTTTTTTGTTGATCAAAATACGCCGATTGCCGAAGTCAGTAAAAGTTTGACTTCGGCAATGAGAAACGAGCAGGCCTTTATTATTACCAATAATGGCGAATTCGCAGGAATAGGTACGTTGTTGGATTTACTTGAATATATTACTCAACAGCAGATACATCATGCCAAGCATGCTAATCCACTGACACTGTTGCCCGGCAGCGTTCCATTCAATGACAAAATTAATCAGTTACTTACCAATAATGCCAAGCATGCCAACCCACTGACACTGTTGCCCGGCAGCGTCCCATTCAATGAAAAAATCAATCAGTTACTTGTCAATAAATCAGTTTTCAGCATTGGTTATTTCGATTTGGACAATTTCAAACCTTTTAACGACGTTTACAGCTACAGTGCCGGTGATGACATTATCAAAGCGGTTGCTAACTTATTGACACAGCAGATACTGCCGGAAGACGGGCAAGTCGGCCATATAGGCGGTGATGATTTTATCGTCATTTTTACTTGTGCAGACTGGTTAGTGCGGTGCGAAGCCATTTTGCGTAGCTTTGAGTGCATCGTACCCACTTACTACAAAACCGAAGACGTAAAATCCGGCGGTATTCATGCCGAAGGCAGAAATGGGGAAAAATGTTTTTTTCCGCTGATTAGTCTTTCTGTAGGCTTAATTAGCCCGGAAGCTACTGTCCAGTGCAACTCACATGTTGAAATTGCCGATTTAGCCTCAGCCGCTAAAAAAATGGCTAAAAAAATACCGGGAAACAGTTTTTTTGTTGAACAGCGTTTGAGTAAAAATCAGCATGACGAAAGCTGCTGCTGTTAGCTGTTTTAAGCTTAACAGCCATACGGCAATTCTCATTTAAATGACCGGTAATAACTATCAATAATGACTACACAATCTAAACCAACCTTAACTTCTGAGCCTAAAGCTCAGCGTTTTGATCTTAAAGCGCCAGAATGGTATCTCAATCGTGAATTGACCTGGCTGGAGTTTAATAAACGCGTGTTGTGGGAAGCTGAAGATGAGCGCACGCCGTTATTGGAGCGGGTTAAGTTTATTGCCATCGTCAGTTCCAATCTGGATGAGTTCTTTATGAAACGGATAGGCGGCCTTAAACAACAGGTCGGTGCCGGGATTAGCGAGTTAAGTGTGGATGGCCGTACTCCGCAGCAGCAAATTACTGAATGTTATGCCGTGGTGCTGGAGCGGGTTAAGTTTATTGCCATCGTCAGTTCCAATCTGGATGAGTTCTTTATGAAACGGATAGGCGGCCTTAAGCAACAGGTCGGTGCCGGGATTAGTGAGTTAAGTGTGGATGGCCGTACGCCGCAGCAGCAAATTACTGAATGTTATGCCGTGGTGCGTGAGCTTGAAGCCAAAAAACAAGAACTATTGACGCAACTTATTGAATTGCTGAAAAAAGAGGGCATTCGTTTTTTGCCTTTTGTTGAGCTTGCTAAAGATCAGCAACAAGCCATGCGTGACCATTATATTCAGAATATTTTTCCGCTGATAACGCCACAGGCAATCGATCCTGCGCACCCTTTCCCGTTTATCTCTAACTTGTCTTTAAATTTACTGACCGGTGTCTGTGAGTCAGAGTCTAGCGATATGACGCTGGTGCGGATCAAAGTGCCGGTCAGTTCCAGCGTGCCGCGTTTTATCCAGGTGGGCAATGAACATCTTTATATTGGTTTGGCAGATTTGATTACCAATAATCTTGATTTGCTGTTTCCGGGCATGAAGATCGCTTTCTGCGATCAGTTTCGGGTGACCAGAAATGCTATGACTGAGCAAGATGAAGAGCAGGCTGACGACCTGTTGCAAATGATCGAATCAGAATTGCGCGAGCGTAAATTTGCGCCGGTCATTCGTCTGGAAATTGCCGCAACTATGGCGAAATTGCAAAGCGGTATGCTGGCGGCAGAGTTGGGGCTTAATGAAGAACAGGATGTTTTTGTCGTTGACCAGCGCCTGGCAATGAATGATTTGTTTCAGATTAGCAGCATTGCCAGACCGGATTTGTTTGATCCGCCGCATCATCCTGTCGATCATCCTAAACTGGCTGGCGTGCCGAATATTTTCCATGCCATTCGTGAGCAAGGCTCAATTTTATTGCAACATCCCTATGAATCGTTTGTGACCACGGTCGAACGCTTTGTCAAAGAAGCCAGCCGCGATCCGAATGTGCAAGCGATTAAAATGACACTTTACCGCACCTCAGCGGGCACTAAGATAGTTCAGTACCTGATTGATGCCGCATTAAACGGCAAACAGGTAGCGGTTGTTGTGGAGTTGAAAGCGCGTTTTGATGAATCCGCCAATATCAAGTGGGCGCATCGCATGGAAAGCGCCGGTATCCATGTAACTTACGGGGTGGTGGGCTTAAAAACCCACAGCAAAGTGGTTTACGTGGTTAGGCAGGATTATAACGGCCTGCGTCGTTACGCTCACATCGGCACCGGTAATTATCATGCTGGCACGGCGCGGCTTTATACCGATTTAGGCCTGCTGACTTGCGATAAAAAAATCGGTGAAGAGTTAACCGAGTTGTTCAATTACTTAACTACCGGTCTGGTTCCCAAACGTAATTACCAAAACCTGCTGATTGCACCCAATAGATTAAAGTCAAAACTGCTGGAGAAAATCGACAGGGAAATCACTAAGCATTCTGAAACGTTACCCGGTTTAATCCAGTTCAAAATGAATGCGCTGGAAGATGTGGATATTACGGCCGCACTTTATCGAGCGGCTCAGGCCGGTGTGAAAATCGACCTGATTATTCGTGATACTTGCCGACTAAGGCCTGGCATCGCGGGCGTTTCCGAAAACGTTCGAGTGATCAGCATCGTTGGACGGTTTTTGGAGCATTCACGCATTTTTTATTTTCAAAATGGCGGGGAGGAAGAATACTTTATCGGTTCAGCCGATTGCATGAAACGTAATCTGGAGAGTCGTGTAGAAGTGGTCACCCCAGTGCAAAAAACCGAATTACAAGTCCTCTTACGGCAAATATTAACCGTACAACTGACTAATCAACGCAGTGTTTGGGAAATGCAAGCTGACGGGCACTATATCCAGTTACGACCTAAAGATAAGCAATTAGGTGTCCAGGAAACGTTTATTAAATTAGCCAATAAGCGTTTTGATGAAGCAAAAACCAGCAAGCCTCATAAAAAAGAAAAAAAGAAATCCGGCGCTAACCGGAATACCGACTAATAAAATTCGGGTTTTCACTACCTAAACCTTGCACGCATGAAAATGCCTATTTTTAAGGACTAGATAATGCCTACTAATAAATTTGTCATCAGCAAGCCTAAGTCATCAATCACTAAACTCTCGGAACAGGGCCTGAAAAAGCATGATTTTATTGATGATTTCAAACAATATTATGTGCATTTGCTGGGCAGGGATGAAAACTGCCGGTCGCCTTATTATGCCGGGGAAGCTTTATCACAAACGATTCGCGACCGCTTGATGGAGCGCTGGAAAGCCACCCATCAAACTTATAAAAGTAATGACTGCAGACGCGGGTATTACCTGTCTATGGAGTTTCTTATGGGGCGAATGTTAAGCAACGCCATGCTTAATCTGGGGGTAACCGATACGGTGACTCAAGCCATGTACGATCTGGGTATTGAAATTGAAGAATTGATTACCAGTGAGCAGGATGCAGGACTTGGCAATGGCGGTTTGGGGCGTTTGGCCGCTTGTTTCATAGACAGTTGTGCGACTTTGCAATTGCCGGTGATAGGTTACGGATTACGCTATGAGTACGGCATGTTTACCCAGACTATTGTTAATGGCGAACAGGTTGAAAAACCCGATCATTGGCTACGTCATGGGAATGTCTGGGAAATTGAGCGTTTGGAATATTCGCACCGAATCAAATTTGGCGGTCGCTCCCAGAAACAGGTAGATGCCAATGGTCAGCAGCGATTTAGCTGGGTAGATACCCATGATGTACTAGCTGTCCCCTTTGATACGCCAGTACCGGGCTATCAGAACGGAACCGTCAATTCACTACGGTTGTGGAAGGCGGTAGCTACCGAAGAGTTTAACCTGGATGAGTTTAATGCCGGCGATTACGCGGAAGCCGTCGCAGAAAAAATTACTGCGGAAAACATCACGATGGTGCTGTATCCCAATGATGCCAATGAAAATGGTAAAGAACTAAGATTACGCCAGCAATATTTTCTGGCTTCTGCCAGTTTGCAAGACGTCACCACACATTGGGTAGGATTGCATGGCGAAGACTTTAGCCGGTTTGCTGAAAAAAGCTGTTTCCAGTTAAACGACACCCATCCGAGTATTGCTATTGCCGAACTAATGCGTTTGTTAATCGATATTCATGGCTTAACGTGGGATAAAGCATGGGCAATTACCAAGACGTCTATGGCCTACACCAACCACACCTTGTTACCCGAGGCACTGGAAAAATGGCCTGTTAAATTGATGCAACGGTTATTGCCACGAGTAATGGAGATTATTTTTGAAATCAATGCCCATTTTATGGCGGAGGTTTCTATGCACTGGCCTGCAGATAATGATCGTTTAAACAGAATGTCCATCATAGAAGAAGGCGATGAACAACAGGTAAGAATGGCCCATCTTGCTATCGTCGGCAGTTTTTCGGTGAACGGGGTTGCTCAGTTGCATTCTCAGTTATTGCAGCAAGGCTTATTCCGCGACTTTTATGCCTTATGGCCGTATAAATTCAACAATAAAACCAATGGCGTAACGCCAAGGCGTTGGTTAGCCGCCTGTAATCCAGAGTTGGCGAGTCTGATAACCGAAACGATAGGCGAACAATGGGTGACAGATTTATCACAGTTGAAAAAACTGGAACCAACGCTGGCGCGCTATCAAGCAGGCCGCGAAACAGCGCATGATCGACTATAAAAAAAGCAAACACGCGTCGGAACTGCATTTGAATGTCGATGCTTTATTCGATGTCCAGGTCAAACGCATTCATGAATACAAACGTCAGCTGCTCAATGTATTGCATGTTATCCATCTTTATAACTGTATAAAAAAAGGCGACACGGACCGGGTGCCAAGATGCGTATTAATCGGCGGCAAAGCGGCTCCCGGTTATCGCATGGCAAAAAAAACCATTAAATTAATTAATAATGTTGCCCAGGTTATTAATTCAGATCCTGATGTTGGGGAACAATTAACTTTGCTGTTTTTGCCGGATTACCGGGTTTCAGCGATGGAAAAAATATGTCCGGGTGCTGACTTATCTGAACAAATATCTACCGCCGGCAAGGAAGCATCAGGTACCGGCAATATGAAGCTGATGATGAACGGCGCAATCACTATCGGCACCCTGGATGGCGCCAATATTGAAATTCGGGAAGAAGTCGGAGATGAAAACTTTTTTCTGTTTGGGCTGACTGAAGCAGAAATCGAAGCAAGACGTGATCACTATGATCCGCTCGCAATTATCGACCATGATGAAGACCTGCAGCAGGTGTTGCATCTTTTGGAGTCAGGCTACTTTAATCAATTTGAACCGGGAATATTTGACGATCTGATTTACTCAATAAAAAGTTCAAATGATCCGTGGATGACCATTGCTGATTTTCGAAGCTACATTGATGCCCAACAGCGCGTCGAAGATGCCTATCGTGACAAAGATCATTGGACCAAGATGAGTATTTTAAATTGTGCTAATAGCGGCAAGTTTTCTACTGATAGAACGATTAATGAATACAACCGGGATATTTGGCAATTAACACCGCAACCGGTAAAGCATAAATAATATTTCTGTAACCAACGCCTGTTACAACATACGCATTCCAATGTTTACTACAGGGTGCGATATGCAAATTTTAAGCTTAATGAAACTTGCCGATATTTTTACTGTCGGCAATCTATGCAGCGGCATACTATCAATTCTGCTGGCTATTGATGGCCATTATGATTTGAGCGCAGCGCTGCTGTTTTTGGCGATGGTGTTTGATGTGTTGGATGGAAAAATAGCCGGTTTACTGCATCAAAAAAACCTGTTTGGCAAACAGATTGATTCCATGTCTGACTTGGTATCGTTTGGCGTTGCCCCCGCATTGTTATATTACGCAATGAGCTCACCCGGTATTTTGGGTATTGCCATGGCTTTGTTTTTTGTCTCCTGCGGTATGCTTCGATTGGCGCGTTATAACATCTCTGAAGGGGCGGGTTTCGAGGGCGTGCCCATTACGGTGAATGGCGTTTTATTTCCAATTCTTTTCATACTTTTCAGCATATTTCCCGACAGCTTGAATTATTGGCCGCTGGTTTTTTTAATACAGGGTTTCTTGATGATTTCAACGCTAAAAATATCGCGGATATTCTAATCTGAGGTTAAGTCTTCTCATTTACGGCGTGGGCAGTTCAA
>Ga0208116_1000553_pt1 | contig 11620 bp, 12 predicted proteins | sample LakWasMeta9_HOW4_2_FD_183859 | JGI IMG/M metagenome (GOLD analysis project Ga0208116, IMG submission 183859) | Freshwater sediment methanotrophic microbial communities from Lake Washington under simulated oxygen tension - Sediment Metagenome... | ecosystem: Environmental > Aquatic > Freshwater >... | reverse complement strand
TCAACGATAACTTACTGCATTTGCAGAAATTATTCAGCATCCAGTTCAAAAGCTTTGTGCAGTACGCGCACTGCAAGTTCCAGATACTTTTCATCAATCACTACCGCGATTTTTATCTCTGAAGTTGAGATCATCTGGATGTTGATACCTTCTTCAGCCAGAATGCGGAACATTTTGCTGGCGATGCCTACGTGTGAACGCATGCCCACGCCTACGATGGAAACCTTGGCAATTTTGTCGTCGCCTTTAATCTCACGTGCGCCGATATGTGCCTGCACTTTGTCACGCAGAATGCTAAGCGCTTTGTTCATTTCATTTTTGTTGACGGTGAACGTGAAATCAGTGGTGCCGTCGGCGCCTGTGTTTTGGATAATCATATCCACATCAACATTTGCTTCGGCAATGGGGCCTAAAATTTGATAGGCAATGCCTGGCTTGTCAGGTACGCCTAGTACAGTGATTTTGGCTTCGTCGCGATTAAATGCGATGCCTGAAATAACGGGTTGTTCCATATCTTTTTCTTCCTCAAATGTAATCAGTGTGCCTTCGCCTTCGTCGTCAAAGCTGGATAGCACGCGTAATTTAACTTTGTATTTTCCGGCAAATTCTACTGAGCGAATTTGCAGTACTTTGCTGCCTTGTGAGGCCAGTTCAAGCATTTCTTCAAATGTGATTTTTTCCAGGCGGCGTGCTTCAGGCACTACACGTGGGTCGGTAGTGTATACGCCGTCAACATCGGTGTAGATCTGGCATTCGTCAGCTTTCAGTGCTGCAGCAAGCGCCACACCGGTAGTGTCTGAACCGCCGCGACCCAGTGTCGTGATATTGCCGTTGCCATCAACGCCTTGGAAACCGGCTACAACTACTACATAGCCATTGTCGAGGTCATTTTTAATGTTGCCTTCGTCTATGCTCAAGATACGCGCTTTGGTGAATGCGTCGTCTGTCAGGATTTTGACTTGTGAGCCGGTGTAGCTTTTGGCTTTAATGCCAAGCTCCATTAGCGCCAAAGAGGTCATGCCGATCGTTACTTGCTCGCCGGTAGATAGTATGACGTCTAATTCGCGCGGATCCGGATCCGGCATGATTTCCTTAGCTAATGAAATCAAACGATTCGTTTCGCCGGACATGGCAGAAACGACCACAACGACTTTGTGCCCCATTGCCTTGTAGCGGGCAACTCGGCGTGCCAGGTTACGAATGCGGTCTGGATTGGCGACTGAAGTGCCGCCGTATTTTTGTACGATAAGTGCCATATATTTTAAAGTCTAAAATTTAGCCACAGATAAACGCAGATATACACAGATCAAATCAAACCTCATGTAAAGCTTTTAAAAATGGCCGTTGGTTAAAAAGTCACAGTACTCAGAAAAACTAGAATATTAAAGTTTAATATCTGTGTTCATCTGTGTGTATCTGTGGTTAATTTAGTTTTTCCTTTACCCAGTTCTCTACGCTTGCTAATGCTTTTGGCAAGTTGCTGGCGTCAGTGCCGCCGGCCATCGCCATATCCGGTTTGCCGCCGCCTTTGCCGCCAACCTGGCCTGCGACAAAGTTCACTAACTCACCTGCCTTGATTTTACTGATTAAATCCGTGGTTACACCTGCAGCCAGACTTACTTTGCCGTCGTTTACGCTGGCCAGCACAATTGCAGCAGATTTAAGTTTGTCTTTTAACTTATCCATGGTTTCACGCAGGGCGTTGGCATCTGCGCCATCTAGCGTGGCGGCCAGGATTTTAACGCCGGAAATTTCCACAGCCTGTGTAGCCAGGTCATCTCCTTGGGAAGAAGCGAGTTTGGATTTCAAACGCGCCAATTCTTTTTCCAGTGATTTTGCATATTCAGCCAATTGGCCTACCTTGGCAGCCACTTCGCCCGCTGGTGCCTTAAGCTCGCTGGCTAACTGTGCAATCAGACTCTGCTGGGCATTGATAAGTTTCAGCGCGCCTTCACCGCTAGTGGCTTCAACACGTCGCACGCCTGCTGCCACCCCGCTTTCAGAGGTGATCTTGAACAGGCCGATGTCACCGGTGCGGCTTACATGCGTGCCGCCGCAGAGTTCACGCGAGGTGCCGATGTCCAGCACGCGCACTTCATCGCCGTATTTTTCGCCAAACAGCATCATGGCGCCGGTTTGCTGTGCCGATTCAATATCCATCACACGCGCCTGGCAAGCAGCGTTAGCAAGGATCTCGGCATTTACGATTTGTTCAACTTTGGTAATTTCTGCATCGGTCATCGGTGCGTTATGCACAAAGTCAAAACGGGTTTTGTCGGTATCAACCAGCGAGCCTTTTTGCTGCACATGCTCACCCAGCACTTCGCGCAATGCCTTGTGCATGAGGTGGGTGGCAGAGTGGTTGCGCATGGTGTTGGTGCGAGCCTGCACGTCAACACGGGCCGTGATGTGGTCTCCCACGTTCAAGGTGCCGGTTTTCAGCACGCCGTGGTGACCAAATACGGTCGCCTGGATTTTTTGTGTATCTTCTACCGCAAAAATGCCGTTAGCGCCACGCACTTCACCGCTATCACCAATCTGGCCGCCTGATTCAGCGTAGAACGGCGTGTTGTTCAGTACCACTACCCCTTGTTCGCCTTCGTTTAGCTGGTTAACTGCAACGCCGTCTTTGTAGAGTGCAGTGATCTGGCCTGCAGTCTCCAAAGTCTCGTAACCGAAGAATGTCGTTGCAATGCCATCATACTCAAGGTTTGCCGCCATTTTGAATTTGCCGGCAGAGCGGGCCTGTTCTTTCTGGCGCGCCATTGCGGCATCAAAAGCAGCGGTGTCCACTTTTACATCGCGCTCGCGGCAGATGTCGGCAGTTAAGTCTAATGGGAAGCCGTAAGTATCGTGCAGTTTGAATGCGGTCTCACCATTGAATACTTCTTTGGTGCCGGCAAGTTCCGTTTCCAGAATTGCCATGCCGTTCTCGATGGTTTCAAAGAAGCGGTCTTCTTCCAGCTTCAGAATGTCTGTAATGCGAGCCTGATTGCTTACCAGTTCCGGGTAAGCGCTGCCCATTGCTGCAACTAGATCCGGTACGATTCTGTTAAAGAACGCGTTGCGTACGCCCAGCTTGTAGCCATGGCGGATCGCGCGGCGAATGATGCGACGCAATACGTAGCCGCGGCCTTCATTGCCCGGAATCACGCCATCTGCAATCAGGAATGAACAGGCACGGATGTGGTCAGCCAGCACTTTGAGTGAAGGGCTGTTCAAATCTGCCGTTTTAGTTTCACGTGCGGCGGCTGCGATCAGCTTTTGGAACAGATCGATTTCATAGTTGGCATGCACATGCTGCAGCACTGCTGAAATACGCTCCAGGCCCATGCCGGTATCGACAGAGGGTTTTGGCAGCGGGTGCATGACACCGGCTTCATCACGGTTGAACTGCATGAACACGTTGTTCCAGATTTCAATGAAACGGTCGCCGTCTTCATCCGGGCTGCCAGGAGGGCCGCCGAAATGGTGTGCGCCGTGATCGTAGAAAATCTCGGTACATGGGCCGCAGGGGCCGGTATCGCCCATCATCCAGAAGTTATCGGATGCGTAGCGTGCGCCTTTGTTATCGCCAATGCGGATAATGCGCTCGGCCGGCACACCGATGTCGTTGAGCCAGATGTTGTAAGCCTCGTCATCTTCGGCATACACGGTGACGGTGAGTTTTTCTTCAGGCAGTTTGAATACTAAGGTCAGTAGTTCCCATGCGTAGCTGATGGCATCTTTTTTGAAATAATCGCCAAAGCTGAAGTTGCCCAGCATTTCAAAAAAGGTATGGTGGCGTGCGGTATAGCCTACGTTTTCAAGGTCGTTGTGCTTGCCGCCGGCGCGTACACATTTCTGGCTGGAGGTTGCGCGGGTATAAGGACGTTTGTCGAAGCCGAGAAATACATCCTTGAACTGGTTCATTCCGGCATTGGTGAACAGCAGGGTAGGGTCGCCGTGTGGTACCAGTGAGCTGGAAGTGACTATTTCATGGCCTTTGGAGGCGAAAAAATCCAGGAAGGCTTGGCGGATTTCGTTACTGCTTGGGTTGTTGCTTAATTTAATTGTCATAAAATTTGATTCTAAATAGCCTGTTTAATCGTTTTCTTCAGCTTCTGTAGCGTTGAGTACTTTTTTAATCATGTCAAACCCAAAGCCGCGGCTTTGCAAGAATCTGGCTTGCTTGGCCCATTCTTCACGGCTTTTTGGGCCATGTTTGAATTTTTTGCGCCAGATTTCAGTTGCGTTGTTAAGTTCGTTATCTTTCACCTGTCCGATTGCATCGGCAATCAGGTGATCTGCCACGCCTTTTTCACGCAGTTCGTGCGCAATTTTTGCGCTACCGAATTTTGCTTGCCGCGCGTGTACGATCTGTTCCGTAAAGCGTGCGTCTGAAATCCAGCCACGCGCTTTAAAGTCTTCCAGCAAAGCGGGGATATCATCGCCCTCATCGGCATAAGTTTTGAGCTTTTGCCCTAGTTCCGCATATGAATATTCACGCTTGCCCAGATATTCCAGGGCGCGCTGCCGCAGGGTTTTTTCCAGCGGGGTTTTCAATTGCGGTTACTCAATCATCCTCGCCGCGCGGTGCTACCATGACTTCATTGAGTTTTTTGGCATTGGCGCGGATTTTGTCTTCCAGGTCTTGAGCGATTTCCGGGTGTTCACGCAGGAACTCTTTCGCATTTTCTTTACCCTGGCCGATTTTTTCACCGTTATAGCTATACCATGCGCCGGCTTTTTCAATCAGTTTGATATTTGAGCCCAGCTCGATGATTTCGCCAAAACGTGAAATGCCTTCGCCATACATGATGTCGAATTCGGCTTGCTTGAACGGAGGCGCAACTTTGTTTTTGATCACTTTTACGCGGGTTTCAGAGCCGGTGACTTCATCACCTTTTTTGATCGCGCCGGTACGGCGGATATCCAGACGCACAGAAGCGTAGAATTTGAGCGCGTTACCGCCGGTAGTCGTTTCCGGGTTGCCGAACATGACGCCGATCTTCATGCGGATCTGGTTGATGAAAATGACTAAAGTGTTCGTACGTTTGATATTGCCGGTCAATTTACGTAAGGCCTGGCTCATCAGGCGCGCTTGCAGACCCATGTGTGAATCGCCCATTTCGCCTTCAATTTCGGCGCGCGGTGTCAGCGCTGCCACCGAGTCCACGACCACGATGTCTACAGAGCCGGAACGCACCAGCATGTCAGCGATTTCAAGCGCCTGTTCACCTGTGTCTGGTTGGGAGATCAGCAGCTCCGGCACGTTGACGCCAAGTTTTGCTGCATATTGCGGATCAAGCGCATGCTCAGCATCGATAAAGGCGGCAGTGCCGCCCATTTTCTGCATTTCTGCAATCACTGAAAGCGTCAGCGTGGTTTTACCTGATGATTCAGGGCCATAGATTTCAACAATGCGGCCGCGTGGCAGGCCGCCGATACCTAAAGCGATATCGAGACCGAGCGAGCCGGTCGATACGGCTTGAATATCTTCGCCAATGTCGCTATCACCCATGCGCATGATGGAGCCTTTGCCAAACTGTTTTTCAATTTGCGAAAGAGCTGCGGAGAGTGCTTTAGCTTTGTTGTCATCCATGGGTTTTTACCTTTATTTTGAAGTGCTTAAATTAACTGTCAATTATTCCATAATTTGCGTTTTAAGGTAAGCGGTGCGAGCCGTTATACGGGTGTATTTATGGCGGATTTTTCTAAAGCCGCGGTAAGTTTTGATTATCCGGTCAACTTAATTGATTTATGCACGTTTCTGTAAGCACGCAACAGTGAATTTAAGATGGAGATTGATGATGAAAATACTGCGTTCTTTAATGATTACTCTGGCTTTGGGTGCAACCGCGTCTGCCGCACAGGCACACGATTCATTTAACATTGGGATCAGCCTGGGCGGCTATGGTTACCCCGGTGCGCCAGTGGTGGCTTACAATAATGTGCCGCAGGTGGTTTACTATGATACCCCCAGGGTTTATTACCCTGCGCCGCATGCGTATCATCGTGCCCCGGTGATGATTTATCGCGATAACCATTATGGCGCACCCCGTCATCATTTTTCAGGTCATCATCATGGTGGCTACGGCCATCCTGGACACGGTCACCGCGGTCACTACAGATAACCTCAAGAGATAACCTCAAGCTAGCGTATTTAACCTTTCTATCAGGCCTGCCATCATGAAGATGGCGGCTTGCTGACGGATTGCGTTGCGGTCACCATGAAAATGGTGTGTGGACGTGGTGACGGGGAGATGAATGCCTGCCCATGCAAAACACACGGTTCCTACAGGTTTTTCGGTTGAGCCGCCGTCAGGCCCGGCAATGCCGGTAATGCTGCCTGCAATGTGTGCGATGCTGTTTTTTAATGCGCCCGATGCCATGGCGGCAGCGGTCTGCTCGCTCACAGCGCCGAATTTTTCTATGGTTTGTGTGGGGACACCAAGCATGTCTGTTTTGGCGGCATTGCTGTAAGTCACAAAGCCGCGGTCAAACCATGCCGAACTGCCGGCAACACAGGTGATGGCTTCTGCAACCAGTCCGCCGGTGCAAGATTCAGCCATGGCCAGCATCAGCTTACGGGTCTTGAGTGCCAATCCCAGTTGCGCTGCTGCTTCCGAAAGGGTCAGGTCTGTAAGCTTAACCATAGTAAAACTTTCAAACTCATGATTGCATAAATCGCAGCCAGTAAATCATCCAGCATCACGCCCAATCCGCCTTTCACCATAGCGTCGCACTGGCGTATGGGCAGAGGCTTCCAGATGTCGAACAGACGAAACAGTAAAAAAGCAGCCAGCCACCATTGCCATTGATAAGGCGTGACAGTGAGTACTAACATTATGGCAACGATCTCATCCCAGACAATACTGCCGTGGTCTGGTACGGTTAAAGCCTTGCCGGTCTTTTCGCAAAAGTAAATGCCAGCCAGAAACAGTATGGCAATGATTGTAAGCTGCACGTAAAAATCCAGGCCTGCAATCAGCCAGAAGGCCGGCAGTCCGACTAAAGTGCCAAACGTGCCTGGGGCTTTCGCTGCCAGGCCGGAACCAAACCCTAACGCGCAGAAGTGTGCCGGGTGCGATAGCAGTAATTTTAAATCGGGTTGAGTTTGGTTAGCCAAAATGGTCAAAGCCTTTTTTTGATATATCCAGCATGTTCTGTTGATAGCTTACTCTGATGCCCGGGTTTTCTGTGGTTTTACCAATCAGGCTGATAGGCAGGTTTAATTGCCGGCCTAACTGCTCAATCGCATTGCGCTGTGACTGCGGAGCCGTGAAAGCCAGCTCGTAGTCATCCCCCCCTGCAAGAATGCATTGCTGAATGATGGATTCGTCCAGATGTGAACGCAAATGATCATGGCAGTTGATGCTCTCCAGTGTCACAGCTGCGCCTAGATTGGAGGCTTCGAGTATATGGCCAAGGTCTGCGAGCAGGCCATCGGAAACATCAATGCAGCTATTGGCTTGATTACGCAATGCTAACCCCAGAGCCGTTTGCGGTAACGGTGTGTGCAGCGCCTGCAGGCAGTGTTCGGCAACTTCACCGTTCAGCATGGTTTTGCCTTGCAAGTGCGCAAGACCCAGTGCAGCGCTGCCCAATCTACCGGATACCCAGATGTCATCGCCAGGTTTTGCGCCATCGCGCCGCAGCGCCTGACCGGTAGGGATTTCCCCCATGATCTGCACGCTGATGTTAAGCGGGCCGCGTGTCGTGTCGCCACCAATTAAATCCACTTTGAATGTATCGGCACAGGCAAAAAGACCGCGCGAAAATTCTGCAAGCCAGGGTTCGTTGATTTCCGGCAGCGCAATCGCCAGCGTTGCCCATTTTGGTTCCGCACCCATCGCGGCCATGTCCGAGATGTTGACGGCCAGTGATTTCCAGCCAATAGTATAAGGGGCTGCGTCGTGGAAAAAGTGAGTGCCTGCTACCAGCATGTCGACTGAAATGGCGAGCTGATGACCTTCGTTTACACGCAGCAGAGCGGCGTCATCACCTACGCCTAAATCGGTTTTCGGTGTGGGGCGGGTAAAGTATCTGGCGATTAAATTAAATTCCGGGGACATGAGGTATGCTTAGTTTTTACCGGCTGATTTTGGCCTGAATGCCTTCACAATGGCTTCATTTGTTTCCATGAACGGCATGGGCTTGCCGGGGGTTGCCAGCAAATCCAGGCAATAAGGCACCGCAGCAAAAATACCATGCACCAGCGTTTTGCCTGATTCGTCTTTCAGGCCTTCCAGTGTCTGAGCAATGGCTTTGGGTTGGCCGGGCAGGTTAATAATCAGGCATTGTTTACGTACTACAGCCACCTGTCGCGACAGAATCGCGGTAGGCACAAAATTCAGGCTGATCTGGCGCATCTGTTCGCCAAACCCCGGCATTTCCTTATCTGCCACTGCAAGCGTGGCTTCAGGTGTGACATCCCGCAGGGCAGGGCCGGTGCCGCCGGTTGTGAGAATCAGGTGGCAGCCCTGGAAATCTACCAGATCAATCAGCGTTGATTCAATTTCATTTTGCTCATCTGCAATCAGGCGGGTTTCCAGTGAAAATGGGCTGATAAGCGCGTCTGTCAGCCATTTATTCAGGCTAGGGATGCCTTTGTCTTCATAAATTCCGCTGCTTGCACGGTCGCTGATTGAAATTAATCCAATTTTAATGAATTGTTTTGTCATTGGTCTGTCATTAGTACTGAGTTAAGGTTAAATCATACCATTGGGCACTTCTATAAATGCATTTTTTGCGAGTATCAGCTTCGTTGATTGCCCGCGCAAACCGCTTGGGCACATGACTGCGTTGCGCGGTCATGCATTCCAAACTTTGCATTTATAGAAGTACCTCATTACCAACCATAAAGGATTTCCTAATGCGTAATCATCAGCATCATTCTGCTAAAGCGCTGGCTGTTTCGACGGCTGTGATCAATAGAAACCGGTTTGGAAAAATGATCATGACAGGTTTTCTGGGGGTAAGCCTGCTGTTGTTTATTTTTATCAACGCGGCACATGCCGCTGAAAACAACCCTTACGCAAGCAATTATAAAGAACAGAACACCTACAAGCTGAAATCATTGAACCCCAACCCGGATACCAAGTTGTTTGTCAGTAACCATAAAGACGACGACAACATCACGATGCTGGAGGATGGATATGACATGATAGGTTCTTCAGGATTCAGTGCTGCCGAGGCTGCTCCGGAGCTGGCCTTGCAGCATGCCAAAGCCATCAAGGCGGACACTGTCTTGATTTATAAAAAATACGAGTCGGCGAAAACGCCCGGCTCAAAATTGCAGTTGGTGAAAGAAGCGGCTAAAAAGGGCGAAGATATTGATGCTGAAGCCTTGGCGGAAGAACCGGCACAGTATTATTTTTATGCAAGTTACTGGGCAAAATTACCAATGCCGCTGCTGGGCGTGCATATCATCAAACTTAAAATGAATGCAAACGAAGATGGTGCCGAAGCCCAGGCTTTGCCAGGTCTGAAGGTGATTGCGGTGATCAAGGATTCACCGGCAGCAAAAGCCGGTATTGCCAGGGGTGATAGCATATTGAAAATTGGCGATATGACGCTAGCGAGTGCGGATGACCTTTTTGCGGCAGTGAAAAGATATGCCGGGCAGACTGTTGCTGTCGAGCTTGAGCAAAAAGGTGCGCCGGCCAAGTTATCAGTTGCGATTAACTCACGGAATTAGCTGCGGGCATATCAAGCGCAGCCAAGGTTGATTCGGCCAGCATGGCGTGTTTGGCTTTGGTCAAATCAGAGTGATGTGGCTTATTGTTTTTGGATGAGGAACACAAAACCCTCATCATTGATGGTATGTTCGATTAAATGAAAAGAGTTGTTCGCCACTAAGGTGCGGATATTCTTAACGGTACTCTCTTTGCTGGTAATGACTTTGAGTATTTTTCCTGGAGCGAGCCCATCTAATATTTCTTTAGTGCGAATGGTCGGTACCGGGCTATCTTCATAACGCACATCTAGCAGTACATCATAGTCCTTGTTCATACTTTACTCCTTTATGATTAAAACATATGCTGGTTAACCAGCATATGTACAGCAATACTCGCTGCGTATCCCAAGGCAACTACCGGCGCCCATTTCAGGTGACCAAAGAAGGTGTAACTGCCGCGCGCCTGTCCCATCAGCGCTACGCCGGCGGCCGAGCCGATCGATAGTAGCGAGCCGCCAACGCCTGCTGTCAGCGTGACCAGCATCCATTGTCCGGTCGACATGTCTGGCATCATGGAAAGTACCGCAAACATGACAGGGATATTATCGATGAGCGCAGAGATAATCCCGATTGCAATATTGGCATTGGTTGCACCCCATCCGCCATAGATAGCCTGCGATAACACTGTCAGGTACCCTAAAAAGCCTAAGCCGCCTACGCAAATAATCACCCCGTAAAAGAAAAACAAGGTATCCCACTCGGCGCGGGCAATTTTGCTGTAAATATCATAAGGCACCGGGTTGCTGAAATCTGAACCGGCAGCTTGCGGCAGGTATGATTTTTCACCGCCGACTTTCAACCGGAATGCATATAACTGCAGCAGGCCCAGGCCGGTGAGCATGCCGAGTACCGGAGGTAACTCCAGCAGGCTATGCGCCAGAACCGCCATCGCGATGGTGATGAAAAACAAAGCGATGATGACCAGCGCGCCGCGTCTTAATGGCAGCTGGATGCTATTGCCTTTGGGTTTTTCATCAGGAACAGCCAGGCTCATAATGGCCGCAGGCACTAACCAGTTGGCCAGTGCAGGTAAGAACAGGCTGAAAAACGTCCAGAAAGTTACCGGACCATTAGCGGCGATAATATTCTTCTGCCAGACCATCAGTGTCGTAATGTCGCCAAACGGGCTGAACGTGCCGCCGGCGTTAGCTGCAACTACTAAATTGATACACGAAAGCAGCACAAATTTCTTGTTGCTGCCGCCAACAGCCATGACTACCGCACCCATCAGCAAGGCGGTCGTCATGTTGTCGGCAACCGGGGAAATGAAGAATGCCAGCAGGCCGGTGGTCCAGAACAGCGCGCGGTAACTGAGACCTTTGCGTATCAGCCAGGTGCGTAATGCTTCAAATACTTGCCGTTCTTCCATAGCGATGATGTACGTCATTGCCACAATCAGGAATAGCAGCAGTTCTGCGTATTCTTCGAGGTTATGCTTGAATGCACTTTCCACCTCATGCGGGATGCCCTGAGATTGATAGTACCAGGCGATCAATACCCAGATAATACCGGCCACCAATACGACGGGTTTGGATTTGCGCAGATGGATGAACTCTTCCGCCATCACGAACAGGTAAGCCACCGCAAACAATACCAGTGCCGTGATGCCAACCCAGTGGCCGGTAAGGTCGACACGTGTGCTGTGTTCAGATGCGCTAGCCAGGCTGGGGATGAGTAAACTTGCTGACAGCAAGCTGAAGATTTTTTTCATGCGGGAGGCCACCTATTCGTCGGTGTCTATCGCTTCTGAAGCTTCGTCAGGCACATCATTGTTACCTGGATTGGTGATTTCCCTGAGTAGCTTGAAAAGCTCACGGCTGCTTTTGGGCGGTTTGCTGGCGGCGAGTTCTTTTTGAGCGTTACGTATCAATGTGCGCAATTGCTGGCTGTCCGTGACCG
>Ga0208116_1000550_pt1 | contig 11653 bp, 2 predicted proteins | sample LakWasMeta9_HOW4_2_FD_183859 | JGI IMG/M metagenome (GOLD analysis project Ga0208116, IMG submission 183859) | Freshwater sediment methanotrophic microbial communities from Lake Washington under simulated oxygen tension - Sediment Metagenome... | ecosystem: Environmental > Aquatic > Freshwater >... | reverse complement strand
GCCGCGCAGTGGCGCACAAGGCAGCACACTGCAGCAGACAGGGCACGCGCGCATTTGGGGGCGCAGCTGCATCGGAGAGCTTTCGCTGCACCGAGTGAGGGTCGACCCTCGCAGGCACCAGCGGGAGGATGGCACCTGGGGGGCGGCCCAGCCAGCACCACCGCAGCGGCAGACGGGAGAGGTCCCGTTGGCGCGGTAGGGCAGCGCGGGTTGCGCAGGCACGCAGCAGCGGTTGACGCTGAGCGGCGCGCGAGCATCACGAGGCCAATCGTGAGCATCAGTCGGCGTCCGACGAGTCGGAATCCGGCTCAGACTCAGTCTCCTGCTCCGAAGAGTCAGCGACTGAGGAGCCGTCGCTGTCCGAGCCATCGATGCTGCCTGCGAGCGACTCGCTAGCATCTGACGGGTCGGCAGCATCGCCACCAGCAGCATTTTCTGCGCTGGAAGGGTCGGCGGCACCGAGGGCATCTGCCCGCACGTGCGCGAAGCGCCGGATCTGGCGCACGGCCCACTTGACCCAGTGGTTGGCGAGGGGGCGCAGCCACCGGTCCTGCACGACCGTGCTATCGAAGATTTGGCCCAGGCAGTGAACCATCTGCAGCTGCGGTAACAGGTCGGGCAGTGCAGTTGCGATCTTCGCCGGGAAGGGCACCACCGTCACCAGGCGGTAGATGATGGCCTTGCCGTCCCGCGACTCCCAGTTCGCTGCCACTGTGAGGGCAAGGAGCGTATCGCGCAGATCCGAGACACGCTGATACGACTCCGCAGGCGCTGCTTGGGATCGGAGGGCCTTGCAGATGAGAGTGGTGAGGCGCTCGAGCAGCGCCGGCAGCGTCGACTGCAGGGCTTCACGCTCTGCTTGGACAGCCGGGTGCGTGCATTCACAGTACAGGTGGAACGTTCCATCCTGGGTGCGGCGCTTGCCATCTGCATCGCACAGCGGGCAGGGGGCAGGCCCGCTGTATCGCAACCGCGCTGTCAGCGCGCCCGCGAGCGCCGCGCCTCTCATGGCACGCCCTGCCGCACTGCGTGGGAGCCGGGCAGCGGACGGGGCCCGCACGCTGGGTACTTTCGGCCTTCCAGGTCGGCGTCCAGGGCGTCCGCGCCCGGCAGGTGGCTGGGCGCTGTCAGCTGGTGCAGCCTGAGGGCGCACCCAGCGGCGGTAGGGCGTGAAAGCAAAAGCCATGCGGCCGAGGCGCGTGCGGTAGATCACGCCACCCATCGGGGCGACTGTGCTCTTCGACACCAGGCCGCCAGAGCAGCCACCAGCGCCCACACAGCTTAGCGGAGTGGCGTAGGGCACCAAGCCGAGCTCCGTCACAGTTGGGTGTACACCCACACACTGGAGGGCAGCGACATGGTCAGACGCCGGGACGCTGGGCGGCGCCAGCGCTTTTTCTGCGCAGCTTCGCACGTGCAAGGCCTGTGCACGGAGTCCTTTGCGCGCGAAGTCGCTGTGTTTCGCCTTTGACATGCGGTACGCTACGCTGCGTTTGAATACCGCCGTGGCATTGTGGACGCCTGCAGCATTCTCGATGGACGGCAGCACTCCGTAGGCCTGCGCGTCCCCGACCCCTTGCATCCGCGTCTCCTTCCGCACAATCTTCTGCACCCTCCGCACAAACGTCCTCCCCCGCGGCTCAGCTGTCAGCTGGAAGCGAAGCAGACGCGCGGCGCAGGTCTGCTGGAAGGGGCTGTGTTTGATGGATTCCAGTAGTCGCACGTTGTTGGCGGCGACCGTGGCGTGGAAGGGCAGGAAGCGAACTTCAGCGTCGACCAGCGCGTTGGGGGTCTTGTCGGGGATGTGCAGGATGCTCCGCACAATGCGCCGCAGGGTTGAGCTGTACTTGTTCGCTAGGGCCCGGTCACAGGGCAGTACCCCCAGCAAGTAGTTGATCCTACCCAGGCCGAGCGTATTGAGGAGCTGGAGGGATAGGCAGAAGGAGAGGCCGCGCGTGATGCTGTTGAAGCAGAAATACCGAGTGTACACCGCAGCCAGAGTCTGCAGGCGTTTCTTGAGGTAAGTCTGCGCGTCTAGCGTCTGCGTGAGCGGGAATCCCAGGTACCGATAGCCCGCAGTGAACATCAGCTGCCGTGGCTGTCCGTCTGCAGCGAACCCGGCATCGAGTGGCACGATGGCGGGGGAGACGAGGTCGGCCGGCCGGGCATGGCCGCCAGGGACCAGCACCCCCTCCGTTTTACCAGCTTTGGGGCTGATTTGCTGGTGGAATTCCGCTTCCCACTCGCGGATGATGTCCACAGCGTCCTGCAGTGCCGCCCTATTGTCACCGAGCTTGTTGGCATCGTCAGCGTACTGCTGCTGGCCGAGTTCGAACAGCGTATCGGCGGCGCCGGCTGGTAGCCGACACTTCGGCCCACGCTCCACGCTCACGCCTGGGAGGACAGCCAGGCGGCGCACAAGGGGTTCAAAGAAGATGTTCCACAGCAGCGGGGAGAGCACATCTCCCTGGGGCGCCCCCTTGTTGGTCACGAACTTAGGTGAGAGCGCATCGTCCACCTTCAGTTGCGCCGTGCGCGTTCGGAACCACTCCGCAAGGAGCGCAACCAATGGCTCGGGCACGCCTGTGCGTCGAAGGATGTGCCAGAGGGCCTCTTGAGGGACGTTGTCGTATGCCCCCTTGATGTCCACGAAAAGGGCGTAGGTGTCTAGTCCAACAGCGCGGCGCATCTTTAGGGTTTCCAACAGGGTCAGCACGTGCATCTCTGCGCCGAGCAGTGGCATAAAGCCCAGCTGCGAGGAGATGGAAACGATGTTCTCGTTCACGGCCCAGTGCGTGAGCCGTGCCAGAATCACGAGCTCGAACAGCTTTGGCAGCATGTTGCCCACAGCAAGGCCGCGCGTGTCAGCCGTGCTGTTTGGATCTGGCGGGGGCGCGCCGGGCGGTGCGCGCTTGAGGATGGTGGTGATGACAGAGTGTCGGAAGCCATGGGAGGTTGGCGTGGCACTCTCGAGCCAGCGGTTGAACAGCGCAGCCAGCTCTGTGCAAAGGGCCATACGCTCCCCCCATCGCGCTTTGTGGTCCGCAGCTCGGCTGAAGCGCAGCAGCTCCGCAGTCAGGCCATCCGAACCGCTAGACTTGCAGGTGTGCAGGCACGGTTTCCACAGCGCCCGCGGGGCGGCGGGGTCAGTGTAGTCATACTTGGACAGGTCACCGCGGTATCGTGCGCACAGCGGGCACCCAGAAATGCACCACGACCCCTCTCCGTGGACAAGGAGCTCGAGGATGCGCTTATTGGCGGGGTAGATGATCAGATACACCTCGTACGGCTGGATTTTGGAGATGAGCCGGTTGCCCGCCCCTGCGGTGCGCTCCACTGGGATGGCGGCTGCCCACTCCGCAGAGATCCGGTCGGGAGACCAAGTGCGGGTCTCTGTGAACAGATCTTGGTAGTTGGCGTAGCACCGCTCGAGGTTGGGCTTCCCAGCGTCGCCGACGCCCGAGTCTACGGTGTGCTCCAGATCTCGGTACATCCCGGAGGGGTCCACATTGCGCTTCTGTTCAAGGCGGGCCACGTCCGTGCGTGCCTTGCTGCGCCGGATTGAGCGGTCCAGCTGGCGGGCGATCCGCTGCCGCTTCCGACGCTCCAGCTCCAGGAGCTCCAGTGCTGCCGGCGAAGAGGCATCTCGCCGTGCGACAAAGAGTGCATCCGTCGCCAGGCGGCTGTCCTTGCGGGCAGCGCACAGACGCTCGTTGAGTGTGCGAGTTCTCTCCACGTGCGGCGCGCCCGCGTCTGGGATTCCAGTGCGAGAGGCAGGGGCGCGGCCGTTGAAGATGGCTGCTGCCCGGTCGAAGAGGCTGCATGCGAGCTGCTCGTACTGCGCGTTCACGCTGGCACCGGCTGCCAACGAGGCCCGCATCTCGACTCCCCAGTTCACAAGCTGCGGTCCCATCTCAAACCATCGCCTGTCCGGGTATGGCGCCCTGTCAACGCGACGCTTCGGCGCAGGTTTGGGGGCAGGCTCAGCGAAGGGGGCGGTAGTGACCAGCACTGCAACAGGGATGTGCGTCATCGTGTCAGAGGGTATCTCCAGCCAGTCTACGCCCTGCTCCAGGCCCAAGACGGTCGGTTGCACCCCGTCACGGGGGGCCCGGATGTGTTGCTGGTCGGTTAGCCAGGCGTCTACCTCGGCGTTGCCGCGAGACAGCCGCTCGACATCGGTTCCAGCTGCAACGTGTCGGGACGTCATGAAGGCTGGTGGCTGGCTCGTGGCGCCCCCGTGTACGATGTTGGTTCGGGTGGCACTGAGGAAGCTACGGAACTCCTGCGTGCGCGAGCCGCCTGGCGGGCTGGTGTCTGCCGTCCTCCGAACGCCCCCAAATGTCCCAGGTCGCATGTTGAAGTCACCCGTGATGAGCACAATGCCGTACTTTCGGCGCAGCCGCTCGTACTCCTGCGCTGCCAGCTCAAGGATCTCTGCTGACCGCCCACCGCGCGGCCTGCTGGAGCCAGGGGGCGCAGCGTTCAAATTCGAGGTTGCCGGCGGGTTGTACAGTCCAATCGCTGCTATAGCCGCGCGCCCGGGCAGGTGCAGTGAGATTGCCACCAGCCCTTTGTCGTTGCTCATCAAGGAGGTCACTTTGATGTCAGAGTTGAACACAAGCCAGGCACCGCCTGCCTGGGGGTACAGCCGTCGGTTCGCCCCTGCAGGGTCGCCAGCTTCGGGTGGCGCAGCGGGGTCGGGCCCAGGGTTGGCCCCTTGGGGGGCCTCGCGCCCGCTGCGTGATGTCGGGTTGGTCGCGTACACGCGGAACTTGGGCCAGACGGATCCGTCCCTGTCCCGCGCGCCGTTGCGCACCAGGTGCCAGAAAACACGGTCTCGCAGCTTGGTCTCACAGAGCCACACCGCGTCCAGGTCTGGGTACCGCTGCTGCAGGATCTCCATCGTATGGACGAAGTTATGATCCAGGCCTACCGACCAAGGCCCACCCACGTTGAAGCTGGCGAGCATGAGCTACTGCTTGTCTGCACGGCCCTTGGTGCCCGCCGTCTTGCCGGTGCCTGCGAGGCGGGGGCCGACGCCGAACGAGGTCCTGCGAGTGGCTCCAGCGCCAGCACTGCTGCTTGTCGCTGCAGCCAGCTGTGCGGCCGCCGCCGCCGCCGCCGCCTTTGAGGCGCGCGTCCCGAGTGGCGAGAGCGCAGCGGCGGGGCCAAGCGCCGTAGCAGCCGAGCTGGCGAGCTGCGTGAGTGACGCGACGCTCTGAGTGTCGGTGCTGTCAGCCGTCTGAGAGGCAGTGCCGAATACCTCGATCTGGTCGACGTCCGACGAGTCGCCGTCGCAGCTGCCGCCGCCTCCGGTGCTGCGCGCTGCTGCAGCGGCACCGGCGCTTGATCGAGCACTTGCACTCTGTCCAGTGGACCCGTTGCTGTTGGGTCCGCCGGGGGCGCTGCCCGCCGAGTCGTCGTGCTCGGTGCCAGTTCTGGCGCCACCGCTGCCATCACGGTCGCGACTGCTGCCGCCACTCATACCGCCGCTGCTGGTATCGGTAGCGTCGCCGCCGTTGGTGCTGGCATCCGGGCTGCCGCATGCACCGGGGCTGCCGGCTCCGCGGTTGCCACTGCTGCTGTTAGTAGCATCTGTACCGGTGGCACTCCCGTCGCTGGTGGCACCACTGCCGCTGCTGGCTCCGCCGCTGCTGGTATTGGTGGCCGTGGCGCCGCCCTTAGCGCCAGTGCTTACACCGCTGCTGACGCCGGGGCTGCCGTTGCCGTGGTTGCTCCCGCTGCCGCTGGTGGCGGCGTTGTTGGTCGTGCCAGCGCTGGTACCAGCGTTTGCGCCAGCATTGCCGCGCTTCGCGAGTGCGGCGGCGATGTGTGCGGCCACTGCGTGGCGTGGTGCGTGCAGCTGTACGAGTTTCACGGCCCGCTCGAGGCGCTGGTTCAGCGAGATCGAGGGGTCGGCAACCTCCACGTCAACGCCCTCATGGGCGCGGAGCTGGGCGAAGGTCTTGATGTCACCTTGGATACGCAGGTACGTCTGCAGCTCCTCGGCGTCTGCGGGCGCCTTTTTGCCATTAAAGGCGGCCTGCAGCTGCTGGCGCTCGATGACGGTGTAGTAGTGCCCATCAACAAGAAGCACGTCCACGACCCGAGGCCCGAACGAGGCCGTCGCCGTGGGAGCCCACGCGCATCCCGTCCCGGGGATCTCCCGCAAGGGGCCGGCATCGTCGCCCACGTACGGGCTGTAGACGTTGATGGAGACGCCTAGCAGGAGGGCGATGATGGGGAGCTCCACTGTTGACCGCAGAGCCGAAGTCCCGTTGACGTTGGCGTTACCGGCCTTGTTCAGCTCGCCCGTGTTGACGCGGTCGTATGCTCCGCCGAGGAGGGCTGTGAGCGCCGGTTTGTGCTGAGCGAGCAGGGGGGCGATCGCAAGCTGCACATGGCCGACCACCTCGGCCAGTGCCTTTCCAGCCGCCCGGCGGTGCTCCCCGACGGCAGCGAGCGCTGCCGAGTATAGGCACATGAGCTGGTCCGGGTGTCCACTGACCAGCGCTCCGCCTCCAAGAGCGGTCAGTCCGCGAGCGAGCGCGGTCGTCCGCTGCTTAGCCTTTACAGCGGTGTTGAGCTTGATGAGGGTCCTGGTCTCCACGCTGGCGGCATTGCCGTTCGCGATAGGCACCTTGGTCGACAAGGTCTCCGCCACGCCGGTCTTCTGTGCGCCGCCGCCGCCCGCAGCGCCCGCGGAGCCCCCAGCGCCGCCCTGCTTGCTGCCCGCGGAGCCCCCAGTGTCGCCCTGCTTGTTGCCCGCGGAGCCCCCAGCGTCGCCCTGCTTGTTGCCCGCGGAGCCCCCAGCGTCGCCCTGCTTGCTGCTCGCGGAGCCCCCAGCGTCGCCCTGCTTGCTGCCCGCGGAGGCCCCAGCGTCGCCTTGTTTGCTGCCCGCAGAGCCCCCAGCGGCGCCCTGCTTGCTGCCCGCAGGCTTGGCAGTGTTCAGGATGTCGGCGCCCTTAACGAGCCCCATCCCGGGCTTCGACGCGGGCTGCTGGGTCTTGCGACGGCGCGATCGCCGTTGACCACGTCCGCCACGTCGTCTAGTCCCCTTCGCCGCTGCCTGCTGCTTCGGCGGAGCTGCAGCCTTGCCAGAGGGGCCGGCGGCGCCTATGTTGACCGCGTTGCTCCCGTCGCTCTGGGCGTGCGCATTCGCCAGTGCGAGCCCGGGCTGCGCCTGCGCGGGGAGTTGCGCGACGAGTGACTTGAGTGCGGCGACACACTTGGCCAGGTTCAGCGTGGACTCGCCCACTGCTGCAGCCAGCTTCGCGAGCAGGACCATGAGCTCGGCAGGTGCGCCCTCCTCGCAGCTCTCGCTGGCATTTGCGGATTTGCGTCCAATCGCGCTCGTGCGGTGTTGGGGCTGCGGCTCGGGTATCGTGCAGTTGACTGCCTCGTCGCCGCCGATCGTCACAACCCGTTTTCCGGCACGGCCCTGTTCCAGCGCACCTCCCTCGCTGGGCTTGACCCACACCGACAGCTCCTGCTGCTTGTCGGCTGCCACGATCAGCGACTTCTGCAGCACGATCCACAGCTGACCTTTCGGCGCGTCGAGGACCTGGCCACCACCAGCTCGCACCGTGCAGGAAAACGCCGCACCTTTCCCGAAGTGCTTCGCGACACTTGCAAGAACCTGTTTAGCAGCTTGCTTCGCAGGTTTTTTCACCCGTGTTGGCGACTGTGCACCTCTCGGGACCGTTACGACGGTTGTCGTCGCGGTTTGCAGTTTGCGGTTGACCACTGCTCGCACTTTCACTGCAACTTCCCCTGTCGTGGCTTCCACCGACGCATCACCCGCTGTGCGCGAGCTTTGCATTTGTAGATTGTTTCCGGGGGCAGCGGCGAAGTCGGCTGAAACGCAGCTACTAAAAAGTCTGGGGCAGACTACTAGTGGTCGACTTTCAAAGGGTCAAGGGGCACACGCACGCGGTGCAGGAAAGGTTTCTGGTCATGCAATCAGCCACTGGTCGAGCCACGCCGTTGGACAGGCGCCGTTTTGGGTTGGAAAAGGTGCGAACCTTTGCAGGGATCGGGGAGACTCCGGCCGCTCACGCTACGGATACGCTGCAGGGGTGCCACCCATCAGCCACCTCGTTAGAGGCGGGGAGGGCAGTCCTGCAGGTACCGCAGCATGAGGGTGGAGTTCCCGAACTGCAGGGTCGCAGAAACACGCTCGATCAGCCGCCGCGTCCGCACCCCGAGGGACGCGTAGGATGGGTATTTGGCAGCCCGGCGGCGTTCATCAGCGTACTCCGCCTGCAGCCGTGCAATCTTGCACAGCAACAGCCGGCCCCGCGCGTGCAGGAAGCCCTGCGTCTCCAGCACAAAGGGGAAGAAGTTGCCCTTCTGCATGTTGCTGTAGCGCGCAGTGTAGAAGTCGGTCTTCCACTTGGCCTTGTCCTCCGCGGCCTTGCCCGTCGCGCGCCCGTCTCCGGCGGTCACCTCGCCGGTCTCCTTGTCCTTCGTCGTGGGTCCCGCATCAGCCTTATTGAGTGTTGATGTTGGTGCGGTGACGGTCACGTCGATGACGAGGGTGTCGGCGAAGTTGACGCCTCGGGTGGGGTCAGGAAGGATGGCGACGTCGGCCCGGTGCTCGGGGATCTTGAGGTTGGCCTGCTCTTGATGCGACAGCTCAGGCTTGGGCACTGCACCGATGGAGAGCATGGTGGGTTCAGACCGCGTGCCGACATGCTTCGCGCTGTGAGCACCCGCGTGCAGCACGTCGCGCACGCCGTTGTGTCGGGTGACGAGCGCGCCCCTCAGGTGCTTGCAGGATTGCGCGTGGTCGCCGAACTCGTCCAGCTGCTTGTTGCACTTGGTGCACAGCCACGCGGCGGGCAGCAGGTGTGCGGGCCGCTTCAGCAGCCGGTACCGGAAGCGCAGCTTGCACTGGATGCGGAAGCGGGCGTTGTCGGCAGCATACATTGAGAACTCCTTGCCCGTGCGCTTGCTGGTCACGGCTGCTGTAGGAATCGCCGTGAGGAAGGCAGCCGCGTCGCTGCCCGTGCCGCTGCGGAACATGGAGCGCTCCTTGCCGTCCTGCATGCCGGATATGAACTCCTTGGCGAGGGCCGCGTCCTGCTGGCTGGTGATGGATCGGAACAGCCCAGGGTGGGGCTCGGCGTACAGCTTCTCTGCCACGAGCTGCGCCGCTACGGTGCTGGTCTTACCCAGCTCGCTGAGGCTTGCCTTCAGCCCCGGGAACGCCGCGAGGTACAGCTGCTGGCCCGCTCCCTGCCCTTGCTGCTGTGCCCCCGCGTCTGCGCTCCCGGCTGCTGCGGCTCCCTGCTGCGAGCTCCCAGCACCTGCGCCTGCGCCGGCGCCAGCTGCGTCAACAGCCGCGTCAGCGCTAGCGCCAGCCGCTTCGGCACCCACGCCGGCTGCGCCAGCGCCGTCCTCTGCAGCTCCTCCTGCTGCTGCGAATGCGGCTGCAATGATACTCTGGCCGATGTCAGAAGCGTGAGCGCCCGCTCCCGCGCCTGCTCCTGCACCGGCCCCTGCGCCTCCTTGCGGTGCCGCGCTAGCGGCACCGGCGCCCACGCCCACGTCTGCCGCCGCCGCGCCTGCGGCTGCGTCCACTGCCGACTCAGGCTCCAGCGCCAGCAGCGGGTAGCGCTTGACGAGCTGCGGCGCGACCAGCGCGGCCGCAGCCACGTAGTGCGGCAACCTCGTGTTGGCCAGCGACTGCACGCCGAAGCCGCCGAGGCGCGCAGGCAGCGCCAGCTGCGTGCGGTGGCGCGCTGTGGGCTCCTGCATGTCCAGCATTGAGAAAATGGCCTTGCTGATCATGCTGTCCGCCTGCTTGGCGTACTCCTCCGTCAAGTGCGGGCTCACGGCTCGCATCAGGTGCGTGAGCTGCGACGGGAGGGAGAGGCGGATGATGGTGAAGATGCGATGCACGATGTCCCCTCCCCGGGGCTCGCCCTGCGCGTGTGCGGACACGTCGCTCAGGAACCCGAGGCATCGAGCGATGCCGGCCACCCCGTCAGCCAGGGCGGCCCTGCTGTAGTGGTCACTCCCAATGGGCACCCCCGTGATGGTGAGCCCGTCGCGGACTGCCGACTCTGGGCTGGCAATGCCCAGCTCCTGCAGCCGCTGGCACACGGCGGATCTCTCCTCATCCGTAGCGGCCGTGCCTAGAAGCACCTGCGTCTTGGGCAGCTGCAGTGCCATGCCGTTCGCAGCGAACTGGTCCGCCATCGCCGTAATGAGGCCGAAGGCATCGTCCGTCGGGCCTACCACCGTCGTGTCGTCCGCCACGCACGAGCGGATCACTGCTGGGAAGGCGTTCTGCAGCGGGCGCAGAACCTCCGCCTGCCCCACGATGTAGAAGAGGCTGGAGAAGACGTTGCCCTGCACGACGCCCGTCTCCACCTTGATGTCGCCCTGCACGCCCGCAGGGACGCCCTCGAAGGAAATCGTGGGCGCCGCGCGGTAGAGGAGCTCAAAGGTGGGCAGCAGGAAAGTCAGGTTGTTGGCCTTCAGCCCGCGGAGCACGGCTTCGCGGGGGACGGTGCCGAAGGCGTTCTTGATGTCGAGGGCGATGGCGATGGCCTTGGGGTCTTTGGCCCGCGCAGCGCGCACCACAGCTGCGTTGACCTCGCACCCGCCTGGCACGGCGAAGCCCAGGTTGTTGATGTCGCCCATCGCCTCCACGACCGCCTCCTTGTGTTGGTAGAAGAGGGCGCCGCACGCCAGCTGCAACAGCACGTCGGGGATGGCGATGGGTCGTAGCTTCTTGCGCTCGCCGGTCGTCTCCTGCAGCACAACGCCGCGGAAGGTGGTGAGCTGCTCGCGCAGCTGCGCGGGGATCTTGTTGTTGATGATGGCGTTGAGGATGCCGATGATGTCGGTCCAGGTGGTGCTGCCTGGTGGCAACTTGTTGAGCAGCTGCTTGAGGTCGTCAAAGGTCCACCCGCTGAGCCCGCCGCTGCCCCCAGACTTCCGTGACTCGAGGAAGGCTGCGACGTGCTCCTTCAGGAGCGTCACCTGCAAAAAGGTGGAAGGGTCCTCTGGATCAGAGAGGGCGGGGGCCTCCGCTGGCGTCACCGGGAACATGGCGCGGATGAGGGCCATGGCGGCCTCGTTCAGCTCGCTCCCCGTGAGCCGCACCACGTTCCCCGTCATGATCTGGACCGCCTTGGAGATCTTGCCGTCCTTGATGGCGCAGAGGACGCGCTCAAACTTCTGCAGCATGGCGTCCGCGGCGTCGCTCGGAGCCTCGAGGTCGCCCACAGGCGCGTGCGGGGCGCGGCCGGCAAGCTGCATGCTACGTGGGCTGAGGGCGCAGAACTGTTTCCACCGCCGACAACTCAGTGCTCCGTCTCCGTCCTGGATGGCGTGGAGGAGGTTTGCTACGGTTGCGTTCAGCAGATCAAACCAGAGCGGCGAGAACGGCTTCAGATTGACCGCGACGGCTGCATCAGGCGGCGCCGCGTCAGCGGCGTCGCCTTCCGCTTGCTCCTCAGCGGCCCCCTCCGGTTCGCCTGGCTCCGCTGCTGCCGCCGCCGCCGCCGCCGCCGCTGCCGCCGATGATGAAGATGCTGATGCAGCGGACGCAGCCGATGAGGACGAGGCGATGATCGGGTGGGCTGCCGCTGACTGGCCTGCCGCAGATGACCGGAAGGCAAACACGATGCCGCCT
>Ga0208116_1000549_pt1 | contig 11656 bp, 6 predicted proteins | sample LakWasMeta9_HOW4_2_FD_183859 | JGI IMG/M metagenome (GOLD analysis project Ga0208116, IMG submission 183859) | Freshwater sediment methanotrophic microbial communities from Lake Washington under simulated oxygen tension - Sediment Metagenome... | ecosystem: Environmental > Aquatic > Freshwater >... | reverse complement strand
AAAGAAAGCCTGCGACTTGCCGATGACGGCTTCATTGCCCACACCCCGCACCCGAAAACCTTGGGTTCCGCCTTAACTCATCCTTACATCACCACGGATTATTCAGAAGCGTTGATCGAACTGATTACGCCGCCGTTTGCAGAAGTTAACGACACGTTGGCGTATATGCAGCAATTGCATCAGTTTGTTTATGAGCAATTGGATCGTGAAATCTTACTCGGCTCCAGCATGCCTTGCGGCATTGATGGCGATGACAGCATACCGATTGCTGAATATGGCTCGTCCAATATTGGCCGCATGAAGCACATTTATCGACATGGATTGTGGCACCGTTACGGCAGAACCATGCAAGCCATTGCCGGGATACATTTTAATTATTCTGTGCCGGATGCGTTGTGGCGGGCATTACACCAGCAACAACAAGTGTTAACGCTGGAGCAGTTTATCAATGAAGGTTATTTTGGCCTGATCAGAAATTTTCAGCGCGTCGGCTGGATTATTCTGTATTTATTTGGCGCATCGCCTGCGATTTGTAAAAATTTCTTTAAAAGTCGTCCGGCCTTGATGGCGCAATTTGAAGAATTTGATCAAGGCACGCTTTATCATCCCTATGCCACCTCATTACGGATGAGTGACATCGGTTACAAAAGTAAAAACCAGGCCAACCTTAAAATTGATTACAACTCTCTTGAAGGTTATGTCAGAAGTTTGAGTCAAGCCATTGCCACGCCTTACCCGGAATATGAACAAATTGGCGTGAAGGTTGACGGCGAATATCGCCAGCTCAACAGTAATATCCTGCAAATTGAAAATGAGTTTTACAGCATCATCCGGCCGAAACAGATTGCCGAGTCCGGTGAAAAACCGACGCTGGCGCTTAAGCGTCGCGGCGTGCGCTATGTGGAAATGCGCTCGTTAGATTTGGATGTATTTGAACCGATCGGCGTTAACGAAAACACCGCTCGTTTTATTGAAGCCCTGCTGCTCACTTGCGCGTTAAAAGACAGCCCGGCGATGTCGGCCGCTGATCACCTGCTCAATAATGCCAATCAGCTGGCGGTGGCTAATTTCGGTAGAAAGCCGGGCTTGGAACTGGATAAAGACGGGCAAAAAATACCACTGACGGATTGGGCGGAAGAAATTTTTGCCGCTATGCAGCCGGTATGTGAAATTCTGGATCAAGATAATGCCGGCAAACCCTACAGCGCGGCGTTGGCAGTGCAGCGGCAAGTGTTGGGCAATCCTGATCTGACCGCTTCGGCACGCATATTGGCAGGCATGCGCCAAAACCAGCAACCCTTCAAGCGATTTGCGCATCAACAGTCCGCACAACATGCGAAGGCGTTATCCGCCGATAAGTTGGATGATGCGATACGACAACGCTTTATAGCCATGGCTAGCGAATCACTAGCCAAACAACACCAGTTGGAAAGCAAACCTCAAATCCCTTTCGACGATTTTTTACAGCAATATTTTGCGCAACAATAATTATGACCAAGCTAGATATTTCAGCATTACAAGCCGAGTTGGCAGGCAAAAGCCCGCGCGTTATCCTCAAAAAAGCGCTGCAACTGTTCGACAACATTGCGATTTCATTCAGCGGTGCCGAAGATGTGGTACTGATCGATATGGCCTTGGCGATACGCAAGGATATTCAGGTGTTTTCTTTAGATACCGGGCGCTTGCATCCGGAGACCTACCGGTTTATAGAAAAAGTCAGGAAGCATTACCAGATTGATATTGAACTGCTGACGCCCGATAGAAACCTGTTGGATGCGTTTGTAAAAAGCAAAGGCCTGTTTAGTTTTTATGAAGACGGCCATCAAGAATGCTGCGGCATTCGCAAAGTCGAGCCGTTAAAACGCAAACTGGCGCAAGTGGATGCCTGGATTACCGGGCAGCGTAAAGATCAAAGCCTGGACACTCGCCAGAACTTGCCGGAAGTGCAATTGGATATGGCATTTGGCAGCGAAGATCGTCCGCTGGTCAAATTTAATCCGCTCGCCAACTGGAGTTCAGCGCAAGTCTGGGATCATATCGAAGCCTATCAAGTGCCCTACAACGAACTACACCAACACGGCTACATCAGCATCGGCTGCGAGCCCTGCACCCGCCCGGTGTTACCTAATCAGCACGAACGCGCCGGACGCTGGTGGTGGGAAGAAGGAACTAAAAAAGAATGCGGGCTGCATGTGGGGAATGTGAAGGGTTGAATGGGTAGTTTTTTAGAAGCTTCCCTAAGGAACTGGCATCAGACTTACTTTAATTAAACACAAGAAGCCAGTGCCGAAATCCTCCAGAAGAAAATTTAACTTGGCCTTCCGAAGGCTAAGTTAAATTTGATCAACAATGTCTTTATCTTTTGCAAGTAACACGGGCTTATCCCCATATCGTTGCATCATCATGACGCCAACCATTGCCACGGCAATACTTTGCAACCAGCCACCACCATCCTCAAGCAAGCGTACCCACAGTAGATAGAAGGGTTTATCTCTGGGTAGGTGATATTGATGAGCCAAACTTTGAAAAGCCATTTCGGTAGCCCCTGCCAGTTGAAATGGCACGGTCAGTGCGGTAGCCATTAAGCCTATTGGAATGACCAGCAATAGCAGCTTGAAACGCGCTTGAAAGTGTTTTACCGGCCAGGCAAAAAATATCGAAAAAAGCAGCACCAGCGGTATGACAAAATGCATCGTGTCATTAAAAATGTTCAGCGTATCGCCTTTGACAAGAGGAGCAATATCGTGCCGAAGACTAGCTAGTAGCTGCAGCTGACCGCCGGCAAGGTCGGTTATTGTCAGTGATGCCGAATAATCAGCCTGAATTGAATTAATTATCCACGCCAGCAAAGGCAGCAGCAGGCCCAGCATCGCCTTACCGTACATCAAACCCAACACAGACAGTATCAGCCAAGCAAGCAGCAGCCTACCCAACACGCCTAATAAAACCGGTTGGGTCAGATTTAAAAGTTGTCTTCGGAATATAAAAGCCATCGCCGACAACACCAGCCAAGCGATCAGTAACCGTATGCAGTCATCTAAGGTAACCGGGTTAGTCACCTGAAGTATCCTTTGCCGGCAAGGCCCACCAGGAGAAAAACAAACAGCACAAAATGATGATTAGGGTTGGAGAGATATAAATATGAATGGGTAAAAACCAATCGGGTTGATAAACCATCGCAAAATACAAGCCGATAATTCTGAGCAGGTTGATAACAACAACCAATATCACAGCCAATACCAGACCTAAAATTTTATGTCTTACTGAGGCTGAGAAAACCAAGATTGCGGCTACCAAAAAAAACAGCACGCTGGAACCGGAGCAAGTCCGCGCCACTTCCAAATAGGCTTTGCCGGACAATAATGTATTTTGATGGATGAATACCTTGTCATTGGGGGTAATAGAGTTGATGACCTGTGCGCTAATGACGGCGATATGATCAAGATAGATGTCCCGCAAAGTGTGTTCTGAAATATTCAAATACAACGCTTCAAGCAGTGTCGACAGCAGCAGAAAACCCAACGGATAGAAAATATTCATCAGTCGGCGGTTTTTTACTATTGGCTTGAATTGACTTAAACGACCAAGCATATTTTCATAAATTAAAATAAAGCCGCTGTTCAAAAGCTTGCCAGCGTAATTGTTCATACTCTAGCGCACTTATTTATGTAATTAAAATTTTCCTTCGTTACAACGCTTGTCTACTGATTTGTCTTTTAAAAGCAATAAGCTAAATGGCACAAATTTCTACGTTAAATAACACAGTTTAATTGTTACTCATCCCATAGAGCGGTTGTGTTCTTAATAATTTCAATGCGTTAAGCGGTGGCATGAACAGTGCTGTTATTTACAAGGATTGTTAAATCAAATACATCTGCTCGGACAATCACACAATTAAAGCTGTCTTGCTCTCTCGCCTTGCTGCCGAGAGATATTTTTCTTAACGTTGATGATATTTTGCTATGGAAAGAGTCACGCACACCACTAGGCTTTCATTGGTATTACTGTTTAGCCGGACTTATAAAGCCATGGCAATAAGCATCCGAACAATGCTTCACCGCAGAATGAAAACAACAATATGCTTGTTCTGCAGTGGTTTCTTATCGATGAGCGCTTTGCCTGCCTACGCCGCTGTTGAAATCAACTACAGCTACGACGACCTAAATCGCTTAACCGCCGTCACCCGTGCGGATGGCCCAGCTATCAATTACCAGTATGATGAAAGTGGCAACGCGGCCAATCAGGATGTTAGCAACAGCCCGGATACTGATGGTGACTTAGTGGCTAATTTTGTCGACTCCGATGACGATGGCGATGGCATGTCAGACATCTTTGAAGTGCAACATGGACTTAACCCGCTCAGTGCCGCCGATGCTGGTCTGGATAACGACGGCGACGGCATAACCAATCTGGCCGAATATCAAGCAGGCACCAATCCTTTACAAAACAATAACCCCGTGCCCGTACCGACCTTACCCGAATGGGGCATGATCATCCTGGCCTTAGCGCTGCTGCTGATCGGCATGCGAAACACTTCTAAACAAGGACGTTAACCTCATGAAATTAACCCCACGCAATTTTTTTACTACCTCAGGTCTGTTACTGCCGTTGCTGATCAGTTTGTCAGCGCTGATGATGCCGGTAACCGCCTACACGCAGGCAGCCCCTGAAGGCTGGCTAGATCAACGTGCCGAACTGGTTGCGCCGGAAGCGGCTCAGGCCGTTATCGTTGAGCGTACACAGACTCTGGCACAACAGCGCAGCCAGCAGGCGCAAAAGCAAAGTCAGCAAACAGCGATTGCCGCTAAGAGCGCTGCAGTCACGATGGCCGCAGCTCAGACCACAGTCACCTCCGCTAACCTGGTATCAGCGGCTACGGAATTCACCCAACTGGCGGCAGCGCTTGACAACGATCCGCGCCGGATTTACCAGTTTGTTCGCAATCATTTTACTTATGCGCCCTATTACGGCGCTTTAAAAGGTCCTTTGCTGACCTTAAAAGAACGCAGCGGTAACGACTTCGACCAGGCCGCAGTGCTGGTAGAGCTTCTTAGAGCAGCAGGGTTCAGTGCCAATTATCAGTACGGCAATATGAGCATTCCGCTAACCGCTGCCAACCATAATGACATGGCGCATTGGCTAGGTACTGATGGCGATGCCACTCGCATCGGTACTATCATTGCCTCTGGCGGTATTCCGGTCGCAGCGCTAAGCGTTACCAGCGTAACCCTGGATCGGATCTGGGTGGTAGCCAATATCAACGGCACCAACGTAGCGCTGGATCCGGCCTTTAAACCCAGCACCAAACAAGCTGCTATTAATCTGACCACCGCCATGGGCTACGATAAGGCCGCTTTGTTGACATCAGCTGGTGGCATGTTGGGAACTAATTCCATCCAAAACCTCAACGCCGGTAATCTCAATGGTCACTTGAACACCCTGACCACGCAGCTGCTCAGTCACCTCAAACAAAATTATCCGAATGCTGCTGTCAGTGACGTTGTTGGCGGCTTAACTATTATTCCCGATGCAAGCGCCAGTTTACCTGTCGTCTTGCCCTTTACCGGAACAGCGACCCAGCCGCTCTGGACCGCTATTCCCAGTGGTTACATTCACACTGTGCGGCTGCAACATGGCGGCATCGATACCACGCTCAATATTCCGCAAATCGCCGGTAAAAAACTCAGTATCAGTTATGTCGGTGATAACACCGTGATTGCCCCGCCACCTGCCGGGGTTACCGACTTTGGTACCGTGAGTCCAGGTGCAGAGACATTGCCCTATACTTGGTCACCTTCCAATCCTAATCCAGGTGTGATTCAGGTCACCAGTACGATTACCGGTGCAGATGCCAGCGCATTCGCGTTTGTATCAGGCGGTGGCACCCAGAACATTCCGGCCAAAGTCGGTAGCGTTAACGGTAGCGTCCAGGTCAAAGTCAAATTCACTGGCATCAACCAAACGGCGGGGCGTAAAAATGCCACCCTGACGTTAACATTTAAAAATCCGAATACAGGTCTCATTATCGGTTCGCCGCAAGTCACCGCACTGACCGGGGCCGTGGTTAGCATTCCGGCGGCCCAACTTTATCTCGACGACGCCTTATTACAGTCTGAGGGCACGCCATCCGGGAACCTGACCAGCTTAGTCCTGACGGTCGATCATCCTTATAGTGCAGTCGTTGATACCCCTTGTTTCATTGGCGCCAAATTTGCCGATCAATGCGCCACCTTCACACTCAAACGCAGCGGCTCCTATGTACTGGCCTCAGCATTCGGGGGCGATCGCAACAGCAGCTTACTGACCGAGCGGCAGCGCTATCTTGACCAACTCACACAACAAGGCGCCGCTAACACGTCCCGCGAAGTGCTCAGCGAAACGCTTAATGTCTTCGGGCAAAGCTGGATGCAACAAACCCAACTGGCAGCCGATTTGCTAGGCACGCTGAGTGATCACCGGCTGATTAACCACCACCGCTTTGGTATTGTCGGTCAGGAAGAGGGCTACTTCATTGATGTCAAAGCGCAGTTCACACCGACCTTGCCACAGAGTGCCACCGCCGTGGCCGGGGCTTTTCAGGCATCCGGTTTAATCCACAGCGCCATGGAACATAGTGTACTGGAGCAATTACAGGGTGCTAACCAAGCCGCGTTGTCAACGATCAAGTTGTTCGCGCTCAACAACCAGAGCGGCAATAAATTCTTTCTGGCCAACGCAACTAACTTCGGCAGCATACAAAGCCAATTGACCGGCTATAGCACAGACGATATTAGTGATATGCAGGCCCGCATCAATTATGGTGCTCAGCTGATTCTCTCCCAAAACGGCCAAGTTGCACTTAACAGTTGGCATGGTAAAGGCTTTATCGATTACCGGGTGACAAGCAACAATCTTAGCTTGGGGATGATTATCGGCGGTAACTTAAATGGCGGTTACGGCTCCAATATTGGCCCGGTGAATACCCCCATGGCACAAGTGCAATATGCGCCACTGCAAATTTGGCAAGCCAACATATCCACGCCTAAAGGCCTTGATCCGGTCGACCTGGGCAGCGGCGCTTATCTTAACCAAGCCGTTGATCTTAGCTTGGGCGGCAGCGGTGCGCGGGGCTTAAGCTTTGCCCGCAGTTACAACAGCCAGCAAGCTAACCAAGACCCGGCTGGCTTAGGCAACGGCTGGAATCACAGCTACAACATCGGGCTGATTCAACACAGCGACTTTAAAACCGCATTGGGCCTACGCAGTCCGCAAGATGCCGCTGCCTTAATCGTTGCGACGACCATCACCCGGGACCTGATGGCCGCCAGCCAACCCAGCGTACAAGAATGGACCGTCGGTGCATTAATCGCGCAATGGGCCACCGAGCAACTGCTGGATAATGCTGTCAGCATCCAGCTGGGCGATCGCGCTTTAAGCTACCGGCACAATCCCGACGGCAGCTTCGTACCGCCGCCCGGCGTCACCACCCAACTGATCAAAAACGCAGGCGGCACCTATCAACTCAAGGAACGCTTCGGCACCGTGCTGGCCTTTAATGCCAACAATCACATCCAAAGCCTGACCGACATCGACGGCAACGTCTTAAGCTTTACCTATGCCGGTAATGTCCTGACCCAGATCAAGGATGCCTACAACCGCACCCTAAGCTTAAGCTACACCGGCGGCAAACTGACGCAAGTGGTCGACAACCAGGGCCGCAGCGTCAGCTACAGCTACACCGGCACCGACCTGACCGGCTTCCACGATCCGGAAAACAAAGCCTGGCAATACGGCTACGACACAGGCCACCAAATCCTCACCGTCACCGACCCGGTCGGCAGCGTTATCGTCAACAACGTCTACGACGATCATAACCGTGTCACCCAACAAACCGCCCCGCGGCAAACCGGCAGCGCGCTGTACAAACTGCATTACACCGGCTTTTCCTCATCGGAAGAAGACCCGATGGGCCACCGCACCACCTACTATTACGACGACAGCGGCCGCACCATCGCCGTGGAAAACGCCCTGGGCTACCAGAGCAAAGTCGAATACGACGGCCAGGGCCATGTCATTCAAAGTACCGATCCATTGGGCAACACAAGCCAGACCAGCTACGATGCCAACCACAACCCCATCCAAAGCCTGAATGCGCAAAACCAGCCGACCAGCTTCAGCTACGACGCCCAACAGCGTTTGACCCAAGTCACCGACGCATTGACTCATACCGCGCAAATCGACTATGACGCCAAACATCACCCCATCGCCGCGCGCAATGCCTTAAATCAGCAAACCGCCAGCGCCTACAGCGCAGCAGGCTTGGTACAAAGCAGAACGGATGCCAAAAACACCACCACTCAAACTACCTACGACACAAATGGTCACCCCGCCACCGTCAAAACCGGTGCGCACCCCCAAGTCGCCACGCAAGTCGATGCTATCGGCAGACTACAAAGCCTGACCGACCAAGGCGGGGCCATTACCCAATTCAGTTACGACAAACGCGGCCTGCTGCTGACGCGCACCGATCCGTTGGGCAAACTCAATAGCACGGCCTACGACAACACCGGACGCCCCATCAGCCACACCGACCGCAATGGCGCAGTCGTCACCAGCAGCTACACACCCAGCGGTAAACTCAGCCAGATCGGTTATCCCGGCAATCAAACGGTCAACTTCACCTACAACACCCTGGACCAGCTGACCGGCATGACTGACCCGACCGGCACGACAGCCAACAGCTACGATGCGGCGGGAAGACTCACCGGCAGCACCGACCCCCAAGGCTTCCAAGTCAGCTACCAATACGATGCCGCCGGCAACCTGACCACGCTGACTTATCCCGGCAACCTTACCGTCAGCTACGGCTATGACAATCTAAACAGACTCACCACTGTTAACATCGGCTGGCTGAACAAAACTGAAAGCGTCAGCTATGACGCCGCAGGCAGACACACCCAAGCAGGCCGCTTCAACGGCAGCCAAACCAGCTACCAATACGACAACGCCGACCGCCTGACCGGCTTGAGCCACAGCGCAGCCAGCCAAACATTGGCCAGCTACCAATACACCCTGGACGCCAACGGCAACCGCACCAAAGCCATCGCAACAGAACCGAAGTTGCCGGAAAAGCTGATCAACGCCAGCCAAACCTATACCTACAACACCCAAAAGAACCGCTTAACCAGCCAAAACAGCACCGCGCTGACTTACGACTTTGAAGGCCAACTCAAGACCCAAGGCAGCACCAACTACAGCTATGACTACGCCCACCGGCTGATCAGCCAGGGTACCAGCAGCTATGTCTACGATGGTATCGGCAACCGCATCAAAGCCACCAGAAACGGAGTCATCACCAAATACATTTACGATGCAACCGGCAACCTGCTGGCCGAAGCTAACTCAAGCAACGTCATCACAAGATATTACATCTACGCAAAAGGCCTAACCGCGCTGGTCGATGCCGCTACCGGCCAGCTTTACGTCTACCACTTTGACGGCACCGGCCACACCGTCGCGCTCACCAACACCAGCCAGCAAACTGTCAATACATACGCCTACGATCCTTACGGCAAGCTAATGGCGGAAACAGAAACCATCGCCCAGCCGTTCAAGTATGCCGGGCAAGTGGGTATTCAAGCGGAAGGCAACAACCTATACTACATGCGGGCCAGGTATTATGATGCCAATCTTGGCCGGTTTATTTCAGAAGACCCGGCAGGATTTGTTGATGGGACTAATCTTTATGCGTACGTCGGCGGGAACCCGGTTATGGGGGTGGATCCATTGGGAACTGATACTCTTTACCTGGGAGTTAATGTCAATATACAAACACCGGTAGATATTGCTAATGCTATTTTTGGGACCAATATTATCGGGAATGGGGGAGGTTTAGGACTTGCAGTGTCCGCTCCAGGTCCGAATGGAGGTGAGTTTGATATCGGAGGTTATATTACTGGAACTGCAAATAGTAACAACGGTGAGAATGGATATGACATCGGGGGCAAGAAATATGGTTTCAGTGGAGATGTCGAATTAGGCTACGGAAAAGGTTCGGTAAGTGATTTAGCGGGGAATGGTGGACAGATAGGCTTTAATGATGGAGTAGGTGGGATGACACTTAGTTTTGATAAAAATGGTGGTCTCCAAGGTGGCGGAGTTCATTTAGGACCTGGTTTGAGTATTGGAGGGTCGGGTACTCTAACTACTACATTTAGCGCAAGAAGAGGCATGAAATAATGAAGAAAATGAAAGCCTAAGGTGTATCGATGAAATATAGTCCTGCAATTACAATTGTATTAATAATAATATGGGTGTTCGGGGTATTAGGATTTTTGCGCTCCATGTATTATTTATTTAAATGCTCACAGAACATAAAAATTGGTCGAGAGCTTTGGGTTAGAGTAAATCCATTTTCAATCTTTTTAGTTTCTAATTATACAGGGATAGGTAATGTATATCGAAAAAAAGCAATTAATAATTTATTCGTCGGCATTTCATCAGTTATTCTTTTATTTATTATTGTTTTCTTTGCAGAAAGAATGTTGTTATGAACCCGCGCAGGTCCGATTAGCATAGCGTAATCGGACGAATGTATTAACGGCAACGACCTGACCGGCTTTACATCTACCTCGACGGCACCGGCCACACCGTTGCCATCACCAACGCCAGTCAGCAAACTCAAAACACTTACGCCTCCCTACGGCAAACTGATGGCGCAAACAGAAGTCATCCAACAACCGTTCAAATATGCGGGGCAAGTGGGTATTCAAGCGGAAGGCAATAACCTGTATTACATGCGGGCTAGGTATTATGATGCCAATCTTGGCAGGTTTATTTCGGAAGACCCGATTGGGCATGAGGGCGGGCTTAATCTGTATGCTTATGTCGGTGGGAATCCGGTGATGGCGGTGGACCCGACCGGCAATATTACAATTACTATGACTGGTCAGATTAGCTTAGCTGGCTGGTTAAGTGATATAGGCCAAAAAATCGGCATTCTCAATGCTCCTGTTAGTTCACTTCAAATCGGAGTAGCTGAATCTTACCCATTTTTTGATGGTGCGCAGCGTGATAGCGGTATATTGGTGGCAGATGGTGCAGGCGGTGGAGTGAGTAACCCGCTTAATTCTGGAAATAATCTATGGGGACTTGGAGCTGTTAGCCTTAGTGTCGGAATTTCACCTGGATCGGTTAGTAACCTATCCGGTAAAGATGACGTATATAGCGGAACTGGGTTTGGTTTTACAGGGAGCTATAGTCAAAATGCCCAAACTGGTTCATTTAGTGGGGTATCTGCAGGAATTGCCGCTGGGTATTCTGCTGGTGTCCAACAAACACTTACAGGTATTCTAAGCATGAATAATGGATGGATAGGTTATAAATAACAACACCAATACATCTTCAGAAAATAGTGCTGCCGCTTGTGAAGTTTATCTGGGGGTATGGCGAAATTTATCTGGTGTTAAATCCACAAGTATTGAGAGAGCAGCAGTCAAGTTGTGTCATAGATCACTTTGTCTGCATTTCCTATTCTAATTCTATATTATGTTATGTTATGAATGATTATTTATTGAGTATTCGTTTGATTGATATTGCATCATTTGTGTTTCTTTTTGGTGGGATATTTATTAGCAATAAAGTTTCTAAAAGAATTGGAAAGCCATTCTTAAGAATA
>Ga0208116_1000548_pt1 | contig 11662 bp, 8 predicted proteins | sample LakWasMeta9_HOW4_2_FD_183859 | JGI IMG/M metagenome (GOLD analysis project Ga0208116, IMG submission 183859) | Freshwater sediment methanotrophic microbial communities from Lake Washington under simulated oxygen tension - Sediment Metagenome... | ecosystem: Environmental > Aquatic > Freshwater >... | reverse complement strand
CCTGCTCGAGTGATTGCTTGTTTCTGTAATGACGGCGATGTTTTGTGCCGAGTAACCACAGCAGCAGGGCGCACGGCAGCAAGCCGTAGAAAGTAAAAGTGAGCAATCCGGCAGCGATGGATTTTTCGGTGGCTGCCATTAAGATCACTACGTAAAGCCATGCAATAACAATAATATACATGGCGTCATCATAACGATATTTTTTAAGATTTATAGGTTTTTTATGACAAATAAAACAGTAACTCATAACGCTACACCTAAAGTAGGCTTCGTATCCTTGGGTTGTCCCAAGGCCGGCTCCGATGCCGAACGTATTCTCACCCAACTGCGTGCCGAAGGTTATGAAATTTCGGGCAGTTACGATGAGGCCGACTTGGTCGTGGTGAACACCTGCGGTTTTATTGACAGCGCTGTTGAAGAATCGCTGGATGCGATCGGCGAGGCCATCAACAAAAACGGCAAAGTCATTGTGACAGGCTGCCTCGGTGCGAAAGCTGGCGTGGTTGAAGCCGCGCATCCCAGTGTGCTGGTAGTGACTGGGCCGCATGCGCTGGAAGAAGTGATGACAGCGGTACATGCGAATTTACCTAAGCCGCATGAGCCGTTTGTTGATCTGGTGCCGCCGCAGGGCATTCGCCTGACACCTCAGCATTACGCATATCTCAAAATATCAGAAGGCTGTAACCATCGCTGTAGTTTCTGCATTATCCCAAGCATGCGTGGCGATCTGGTCAGCCGACCGATCGGTGAAGTGCTGAACGAAGCCGAAAATCTTGTCAATGCAGGAGTCAGCGAGATTCTGGTAATCTCACAAGATACCTCTGCTTATGGCGTTGATGTGAAATACCGCCCGGGTTTCTGGAATGGACGTCCGGTGAAGACGCGCATGACAGAGCTTACCAAGGCATTGAGTGAACTCGATGTATGGGTGCGCTTGCATTACGTATACCCGTATCCGCATGTGGATGAAGTGATACCGCTGATGGCAGAAGGCTTGATCCTGCCATACCTGGATGTGCCATTCCAGCATGCGAGCCCGCGAATACTCAAGTCCATGAAGCGCCCGGCAAGCAGTGAAAATAACCTGGCGCGCATCAAAGCATGGCGTGAAGTCTGCCCTGAAATCACAATCCGCAGCACTTTCATCGCGGGCTTTCCGGGTGAAACGGAAGACGACTTCAAGATGCTGCTGGATTTCCTGGAAGAAGCGCAGCTGGATCGCGTCGGCTGCTTTGCTTATTCTGCCGTGGATGGTGCGGCGGCCAATGCGCTGCCGGGACAGGTGCCTGAAGAAATCAAGCAGGAGCGATTAAGCCGCTTTATGGAAGTGCAGGAACGTATCAGTGCAGCCAAGCTGCATCATAAAATCGGCAGCATTCAAACCGTATTGGTAGATGAAATCGTTACGGATGTAGAAGGCAATATCGAAGCCATCGGCCGCACCAAGGCAGATGCGCCTGAAATTGACGGTGTTGTTTATCTGGAGGATGCAGAAGGCCTGACACCGGGTGATTTTGTTGAAGTGGAAATCTACAGCGCAGACGGACACGATTTGCGTGGCGGGCCGCCAAGAAGTTAAGGCAGGGCACTTTCAGTATCAGAGTAAGCACGGACGGCAGGTGAGTCATCATCTGCCGTTTGGTTATGTAATCTGATATTTAAGCGCTGAATAAATCCGGCATGATCGGGGCAGGGCGCTCGCTGTCTGCACGATCTTCTAAAAAATCCAGCGTGAGCGGGCAGCGCGTTGGTTTTTTTGCGGCTTTTTTACGTTTGGCAGAAGTCAGTGTCAGGTCAATATAGGGAGTCTGGCTGATGCGGATATAACCTGAGCTTGCGAGTTTCTGTTCGGTGGTTTCAAACAGGCTGAGGGGGTTATCTATGTTTTGCAGCGTGACTACCTGCTTGCTGACTTTCAGCACGTTGTACATCACGAGTTTGTTTGCGGTTTGTTTGCCGTAAATTTCGCCTGTCTGTATCACGATGCCTCCTAACCCCAATTTGGCGTATGGTATCGCTACAACTGGCGATTAACAAGCGTTTTGCCAGCTAATTTTATTTCCTGCGCAGATTGATATGAGATTTGATCAGTTCAATCGCCTGAAAGCGGAATCTGCTGCCATCAGCATCCTTGACCCACATGTGCAGCAGGCCACCGAAAAACAGGTGAGTATCCAGCGCCAGTGCGCGTGGGCTGAGAGAGGTGGCCAGCAAACTCTGTGATTGCGCGCGCTCGTAAGCCGCCTCAAGTTTTTCGACGATGCATGAACAATTGTTGAGCATTTGGTAAAGCACGCTGGCAAATTCGTCAACATACTCACATTTGATCATGATGATTTCATAAGTTTCGCGCATTTCAAGGTTGCTGCTGAGGTCGTTAACGGTATTGCAAAGACTGGCTTCAATCTGGTTTAGCGGGTTGTCGCTGCTGCTGGTGGCTGGTGCCAGGGTGTCATCTATACTGTCTATTAGCGGTAAAAAAACCTGTTCGCGTATGGCATGGAAAATATCTGTTTTATTTTTAAAATGCCAGTACACGGCGCCGCGGGTAACGTTGGCCTCTGCAGCAATATGTTCCAGTGTTGATTTACTTACGCCGCGTTTGAGGAAAACTGCGCGCGCAGCATTTATGATTCGCTGTCGTGTGAGTTCTGCATCTTCTTTAGTTTTTCTGACCATTGAGTTTACTCGGTTTTACAAAATTTAACGTGTATTATACAAAAATGTCATTTACATACATTCCTGCTTGTATATAATATACATGCAAACATGTATGTAAGCAAGCCCTAAATCAAGTTCAAATTCAATAAAAACATAATCTAATTAATAGGTTATAAGTACATAAGCTTGGAGTAAGCAATGGTATTCAAAACAGGTCAGCATTTTTCATCACAAAAAAGTACGAAGGTTGCAGAAGATAAAAGCACAGTGTTTACGCTAAGTGCAATTTTAATAGCCATTACTTTGCTTGCCGTGTCGGCCTGCAGTAAAAAGGACGATGCTGCCAATGGCGGGAACGCAATGCCAGCCATGCCTGTATCGATCGTCACTTTGCAGGCGACATCTGTGCCTATCAGCGCTGAAGCCGTCGCGCAGACCGAGGGCGCCAAAGAAGTTGAGATCCGCCCTCGTGTAGGCGGTATCCTGCTTAAGAAACTGTTTGAAGAGGGTGCGCCCATTAAAGCCGGCCAAACTATGTTTTTGATCGACCCTGTACCATTCCAGATCGCGCTATCCAATGCCAAAGCGCAGCTGGCACAGCAAAAAGCAAGGCTGGAGCAGACGCAGCGTGAAGCGCAGCGTTTGCAGGTGCTGGTTGCAACACAGTCCATCAGTCAGCGTGAAGCGGATAATGCAACTTCCGATAACGCACTGGCGCGGGCAGGTTTGGCGCAGTATGAAGCTGCCGTGCGTGAAGCTGAGCTGAATTTATCCTACACCAATGTCACGTCACCAATCTCAGGAATTGCCGGTCGTTTTGAGTTGTCTGAAGGTGCGCTGGTGAATGCAAATACCAGCCTGCTAACTAAAGTAAGCCAGATTACACCGATCTGGGTACGTTTCAGTTTGTCGGATAACGAGCTGGCACAGCTTGGCGGTCCTTTGACGCAGGCTAACGTCAAAAGTGTAGATCTGATACTGCCAAATGGCGAGGAATATGCGAAAAAAGGGCAGCTTAATTTTGCTGCAAGCAGCATTGATCCGCAATTGGGTACACAGCAATTACGTGCCGAATTCAAAAATGAAGACAAACGACTGCTGCCAGGTCAATTTGTGAGAGTGCGCGTTATCACCGGGCATAAAGATGGCGTATTTGTGGTGCCGCAAACTGCGGTCATTGCAAATGATCAGGGCAAGTTTGTTTATGTTGCCAATGATAAAAACGAAGCCGTGCTAACACCTATTGTGCCCGGAAATTGGGTAGGCAGGGACTGGGTGATTTTAAGTGGTCTGAATGCAGGCGATAAAGTCATCGTGGATAACATTATCAAGATACGCCCTGGTGCAAGCGTCGCACCGCATCCGGCAGGGGAGCCACCGGCTCCTCCAGCTGATGCAGCGAAAAAACCTGCGACTGATTCAAAAAAATAAACCTGTAAGTTAAGTCTGATTAATAAGTCTAAAAACGAAGACTTGAGCGAGAATTCATATGAGTAAATTTTTTATTACACGGCCTATATTTGCCAGTGTCTTGTCCATCATCATTGTGTTGGCGGGGCTGGCTGCGGCAATGAAATTGCCGATTGCGCAATATCCGCAGATTGCGCCACCAACAGTGCTGATCACTGCAACTTATCCTGGCGCCAGTGCCGATACGCTATCAAAGACCGTTGCTGCACCGATAGAGGAACAGTTGAGCGGTGTAGAGGGTTTGCTGTACTTTAACTCGAGTGCGGATTCAAGCGGCAGCCTGACCATTACCGCAACTTTTGAAGTAGGTACCGATGTCAACCAGGCAACCTTTAACGTAAGCAACCGCGTGAATATCGCGTTGCCGCGCTTGCCGGAAGAAGTGCGTCGTACCGGCGTCATCGTGCAGAAACGCTCGAATGACATCCTGCTGGTGGTCATGCTGACAGATAAGCAGAAAAAATATGACCCCTTGTTTTTAAGTAATTACGGCACGCTCAATGTGCTGGATGAACTCAAGCGCATTAAAGGTGTGGGTGATGCCATTATCTTCGGCGCGCAGGATTATTCTATGCGTATCTGGCTGCGGCCGGATCGCATGGCGCAGCTGGGAGTTACTACCACCGATGTGGCCAATGCCATCCGTACGCAGAATGCGCAGTATGCTGCCGGTAAAATCGGTCAGGAACCATCACCGTCCGATCAGCAGCTGGTTTATACGGTAACTGCAAAAGGCCGCCTGATAGACCCTGCCGAGTTTGCAAATATCATCATTCGCGCCGATGGGCCGCGCGGCGTGCTTTACCTGAAAGATGTTGCCCGTATTGAGTTGGGCTCACAGAGCTATAACGTTCGTACTTTACTTGATGGCAAGCCTGGTGTGGGTATTCCTATCTTTTTGCAATCCGGTGCGAATGCGCTGGATACGGCTAACGCTGTTAAAGAAAAGATGGATGAGCTGAAACAGCGCTTTCCAGCCGGCGTAGATTGGGAGGTGCCGTACGATACCAGTGATTTTGTGAAAGCCTCGATCGGCGAAGTGGTGAAAACACTGGCTGAAGCGATGGTGCTGGTAGTGCTGGTGGTATTCCTGTTCCTGCAAAGCTGGCGCGCTACCTTGATCCCATTGATTGCGGTGCCGATTTCACTGATTGGTACTTTTGCAGGCTTATGGATATTCGGCTTCTCAATCAACACTTTAACCTTGTTTGCAATGGTGCTTGCTATCGGTATCGTGGTGGATGATGCGATCGTGGTGCTGGAAAACGTCGAGCGTTTGATGGATGAAGAAAAGCTTTCACCGATCAGAGCTGCCGTGAAGTCAATGGAACAGGTTTCTGCTGCGGTGGTGGCGATTGTGCTGGTGCTTTGTGCAGTATTCGTGCCGGTTGCGTTCCTGGGCGGTATCGCCGGTGAGATGTATCGCCAGTTTGCCGTTACCGTTGCGGTGGCTGTGGTCATTTCCGGTATCGTGGCGCTGACTTTAACGCCAGCACTGTGCGCGGTGCTGTTGAAATCAGGGCATATCAAATCCCCTGTTTTTGTGCGATTTAATCGCCTGTTTGATAAGTTCACGCATTTTTACACTGCGGTAGTGAATCTGACGCTGCATCACCGTATCATCGGTACCGTGGTTTTTGCAGCCGTCATCGGTGTGGTGGTGGTCTTGATCAGGGTGGTGCCAGGCAGCTTTGTACCAGCTGAAGACCAGGGTTATGTGATTTCCGCTGTCATCATGCCGGATGGCGCAACATTGGCCCGCACCAGCAAAACAACCGAGAATGTACGTTCCGTTATTGCCAAGGATCCTGCCGTAGCGCACCAGTTTGCGGTGAACGGGTTTGATCTGATCGGTGGCGGTAATAAAACCAGTGCCGCCACGATGTTTGTGCGTATGACGGACTGGGATGAGCGTGAAGCGACTGCCGATGATATCGTTAAGAAAGTGTTCGGTATCGGCATGCAGCAGCCGGATGGTATGGCCATCGCCTTTAACCCGCCTGCCATTCGCGGTTTGGGTAGTTCCGGCGGTTTCGAGCTATATGTGCAGAGCCGCAGCGATTCCAATCCGGCAAACCTGGCGGCAGTGGTGAATAACTTTATCGGCGCTCTAAAAAACGAGCCGCGCCTGGCAGAGCTGAACACGTTCTTCCGCCCGACAGTGCCGCAGCTGTTTGTTGAAGTGGATGAAGCAAAAGCGATTTCGCAAGGTGTACCTGTCGCCAGTATTTACGACACATTGCAGAGTACCATGGGCTCGCTGTACGTCAACGACTTTAATAAATCCGGCCGTACTTACCGGGTGCAGCTGCAGGCAGAAGCGGAATATCGCATGAAAGCCGAAGACCTGGGTAAAGTCTATGTGCGCTCAGATAGCGGCCAGATGGTGCCATTGTCAGCACTGAGCAAGGTCAGCTCTGTTGTGGGGGCAGAACAGCTGGAACGTTATAACGGTTTGCTATCTGCCAAAGTGCTGGGTAAAGGCGCGGCTGGCGTGAGTTCTGGCGATGCGATTGCAATGGTTGAGAAAATTGCAGCAAACAACCTGCCGGACGGCTACCAGATTGCGTGGACCGGGCAAGCCTACCAGGAAAAACGAACCGGTTCTGCCGCAGTGTTCGCCTTTGGCTTTGCGATCATTATGGTGTTCCTGATCCTGGCTGCGCAGTTTGAGACCTGGGCCTTGCCGCTGGCTGTGATTATGGCCGTGCCGTTTGCGCTTGCAGGGGCTTTGCTATCGGTGCTGGTACGCGGCATGCCTAATGATATTTATTTCCAGATCGGCCTGATTACGCTGGTTGGCCTGGCAGCGAAAAACGCAATCCTGATTGTAGAGTTTGCCAGCCAGAAAATGGAAGAGGGTATGCCGGTTGCGGAGGCTGCCCTTGAAGCGGCACGCATGCGCTTTCGGCCGATTGTCATGACGTCGATGGCGTTTGTGCTGGGTATTTTACCGCTGGCAATTGCATCCGGTGCCGGTGCGGCAGCTCGCCGCTCAATGGGTACCGGTGTGCTAGGCGGTATGTTGCTGGCTACTTTTGTGGCAACGATATTCATTCCCTTGTTTTTCACATGGCTCAGTAATAAAAACGTGCATAGAAAACATCATGAATTACCGCCGGAAGACCCAGTGTCTTCAGAAGCGACTACAGAAACAAATGAAAAGAGTGCAGTATGATGCAGTATCACAATTTAAAAGGTATCAAACCGGTTTATGCGGTCGTGGCGGCAGCCCTGCTGATGTCAGGTTGCCAAATCTGGCCGGATTATCTGCGGCCCCAAGTCAATGTACCGGCGCAGTATGTGGAGCCGGCTCAGCAGGCAGGCGCAGAGAATGTGGACATCAATCGCTGGTGGACCTTGTATCAGGATCCGGTTTTAAATACGCTGATTGAAAACGCGCTGCAAAACAACAAAGACGTCAAACTGGCGGTAGCCCGCATTGAAGAAGCGGATGCGGCGATGCGTGAAGTCGGCGCGTTCCTGTTTCCGCAGATTGACCTGGATGCCGGTGCCAAGCGCTCCCGCGTGACGGAGGCCGGGGCTAACCAGCAACTGACAAACAATCCGCGCAGTAACTATAACGGCCAGCTCGGCACGACTTTTGAACTGGATTTCTGGGGAAAATTACGTCGTGCAAAAGAAGCCGCCAGGGCGCAGGCGTTATCTACACGCTATGCGAAAGATACGGTATCTTTGTCGTTAACGGGTTTAGTGGCGACTAATTATTTAAGTTTACGCAGCCTGGAATCGCAAATTGCCATTGCGCAGGAAAACCTGAAAAGCCGGGATGCCAGCCTGGCTCTGACCAAACGTCGTCTGGAAGGTGGCGTGGCGTCATCCCTGGATGTGCTGCAGGCGCAGGTGGCGAGTTCCAATTTAAGCGCGCAGATCGCGGATTTGAACCGCCAGAGGTCATTAAGCCTGCATCAGCTGGCGGTATTGAGCGGGGATCTGAACCTGGCAGTCACTGGTTTGACGGCATCCGCACCTGAGCTGAACGCATTGCCAATTCCACCTGCACCGCCGGCGGGATTGCCTTCTACTTTGCTGGAAGCCCGTCCTGATATCAGGCAGGCGGAAGAGCAGATGGTGGCGGCAAATGCCAATATCGCAGTGGCCAAAGCGGCTTTGTACCCGACTATTTCCTTAACGGCCAGTCTGGGTGGCGAAAGCATGGAGTTGGGAGATGTACTCAAATCGGCCGCCCGTATCTGGACCGGTGGTGTTTCCTTGTATCTGCCTGTATTTGATTCAGGCAAGTTGAATGCCAGGGTCGATCAGGCCAGCGCCAAGCAGAAACAGGCGCTTGCAAATTATGAAGGTGCCATCCAGTCTGCATTCCGGGAGGTCAATGATGCTTTGGTGAACCTGCGTCAATATACCGAGCGTGAGCAGGCGTTGAATATCAGCCAGGAAGAGGCCAAAAAAGCACTCGCGGTATCTGAAAACCGTTATCAGTCAGGTTATTCATCCTATATCGATGTGCTTGATGCGCAGCGCGCTTACAATGATTCAAGCCTGGCTTTTGTGCAAAGCCGCCAGGCACGGTTGACGGCGACTGTGGATTTATTCAAAGCGTTGGGTGGCGGCTGGAAACCTGCCGATCAGAAGTAACTGATTTTGAGTCACACCGGGTTTTTGCCGATGATTGTTATCGGCATGAAGCCCGGCAGTGAGTTGAATCACATCACTATTCGTTTGCAGGTGCTGTGTTTTAGGCGGTTTGTAATGCCGTGCGCGACCATTCGGCCGCGAGCGCTGCAAATGTTTCGGCAGCATATTTTTCCGAAATCAGTTCTTTCATCTGACGCTGTTTCGGCGAAATCTTATATTCGATAAGCAGCCTGCACAGCTCAATCTTTGAGTTTACGTCTTCAAAACACCAGTAGCGATGGCTGTCGGCAGTAGTGAAATCTTTGATGCGCCTGGCGGGGGCGTTGGCTGCCGTGTCTACATAAAACAAGTGGTGCTTTGCATCATAGGCGGTATCAATCGATATTTTTGAAGCCCACGCGGATAAAAGCCTGCTGACGATCTCAATTTGCTGCGGCCTGAATTCGATGGTTTGTACAGACCCCAGCATACAAGCCTGAATATAGGCGCTGGATAAGGATGTGGGTTCCTGGCCGCAATAAGATTGTATTTTTGCGGTTAACAAAGCAAGTTGTTCTGCGGCTTTGAATACGCCTGAAATCTCTGACCAGAAATTGGCTGGTTCGTGATGCAGGTTGTACGGTTGCCATTTAATCATCTGGATTGCATTTTTGAGAGCCCGGGAGAGCGCAATATGCAATGTGCGCTGATGGGTATGCGGTAGATTTTTGCTTAATCCGACATAAATCCGGAACAGCTGATGGTGATATGAAAATACGGCATTCGAAATGTGTGTTTTCAGGTCATGATTGATATTTTCGATCACAGCGAAATATTGTGTGATTCTTTCGACAATGCTGTGCGTTTTTTCGTCGATGGCAATTAATGCTTCTATGTTTTGCGCGTTGCAGAATACGTGCTGCTGAAAATCATGCGCTAGTTTTTCTGTCAGAACCTCTATGGCGCAAATGTCGTCCATGCTTGATAAATCAGCAATCCATGCAGCGGATATTCCATTCTCAGGTTCTGAAGGGGCGCTGAATATTTTATGCAGAATGCTCATGAATTGCTTGAAGTTCTCAATAGCGGTAAATCAATGAGGCAATTAATATGCCAATCAACATTGGCGATCATCTAAATTTAGATGATTTAACATGGCTTTAATCGCAAGCGGTCAGTATCTACATGATAAAATGCCGGCTGATTAAATTTATGGTTAAGTTCTGCTCAATATGACTGTTCGTACACGTTTTGCTCCTAGCCCAACCGGCTTTCTCCACATTGGCGGTGCCCGTACCGCATTGTTTTCATGGGCTTTTGCCAAAAAGCATGGCGGGGAATTTATCCTGCGTATCGAAGATACCGATGTTGCCCGTAGTACGCCTGAAGCTGTGCAGGCGATATTGGATGGCATGAACTGGCTGGGGCTGGATTATGACGAAGGCCCTTTTTACCAGATGCAGCGCATGGATCGCTACAAGGAAGTTATCCAGAAAATGTTGCAGGTAGGCACTGCCTATTATTGCTATTCTACGAAAGAAGAGCTGGAGACGTTGCGCGAAAGCCAGATGCAGCAGGGTTTGAAGCCACGCTATGACGGACGCTGGCGCCCGGAGACCGGTAAGGTGCTGCCTGCGGTGCCTGCTGATATTCCACCGGTGATTCGCTTTAAAAACCCTAAGGACGGCTACGTGGTCTGGAACGACCTGGTGAAAGGCGAGATCAGTATTGGCAACCAGGAGCTGGATGACCTGATCATCGCGCGCGCTGACGGCACGCCTACCTATAATTTCTGTGTGGTTGTTGATGACTGGGAAATGGGGATCACGCAGGTTATCAGGGGGGATGATCACGTCAATAACACACCGCGCCAGATCAATATGCTGAAAGCCCTGGGAGCCACCATTCCGCAATATGCGCATTTATCCATGATTCTGGGTGATGATGGTCAAAAACTGTCCAAGCGCCATGGCGCTGTGAGCGTGATGCAATATCATGAAGATGGCTACTTGCCGGAGGCGGTGCTTAATTACTTGGCGCGCCTTGGTTGGAGCCATGGCGATGAGGAAATATTCAGCATGCAGCAGTTCTGTGAATGGTTTGATCTTGATCACATCACACCTTCTGCTGCGCAATTCAATACCGAAAAACTGAAATGGCTGAATGCGCATTACATTAAACTGGCAGATAAAAATTACCTGCTCAAAGATATTACCGCGCGCCTAGCCCGTTTGAATGTTGCGGTGAGTGCACAGCCAGATCTTTCTGCAGTCATCGACCTGTACAAAGAGCGTGCAGGTACGCTGAACGAATTAGCGGAAAGCATCGTTTATTTTTACCATAAACCAAGCATTGATCAGGCGGCGGCTGAAAAGCATCTGGTCGCGGATATTAAGCCTGCCATGGAAAAATTATCAGCATTGCTGCATGCTGTGGATTGGAATGCAGAGGCGATTCATCATGCTATCAATGATGTTGTGACCGAGTTCCAACTGAAGTTTCCCAAGGTGGCAATGCCGCTGCGCGTGCTGCTGACGGGGATTGCGCAATCTCCGAGCATTGACCAAGTGATGGCTTTGCTGGGACGGGAAGAAGTGCTGGCAAGAATCGGTGAATTTAAATAGATAGTAGCGAGCGAATATTTTTCGCTCGCTACCCCTCTTGTTTTTTCTCATACGGGTCTTCATATACAGGATGTACACTTCAGCGTACAAATTTTACCTGGATGATTCTTTAATGGTTTGTCTGATGGCTATTGACTTGCGTGCGTGCCGGAATGACGATTGTGTTGCTGGCTTTTCGGGGCTGGCGCATGCTTTTGTTTTAGTAAAAAAGTCTTGAATAGTTAATTTAAGTAAAAAGAGAACGATTTGAGTTGTTCTTACTCTGAACGAGAGTAGTATTGCAATGTGTGCGCAAAAATAGTAAATGTAGT
>Ga0208116_1000546_pt1 | contig 11674 bp, 6 predicted proteins | sample LakWasMeta9_HOW4_2_FD_183859 | JGI IMG/M metagenome (GOLD analysis project Ga0208116, IMG submission 183859) | Freshwater sediment methanotrophic microbial communities from Lake Washington under simulated oxygen tension - Sediment Metagenome... | ecosystem: Environmental > Aquatic > Freshwater >... | reverse complement strand
TAGTCAACATCACGACTAAAAAACCGTTGGACATCCCTTATTACTCGCTGGAACAACGCTTTGGTTCTTACGATTTATACCGCACGGAGTGGGACGCCACAGGACCGCTTAATAAAGACAAAACCTTGCTGTATCGTTTTACCGGTTCATATCAAAACAATAATTCCTTCAGAGATTTTGTTGCCAACGACAGAAAGCTATTTGCTCCCAGCATCACTTGGAAGCCGACGGATTCGACTGATGCAACCCTTGATCTGCAAGTGGTCGATCAAGATTTCAGCGCTGATTTCGGCCTTCCTGTTATCAACAATCGCCCTGCCCCCATACCCATCAGCCGTTCATTGGGTGACTCTAACACCCCGGACAGCCATCTCAACCAAGTACAGCTAGGTTCTTTACTGAACCATCGCTTTAATGACGATTGGGCAATACATAGCCGTTTTCTTGCCAGTTTCGATGATGTAAAACAGACATTTGTCACCCCCACCCCAGCCTTCAACCCTGGAGCTGCGCTGGATCAAACGACCGGAATAATGCAGCGTAATGTCAGTTATGAAGAGGATTATGGCGATAAATATGCTACTAATCTTGATCTGACCGGCAAATTCGATCTGGGCTTTAGCAAACATGAAGTACTGTTAGGATTCGACTTTTACCGCTCGTTTCACAATTACGGCCTCAAAGGTTTTTACAATACGCCTGACCCAGCTCTGGCAATCAATATTTACAATCCAAGTTATGGTATTCCTCAGTCAGTCTTCGACACGGCACTTTTGACATCCCAGCGCCCCCTAAGAGACCGCAGCGTTTTCTTTAATCAATGGGAAGGAGTCTATTTCCAGGACCAAATTACCTTGTGGGACAAACTGCACATCATGGGAGGCGGGCGTTACGACTGGGCGGAAACGGGTAGAGGAAGGTCTGCAACCTACGCACAAGCAAATGCACTCGTGGATAGCGTTACAAGAAAGGATGATGGCTTCAGCCCACGAGTGGGTATTCTTTATCAACCAATCCATGAGCTGGGGGTTTACGGCAATTGGACCACATCATTCGGTGCGAATAATGGTGTGTCTGCTACCGGGGGCAATTTTGATCCACAAATTGGCGAACAATTTGAAGCGGGTATTAAAACCTCGCTGTTCGATGAGCGATTCCTTTCTACCTTGGCTTATTATCACGTGACCAAGGACAACCTCTTAACACCTGATTTAAGTACAGCAGATCCGGATGACAGTATTGCCGTCGGTCAGGAACGTAGCCAGGGCATTGAATTGGATATGACTGGGCAGATTACCGATGCATTAAGTTTGATCGGTAGTTTTGCCTATACCGATGCCAGTGTCACCAAAGATAACAGCGGCTTGCAAGGCAAACAATTAAGTAACGTCCCTGAACATGCCGGTAGCCTTTGGGTTAAGTATGACTTTAGCGGTCATAAAACATTGAATGGCTTTAGTGTAGGACTGGGTACCGTTGCCGCAGGCCAGCGTCAAGGTGATATCGATAATACCTTCCAGTTGCCAGGCTATACGCGGGTAGATGCTTTTGCCGCCTATCGATGGAATATCAAAAAAACCAAAGTAACCGCTCAGTTTAATATCCGCAATCTTCTCGATAAACAATATTATGAGTCCACCGACCCCAATAATTATGTTGCACCCGCGCTAGGTGTTGCACCCGGCACGCCGTTGTCAGCGATTGGATCGCTTCGGGTAGAGTTTTGACATGATGCCCAGAAGCTCAAGCCAGGATACAGCCAAAGCCAAGGCGCTGCGCGGCTATTGGCTGAATATCCATCGCTACCTTGGACTTAGCACTGGCTTGATCTTCGTATTACTGGGCTTGACCGGCACCATTAATACCTTTTGGGTAGAGCTGGATCGTTGCTTAAATCCGGCGTTGGTGATAAGCCAAACATCGGGGGAATTTCGCTCACTGGATGATATTTTAAAAGCTGTTCACGAAGCCCATCCTAATCGGGATGGCTCGTGGGAGCTGGTAATGCCAGCTCAGGCAAACGCGATGTTGACGGCGATCTATAAAGAAAAAAAGAACCCTCCCTATGCCGAGATTTGGGTCGATGTAAACCCTTACACCGCCGAAGTAGTACGCAGTTACTTCTGGGGCAGTACAGTAATGACTTGGATTTTTGATCTGCACTCAACCTTACTACTGGGTAAGACTGGCCATAACATCGTCGGCATCCTCGGGCTGGTATTTATGATCTCACTAGGCACCGGGTTATATCTTTGGTGGCCCAGTTCCAGTAGAGTCCGTCAGGCATTTATCATCAAACGCGGCGCCGGCAAGCCGCGGTTGATGTTTGACATTCATCGTGTTGCAGGGATCTACGGGATCTTAATATTGTTTATTCTGGCCTTTAGTGGCGTCTACCTGGTCTACCCGGAGTATATCAATCCAATTGCGGCAATCTCACCCGACCAGAAAACTCCAGAAACTTGGCTTTCAACGGCTGGTCCCGGATCAAAATCCATTTCGATTGAACAGGCGGTTTTAATAGCGAAACAGGTTTTCCCCGATGCCGAAGTCAAACGAATATCAACACCTAATGGCGTAGTGGGCGTGTATAAATTCTCGTTGCGGCAGCCGAGCGAGGTATTCAAAACGTCCTATCCGGAAACACGGGTTTGGATTGACCAATATAGCGGAACGGTGCTTGGAAGCCTGGATCCTAAAAACTACCCGATGAGGAAAACATTTCTAACCATTCAATGGGAGTTGCATTCGGGACAGGCCTTCGGTCTCTCTGGGCGTATTTTGATTTGTCTTGTCGGTTTAATCCCTTTAATTCTTTACGTCACAGGCTTTATCCGTTGGCTGCAAAAACGTCGGGCCGCTCAGAAAAAGCACTATAAAATCGAAACCGATATTAAAGCTTAAGAAATTGATAGCCTAGTGGGTCAGAGTGCGTGTTAGGTTCCCTGACGCTTTGGCTATCGCCAACCGCAATCTGCATTTATGGAGATTTTCAAACCTGGCTTGATTGTGTGATATGCCATAGTTAATTGAGGCATATACCGTATTTTTTGTTTTTTTAAATTCACGCTGTTATGGAACCTGCTGTAGGCCCCGTGAAAATCCTAAGTTTGGCGCTTAAAACCAAGGCTGGCTTAAATATTGCTATCCAATTGGTTTTCAATTATCCAAACCACCGTCGCTTTCAATGCCAACACTTTTGCCCGGATTTTTGCATACCTTGTTTCTGCAACACGCTGATGACGTCGGCGCTTTTGTTCGCGGGCGTTGGCCGAAAGAGCAGGATGTCAGCGATATTGTCCAGGAAACCTTTTTGCGTCTGTCGCAATATCCTGAGCCTGCAACGATCCAAAATCCGCGCGCTTTTTTATTCCAGACTGCCGCCAATCTTACTGTCGACCGCCATCGCCGCCGCGAGACGCGCGCACGCTATGCCGATCCGGAAGCTAACATTGATGAAGTTGCCGATCGGAGCCTGTCGCCGGAACATTACTGGCAAGCCCGGGAACAATTGGAACAGTTTGCCGGTTGGCTGGATGAACTGCCGAAGCTGCGCCGCCATGCGTTCGTGCTGTACCGGCTCGAAGGCTGCTCGCATGCAGAAATCGCCAACAGGCTGGGCATATCGGTACGCTGTTCCGAACGTTATGTGATGCTTGCCATGCAGCACATCAGCGCCAAACTCTGTGCTCAACAAGACCAAGATTGGCGGTAATCGGCATTGTTATCCGTCTATACCAATGTCCGGTACACTGTATCTAAACAATACTACCTAAACCTAGCGTGACCAATACTCAATCTAACCATCAACTCATTCGCGACCAGGCAATCGCCTGGCTGCTGCGCATGCGCGAAGCGTCCGGCAACGGAGAAACTCAACAGGCTTTCTCCGCCTGGCTGGCTGTCGATCCGGAGCACGGCATCGCCTATCAACAAGTTGAACAGCAATGGGCCTGGATGGAACAATTCAAAAGCCAGCCGTTACGCGCCCGCGATGAGGCGTTGCGTTACCGGCCCCACAAACCGGCGTGGCGCAAAGCGGTCCAACTCAGTGCAGCAGCCGTGTTGCTGGGAGTTGGCCTGGCTGTCTTTTCCCCGCAAGGTCTGTACGGCATCCCGTATAACTACAACGTCGGCAAAGGCCAGCGGCAAACCGTTGCGTTGTCGGACGGTTCCAGCATTGAGTTAAACACCGATACACAAGTGCGGGTACGCTTCAATCGTAGCCGGCGGCAGGTGGAATTGATACGGGGCGAAGCATTTTTTAACGTGGCTCACAATGCCGAGCGGCCATTTACCGTTGTCGCAGGTAATCTGAATATTCGCGACATAGGCACCGCATTCAATGTCTATCAACAAGCAGAACAAATCAACATTGCCGTACAAGAAGGCGAAGTGGAAATCAAAAGCCAGGGCGGACTGCGCCGATTAACTACCGGTCAGCAACTGGCTTATCGTAATGACGGCGGCTTTGTTGCGGTGACTGAGTATGATGCCGCCGCCACGGCCTGGAGGCAGGGACAGCTGCTGTTTCGCGGCCGCCGTTTGGCAGAAGTATTGGCTGAAATCGGCCGTTACCACGACGTCCGCATCCGTCTGCCCGATCCCAAATTGGCCGAACTGCGCGTTAATGGCAGTTTCCGTACCGAACAGCTGGATAACATGCTGAATGCTGTCGCGACTTTATTGCCGGTTAAAGTTAGACATACCGGTGAGCAAGAGATAGTGCTGGAAGCCGTTTCAGACAAACATTGAGTGAATCCGGCAATTCTTTTCCACAGCACATTAAGAAATAGATTAAAACTGGCGGCTTTTTAAATCACACGCGTCTATGCCCATGACCCCTTTAAAAAATGGAGACATGGAAAATGACGCCCACACTAAAATACCTGACTGCGGCAATCACACTTATTTCGGCACCAGTCTATGCCGAAGAAACCCAACACCACTTCAACATCCCACCCCAACCTTTAGCATCCGCGCTGCAACAACTGGCAACTCAGTCTGGTTCGGCAATGCTGTATGCCGAACAATCCGCTGCCGGTAAAACCAGCCCGGCCTTGAAAGGCGATTACACGACAGCGGAAGCGGTCCGCAAGCTGTTAACCGGTAGCGGGTTGACTTACAGCATTAGCTCTGATGGCACAGTAACGCTGGAAAAAGCGGCTGTAGAACCGCAATCCAAAGAAACTACTTTGAAGGCGATGACGGTGGTAGGGGATGCGGTTCAAGATGTGAATGATCCTCATAACCCAGACTACAATATCACCAACGCCAGTACAGCTACCAAGAGTGATGCGCCGATTTTAGAAACGCCTTATTCGGTAGCCGTCGTGTCCCAACAGGTAATAAAAGACCAACAGATAATCAGGGTTGAAGATGCCTTGACCAACGTGGCCGGGGTACAGTCTCAGTTTACCAATGGCGGACTGAGCGATTCTTTTGTCGTGCGCGGTTTTCAAACAGGTACTTTTTATCGGGACGGTTTTTTGTTGCCTGACGGCTTGGGTGCGTCTCAGGCAAGGCGTGAAACCCCCAATGTAGAACGCATTGAAGTGTTAAAAGGCCCAGGCTCAATTCTGTATGGGCGTAGCGACCCCGGCGGTGTTATTAATCTGGTGACCAAAAGACCGCAGGCAACGCCTTATCATTCCATACAGCAACAATTCGGCTCTTATGATCGTTATAGAACCACTGCAGATTCAACCGGCGCAATTACGACTGATGACAAGCTACTTTATCGGGTCAATTTATCGTATGAAAACGCCAATTCTTTCCGTGATTTTGTAAAATCGGATAGCGTCTTCGTTGCGCCGAGTCTCACCTGGAATATTTCCGATCAAACCCAGGCTAACCTAAACATTGAGTATAACCATTTCGATAATACCAACGACTCAGGTATTCCCGTGATAGGTAATCGCCCGGCTAATCTTCCCAGAAATCGTCAAATTGGCGAACCTAAGAACAACACAAACGTCGGCGACAGAACCTATGTGGGCGTTGATTGGACGCATAAGTTCAACGATGACTGGAAACTCGATCATCGTTTCGGCGCGGAATTTTTTGATACCACGCAGCTTTTTACCTTCTTTTTCGGGGAGCCCGACGCACTAGGTAACTTGGCAAATGCTCCCTCTGCTTTACCCATGGGTAAGCGCGGAGCCAACAACGGTAATTCGCAGCAACAAGAGTATTACACCACTCTCAATCTAACCGGTAAATTTGATACCGCGATGCTAAAGCACACCACACTCTGGGGCTTTGACTATGTCATGATTGATAACCAGTTTTCTGGAGAGTGCTGTGCGCTATCCCCATCGGGAGGTACTTTTAATATCTACAATCCCACTTATCAAACAAGCACACAGCCTCTAAACTTCACGGCAGGGCCTGACAGGAATATGGAGTGGTATGGCTTGTATTTTCAGGATCAAATCAAGTTTCCTTTTAATGTTTACGGTAATGTTGGCCTGCGCTATGACAATGCGACAGGCAGTAACGATGGTTTCGTCACAACTGCCGACGATCAAGTCAGTCCGCGCGGCGGCTTGCTGTGGAAGCCAATAGAATGGTTATCCGTATACGGCAATTACAGTGAAAACTTCGGCCCCTCCAACAGCTTATTTAACAGCCCGGGTCAAGCATCATTACCGCCACAAACGGCTGAAGAATGGGAATTGGGCGCCAAGACTGAATTTCTGGATGGACGTTTATCGGCGACTTTTGCTTATTTTGATTTAACCAAAAATAACCTACCAGTCCCTGATCCCTTCAATCCTTTGATTACAAGAACCATTGGCCAACAAGAAAGCCGAGGCTACGAATTCGAAGCAAAGGGTGAGGTTTTACCGGGCTGGCAGGTCATCAGTGCTTACACATACATGCCCTATGCCAATATTAACAAGGATGTTGATGACAGCGGCGGGCCCGGCAATACCGGACATAGAGCCTATAGCGCTCCGCGCAATTTCGGCAGCTTGTGGAACACCTACGAATTCCAGAATACAGCTTTACATGGACTGAAATTAGGCGGCGGCGTGCTTGCTTCGAGCCAAGGCCAAGTCTCAAATGCCAACACCGCGCAAACCCCCGGTTATGTCACCTTTAATCTGTTAGCCAGTTATGGTTTGAAAGTTGCCGGAAAAAAGCTGACGCTTCAGCTTAACGCCAACAATTTGCTCGATAAGACCTATTACACGGGTTCCAATTCGGACACTCGCGTTGGCGTTGGTACGCCGCGCACTTTCCTTGGCTCGGTGCGCCTGGAGTTTTAACAAGCTGCGTTGGGTTGCCAAACAACAGGTAACCCAACCTTCCTCGTCCCCACCCAGCAAAATTATTACGATGAATCTAACCCTAAAATCCCGCCGCAAATTCTGGCTTAAGATACATCTGTATCTTGGGCTGTTTGCCGGTGCGGTATTTGTATTGATCGGTCTGACCGGCAGTCTGTTGGCTTTTGAATTCCCACTGGACGAATGGCTAAATCCCAAGCTAATGACTGTTTCAATCGACAAGGAAAATAAAAGCTATTTACCACTGGATACTATCGTTGCTTCGGGATTGAAAGCGTTGCCTGCCGACAGCAAGGCAGGCGCCATTGGTTTCCCCAGGCATCCGGGGCTGGCTTTTGAATTATGGTTTGAACAGCCGTCACCAAAGGCGGATCACTCTGAAAACCACCAGCTATTTATCAATCCCTACTCCGGCGAAGTTACCGGACAACGTCTAAAGGTCGATTTTGAACGCGGCTGGCGGGGGCCGTTAATAGATGTGGTCTTGCGTTTGCACTATAGCCTGGCCATGGGATCAACGGGGATGACTACTTTGGGTTTTATCGGCCTGGCTTTATTGTTTTCGGCTTTAACAGGTTTAATTTTATGGTGGCCTAGTTCCTGTAAGCTCAGAAAGGCCTTGACCATTAAACGTAACGCCAGCCCTGAACGACTTAACTTCGACTTACACAAAACCTTCGGCTTTTATACTTCGGTTATCCTTTTGTTTTTAATACTGTCCGGCGTATATCTAATCTTCCCGAAGTATGGACGGGGATTGGTGGGTGTTTTTTCTTCGGTAACAGAACCTTTTCCGGTATACCGGAGCGTCGCGCCCAAAGGTAATAAAACACCGATCAGCCTTGCCGAGGTTAAAGCGATTACCGATGCACATTTTCCCGATGGCGAATATCGATTTATCGGTTTTCCCGAGGATGAACTGGGTGTTTATCATGTAGGCAAACCGGCGAACGATGAGATTAATCAACGATCGCCTTACCGGCGCCTTTGGATCGATCAATACAGCGGCAAAATCATCCATGAGCGGGGGCGTGGCAGCCGTACTGCGGGCGACATCTTTGTAGAATGGCTTTATCCGCTACACACCGGGGAAGCCTTCGGCTTTACCGGGCAGCTTATTATTTTAATCTCAGGACTGGTGCCATTGATGCTTTATGTAACAGGCATGATTCGCTGGCAACAAAAACGCCGGGCGAGAAAGATTCGGGAAAAAGCAATCACCCCAGCGAGGTAGATCAAGCCCCGTAGGTCGGGCAACATCTTTTCGTTGCCCGACATTTTGATGCATGTAAATGTCGGGCATAAACTGCATGCCCGACCTACAAGACTTTCCCTGACAATTAGGCTACCGCCAATTTTTTTCAAAAAAATGTCCAGTTGGACCGGTTTGCTTTGTTATTACTTATAAGACGTTAAAAACGTTGAAACCTTGAGTAATAACCAAACCTTGGAAATCACATGGCACGTAATACTGAGCGCCCTTGGAACAAAATTGAACCGTATAAATTGATCAAGCATGGGCTGTTGATCACGCCACTATTGATGGGCAACGCCCATGCAGCCAACAATGAAACTTATCGTTTTGATCTGCCTGCACAGCCGTTATCGGCAACACTGGACGGGGTCTCTCAAGCTGCTCACACCAAGCTGATATATTCAGATGAAACGGTCAAAGGCTTAAGTGCTGCACCGGTTAAGGGTAACTACACCGCTCAACAAGCCTTGAATATTGCCTTGGGTAACACCGGCCTCAACTCCAAAGTGGTTGATAAAACGCTGATTACTGTAGACGGCACCCCCAAAACATCAGAAACAACGTTGAAGGCGATGACAGTGGTGGGTGATGCTGTTCAAGATTCAGAATATCCATATAACGAAGACTACACAGTATCTAACTCCAGCTCGGCGACCAAAACCGATACGCCGATCATGGAAACACCCATTTCGATACAGACAATTACCCAACAGATAATTCAAGACCGCAAAGTCACCCGGGTTGATAAAGCTGTAGAAAATGTCAGCGGGGTTTACACAAATGTCGGCACGGGCGGTTTGTCAGACACCTTTAATGTCCGCGGTTTTCGCTCATTCGATACTTATCGCAACGGTATGCGTTTACAAGGAGCGTTGTCAGCTATTGGTAAACGAGAAACTGCCAATTTGGAACGCATCGAAGTTTTAAAAGGCCCTGCCTCGTTGCTTTATGGCCGGATTGAAACCGGCGGCATGGTTAACATGGTCACCAAAAAACCGCTGGAAGATGCTTTTTATGCCATCGAACAGCAATTTAGCTCTTTCGATACATATCGCACTACTGCTGACGCTACCGGAGCGGTAACAGCAGACAAGAAATTGCTTTATCGCGTCAATTTAGCCTACGAAAGCAGCGATTCATTCCGTGAATATGTTGAGGGGCAAAGAGTATTTGTTGCACCTACATTGCTATGGAAAATTTCCGACAAGGATGAAGTGACTTTCGAAATGGAATACCTTAACAATAAAGCTGTCCCTGATAATGGCACCACCGCCATCGGCAACCGGCCAGCCGCCCTTCCCCGTCAACGCAATTTGGGTGAAGACGGCACCCAATCGGAAGGCGATGATGTTGTATTGGGTTATAACTGGAAACATGACTTCAATGATAAATGGAAACTAAACCATCGTTTCAACGCCGAATACACCAGCCAAGATGACCGGATGAATGTATTGCCTGCTTATTTTGATGCCAATACCGGTACGCTAAATCGCTTTGTTTTCGGTCTGCATGACAACCGTACACATACCTATAGCATTGATTTAAATTTGGCGGGTAAATTCGACACGCATGGTATCGAGCACAACGTCTTAATCGGCGGAGACTTCTACGATTTCTGGAACAGGGGCCAACAGTACGATTCCAGCATGATGCCCTGTGATTTAACAAGCACCAGCGGTTGGACAGGATTCCCTGATATTAATATCTACAATCCTGTTCATGCTTCATGTGGGACTACAGAAAGCTTTTACCCAGAGTTAGCAGGAATAGATTCCAGCTATGAAATCAATCAAAAAACCTATGGGCTCTATGTTCAAGATCAAATCAAACTGCCCTTCAACATCCACATATTGGGCGGCATGCGTTACGATTGGGCTGAAGCAGATAATAAAGACAACCTCTATGGCGGTCAGGGTGAAGGCAAATGGGGCCGGGTAAAACCTAGGACCGGCATCGTCTGGCAACCGATTGAGCAAGTTTCTTTTTACGGCAACTATATGGAAAATTTCGGCACTAGCAACAATGGCGTAGTTGGTGCCGGTTCAGCTGGTTACTCCGCACCACCGGAAGAATCCAATCAATGGGAAACCGGCATTAAAACACAATGGCTGGATGGCCGGTTAACCGCCGGACTGGCGTTATATCAAATTAACAAATCTAATCTAACGATAGGCTGTGGCCCACGTTGCTGGCAAACATTGGGCAAAGTGCGCAATGAGGGTTTGGAACTTGATGTTGCCGGTGAAGTATTGCCCGGATTGAAAGTGATCGGTGCCTATTCTTACATTGATTCCGAAATAATCGGCGGTGCTAATGATGGCAACCGACTTTCCAATGTTCCCCGGAATGGTGGCAGCTTATGGACAACTTACGAGTTGCAAAGCGGTGATCTGCAAGGATTAAAATTTGGTGCCGGCATGTTAGCTCGTGATCAACGCCAAGGTTCAACCGATAAATCTTATCAATTGCCGGGCTACACCACCGTTAACCTGCTCACCAGCTACGCATGGAAAGTTGGCAACTCAAAATTAATTACGCAACTTAACGTCGATAATTTGTTGAATAAAGGCTTTTACAGTGATTCTGACGACTCTAGCAGCCTAACGTGGGCTCCAAGGATTAATATTGGTGCGCCACGCACTTTCATGGGTTCGGTGCGGTTAGAATTTTAATCTGCGTAGGGTGGACACATGCTTCTCGCTCCCACCTGTTGACTAAATTGTGATTTAAACGGTGGGCAAAACTACTTGCCCACCCTACATTTGACGGATTATTTCGCTTTATTGGTCTAATTGTTTAACAAATAAGACGGCGTGAAGGTCAGCGTAGCGTTTCCTGACACTCCTAAGCCACTCATGTCGCATGACCTACAACCATTCATTTTGATACTTGGATTTTTTATGTTCAATGTGGGATTTTTTACTGCACAAACGTCTTATTAGTAAGTTGGGAAAATTTGTGTCGCCCAACTTACTAATAAGACGTTCAAAAGCAAGCGACGGTTTTTATCAATGCGAAATATCTGTTTACTAAGGAGCGCGTGATGACACGCCATTTCTGGGTGTTACTGCACCGTTATACCGGTCTGGCGATGGCTGGTTTTCTAATTATTGTTGGCTTAACC
>Ga0208116_1000542_pt1 | contig 11733 bp, 11 predicted proteins | sample LakWasMeta9_HOW4_2_FD_183859 | JGI IMG/M metagenome (GOLD analysis project Ga0208116, IMG submission 183859) | Freshwater sediment methanotrophic microbial communities from Lake Washington under simulated oxygen tension - Sediment Metagenome... | ecosystem: Environmental > Aquatic > Freshwater >... | reverse complement strand
CTGGGACGGCGAGCCTTGAGGCTGCACGCGACCCGCCTCGATGGTGATGCAGTGCCGGCAACGCTGCGCGATGCCGCGGTCATGCGTGACCAGCACCAGCGTGGTGCCCAGCTCCTCATTGAGGGCGAACATCAGTTCCATCACCTTCTCGCCGGTGGCAAAGTCCAGACTGCCGGTGGGCTCATCGGCCAACAGCAGGGCCGGTTGCACGACAAAGGCGCGCGCCAGCGCCACGCGTTGCTGTTCGCCACCGCTGAGCACTTTGGGGTAGTGGCCCAGACGTTCAGCCAGCCCGACGCGGGCCAGCATGTCGGTGGCGGCCCTGCGCGCATCGCGCCGGTCGGCCAATTCCAACGGCAGCATGACGTTTTCCAACGCCGTCAGATTACCCAGCAGTTGAAAGCTCTGGAACACAAAGCCGACCTTCTGCGCGCGCAACGCCGCGCGCTCGTCCTCATCCATCGCAAACAGGTCCTGACCGGCCAGCCGCACCGTGCCGCGCGTGGGCGTGTCCAGCCCGGCAATGATGGACAGCAGTGTGCTCTTGCCCGAACCCGAGGCGCCAACGATAGCGGCGGTCTCCCGCGCCGCCAGCACAAAGTCAATATCGCGCAGAATGTCGAGGGTTCCGGTGGAATCGGTGACGGACTTGAACAGGTGCTCAACAGCAATGATGGATTCAGACATGGGGTTTTCTTTGGTTCGACGACACTTTAGCGCAGTGTCCCTGCTGGCGGCGCTAGCGGGGTCATCGCTGCTGTGCGCGACTGCCGTCGCGGCCGCGCCAGCCGGCGGCTGGGGGCCGGCGCCGGGTCGGGTCGTGATCCTGGTGGTGGGGGACTCCCTGAGTGCCGAATATGGCCTGCGCCGCGGCAGCGGCTGGGTGGCCCTGCTGGAGCAACGACTGGCCAGCGAGAAGATCACGGCGACCGTGGTCAACGCCAGCATCAGCGGCGACACCACTTCTGGCGGGCGCTCGCGCCTGGACGCGCTGCTGAACCAGCACCGGCCGACCCATGTGGTGATCGAACTGGGCGCCAACGACGCCCTGCGGGGCTTGCCGCTGCAAATGACGCAAGACAACCTGACGCACATGACACAGGCCGCTCAGCGATCAGGCGCACGGGTGCTGCTGGTGGGAATGCAGGTTCCGCCAAACTATGGGCAGGACTATGCCGAGCGCTTTGCGCGGATGTTCAGCCTGGTTGCCAAGGGCAGCAAGGCCAGCCTGGTGCCCTTCTTCCTGCAGGGCATCGCAGACTCGGCCAACAGCCCGCAGTGGTTCCAGGCTGACCGCATACACCCCAAGGAGGAGGCACACCCGCTGATGCTCAACAACGTCTGGCCCGAACTGAGAAAGCTGATCAAATGAGCTTGGTGGTTGAAACCGCGACGCAAGTACTGGCGAACCTGGACCGGTTCGACACCATCATCGATGCGCGCAGCGAGAACGAGTTCGCGTTGGACCACCTGCCCGGCGCAGTGAACTGGCCCACCCTCAACAATGAGGAGCGGCACGCCATCGGCACCATGTACGTGCAGGTCAACGCCTTTGAAGCGAAGAAGCGCGGCCATCTCTGCGCGCAACATCGCCGCCCACATCGAGCGCGAGGTGATCGACAAGCCCAAGGATTGGAAGCCTCTGGCCTATTGTTGGCGCGGCGGCAAACGCAGCGGCGCCCTTTCCCTGATCCTGGATCAGATCGGTTTTCGTGTCACCCTGCTCGAAGGCGGCTACAAGGCGTTTCGCGCCGCCATGCTGCAAGACATGGCCCGCATCGCCCCAAGCCTGCAGTTTCGGGTGATTTGCGGCGCCACCGGGTCCGGCAAGACGCGCTTGCTGCAGGCCCTGCAGGCCCAGGGCGCGCAGGTCATGGATCTGGAAGCCCTGGCCAATCACCGAAGCTCCGTGCTGGGAGCCATGCCCGGCCTGGCGCAGCCAAGCCAGAAACGCTTCGATACCCTGGTGTGGGACACGCTGCGCCGCTTTGACCCGGTCAGACCGGTGTTCATCGAGAGCGAGAGCAAGAAGGTTGGCAACGTTGCGGTGGCAATGCCGCTGATCGACGCCATGCGGGCGAGCCCGTGCCTGAATCTGACCCTGCCCGACTCCGAGCGCGTGGCCCTGCTGATCGAGGACTACGACTTCTTCGTGCGCAACACCGAGCTGCTGTGCCAACGACTGGATGTGCTGATCGAATTCCGCGGCCGTGCCGTGGTCGAGGCCTGGAAGCAATCGGTACGTGCCGGCGCCATCGAGCCGGTGGTGCAGGCCCTGCTGAGCGAGCACTACGACCCCGGCTACCTGCAGTCGATGCGGCGCAATTTTTCCCTTTTCCCACAGGCGCAAACCCTGAGCCCGAGCGACCACAGCGCCGAGGCGATGGCGGCGCTGGCCAGCCAAATGATCAAGGACATGACATGAAGAAACTATTGGTCGTCATCGGCCTGTTGCTGCTTGGCGCAATCGCCTACCTGACCCTCTGGCCAGTCCCCATCGCACCGGTGAGCTGGCAGGCACCGGTGGCCCCGGGCTACCAGGGAGCGCATGCCGTCAACAACCGGCTGGCCAATCTGAAAATGATCTCGCTGGGCGATGAAGAGGGCCCCGAGCACATCGTGCTGGCCAAGGACGGCAAGCTCTACACCACCGTGCTGAGTGGCAACATCCTGCGCATGAACCCCGATGGCAGCGCCCGGGAGGTGTTTGTCAACACCGGCGGGCGGGTGCTGGGCTTTGACTTCGATGCCGCTGGCAACCTGATTGCCGCGGACTCCATCAAGGGTCTGTTGTCGGTCTCTCCCGAGAAGCAAATCACCGTGCTCACCGACACCGTGGACACCGATCCGATCCGCTACGCCGACGGCGTGGTGGTGGCGCCCAACGGCAAGATCTACCTGACCGACGCGTCGACCCGATTTGCGCCCGCCGCATGGGGCGGCACGTTCGAGTCCAGTGTGCTTGACATCCTGGAACAGTCCTCGACCGGACGCGTGCTGGAATATGACCCCATCACCCGCGCCACACGCCTGGTGGCCAAGGGCCTGAGTTTTGCCAATGGCGTGGCGCTGAGCCAAGACGCGCAGACCCTGTTCGTCAACGAAACCGGCAAGTACCGTGTGTGGAAGATTTCGGTGAAGGCGGATCGGCTCGACATCGGCCGGGCCAGCCCGCTGGCCTCGGTACTGCTGGACAACCTGCCCGGCTACCCGGACAACCTGATGCGCGGTCTGGACGGCAAGATCTGGCTAGGCTTGGCCAAACCGCGCAATCCGGTTATCGACAAGATGAGCACGCAGCCCTTGCTGCGCAAGATGACGCTGCGCCTGCCACGCGCGCTGTGGCCGATCCCCAAGGCCTATGGCCATGTGGTGGCATTCACGGAAGATGGGAAGATCGTGGCCGACTTGCAGGACCCGAGCGGTGCTTACCCGGAGACCACGGCGGTGACGGAGACGGCTGAGCGACTCTACATCCAGAGCCTGCACGCCAAGACATTGGGCTGGCTGCCCAAGTAGCAGCGGCCCTCGGCCCTACTCCGTCACGCCGGGCGCGGGCGTGCCCGTCGCGTCATCGGCGTCCTGACCCTGGGTCTCGGGCTGTTCCGGCTCGCCAGCCTTGCGCTCGGCCTTGTGCTTGAGCTTCTCTTCCTTCTTGCGCTTCTTGGCCAGTTCTTTCTGGCGCTTTTCGTATCCGTAATTGGGTGTTGCCACAATAAGCTTTCGAGATGGTTTTGGGCACTTTAACAGTTCGCGCGAACCGTTGACAACAGCACTCGGACTATTTTTTGCTTCGCACGCAAGCCGTCTCCTCAGCCCACGGCCACGCGCAGGGCCTGTGCCAGATCGGCCTGCAGATCGGCCACCGATTCCAGGCCGGTCGAGAAGCGCACCAGGGTGCCGCGCGCGAGGTGGGGCGGCCAGCCAGCGCGCATGCTGGCCAGATCGTAGGGCACCACCAGACTGATCGGGCCACCCCAGCTGTAGCCAATCTTGAACAGCTTGAGGGCATCGCAAAAGGCGTCCACGCGCTGCGGCGCAATGTCCGGGCGGAAGATCACGCTGAACAGGCCCGCGGCAGCCCCATGACCGTGGCGGCACAGGTCCGCCCAATGGGCGTGACCGGGAGAATCGGGCAATGCCGGATGCAGCACCTGGGCAAAGGCGTTCTGCGTCAGGCACCAGCGCGCCAGTTCACGCGCGCGCTGGTCATGCGCCTGGTAGCGCAACATCACGCTGGGCAAGCCGCGCAGCACCGCTTCCACATCGTTGACACCCACACCCAATCCAAGGCGCATGTGCGCCAGCTTGATGCGCAGGTGCAGGGCCGGATCGCGGGTGATCACGCTGCCCATGAGCACGTCGCCGCCGCCGCTGGGATACTTGGTCAACGCGTGGGCACTGATGTCCACCCCCAGCGGCTCGGCGGAGCCGGGCGTCAGGTCAAACGGCGCGAACGCCAGCCCGGCGCCCCAGGTGTTGTCCAGCGCGGTGGTCACGCCGGCACTCCGGCAGATGCGCACCTGTTCGCACAAATCGGGAAACTCCAGCGTCACCGAGCCTGCCGCCTCCAGCCAGATCAGGCGGGTGCGCGCGCTGATCTTTGCCGCCAGGTCGGACACGCTCATGGGGTCGTAGTAGCGGTGCGTGATGCCCCAAGCGGCCAGCTCACCCTCGGCCAACGTCTTGTTGGGCCCGTACGCGTTGTCCGGGATAAGCATCTCGTCACCAGACTTGAGCAGCGCCATGGCCACCAATGCAATGGCCGCCAGGCCACTGGGTGCCAGCACGCACTGCAGCCCACCCTCCAGCGCGCAAAGGCGCTCTTCCAGCGTGTAGGTGGTGGGCGTGCCGTGCAAGCCGTAGGTGTAGGCGCTCTTGTCCTTCCACTCGCGGCTGCGCATGGCCGCCACATTGGGAAAGAACACGGTCGACGCCTTGAACACGCCGGGCTGCGGCGCCGAAAAGCCTTCCGGCGGCGTGTACGGGTGGTGAATCAGTTCGGTGGACTGGTCGCGCATGGCGGGCTCAGACCTTCCACTTCTCTATCAACTGCGCCGGTCGCATGGCGTCATAGCCCTCGAAGGGCTGGTGAATCCAGGGGTTGGTCGGCAGGAACTCCACCGAGTAATCGGGCGTGAAGGTGGACAGGGCTTTGGTCCACAGCACAGCACTGCGCAGTTCGGTGATGGGCGCATAGCCGGTCTTGAGCAAATGGATGACGGCATTGAGCGTGTGACCCGAATCGGCCAGGTCATCGACCAGCAACACCCGTCCGGCAATCTCGCCCTTGGGCGTGGTGATGTAGCGCGCAATGTCCAGGTTGCCCTGCTGCGTGCCCGCGTCGGCCCGGTAGGAACTGGTGGACATGATGGCCAGCGGCTTGTCGAAGACCCGCGACAGGATGTCACCGGGACGCATGCCGCCTCGCGCCAGACACAGAATGGTGTCGAATTGCCAGCCTGACTGGTAGACCTTGATGGCCAGTTTCTCGATCAGGTTGTGGTACTCGTCGTAGCTTACGTACAAGTGTTTACCGTCTTCCGTCAGCATTCTGTTGCTCCTGATTTGATAGCGTGCCGCACCTGATTCCGAATGGCTGCGGCCTGGGTTTCCCGCATTGGGCGAGTGCCCGGTCTAGTGCGGGCTGTACGGATGGCGCATCATGATGGTGTGGTCGCGATCCGGGCTGGTCGAGACCATGTGGATCGGCACCCCGGCCACCTCCTCGATGCGGGCCAGGTAGCGGCGCGCATTGAGCGGCAGCTTGGCATAGTCGGTCACCCCCACGGTGCTGTCACTCCAGCCTGCGATGGTTTCATAGATCGGCTTGCAGCGCTCGATATCGTCGGCGCCCATCGGCAGGATGTCCGTCACCTGTCCATCGAGCTCGTAGCCGGTGCAGAGCTTGAGCTCGGCCAGACCGTCGAGCACGTCGAGCTTGGTGATGCACAGGCCCGACAGCCCGTTGACCTGGGCCGAGCGCTTCAGCAGCGCAGCGTCGAACCAGCCGCAGCGACGGCTGCGCCCGGTCGTGACACCCTTCTCCGCGCCCACGGTGCTCATGTGGTAGCCCGGCGTGCCAGGCACTTCCCACTCCAGCTCGGTGGGGAACGGGCCGCCGCCAACGCGCGTGCAATAGGCCTTGGTGATACCCAGGATGTAGTGCAGCATGCCGGGCCCAACGCCCGAACCCGCTGCCGCATTGCCGGCCACGCAGTTGCTGGAAGTCACGTAGGGGTAGGTGCCGTGGTCCACATCCAGCAAGGTTCCCTGCGCGCCTTCAAACAGCAGGTTGGCACCCAGGGCATGGGCCGCGTTGAGCTCGCGCGACACGTCGGCCATCATCGGCAAGAGCAGTTCGGCGTGGCGCATCGCTTCGGCGTAGACAGCGTCAAACTGGACTTCGCCGTTGACCAGGTAGGGCTTGAGCGCATCACCAAAGACAAAGCGCGCCGACCCCAGGTAAGACGTCAGCACATGGTTGTGCAAGCTCAGCAACTCGCGCAGCTTGGTGGCAAAGCGCTGCGGGTACTTGAGATCCTGCACGCGCAGGGCGCGCCGGGCAATCTTGTCCTCGTAGGCCGGGCCGATGCCGCGCCCGGTGGTGCCGATCTTCTCGACGCCACCCTGCTCCCGGGCAGCCTCGCGCGCCACGTCCAGCGCTGCGTGAAAGGGCAGGATCAAGGGACAGGCCTCACTGACGCGCAAGCGCGAGCGCACCTCGACGCCGGCCCGTTCCAGACCCTCGATTTCCTCGAACAGCTTGGCTGCCGACAGCACCACGCCATTGCCGATATAGCACTTGACACCGGGGCGCATGATGCCGCTTGGAATCAGGTGCAAGGCGGTCTTGACGCCGTTGATCACCAGGGTATGACCGGCGTTGTGACCACCCTGAAACCGCACCACCCCCTGCGCGCTTTCGGTCAACCAATCCACCAGCTTGCCCTTGCCCTCGTCGCCCCACTGGGTTCCGACCACAACGACGTTTCGACCTTTGCTTGCATTCATCTTGGACATTCTCAAATCAGGGTTTCAGTGGCGACCCCATCGGCGGTCGCATCGATTGACACGTTGAAGGCAAGCGCCCCCCACTCGGCGGCACGCGGCTTCACAAATCCTCAAACAACTCGCACCACCCATTGCCCTGCCACCTCCAGCAGCTCGCGATCGCAATGGAACTCATCAACTTCACTCTCATGGCCTGGCAGCACGCAGACGACCGTCTCGCCGCCTTGGCGCAGGGCCGCAATGGCCGCTCGCAGCGCGGGCAGCTCGCTCCAAGGCGCGCGAATCGCGGCTCGCAAGGTGCGCGGCGCGATCGCGCCGACCAGCGCCTTCACATCCAGGCTGAATCCGGCAGCCGGCCGGTTGCGACCAAACACCGCGCCGACCTGGTCGTAACGACCACCACGCACCAGGGCGTCGTTGGCGCCCGGCGCGTACATGCTGAAGCGTGCACCGCTGTAGTAGCCGTAGCCGCGCATGTCCGCCAGGTCATACGACACCGTGACGCCGTCGAGATGGCTGGCCAGCCATTTCAGGCTTGACAGGGCCTGCCCGACTGCCGGAAAAGCCGACAAGGCGCCCTGCGCCTGCTCCAGCACGCGGGCATCACCATAGAGATTGACCAGTGCCAGCAGGGCCTCGCGCGAGGCGGCCGGAAAGCCCTTGGTCAGCGTGGCCAATTCGCTGCGGTCCTTGCTGGCCAGGGCCTGGTGCACCTGCGCCAGCAGCGCCGCATCAGCGACGACGCCGTGCAGCAGTGCCGGCACGATGCGCGCGTCGGCCAGATCAACACAAACGGATTGCACCTTGGCCGCCTTCAGGCCATCCAGCGCCAGTTGCAGAATCTCCAGATCGGCCTCCAGCCCCTGATGGCCGTAAATCTCTGCGCCGAACTGCAGCGGCTCGCGCGTGGCATGCGGGCCACTGGGGCGCGTGTGCGCCACCGGACCGCAGTAGCAAAGGCGGGTGACGCCCTGGCGATTGAGCAAATGCGCGTCGATGCGGGCAACCTGGGGCGTGCTGTCGGCACGCAGGCCCATCATGCGCCCGGACAACTGATCGACCAGCTTGAAGGTTTGCAGATCCAGCGCCTGACCGGCGCCGGTCAGCAACGACTCCAGATGCTCCAGCAGCGGCGGCATGACCAGTTCGTAGCCATAGCAACGGGCCATGTCCAGCAGATCTCGACGCAGTTCTTCGATGTGGCGCGCCTCGGAGGGCAGGACATCGGCAATGTGATCCGGCAGGACCCAAGCGGACATGTGAATTTGGCGGGCTGTTAAAACGGTGATTTTACCGGGCCGGGCCGGCTGCAATTCTTACGTCAGCAGCCAAATCATGCCCAAGCCCGCCAGGATGCTGCACAGGCCGAAAAAACGAATCTGCCCGTCATTGAGCTGCATCAACTGGATGAACATCTTGCGCCATCCAGTGGGTGACACGAACGGAAACAAGCCCTCGATCACCAGCACCAAGGCCAGTGCCAGCCAGAACGTCTGCTGATCCAAGGCCTACTTCTTGCCAGGCAAGGGCGCCGGGTTGCCACGAAAGACCTTGAAGAACTCGGATGAGGCGGGATCAAGCACCATGACATCGCTCTTCTTGCCCAGGCTGGCCTTGTAGGCATCCAGGCTGCGGTAGAACTGCGCGAACTGAGGATCACGACCGAAGGCATCGGCGTAGATGCGGGCCGCCTCGGCGTCGCCTTCGCCCTTGATCTTCTGCGCATCGCGGTAGGCGTTGGCCACCGTCACCTCCCGTTGCCGATCGGCATCGGCTCGGATCTTCTCACCCTCGGCGCCACCGGTGGAGCGCAGCTCATTGGCGACACGCTTGCGCTCAGCCTCCATGCGGCGGTAGACCGATTCGGTGATGGCCTCGACGTAGTCGACGCGGGTGATACGCACGTCGACCACATCCACGCCCCAAGGCTTGGCGCCCCGTACCTGGGCCAGCACTTCGCGCTTGACATCGACCATCAGCGCCTCGCGCTTGAGCGACAGCAGGTCCTTCACGGTACGCTTGTTGACCTCTTCCTGGAACGCGTTGCGAACCACCCGGTTGAGCTGGCTGGCGCCGGCCGCCTCGTTGGTGCCAACGTTGCGGATGTACTCGGAGGGTTCCGAGATCCTCCAGCGCACGTACCAGTCGACCACAACGCGCTGCTTCTCGGCCGTCAGCATCGGCTCGGTATCCGAGCTGTCCAGCGTCAACAGCCGCTTGTCGATGTAGGAGACGTTCTGAAACGGCGGCGGCAGCTTGAAATTCAGGCCGGGCTCAGTGATCACTTCCTTGATCTGGCCCAGCGCATACACCACGCCGAACTGGCGTTGATCGACCACAAACAGCATCGAGCTGGCCAGCGCCAGCACTACGAGAAACGAAGAGAAGATAAATCCAAGCCGGTTCATGGCTGACTCCTGCCGAGCCGCATCAAGCGGGACAGCGAACGAATGTGAGTGTGGGGGTTCATGGCGGACTAACGGGTCTCGCGATCACGCGAACGCGCGGCGTCCCGCGCTCGCGCGTCGGGCAGCGGCGCCACGGGCGTCGTGGCGGGCGGCAAGGTCATGGGCGAAGCCAGCGTCGACGACTCGGCCGCCGGCTGCCCGGTCATCTGAACGATCTTGTCCAGAGGCAGGTACAAAAGGTTGGAGCCCTGGCGCGAATCGATCAGGACCTTGGTGGCGTTGCTGTAGACCTGCTGCATGGCATCGAGGTACATGCGGTCACGCGTCACTTGTGGCGACTTCTGGTACTCGGCCAGCACGGATTTGAAGCGCTGCGCATCCCCCTGCGCCTGCGCCACGATGCGCGCCTTGTAGGCATCGGCCTCCTCCTTCAGGCGGGAGGCGGAGCCGACCGCGCGGGGCACCACGTCATTGGCATAGGCTTGCGCCTCGTTCTTGGTCTTCTCGCGTTCCTGGCCGGCCTTGAGCACGTCATCGAACGCCGCCTGCACCTGTTCGGGCGGGCGCACGCCGCCTTGCTGGAGGTTGATGCCCACCACTTCGATGCCGACCTTGTAGCGATCCAGGATCTTCTGCATCAGGGCGCGCACCCGCGGTGCGATCTGGTCGCGCTCCTCGGACAGCGCGCTGTCCATGCGCATCTTGCCAACCACCTCGCGCACGGCCGTCTCAGCGGCCTGCACCACGGCGTCGGCCGGGTTCTTGCTCTCGAACAGGAAGGCGCGAGCGTCGTTGAGGCGGTATTGCACCGCAAACTTGATCTCGACAATGTTCTCATCCTCGGTCAGCATGGCCGATTCGCGCAGGCCGGTGGCCTTGATCACGGTGTCACGGCCGACATCGACCGAGCGGATCTGTGTCACAAAAACCAGTTCGTGACGCTGAATTGGATACGGCAACCGGTAGTTGAAGCCTGCGCCAACCGACGAGTGGTACTTGCCGAACTGGGTGATCACCGCCTGCTGACCTTCCTGAACGATGAAGAAGCCGGTGCCCAGCCAGATCACGACGGCCACCGCAGCAATCAGACCCACGCCTATGCCGGCACTCTTCATGTCTGGCTGAAAGCCCCCGCCGGAACCGTTGCCGCCACCCGAGCCGGCACCCCGATTGCCGGCCTTGGCGCCGCCGAACAAGCCACCGAGCTTGCGATTGAGATCGCGCCAGAGCTCGTCCAGATCCGGGGGCCCCTGATTCGGACCCTTCTGGCCGCGATTGCCCTCGCCCTGCGGCTGGTTGTCCGGGGCTGCGCCATTGGGTCGCCCGCCGCCTTCCTTGGGCGCCTCGGCGGGCTTGTCATCACCACGTCCCCACTTGGGGTCGTTCAGATTGAACATACCCCTGATTCGGCCGGGCAGCGCGGCCCAGCGAAAGCCAGGTAATTCAAGTTTCATCGCATCTTCTCTTATTGTTCCAAGGCCGATTGTGCCCAATCACAGATCGGCCTCGTGGCGCTCAGGGACATCGTCGTCGACCGTGGTCTGCGCGCGGTCGGCCTTCACGGTGCTGGCCAATTGTGCCCGCAACGCGGCAAGCCCCTCGCCGCTGCGGGCGCTGAGAAATACCCTGGGAGTTGGCACGCCATTCAAGTCATAGACATCCTGCAGTTGCAGGGGCCGGCGCTCGTTTTCAAGGTGATCGAGCTTATTAAAGACCAGGATTTGCGGAACTTCCTGCGCACCGATCTCGCCCAGCACGCGCTGGACCTCGGCAATCTGCTCCGGAAATGCCGGGTTGGCGGCATCCACCACGTGCAGCAACAAGTCGGCGTCGACGGCTTCCTGCAGTGTTGCCTCGAACGCATCGATCAGGCCATGAGGCAGGTCGCGGATGAAACCCACGGTGTCCGACAGCGACACCGAACGGCCGGCCTCGGCCAGATAGAGCTGGCGCGTCGTGGTATCCAGGGTGGCAAACAACTGGTCGGCGGCATAGGCCCGCGCCTTGACCAGGGCATTGAACAGGGTCGACTTGCCGGCGTTGGTGTAGCCCACCAGGGAGATGTTGAAGGCATCCCGGCGTTCGCGCTGGCGGCGCTGGGTCTTGCGTTGCCGCTTCACGCGCTCCAGGCGCTCCTTGGTCCGCTTGATGCTGTCGCCAATCATGCGCCGGTCCAGTTCGATCTGGGTCTCACCCGGTCCGCCGCGCATGCCGATGCCGCCGCTCTGCCGCTCCAGGTGCGACCAGCGACGCACCAGACGGGTGCTGAGGTACTGCAAGCGGGCCAGTTCCACTTGAAGCTTGCCCTCGT
>Ga0208116_1000540_pt1 | contig 11740 bp, 11 predicted proteins | sample LakWasMeta9_HOW4_2_FD_183859 | JGI IMG/M metagenome (GOLD analysis project Ga0208116, IMG submission 183859) | Freshwater sediment methanotrophic microbial communities from Lake Washington under simulated oxygen tension - Sediment Metagenome... | ecosystem: Environmental > Aquatic > Freshwater >... | reverse complement strand
TGTAGTTGCCGAGGTTAAGCAATTTCTGGTAGATAGGGCGGATGCAGCCCTGGCGCACGGCATTGCTAAAGAGCGTATCCTGCTTGACCCCGGCTTTGGTTTTGGCAAGAGTACAGCTCATAACATCGCTCTGGTGCAACATCTGGACAGTCTTGCGGCGCTGGGCTTCCCGCTGCTGGTAGGGCTATCCCGCAAGTCAGTGCTGGGTAAGATTGCAGGGGGAGATGAAGCGCAACGACTGCATGCCGGGCTCGCTGCGTCAGTTATCTGTGCAATGAAGGGTGCGAAGATTGTGCGTGTACATGATGTAAAGGCGACGGTGGATGCGCTGAAAGTGGTGGCGGCTGTAATTTAAACAAAGAGAGTTTTGTACGAACTAAATATTTGCTTCAAACTTTAGTGAAAATATAAAAAACCGTCATTCCGGCGTAGGCCGGAATCCAGGTAAAGTGGTATTTAGAGCGGTAATTTTAGTGTGAAAATTTCTACACAATCTTTTGTTTTATAAAAAAATCAAAATTTAATTCTACTTTTACATATTTATGTATTCATGAAGCCTGTCTGGATTCCGGCCTGCGCCGGAATGACGAAATCGATAGGTTCTTAAGTTGAAAATATTTCGTGCAAAGTTCTAATAAGGTTAAACATGACAAAAAAATATTTTGGTACAGATGGTATTCGCGGCCGTGTTGGAGATGCGCTCATTACGCCTGAGTTTGTGATGCGTTTGGGCTATGCGGCTGGCCGCGTGCTGACCAGCCTGGATAGCAACCTGGCTAAAGGTGCGCACCCGGCTGTACTCATCGGTAAAGATACCCGCATTTCAGGGTATATGCTCGAGGCAGCATTAGAGGCTGGTTTGTCAGCAGCAGGGGTTGATGTGCTGCTTACAGGCCCAATGCCGACGCCGGCTGTAGCTTATCTGACCCGTGCTTTGCGTGCACAGGCAGGTATCGTGATTTCGGCATCCCATAATCCTTATTACGATAACGGTATCAAGTTCTTCTCCAGCCAGGGCACGAAACTGCCCGATGATGTCGAGCACGCGATAGAGGCGGCGCTGGATGAGCCGATGCAGGTTATGGAGTCAGCGAAGTTGGGAAAAGCGCGCCGTATCGATGATGCTGCCGGGCGCTATGTAGAGTTCTGCAAGAGCACATTTCCAAACCATCTTGACCTGCGCGGGCTGAAAATCGTTTTAGACTGTGCGCATGGCGCAACTTACCATGTGGCTCCGCCCGTGTTCCATGAGCTGGGTGCCGAGGTAATCTCGATAGGTAATAAACCGGATGGCTTGAATATCAACGAACAGGTGGGCTCAACCCATCCGCAGGCTTTGCAGAAAGCTGTGGTTGAACATGCTGCGGATCTGGGCATTGCGTTTGATGGCGATGGCGACCGTGTGATGATGGTGGATGCCGAAGGCCAACTGCTCGATGGTGACCAATTGCTATACATTATTGCTGCAGCACGTAAGCAAAGTGAAGCTTTGCAGGGCGGCGTTGTAGGTACGCTGATGACCAACCTGGCGCTGGAGCATCAACTGGCGGCGATGCATATTCCGTTTGCGCGTGCCAAAGTCGGCGACCGCTATGTGCTGGAGCTGCTGAACCAGAACAACTGGCAGCTTGGCGGCGAGAACTCAGGGCATATTCTTACATTAGATAAACACAGCAGTGGCGACGGCATTATTGCCGCATTGCAGGTACTGCATGCAGTGATTCAGGGTAGCAAGACATTAAGCCAGTTAAGGCAGGAGTTAACGCTTTACCCGCAAGTGCTGATTAATGTTAAAACTGCTAAAAAGATAGACTTGGCAACACATGTGGAGATTCAGGCATCGGTTAAAGCAGCTGAAAGTGAACTCGCCGATAGTGGCCGTGTATTGTTAAGAGCATCAGGCACCGAGCCTAAAATCCGTGTGATGGTAGAAGGTGAAAACCAGCAGCAGGTGCAAATGCTGGCAGAGAGAATCGCTGCAGTAGTGAGCCAGGCTGCAGCATAAATCCTTGTGTTTCAAACATTCATTTTATATTCATAAAATATTCATAGTCAGATGACATGCTAGCTCCAATTCCATTTGAATTGGAGCTGAAAATGCCGTTTAAAATAAGACTATATCTGCACCGCATGCACCAGTTTGACAGCAATATGTGTGTGGCTGTGAATCATACAAGCCAGAACCGGTTGATTCGTGACAGTTTCAGGCTGGTAAGCCGTCTTGGTGACGGCGTATTCTGGTATGGTTTAATGGTGGTGATGCTGTTGCTTGAAGGCCGTACAGGCGCACTGGCCGTGCTGCATATGGCTGTTGCAGGTTTGTGTGCTACGCTGCTGTATAAATGGCTGAAAGGCAAGACCCTGCGGCCGCGTCCTTATATGGTGCGCCAGGAAATCAGCCTGGCAGGCATGCCGCTGGATAAATTCAGTTTTCCATCTGGACATACCCTGCATGCGGTATTGTTCAGCATCATCGTCATCAGTTATTACCCGCAGTTGTCTGTCATACTGCTGCCATTTACGATTATGGTGGCGTTGTCACGCGTCGTGCTTGGCCTGCATTATCCCAGTGATGTTCTGGCCGGCGCCCTGATTGGTTCTGCCATTGCGGGCTTGTCTTTTTTACTTGTCTAACAGTTAATTTGCCTGTTTCATAAAGTATTTAATTGGTTCTGGGTGCATTAATTTCAGATGCATTAAACACTCAGCCCGCCAATTTTCCAGCTGATCCATACTGATATTTTTCAGCTCGGGCTCCAATAGCGGCCTGTTTCCATTTAAAACCTCGCCTACGTCCTTCATGGCAGCCTGTGTTTTTGCAATGTAATAGATAAAGTGCGTGTTGATGCGCTTATCCAGTAAGCGCACTGCAGCGTGAATTGCATGTGGAAGTTTAGTCATGCGTAAAAATCTATCGCCAATGGCGAGCCGCCTCAATGCAATCCTGGTCGTTTTTTCTGAACACCTGAAATGCAGTGAAATGAACTTTGACAGGGCCGCCAGATGTTTAGTGATCAGTAGATGTGGTGAGGTATCCATCAGTGGCGACAGATAGGCGTCCATTGCCCATTCCGAAGTGACATGGGTCACAATAGTGGTTTTAAACCACATGGCTTCATGTGCCGGCACAAAGTGGTTATGGGCAATCACATCAATATATAGGTGGCTTGCGTAACCAATTGCGATCGCTGTTTCTTCGTCAGTTTGTGCGGCTTGCAATAAATGGTGCGCATTTTCCCACAGGTGTGTATGGCGGAATCTGTGGCTGATAATTGCAAGGTCGGGCAGGCATGCCCCAGCCATTACCAGTTCAGGAAACTTTCTGATTACATTCTGCAGGCGCGGGTCCAACAGCGGCATAGCCCATAGTAGGGATTGCGCGAAATATAGGTGTGTCACCAGGCCCCATGCATTTGCATCAGAGCTATAAATACAGCATGGTAACCACCAGTAATATCTTTTAATAAAGATTGGTACGCGCATGCATTTGACATTAGCAAGCGGCTATGAAAAATTGATTACAGAATAATGATTGTTAGATGACGATGTGCTTTATGTTCTGGCATAACATGCTGCCGTTTTAGCTATCAAATTCATTAAACTGTCACACAGTCTCACTATATTAAGTGCATCTAATCGTTTGATTATATTGATGAGGTTAAGAGTCGCATGAAAATCCTGTTTATCTCTGATGTTTACTTTCCGCGTATCAATGGTGTTTCTACCTCAATTCGTACCTTTGTAGAGCAGATGCAGAATCTGGGGCACGTGGTGCACCTGATGGCACCAGACTATGCTGCCGCAACTGAAGATGAAGCCTGGATCAAGCGGGTTGCAGCGCGCAGCATATATTTTGACCCGGAAGACAGGCTGATCAAATGGAGTGCAGCCATGAAAAAGCTGCCGGAGCTGCGCCGTGAAAATTACGACATCATCCACGTGCATACCCCATTTGTAGCGCATTACTTTGGGCTCAAACTGGCACGTGAATTAAAAGTGCCTTGTGTAGAAACCTACCACACATTCTTTGAAGAATATCTGCATTGTTATTTACCGGTGATTCCCAAGTCAATCGCGCGCAGCCTTGCCAGAGTGGTCTCAAGGCGCCAGTGTAACGCGGTAGACGCCATCGCAGCACCATCCAAGCCGATGCTGAACGTGCTGCGTGCATATGGGGTAGATGTGACGGCAGAGGTTATACCCACCGGTTTGCAGGATCATAGTTTTAAAGAATCTGACGGCGAGGCTTTTAGAATCAAATATGGTATTCCGCTGGAGCGCCCAATGCTGCTTTATGTAGGGCGTGTGGCCTTTGAGAAGAACATCGGCTTTTTACTGCAAATGACCAAAACGCTGAAAGCGACGCAACCGGATGTGCTATTGGTAGTTACGGGCCAAGGCCCGGCCGAAGCAAGCCTGCATAACCTGGCTAAAGAGCTGGATATTGAATCTAACGTAAAATTCATCGGCTATCTTGACCGCAACACTGAGTTGAATGCCTGCTATCAAGCTGCAGATGTGTTCGTATTTGCTTCAAAAAGTGAAACCCAGGGACTGGTGATACTGGAGGCTATGGCGCAGGGCACGCCTGTAGTGGCGATAGCGGAGTTGGGCACGGCTTCGATATTGGTTGAAGGCCAGGGTGCATTGATTGCGCCGGACAATACTGACGTATTTGCGCAAAAAGTACATCATTTGCTTATGTACCCTGAAGAGCGCTTTGAATTAGGGCGCAAGGCTTTGAGCTATGCCAGTGAAAACTGGACTGCAAAACGCCAGGCTGAACGCATGCTGCATTTTTATCAGCATCTTATCGAGGAGTACCGGCTTGGCGCAGTGAAGCCTGCATTCCAGACTGCGTTGACAGATAGCCAGCAAGTGAATGCAGAGTTTTAAAATACAGCGGCATTTGCAAGCATAAGCCTATTTATAAAAGTGGGCAGATTTGTAAAATCCCCCTATAGGCGAGTATAGTAAGCATCATTGCAGGTATATGTTGCTTACGAACGGGGGGAAGTATGGCTGTACATATTCAGGCTATCAAAGCTCTTGCACCGGAAGATTATCAGCTGATAGAAAAAGAGCATGCACTGCTGGAAAAGTTTTTGAATGACCTCAAAAACGCATGTGCATGCAGCAAAACAGACAAGTCGCCGGATTGCAGCCAGTGCGACCATGAAACCCAGACTTCATGCCAGGGGCGCTTGCCTTCATTTCTGTATTATGTCATTGATCTTGCAACAGACCATTTTGAGCATGAAGAGGCCATTATGCTCAATCGGCCGCATGTAACAGAAGACTACGAGTATTTCCGCATTCACCGCCAAGCCCACGCTGATATTCTTGAAAAATTGAATGCGCTGGTGGATGCGTGTTTTGCACTGGACCGCGAGAACGACACAGCTGAAATCTACATCCGGTTCTATAACACACTGTCTGGCATCTTTGAAGAGCATGACAATTCGTTTGATGATCCGTTTATTTTTTCTACCAAAAACTAAGTCTTAACCAATTATGAAATATCAGCCTTGGCAATTTACGTAGCTGATACCACCAAATAAAAAGCCAGCACTAAGCTGGCTTTTTATTTGAATGCAAATGCTGGTAAGCGTATCTGTGATTAACCGAATTTTCCGGTAATGTAATCTTCAGTTTCTTTACGTGTCGGGCGGGTAAAGATCATATCGGTATCACCATATTCAATCAGGTCACCTAAGTACATATAAGCGGTGTAATCTGAAATCCGGGCAGCCTGCTGCATATTGTGGGTTACCACCAGAATCGTCAGCTTGTTGCGCAGTTCGCTCATCAGCTCTTCGATATTAGCCGTTGCAATCGGGTCCAGTGCTGAGGTCGGTTCGTCAAACAGCATGATCTCAGGGTCAGTTGCCAGTGCGCGTGCAATGCACAGACGCTGCTGCTGGCCGCCAGAAAGGTTGAAAGCCAGGTCTTGCAGGCGGTCTTTTACTTCGTTCCATAATGCGGCACCCTTGAGCGCTTCTTCTACTTTGTCATCCAGCAGGCGTTTGTTGCTTTCGCCGCGAACGCGCAAGCCGTAGGCTACGTTTTCATAGATGGATTTTGGAAACGGGTTCGGTTTCTGAAACACCATGCTGATACGCATGCGCACTTCAATCGGGTCTACGCCTTTATCCAGAATATTGGTGTTATCCGGGTGCATGATAATCTGGCCATCGTATTTATTGCCTGGATACAGGTCATGCATACGGTTAAAACAGCGCAGGAATGTTGATTTGCCGCAGCCGGATGGGCCAATCAAGGCAGTGATCTTGTTCTCGTATAGCGGCATGTTGATGCCTTTTAAGGCTTGTGTACCATTGCTGTAATAAAAGTTGAGATCTCTTGATTCAGCTTTAATCGGGGTAGTAGCGTTGATCATGTAGTTTCCTAAATTTACGATTTTTGTATGTTCGGTTTAATTCTGGTAATTAGCTCAGCTGATTACCATTTGATGTTTTTACGGATTTTGTAACGCAGCCAGATTGCGGTGCCGTTCATCAGTAATGTCACCAGAATAATGATGGCACCGGTTGCCGCTGCATTGATATGAAATGCATGGTCCGGGCGTGATAGCCAGTTGAACATCTGAATAGGTAGTACGGTAAAGCCTGAGCTCAGCCACTCAAAGTTGATGAATGGTGCGGTAGTGGTAACAGGTGATGGCGGCAGGAACGCAATGAACGTTAACGCACCGATGGTGATGATAGGTGCAGTTTCACCCAGGGCACGCGCCATGCCGATGATAACGCCAGTCAAAATGCCGCCTTGTGAGTATTTAACCACGTGGTCGCTCACTACCTGCCATTTGGTGGCGCCTACCGCATAGGCGGCTTCACGGATTGCTACCGGAATGGCACGAATCGCTTCGCGGGTAGAAACAATCACAATAGGCAGAATAAGCAGGCCTAATGTTAAGCCGGCAGTCAGTATGCTTTGGCCAAAATCCAGGATGTATACAAAAAGACCCAGCGCTAACAGGCCGTAAACGATAGAAGGCACGCCAGCCAGATTTGAAACGTTGATTTCAATCAGGTCAGAGAACCAGTTCTTAGGTGCATATTCTTCCAGATACAATCCTGCTGCGACCCCCATAGGCACTGCGGTTAAAAACGTTACCAGCATGACCAGTGCAGAACCTACCCAGGCTGAAAGCAGGCCGGCACTTGCTGCGCGGCGTGATGGGTAGTCAGTGAAGAATTGCGGGTTGAAACGTGCATAGCCATCCATTACTAAATCAATAAACAGCGTGAGTAGCGTGATTAAGCCCAGCATGAGTGCCAATAAGCCGACAATGGCAAAAATGATGTCGTTGCGCTTGTGGCGACGAATCATCGCGCGTACGGCGCCCAGATTTTCAATCACCGATGCTTTGGTTGGAGATGTGTTTGAGTTCATATCAATATCCATTATGTATAGCTAAGATTAGTATTGCTCACGGTATTTTTTACGCACGATATGGCCGATGATGTTGAAGCCCAGTGTCATCACCATCAGCACCAGGCCCGCAGCAAAGATACTCTGGTAGCCGATGCTGCCGTGCGGCAAGTCACCCATGGCTACCTGCACGATATAAGCTGTGATGGTCGCTGCGCTTTCCATCGGGTTAAAGGTCAGGTTAGGCTGCTGGCCGGCGGCCACTGCAACCACCATAGTCTCACCCACAGCACGCGAAATGGCCAGAATATAAGCTGCAACAATGCCTGATACAGCAGCCGGTGTAACAACACGGATAGCGGTCTGGAAACGTGTAGCACCCATGGCATATGAGCCTTCACGCATGCTCATCGGCACGGCGCGCATCGCATCTTCAGCAACTGATGCGATATATGGAATAATCATGACACCCATGACAAGACCGGCACTCAGCATGTTGAAGCCTGGCAGTTCAGGGAATATTTTTTGCAAAAGCGGTGTTACAAACAGCAGCGCAAAGTAACCGAAAACTACGGTCGGAACACCGACCAGTAACTCAAGAATCGGTTTCACGATTTCACGTGCCTTATGTGATGCGAATTCAGAAAGATAGATAGCCGCAATCGTACCGACTGGCACAGCAAGCGCCAGCGCAACTGCTGATGTAGTGAGCGTACCGGATATCAGCGGCATAATGCCGTAATGTGCATCCTCAAATAGTGGAGTCCATTCGGTAGCGGTAAAAAATTCTACGACGGAAACGGTTTTGAAAAAGCCTAATGATTCGTACAGAAGAATGCCTACGATTGCAAAGGTAGTCGCCACGGCAGATAACGCTGCCAACATCAGAATCAGCTCGATGATGCGTTCTTTAACATTTCTGCGGACATTTTTGGCTAAGCGTGGGCTAATTTTAATATCCATTGCGTGGTTGGATATTTGAGTTACCGAATTCATAGTCATTAGATTTTCCATTTAACGGGGTTAACCGATTGTTTGCTGCTTAAAGATAAACAGAGAGCGGCAAACGCCGCTCTCTGTTATCGTCCAACTTATTTGATTCTGTTTAACAGGTCAGTAATCTTGATACCTACTTCGTTTTTACCGCCGAAGCCTGTGCCTGGTTTCATAGCTTTGAAATGCGCTTTAACTGCTGCGTAATCTTCAGCTGGCAGTGGAACGTATTTAACTTCTTTAACCAGGGTAGGTGCATTGTCCAGATAGTAGTTAACAAATGCTTTAACTTCCGGTTTGAATGCGGCTGCTGTTGCGTTTACATAAATGAAGATCGGGCGTGACAGCGGCTGGTATGTACCATCCATTACAGTGGCCGCTGAAGGCAATACGCCTGGGCCGCCAGCTTTGGCTGAAACAGGCACAGCGCGCAGCTTATCCTTGTTTTCTTCATAATAAGCCATGCCGAAGTAAGCTAGGCCACCTACATTGCCTGATACGCCTTGCACTAAAACATTGTCGTCTTCAGATGGTGTGTAATCAGTGCGGCTGGCTTTAGATTTGCCATTGACTGCTTCGGTAAAGTAGTCGAATGTACCTGATGCAGTACCTGGGCCGTATAAGCCCATTGCTTTATCAGGGTATGCGCTGTTAACTTGTTTCCAGTTTTTGACAGAAGAACCTGGCTGCCAGATTTTTTTCAGATCATCAACAGACAGTGTTTTAACCCAGTCATTTTTTGAGTTTACAACTACAGTCAGCGCGTCATAAGCGATAGGCAATTCAATGTATTGAATGCCGGCTTCTTTACATGCATCCATCTCTTTTTGTGTGATAGGGCGTGATGCATCAGAGATGTCAGTTTCACCGCGACAGAATTTTTTAAAACCGCCGCCAGTACCTGATTCACCTACAGTCACTTTAACTTTCTGTGATTTCTGGAATTCTTCAGCAACTGCCTCAGTGATTGGGTAAACGGTACTTGAACCATCAATCTTGATGATCTTGTCAGCTGCAAATACTGTATTTGCAAATGTGAATGATGTGCTGATGATGCCTGCTACCGCTAATGCTTTTAATAGGTTAGATCGCATTCAATGCTCCTTGTATATTCATTACGTTATGAAACTGGATGCAATTGTATGAATGGAATGTGACAGATTGATGACATTTTTTGATTTAGCAAAAATAAAGGGGTCTGTTAAGAGCCCCTTTATTTTTTAACAAGAAAGTCAGTGACTTAGTTAAGGAATGTGCGGCCGAAATGGTAAGACATTGCAGCAATAAGGCCCGCACATGGGATAGTGAGTACCCATGCCCAAACGATGCGTGACGCCAACCCCCAGCGCACCGCTGACGCACGGCGGGACACGCCTACACCAACAATTGCACCTGTAATAGTGTGCGTTGTTGAAACCGGAACACCAAGCGAAGTTGCCAGGAATAGTGCGATAGAGCCTGAGGTCTGCGCACAGAAAGCGCCGGTTGGGCGAACTTTGGTAATGCCCATGCCCATGGTGCGTACAATGCGCCAGCCACCCATCAGCGTGCCCAGGCCCATAGCAAGCTGGCATGAAATGACCACCCAGAATGGCACATGGAAATCACCTTGCAGGTAACCGTTTGCAAACAGCAGCACTGTGATGATGCCCATGGTTTTTTGAGCATCATTGGCGCCATGGCCCAGGCTAAACAAAGAAGATGAAATAAATTGCATCTTATTAAATCTATTCTCTGTTTTGTAGGGAGATGACTTTTGAAATAGCCATAGCACAATGACGGATAACACCATGGCGAGCAGCATGCCGAATAAAGGCGACAGTACGATTGCAACCCCTGTAGTGATAAGCTTACTGCCGATAATGATACCTTTTGTGCCGGCATGGGCAACACCGGCACCAAGCAGGCCGCCAATCAGCGCATGTGATGAAGATGATGGAATGCCAAACCACCAGGTAATGACATTCCATGCAATTGCGCCACTCAATGCGCCAAATATCACTGCATTATTGACAATATTAGGGTCAATAATGCCTTTGCCTACGGTATCTGCTACATGTAAGCCAAAAAATAAAAAAGCAACAAAGTTAAAGAAGGCTGCCCATACTACGGCTGCCTGCGGCGTGAGTAAGCGCGTTGAAACCATCAGCGCGATTGAGTTGGCTGCATCGTGAAAGCCGTTCATAAAGTCAAATATGAGGGCTACGACTACAAGCAACGCCATAATTAGAATAGCGTGATCCATGACTTACCCCTTAAATGCGCTCTAACACAACACCGTGAATAACATCTGCAACGTCTTCACAGCTATCAACAGCCTCTTCAAATAAGTCATAAAGTTCTTTTGAGCGAATCAATGTGCGCGCATCGGATTCTTCTTCAAACAAGCGATGCATGCCGGCACGCATTACGTGGTCTGCCTCACCTTCAATGCCGCTGATTTCGGCACAGGTGCGCAAGATGCGCTCGGCGTTTTTCATGTCAGACAGCATGTTGACTGCATCGCGTACTTTTTCTGCGGCACGTAGCAGAATCTGGCCAAGGGCGACCATTTCAGGGGTGAAGCTGGTGTGGCCGTAGATTTTTGCACTTTGCGGAATATCTTCCATGTAATCGATGATGTCATCCAATGCCATGGCCAGTTCGCGGATTTCGCGGCGATCAAAGGGGGTAATAAAGGTTTTATGCAGGGAGAGCAGGATTTCGCGGGTGTATTCGTCAGCTTCTGATTCGATTTTTCTGATTTCAGCAAAGTGTTCATCAAACTTTGCCGGTTCTTTTACCGCTGACATCATCGCCAGCACTTTAGATCCTCTTACAGCACAGTCCGCCAGGTTGTTGAATAGTACAAAGTAATTATCATTGCGTGGTGAAATCAATGCCATTAATCGACCAAGTGTAGCATTTGCCATAATCTCAAATCTCCCTAAATTGTTACTGTTTTATTGCAAATTTGTTGCATTTTTGAATTTCGTAAGTTTAACCGCCAGACGCCAAATCTGCGAGCGAATATCAAGATAATTTTTTATTTTTTTAAGGGTTGTTGTTTTAATGCGGTTAAAATTCAGCCATATTTTTATATAGGTAAACTCAAGGATAATCATGGGCAATATCATCATTTACCATAACCCGGCGTGCGGCACCTCCAGAAACACCCTGGCAATGATAAGGGCAAGCGGCGCTGAGCCCGAGGTGATTGAATATCTCAAAACACCGCCTGACCGTGAACGCTTAATCGAGTTGATTTCGGCAATGGGTGTCACTGCGCGGGATATTCTGCGCGAAAAAGGCACGCCGTATCATGAGCTTGGGTTGAGTGACCTCAGCTTGCCTGAATCTGCGCTGATTGATG
>Ga0208116_1000539_pt1 | contig 11758 bp, 10 predicted proteins | sample LakWasMeta9_HOW4_2_FD_183859 | JGI IMG/M metagenome (GOLD analysis project Ga0208116, IMG submission 183859) | Freshwater sediment methanotrophic microbial communities from Lake Washington under simulated oxygen tension - Sediment Metagenome... | ecosystem: Environmental > Aquatic > Freshwater >... | reverse complement strand
CCGAGTTTTGCTGCTTCTTTCAATCGCACCAAGCCGCCCTGCACCGGACGCACTTCCCCGGCCAATCCAACTTCACCAAACACAATAAGTTTATTATCCAATGGCTTGTTTTTTAAAGAAGAAACGATAGAAAAAAGCACTGCCAAATCTACTGCAGGCTCACCGATTTTTACCCCGCCTACCGCATTGATAAACACATCCTGATCAAAACAAGGGATGCCTGCATGGCGATGCAATACCGCAAGCAGCATGGCCAAGCGGTTCTGCTCCAAGCCCACACACAAACGTTTGGGATTAGGTGCATGTGCTTCGTCAACCAGTGCCTGGATTTCAATCAGCAACGGTCGCGTTCCCTCTTGCGTGACAGTGATGCATGAACCTGCCACCTGCTCGCTGTGATGTGACAAGAACAGAGCTGATGGATTGGTCACTTCGCGCAAGCCTTTTTCAGTCATGGCAAACACGCCCAGTTCATTCACCGCACCAAAGCGGTTTTTAAAAGCACGTATCAGGCGAAAGCTTGAATTGGGGTCGCCCTCAAAATACAGCACGGTATCTACAATATGTTCCAGCACACGCGGCCCTGCCAGCGAGCCTTCTTTGGTGACGTGGCCTACCAAAATGACGGCAATGCCCATTTGCTTGGCTAATCTGGTGAGTTGTGCAGAACACTCGCGCACTTGCGCCACTGAACCGGGAGCAGATTGCAATGCCTCTGAATAAACGGTCTGGATAGAGTCAATGACTGCGATATCAGGTTTATGCGCCTGTAAGGTCGCCAGAATCTTTTCCAGGTTGATTTCTGCGAGTAAATCAATCGGGCTGGCATCCAAGCCTAAGCGCTTGGCGCGCATGGCAATCTGTTGCGCAGACTCCTCACCGCTGACATAAATCGCTTTGCGCGGCTTGGGCTTGGTCATGGCGCCGATATGGCATAAGGTCTGCAATAGCAAGGTAGATTTACCGATGCCAGGGTCACCACCGATGAGTACCACGCCGCCCGCCACCAGACCACCGCCCAGCACTCGGTCAAACTCGCTCACGCCAGTTGGCTGGCGCGGCACTTCAGCCGCTTCTACATCTGCAAGTTTTTGCAGAACACTGCTTTGCGCAACGCCATCAAACTTGTTGGCGTAACGATTGGCGGTGGCAGTCTCGGCAATGGTTTCAACCAGCGTATTCCAGGCCATGCAGCTTGGGCATTGCCCCTGCCATTTTGGCTCCTGTGCCCCGCATTCTGTACAGGTATAGATTGTTTTCGCTTTTGCCATTAGTCTGTCATTTTGATTGGTACGCGCGCAGCGACTGCACACAGTAATTCATAGCCTACAGTATCCGATGCCTCAGCCACTGCATCAACCGGAATCTGGTTGCCCCAAAGCTCAACCGGGCTGCCAATATCAGCCTCGGGAATATCAGTGAGATCGCAAAACAGCATATCCATGGATACGCGTCCCAGCGTTCTTGTGGCCTTACCGCACACGGCAATAGGCGCGCCGTGGATGTGCTGATGGTCCAGTAAACCGGCATGCCTTGGATAGCCATCGGCATAGCCGCAGGCGACGATGCCGATCCGCATTGCCTGCGTTGCAGTAAAGCGGTTGCCATAACCGATGCTCTCACCGGCAGCGATAGTCTGAACAGCAATCAGTTCGCTGCTTAGCTGCATTACCGGCTTCAGGCCGAACGCAGTTGCAGGCATACCGCTCACCGTGCTGGCACCATACAGCATAATGCCCGGCCTGACCCAATCATCTTTCAAGTGGGAATGACGCAATATGGTAGCTGAATTAGCTAATGAAACAGGCAGGTCAGTGGGTAAATCTTTAATGGTTTTTTCAAACACCTGCAAGGGGACTGCAATACCCGGTTCTTTATCGGCAGTAGCAAAATGTGTCATCAAGGTGATTCCGGCAACATTTTCACTAAGGCTCAGGGCTTGGTATGCAGCAGCATAGGCATCTGGAGTGAAACCCAGTCGATTCATGCCGGAGTTCATTTTAAGATGCACATGCAGCGGCTTAGCCAGACTGATATTGAGCAGCATCTCGATCTGCACTTTGGAATGCACGACAACGTCCAGACCAAGTGCAGCCGCTTTTGACAGTTCTTCGGCACGGAATACGCCTTCCAGCAGCAGAATTGTTTGCTGGTATCCTGCCTCGCGCAGAATAACGGCTTCATTCACGCCTAGCACTGCAAAGCCATCTGCGGCATTCAGGCAGCGGGCAACATTGAGCAAGCCATGGCCATAACCATTGGCTTTAACCACAGCCATGATTTTTGAATGGGGTGCGTGCTGTTTTACTACAGCCAGATTATGCTGTAATGCACTACGAGAAACAGTTGCTACGATCGGACGCATGTTCAGGCCTAATACTCATCGGCCATATGTGCAGCACCTGCAAAATTCTCAAAGCGCGTATGCTGACCCAGGAATGTCAAACGTACACGGCCAATCGGGCCGTTACGCTGCTTGCCGATAATGATTTCCGCTGTGCCTTTATCTGCGGAATCCGGGTTATAGACTTCATCACGGTAAATAAACAGGATTACGTCCGCATCCTGCTCAATCGCGCCGGATTCACGCAGGTCACTCATCACCGGACGCTTATCCGGACGCTGCTCCACACTTCGATTAAGCTGAGACAGTGCAATGACCGGCACATCAAGTTCTTTAGCCAAAGCCTTGAGAGAACGTGAGATTTCTGAAATTTCCGTCGCACGATTTTCTCCCTGCCTGCCTGCTGGCGCAGACATCAGCTGCAGGTAATCAACCACGATCAAACCAAGTTTCCCCGCCTGTCTGTGCAGGCGGCGCGCTCTTGCACGCACGTCAAAACTGCTCAGGCCAGAACCCTCGTCAATAAAAATCGGTGCTTCGTTCAACTTGCCGAGTGCTGTCGTAAGCTTTTCCCAATCCTCATCCTCAAGGCGGCCGGTACGCATACGGTGCTGATCCAGGCGGCCTACCGAGCCTATCATACGCATAGCCAGCTGTGTACCCGGCATCTCCATGGAAAACACAGCAACCGGCAAGCCGCTGTCCAACGCCACGTTTTCGGCAATATTCAGCGAAAACGCGGTTTTACCCATCGATGGACGTCCTGCCACGATAATTAAATCGCCAGGCTGCAAGCCTGATGTCATTGAATCCAGGTCTGCGAAGCCTGAAGAAATACCGGTTACATCTGATTGATTGTCGCGTGAAAACAGCTGGTCGATACGGTCTGCTACCTGGGGCAGCAACACTTTAATGTCGGTAAACCCTTCTGAACTTCTTTTTCCGCCTTCGGCAATCTGGAATATTTTGGCCTCGGCCTCATCCAGTAATTGCTGGGCATCCCGGCCATTCGGCATGTAGGCACTCTCGGCGATACCGGAACCTACAGCTACTAGCTGGCGCATCACGAAACGCTCATGCACGATCTCTGCATAACGGCGAATATTGGCAGCCGTTGGCGTGTTTTGTGCCAATGCGCCAAGGTAAGCAATGCCGCCCACGCCGGAAAGTTCGGCCGAGTTCTCAAGCGACTCAGCCACCGTAACGATATCCGCCGGTTTGTTATGCTCGATCAGTTTGGATATATGCTCGAATATCAGTTTGTGATCATACCGGTAAAAATCTTTGGCACTCAAAATGTCCGCGATTTTATCCAGCGCTTCATTTTCCAGCAGCAGGCCTCCAATGACCGACTGTTCGGCTTCTACGGAATGTGGGGGGGTTTTTAATGCGTCTAATTGTTCATCACTCATGGCGCCAATTATACCCTAGGCCTAAAATAAAAAAGGCTACCGAAGTAGCCTTTTTTATTTTACTGAAATATCAGAAGATATTCGGTAATTATGCTTCTGCAACCACTGAAACATTGATGTTTACAACAACATCATGGTGCAGCGCAACTGAAACAGCGTGGTCGCCAACAGTTTTCAGCGGGCCGTTTGGCAAGCGGATAGCCGCTTTAATCACTTCATGACCTGCCGCAACCAAAGCTTCAGCGATGTCGCCATTGGTCACTGAACCGAACAGGCGGCCATCAACACCAGCTTTTTGTGTGACTGTCACAACAAAGCCATCCAATTTTTCGCCACGTGCCTGAGCAGCAGCCAGAATTGCAGCCTGTTGTTTTTCCAGCTCTGCACGGCGTGCAGCGAACTCAGCTTTGTTAGCTTCAGTAGCGCGCTTAGCTTTGCCTTGTGGAATCAGAAAGTTACGGCCAAAACCGTCTTTAACTTTAACAACGTCACCCAACCCGCCAAGGTTGCCAACTTTTTCTAATAAAATAACTTGCATCCTATATCTCCTTAGCCTGGGTGTTTGTCAGTGTATGGTAACAATGCCAAGAAACGTGCGCGTTTAACCGCTGATGTCAATTGACGTTGATAACGTGCTTTAGTACCCGTCATACGTGCTGGGATGATTTTTGCATTTTCTGAGATGAAATCTTTTAACAGATCTACATCTTTGTAATCCACTTCTTTAATGCCTTCTGCTGAAAAACGGCAGTAACGGCGGCGTTTATACATATCTCTTGCCATTTTAAACTCCTAAACTTTTTAGTTTATGCAAACTATGCCTGCATACTTTTCATATCGTTAATGTGCATGACCAGTTGTGTGCTTTTAAGGCTGCGTCTGGCTAAAAATCCCTGCGCTACAATCTGTGCGCCGGCTTTCAAACCTTTCAATGCAAGGTCTCCCAAGAGAACCGCATTGATTTCACATTCCACTTTTCGCTTCATGCCAGCTTCGATCTGTTCTGACGCATGTCGCAAAACAACACTTAACAACGGTATGCCTGCTGGTGTGTAGCGTAGCGGTTCAACCTGAACCACTTCGGCCTGAAGCACCAGCTTATTCAATTAAGCTGCAGCTGCCTCTGTAGGCGCAGCTGGGGCTGGGGCTGCATCTTTACTCAACACTGATTTAGATTTCTCTTCTTTCATCATTGGTGAAGGTGCGGTCACAGCAGTTTTAGTTGCCATAGTCAGATGACGCAATACTGCATCATTGAACTTGAAGCCATGCTCCAGCTCTTCTAAAACTGTTTGGTTGCATTCGATGTTCATCAACACGTAATGTGCTTTGTGAATTTTTTGGATTGGGTAAGCCAATTGGCGACGGCCCCAGTCTTCCAGACGGTGGATTGCACCGCCGTTGCTGGTGATCAGTGCGCGATAACGCTCGATCATCGCAGGCACTTGCTCGCTTTGGTCCGGATGGACGATAAATACTACTTCATAATGTCTCATAGACACTCCTTTTGGATAAAAGTCACCTGCTTGCATGCAGTGTGACAAGGTAAAAAAATACTTGCTGAACACATTGGTTCAAGCAAGCGCGGGATTATAGACAAAAGTCGGGCACTAATCAAACAATATTTAATGAAATCAATTGTTTTCAAACACCTGACTGGTGATTGCAGCTTTAACTGTACAAAACAGCACCAGATTAAACCAAATCCGGCATCTCGGCACCGTAGAATTTGACCCTGAGTTTTTTGAGCTGATCCCTGAAGTCGGCGGCCTTTTCAAACTCAAGGTTTTTGGCGGCATCGTGCATGGCTTTTTCCAGGCGTTTCATTTCCTTGGTGATTTGTTTTTCACTTAAAGCTTCATAGCTGGCCTGATCCTGCGCAGCCTTGCGTTCGCGCTGCGCTTCATCTTTGTCGTAAACGCCGTCAATGATGTCTTTAATACGTTTGCTTACACCTTTGGGCACGATACCGTGTGCTTCATTAAAGGCTTTCTGCACGCCCCTTCTGCGCTCGGTTTCATCCATAGCAAGCTTCATGCTGCGTGTAATTTTATTGGCGTAAAAAATCACCTGCCCATTCAGGTTTCGCGCGGCGCGGCCTGCGGTCTGTATCAGGCTGCGCTCGGAACGCAGGAAGCCTTCTTTATCTGCATCCAGCACAGCTACCAGTGAAACCTCTGGAATATCCAAGCCTTCGCGCAGCAGGTTAATGCCAACCAGCACGTCAAACTCGCCCAGGCGCAGGTCGCGAATGATTTCCACACGTTCCACCGTGTCAATATCGCTATGCAGATAGCGAGTTTTGACACCATGCTCGCTCAGGTAGTCGGTCAGGTCTTCTGCCATGCGCTTGGTTAAAGTGGTTGCCAGCACACGTTCGCCCACTTTCACACGCTGCTTGATCTCGCCCAGCAGATCATCCACTTGCGTATCGGCAGGCTTCACTATAATTTCCGGATCAATCAACCCCGTTGGCCGCGCAATCATCTCCACCACTTGCTGCTGGTGTGTTTTCTCATATTCTGCCGGGGTTGCAGAGACAAACACGCACTGCCGCATGACGCGCTCAAACTCTTCAAACTTGAGCGGGCGGTTATCCATGGCCGAAGGCAAACGCCATCCATAATCGACCAGATTCTCCTTGCGCGCACGGTCACCTTTATACATGCCGCCAATTTGCGGCACCGTGACGTGGCTTTCGTCAATAATCAGCAAGGCGTTATCCGGCAAATAATCCATCAGGGTCGGCGGCGGATCACCCGGTTTCGCGCCCGTCAAATGGCGGCTATAGTTCTCAATGCCTTTACAGAAGCCGATTTCATTGAGCATCTCAAGGTCAAAGCGCGTACGTTGTTCGATGCGCTGCGCCTCGACCAGTTTGTTTTCCTTGATATAAAAATTGACGCGGTCACGGAGTTCTTCCTTAATGGTCTCCATAGCGCGAATCGTGGCTTCACGTGCGGTCACATAATGACTGGATGGGAATATCCTGAAATTGTGAATCTTGTTGAAAATTTGCCCGGTAAGCGGGTCAAATAGCTGGATGCCATCAATCTCGTCATCAAACAAGCTGATGCGCACGGCAGTTTCGCTATTTTCGGATGGAAACACATCGATCACATCGCCACGCACACGAAATGCGCCACGGTCGAAATCAAAGTCATTACGGTCGTACTGCATGCGAATAAGATGATCCACAATATCGCGCTGGCTCATCTTTTTGCCTAGATGAATATGCAGCACCATGCCATGATATTCACTCGGGTCACCAATGCCGTAAATGGCTGAAACCGTCGCGACGACAATGCAATCTTCCCGCTCCAGCATCGCCTTGGTCGCAGATAAGCGCATCTGCTCGATATGATCATTGATGCTGGAATCTTTCTCAATGAACAGGTCGCGTGATGGTACATAAGCCTCGGGCTGGTAGTAATCGTAATAACTTACGAAATACTCAACCGAGTTATCAGGAAAAAACTCCCTGAACTCACTATATAACTGCGCAGCCAGTGTTTTGTTGGGCGCCATGACAATAGCCGGGCGACCGGTGCGCGCGATCACGTTTGCCATCGTGAATGTTTTGCCGGAACCGGTTACCCCCAGCAGGGTCTGGAATTTCAAATCGTCATTGACGCCCTGCGTGAGCTTTTCAATGGCTTGCGGCTGATCTCCCGCCGGTGGAAAAGGCTGATTAAGCTGATACTTGCTATTTGGAAAAGTAACGATCACGTGATGCTTTTTTTAAAAAATTAACGACAAATTTTACCAGCAAAGCACTTAAAACACTTTATTTTTAAATCTTTGATTTAACTGCTTAAACATCCGGCAGAACTTTGAATGATATATCAGGTCTTTTGCTAAAGATTCAAACTTTCAGGGTTTGCCAGCCATACACATTCAAAATATGCTGCAAACCCTGAATTGTAAAAAAACCAACATAACCCTGGAGATTCAATATGCGCGGATTTATTTTGCTATTACTCACGCTTAGTTATGTGCAGCCGGCGTTAGCATTCGATCAACAAAAGATACTGGCGTCACTGCAGTCTGTGGTCATGATACGCGGCTATAACGACAAAGGCGGCGTTTCATATGGTTCTGGCGTGGTCGTCAGCAACAATAAAGTGATCACCAATTGCCATATCTTCCGCAGCACCAAACAGCCGTGGATATCACGCGGTGAAGACACTTATACCATTGCATCGGTTCAGGCTGACCGCTGGCACGACCTGTGCCTCGTGTCCACATCCGACCTGCCGCTAAAGCCTGCGCCAATAGGCCGGGGCAATGAAATCAAAAGGGGGCAGGAAGTGCTTGCAATCGGCCACTCCAATGGCGTACCCAATGCACTGACTTCAGCCGGTGCGGTTAAAACCACTTACGATTTTGAAGGTGGGCGCGTCATCAGGAGCAGCGCCAAGTTCCTGATGGGAGCCAGCGGCAGCGGCATTTTTGACCTGGAAGGCAATCTGCTGGGCATCAACACATTCAAAACTCCAGGCCGCCCAGCCTATTTCTATTCACTGCCAATTGAATGGTTAGCTGACCTGGAGAAACTGCCGGTTGAAACCACCTTTCCAATTACCGGCAAAGCATTCTGGGAAGAAGACGATAGCAACAAGCCTTTTTTCATGCAGATTGCCATTCCGGAACTCAACGGCGACTGGCCTAAACTTGCGCAGGTGGCTGAGAAATGGCTGACTATCGACCCCAAAAATTCAGATGCCTGGTACGAACTGGGCTTTGCCAACGAGAATCTAAGCAAAACCAGTGAAGCCAAAAAGGCCTATGAACAATCGGTCGCTTTAGATCCCGGCAACTCGGACTCCCTGATGCGATTAGGTGTGCTGGCACAATCTGCCGGAGATAAAGAAGGTGTGCGCAGCATCAATCTTGCCCTCACGCATATTGATAAAGAGCTGGCGGCAGAATTCAATGCCTTGATTGGTTGCGGCAGCGAATGTTAAGACAGCATGGCGCAAGTGCCGGCACGAAAATGGTTAGCACCTCATGGCGCTTGCAATCGCGCGCCGCGCCGCACGCAACCCTAATTGCTGCGCTTTGCACATCTTGCACCTCAATGTCACAAGGCAACTGACATCCGGGCATTTTTAAGCACATCCTCCCCTGCTTGATAAGTAAAAAAATCCTGTGGCATTCATCAGGATTTTTTTATTTATGCAATATGGAGTTTAGCTGATTGTTTGTTATTCCTATTCGTGGTTTTTATGCGTAAAATGGCGGATATTCAACCATTTGCATATAAATTGTTTTAAGGAAGCATATTTTGGCAACGTCATCATCAGCCGCTCAAGGCCAGGCAAACCCTTCTTCAGTATTATCGCTACGTGTTCAGTCAATCAAAGAGTCCCCCACCCTCGCCATTACCGCCAAAGCCGGAAAATACAAAGCCGAAGGCCGTGACATCATTGGCCTTGCTGCCGGCGAACCTGACTTTGATACGCCGCAACACATTAAAGATGCTGCCAAAGCCGCTATTGATGCGGGTTTCACTAAATACACCCCTGTATCAGGCATCCCAGGCCTCAAAAAAGCGATCGTGGCCAAATTCAAAAATGAAAACGGTTTTGATTATGCATTAAACGAAGTGATTGTTGGTGTAGGCGGCAAACAAACCATTTTCAATCTTTGTCTGGCAATCCTGAACAAAGGGGATGAAGTGATCGTACCGGCACCTTACTGGGTGTCTTATGCAGATATTGCGCTGGTTGCAGAGGCTACGCCGGTGATTGTTGAATGCGGTATTGAACAAGGCTTCAAGCTGACACCGCAGCAGCTGGAAGCGGCAATCACCCCAAAAACAAAACTGTTCATGATCAATTCACCGTCTAATCCTACCGGTTCAGTATATACACTGGATGAATTGAAAGCCCTGGGTGAAGTGCTGCTGAAACACCCACACGTGTTTGTAGCAACCGATGACATGTACGAACACGTTAACCTCACAGGCAACAAATTCTATAACATCCTGAATGCGGCACCTGCGTTAAAAGACCGCTGCATCGTGCTGAATGGCGTTTCAAAAGCCTACTCAATGACCGGTTGGCGCATCGGCTACGCTGCAGGCCCTGCCTACATCATCAAGGCTATGGAGATTTTGCAATCTCAATCCACCAGCAACCCGACCTCCATTTCACAAGTGGCTGCACAAGCCGCGCTTGAAGGCTCACAGGAATGCATCGTGCCTATGGTGACCGCGTTCCGTGAGCGCCATCAGTATGTGGTTGACCGTTTCAACACCATGCCGGGTTTAAGCTGCCTGATGGCTGGCGGTGCATTCTATGCGTTTCCGGATGCGCGCGGTGCGATTGACACACTGTTCAAGGCAGGCAAAATCAGTGCCGCTACTGACATGGCGCTGGCTGAATACCTGCTCGAAAAGTTTGATGTTGCAGTTGTACCGGGTTCTGCATTTGGTGCTGAGGGCTACTTCCGCATTTCATTTGCAACTTCAATGGATAACCTGCGTAACGCACTTGATCGTATCGAACGCGCGCTTAAATAAGATCAAAATAAATGGCTGACACGTCCAGCCGTGACAGAAAGGCCTGTTTCAGGGATCAATCACTTTGAAACAGGCCTTTTATTTTATCGACCGCTCCGCCCGCTTTAACCCCCAGGCTCGTTCCCACACCTGGCCCCAGAATTGCAGTGCCCGCAACAGCGCCTGCCATTGCAGCTTTTGTAGGAAACACCGTCGGCTTATCAACCGTGCCGGAAACCTGCAAAGGTATGGCTGCCAGGCTGACGCCCTTTTTCAGCTCGACTTCGACTACACCATCAAGTTCTTTATTCGTTTTGACTTTTACCTGGCCAGAAGCCGCCAGCAAACCTGAACGAATTTTAATGTCGCGCAAAGCGTACTGTTTGCCCTTTGCATCCAGAATCCCGGAAAATTCATCAAACTGCGTTTCACCGCCATTGCTTTGCCTGGTTAGCAAGCTGGCCAGTTTCACCAGATCCAGACCATTCAGCACGCCTTCTTTTACATTGAACCTGAAATGAGCATTGAGATTATCCCGCAATCCGGAAGCGTCTTTTGCCATGCTGGAAAATTGACCGTCGCCTGATAAATGACCGCTTAAGTAAACCGATTTGCTAATGAGGCTGCTGGGTTCTTTTACAGACAGATTATTCACTTGCAGCTTGCCTGATGCATGCCAGCCTTTAAGCCATGACAGCTTCGCATTACCGGTTAATTTTCCGTTATAGAGCGCAAGATCGATTCTGGGAATATCGAGCTGGCTACCTTTCAGGGACATCTCAAGCGATGCTTGAGTAATCAGCAAAGGCACCCCTGTCGGCAGCGTCCAGTTTGCAGCATTCACCAGTATTGAATATCCCGCATCTGCAGGTGTGACGTCAGCATTTAAAACACCGTCTATCGTTTCCAGCTTTAAGGACTCAAGGCTGTTGGCATCCGTCAGACGCACATCCATATTCAAAGCCGGCAACTTGATGTCCGGCCAGCTCAGCTGCAATTGATCTATTGTTATCCGTTTAACATTAACAGCATCAGGCCCGGCATTGGCATCTGCATGATTTTCAGGCAATGCTGAAATGATATCCAAAGCCTCTTTTTTAATGACTGGCTTGGTGATTTTGATCTCGATGATTTTAGTCTCAGAGAATAAGGATCCCAGGGTCGGAATGATGGAAACCTCACCTATCTTGAGTTCCTGCTGTTCACCTACGGATATTTCCCCTGCTACGATGCGGGGCGTGGGCAGCAACAGCAATCGCCCTGAAGCGATGGTGACCGGCGCGCCTATCTTTTCGCTGGCTATGTGCTGCGCTTGATCCAGGTAGGAGCGCACGGGAATGAAAAAAGGTATAACAATCAATATGCTAATTACCGAGACAAATCCTATTAAGTATTTTTTAGTTTTTTTCATTAAATTTATCCAAAAATTTGTCTACTAATGATTGACCAAACCCCGCCGTGTCAGTATTATAGCGCCTTCACCGATTCCTCAATAGC
>Ga0208116_1000538_pt1 | contig 11761 bp, 11 predicted proteins | sample LakWasMeta9_HOW4_2_FD_183859 | JGI IMG/M metagenome (GOLD analysis project Ga0208116, IMG submission 183859) | Freshwater sediment methanotrophic microbial communities from Lake Washington under simulated oxygen tension - Sediment Metagenome... | ecosystem: Environmental > Aquatic > Freshwater >... | reverse complement strand
TGTTCATGTTGGGAGGATTGCCGGGAATGCTGAGCAGCTCCGCGCTGTCGCTGTTGAGGCGCGGCAGCGCGCCGAGCAGGCCGATGGTGTACGGGTGCGAGGGCTGGTAGAAGATCTCGTTGGCGGACGCGTATTCCATGACGCGTCCGCCGTACATCACCATCACGCGGTCGCAGATGCCGGCGACCACGCCCAGGTCGTGGGTAATCATCACGATGGCGGTGCCGAAGTCACGCTGCAAATCGCGCAGCAGCGCCAGAATTTGCGCCTGCACGGTGACGTCCAGCGCGGTGGTGGGCTCGTCGGCTATCAGCACCTCGGGCTCGCACAACAGGGCCATGGCGATCATCACGCGTTGTCGCATGCCGCCCGAGAATTCGTGCGGGTACATGTCGATGCGCCGCGCCGCGTCCGGAATCTTGACCGCTTCCAGCAACTCGATGGCGCGGGTCTTGGCCTGCTTGCGGGTCATGGACTTGTGCAGCTCCAGCACCTCGGTCATCTGCCGCTCCACGGTCAGGTAGGGGTTGAGCGAGGTCATCGGGTCCTGGAAGATCATGGCCACGCGGTTGCCACGGATCCTGTTGAGCTGTTGCGCGGGCATGGACAACAGGTCCTGCCCCTGGTAGAGCACCTGGCCGCTGGCTTGGCCGTTCTTGGCCAGCAGCCCCATCATTGCCAGCACGGTCTGCGACTTGCCGGAGCCGGACTCGCCGACGATGCCCAGGGTTTCGCCGCGGCCGAGCTCGAAGTTCAGCCGGTTGACAGCGTAGACCTGACCGTCGTTGGTCTGGAACCGCACGTCCAGGTCCTTCACCTGCAATAGTTGGGTTGGGTTTGACATGGTTCAGCGATCCTTCGGGTCCAGCGCGTCGCGCATGCCGTCGCCAATGAAATTGGCGCAGTACAGGGTGATGGAGAGCGCCGCAGCGGGGAACAGGATCAGCCAGGGCGAGGCGCTCATCACGTTGGCACCGTCGTGGATCAGCACGCCCCAGCTGGTCATGGGCTCTTGCACGCCCAGGCCCAGGAAGGACAGCACCGACTCGGTCAGGATCACGCCGGGCACGGTGATGGAGGTGTAGATCACCACGATGCCCAGCAGATTGGGCACCACGTGCTGGAAGATGATGCGCCAGGTCGGCACGCCGATGGCGCGCGCCGCCTCGACGAACTCCTTGGACTTGATCGACAGCGTCTGCCCGCGCACCACGCGCGCCATGTCCATCCACGAGAAGGCCGAGATGGTCAGCACCACCAGGTAGAACTCGCGTCCCAGAATGGTCACCATCAGGATGGCGATCAGCAGGTAGGGGATGGCGTAGAGCATGTCGACCACACGCATCATGAAGGCATCCACCTTGCCCCCCATGAAGCCGGCGGTGGCGCCCCACAGAATGCCCAGCGAGACCGACACCAGCGTGGCCAGCAAGCCCACCACCAGCGAGATGCGCCCGCCAATCAGGGTGCGCACCAGCAGGTCGCGGCCCAATTCGTCGGTGCCGAACAGGTGCCAGGCCGCCCAGGTGGGCGGGATGCCCATCAGTTCCCAGTCGGTGTCTTCGTAGGAGTGCGGCAGCACCATGGGGCCGAGCACGCACAGGGCCGTGATCAGCGCCAGCAGCACCAGGCTGACGACAGCGGCGCGGTTGCGCATGAAGCGGATGCGCGCGTCCATCCACGGGCTGCGCCCAGGCAGCGGCACGTCGGTGGCGGCTTCGATGCTCTGCGCGAGAGCGGTTTGTTTGGCGTTCATGGTTAGTAGCGAATCTTGGGATCAAGCACGGCATAGGCCAGATCGACCAGCAGGTTGAGGGTCACGGCCAGCACCGTGACCAGGATGACCAGGCCCAGCACCAGGGTGTAGTCGCGGTTCGCGGCGCCGTTGACGATCAGCTTGCCCAGGCCCGGCAGCGAGAACCAGGTCTCGGTGACCACGGCGGCGGTGATCGACGAGATCGCCAGCGGACCCAGCACCGACACCACGGGCAGCAGCGCCGGGCGCATCGCGTGGCGCAGGATCACGGTGCGCACCGGCAGGCCCTTGGCGCGCGCGGTGCGGATGAAGTTGGAGTTCAGCACCTCGATCAGGCTGCCACGCATGACGCGGCCGATGGTGGCGACGTTGATGAAGGTCAGCAGCGCGATCGGCAGCACCATGTAGCGCACATCGAAGTCATTCCAGCCGCCCGAAGGCATCCACTGCAGCCAGATTGCAAACACCAGCACCAGTACCGGGCCGATCACGAAAGAGGGAAAGGCACTGCCGATGTTGCCGATCAGCATCACGAAGTGGTCCAGGTGGCTGTTCTGGCGCAGCGCGGCGAACACGCCCAGCGCGGTGCCGATCAGCATCGAGATCAGCATCGCCGTGCCGCCGATCACCAGCGATACCGGCAGTGCCTTGGCCACCAGGTCGTTGACCGACCAGTCGGCGTAGCGAAACGAGGCGCCCAGGTCGCCGTGCAGCAGACTGTTGAGGTAATACAGATATTGCTGCCACAAGGGCATGTCCAGGTGGTACTTGGCCTGCAGGTTGGCCAGCACCGCGGCGGATACCTTGCGCTCGGTGTCAAACGGCCCGCCGGGCGTGGCGTGCAGCATGAAGTAGCAGATGGTGATGACCGCCAGCACCGTGGGCAGGGTGGCCAGGATGCGGCGAAGGGTATAGGACCACATAGGGTGAACTCCGGTTGCGTGCGTTGCGTGGCAATGGTCAAGGCCGCGCCCGCAACCGCCCCCGGGGGGAAGCGGTTGGCACGGGCACCTTGGGCGTGGCGACTGCGCAGCGCTGGATCGTCAGGATCGGACGGCGCGCCGACTAGTGTTTGATGATGTAGAAGTCTTTGCTGCGGAAGTGGTCCATCGGGTTGGCTTCGTCATAGCCGCCCACGTAGGACTTCACCAGCCGAGGCAGCGTGTATTGCAGCAGCGGAATGATCGGGTAGTCATCCATGATCATCTTGGCGGCCTGCGTCAGCAGGCTCTTGCGCTTGGCCGGGTCCATGGACTGGTTGCCCTGATTGATCAGTTCTTCGGCCTTGCGGTTGCAGTTCTTGCTGTCGTTGGAGTCCGAGTCGCATTGCACCAGGGTCAGAAAGGTGGTGACATCGTTGTAGTCGGCCACCCAGCCATGGCGACCAATCTGGTAGTCGCCATCGTGGCGCTTCTTGATCAGCACCTTGAACTCCAGATTGTCCATCTCGGTGTCCAGGCCCAGCTTGGTCTTCCATTCGGAGGCGGCAAAGATGGCCATCTTCTTGTGGTATTCGCTGGTGTTGTAGGTGAACTTGACCTTGGCGCCGGGCTTGATGCCAGCCTCGGCCAACAGCTTCCTGGCCTCGGCCACACGCTTGTCCATGGGCCAGGTGGACCACTCGTAGGCGGTCACGTCGGCGCCGGAGACGCCCTTGACCACCACGCCGTAGGCCGGCACCTGGCCGTCCGCGGTGACCTTCTTGGCCAGGATGTCGCGGTCGATCACCATCGACAGCGCCTTGCGTACCCGCACGTCCTTCATCACCGGATCGTTGTTGTTGATCACGTAGAAGCGCAGACCCAGCATCGGGCCGTTCTTGATTTCCTTGGGGTTGGATGCCTTCAGCGGTTCGTAGGTGCCGGGCGGCAACTGGTACACATAGTCGTTCTCGCCCGACTGAAACAGCTTGACGTCGGCATTGCCGTCCTCCACCGGCAGGAAGGTGACCTTGGTCAGCACCACGGCTGCGGCGTCCCAGTATTTCGGGTTCTTCTCGACCACCACCTTGCTGTTGACCTGCCAGTCCTTCAGCACGAAGGCGCCGTTGCCGACCAGATGGCCAGGCTTGGTCCAGTCCTTGCCAAACTTCTCTATCGTTGCCCTGTGATTCGGCGCGAACTGGGTGTTGGTCATCAACTCCGGCAGAAAGGCCACCGGGCTGGGCGTCTTGACCTCGAGGCGGTACTTGTCCAGCGCCTTGACTCCCAAGGCCGTGCCGGGCTTGGTGCCCTTGGCCACGTCCATGCCATTGAGGATGAATGGCGCGAAGGTGGTGGCGTATTGGGAGGCGGTCTTGGGGTCCAGGTAGCGGCGCCAGCCGTAAACGAAATCGTCGGCGGTCACCGGGTCGCCATTCGACCAGGCCGCGTTCTTGCGCAGCGTGAACACCCAGGTGGTGGGATCGGTCTGTTTCCAGGATTCGGCCACGCCGGGTACCAGCTTGCCACTGGTGTTGCTGGCGGTCAGGCCCTCGAACAGGTCACGCGCAATCTGGTTGGCGCCCACCGACTCGGCCAGCACCGGGTCCAGCGTTTCCGGTTCCGAGCCATTGTTGCGGATAAATTCTTGCTTGGCGTGCAGCACCGTGCCGGCCGGCACGATCGCTGCCCAGCTGGCGGCGCTGGTACATAGGGCCACGGCCAGGGCGATGCCGTGAAGTGCGCGTTGGGGGCTCATTAAGGGAGGTCTCCTCAGTCTTGGATGGTGATGACATGTGTGGCGCGCTACCTTGTGGGCGGGCGCGGCTGCGAACCTGTTTCGCGATTTCGGGTTGGCGAAAAGTGCGTAAAACGAGCCGCATTATCCGCTTATCGCCTATCGCGGCCATCCGCGCAGACCCGCATGCGCGTTGGCACTGAGAGTGGCACGACGGCCCGTTCTGATGCGGGCCGACTAATTAAATTGCACACAATTTAATTGTGCACTATAATTCAGCCATGTCTTCAGAAATGACACCCGACACCCCGAATCCCGCCTTGTTGCTGGACAACCAGCTGTGCTTCGCGCTCTATTCGGCCTCGCTGGCGATGACCAAGCTGTACAAGCCCATGCTGAAAGAGCTTGGGCTCACTTACCCGCAATATCTGGTGATGCTTGTGTTGTGGGAGCAGGAAGGCATCAGCGTGTCGGATCTGGGCGCACGGCTGTTCCTGGACTCGGGCACCTTGACGCCCTTGCTCAAGCGCCTGCAGGCGGCGGGTCTGCTGGAGCGCCAGCGCGGCGTCGCGGACGAGCGACGCGTGCAGATCGTGCTCACCGCGGCGGGTCGCGCCCTGCGGCCAAAGGCCGCAGCCGTGCCGCCCTGTGTGCTCAAGGCGGTGGACTGCCCCGTGTCGGAAGTGCGGGACCTGACACGGCAGATGCAGCAGCTGCGTAGCAAATTGCTTGCCTGAGCTGCGACGTTTTTCAACCCGCTTCCATGCCGGAAGCATTCTTTCACCTCAAGGAAACACCATGGTCACCAAAGTCGAAACCGTTGTCTACCGGGCCCACGCAACCGCCACCGGCGGGCGCGACGGCAGCGTCAAGTCCTCCGACGGGCTGCTCGATCTCAAGCTGAGCGTGCCACGCGAGATGGGCGGCGCCGGAGGCGGCGTCAATCCCGAGCAACTGTTCGCGGCCGGCTACAGCGCCTGCTTTATCGGCGCCATGAAGTTCGTCGCCGGGCTGCAGAAGACCGCAATGCCGGCCGATGCGTCGATCAACGCCACCGTCGGGATCGGCAAGATCCCGGCCGGCTTTGGCATCGAGGTGCAAATGGTGGTCAACCTGCCCGGCATGGACCGCGCCGTGGCGCAGGCGCTGATCGACAAGGCGCACGAGGTTTGCCCTTACTCGAACGCCACGCGCGGCAACATCGAGGTCAGCATCACCTTATCCTGATACCTCGCAGAATAGACCGGAGCGCAGCGGCGCTCTGTCCTCGACCGATCGGGCCTGCCCCGCGGAGCCCACCCGGGTGCAGAATCGGCCTGTTCCACCATGCCCCGATGGCACACTCGGCCTTCGACTGGCGCAAACTTGCAGTCAGTCAGCTCGTGCATGATCGGTGCGATGCCATAAGGACGATGAGATGAAGTGGGCCCTGCTGTCGGATATTCATGCCAACCTCCAGGCGCTGGACGCCTGCATGGCGCATGCCCGCAGCCAGGGCGCACAGCGCTTCGCCTTGCTGGGCGATCTGGTGGGCTACGGCGCCGATCCCGGCGCCGTGGTGGACCGGGCCATGGCTCTGGCCGAGCAGGGCGCCCTGCTGGTCAAGGGCAACCACGACGACATGGCGGTTTCGCCACCCGAGTCGAACCGCACCGTGGGCGACAGCTCGGCCGCCTGGACCCATGAGCAACTCAGCGCCACGCAGCGCGGATTTCTCCAGGCGCTGCCCATGACCCGCCAGGAAGGCGCCATGCTGCTGGTGCACGCCAGCGCCGATGCGCCCGGGCGCTGGCGCTACGTCTACGACCAGCAGGTTGCCACCCTGAGCCTGGACGCCGCCTCGGAATTCCCCGAGGTGCGCTACGTCTTTGGCGGCCACGTGCACTTCCAGACCCTTTACTACCGCGGTGCCAGCGCCGGTTTGATGAAGTTCGCGCCCACCCCGGGCGTGCCGGTGCCGGTGCCGCGCCACCGCTTGTGGCTCGCGACCGTCGGCTCGGTCGGCCAGCCGCGCGATGGCAACCCGCTGGCCATGTACGCCATGATGGACATCGCCAAGAGCCAACTCACTTTCCATCGGGTCGCCTACGACCAGGCCGCCGCGGCAGCGGCCATCCTGCGCACCGACCTGCCTGCCTTCTTTGCCGACCGCCTGGAGTTGGGACGATGAAACTGCTGGAATCGGGGACCTTGCTCGATGGCTTTCTGGTCGAGGACTGCCTGCATTCGGGTGGCATGGCCCACATCTACCGCGTCCACTACGCGGAAGGGGCGCGCAATCCCGGTTTCCCGATGGTCATGAAGATACCTCGCATGACGGCGGGCGACGGCGCAGAGAACATCGTCAGTTTTGAGGTCGAGCACCAGATCATGCAAGTAGTGACCGGAGCGCACGTGCCGCGCTTCGTCGCAGCCGGTGACCTCGCCAACATCCCCTACCTGGTGATGGAGTACGTGGTGGGTCAGACGCTGCAGCAGCGCCTCGATCAGGGCGAGCGGCTTGACGCGACCGAGGTTGCGCGTCTTGGTGCGGCGATGGCGCGCGCCGCCCACAGCCTGCACAAGCAGGACATCGTGCACCTGGACCTGAAACCGGCCAACGTACTGATCACCCCAGAGGGCAAGGCGGTGCTGCTGGACTTCGGCCTGTCCTACCACGCGCACTATCCCGACTTGCTGGCCGAGGAGTTGCGCAAGGCCGTCGGCTCACCGGTCTGGATCGCGCCCGAGCAAGTGGTCGGCGTGCGCGGTGATCCGCGCAGCGACATCTTCGCCATCGGTGTCATGCTCTATGAGCTCGCCACCGGCGAACTGCCCTTCGGCAATCCGCAAACCGCGGCGGGATTGCGCCAGCGCCTGTGGATGGACCCGGCGCCGCCGCGCAAGCTGCGCCCCGACCTGCCCGAATGGTTACAGGAGGTGGTGCTACGTTGCCTGGAGCCCGAGGCGGCCCGGCGCTACTCGTCGGCCGCCCATCTGGCATTCGACCTGAGCCACCCGGAGCACATCACCATCACCGAGCGCGGCCGCAAGACCCGGGGCACGGGCTTTCGGGTGCACTTCAAGCGCTGGCTCAAGGCCGCCGGCATGCACTACCAGCCCAGCCCTCTGGTGTCGCAGCAGCTCGACGACGTTCCTATCCTGATGGTCGCGTTGCCGCACAAGGATGTGACCGATGCAACACTGTATTCCCTGCGGCAGGCGGTGGGCCGCTCGCTGGGCTTGCGCCCGGGCGCGCGCCTGGCCTGTGTCACCGTGATCTCGCCCAGCCAGACCAGCGCCTCCAGCAACGAGCAAAGCGAGACCAGCGTGCACCGGCGCTACCTGAACCAGATGCGCCAGTGGACCCAGCCACTGGACCTGTCGACCCACCAGACCTCGTACCACGTGCTGGAGTCCAGCGACGTGGCACAGGCACTGGTGCGCTACGCCGAAGGCAACCAGGTCAGCGTGATCGTCATGGGCGCGGCGACCCACGGCCTGCAAATGCAGCGCTTTGTCGCCACCGTGCCGATCAAGGTCGCGATGGAAGCGCCCTGCACGGTGATTCTGGTCAAGCAGTCGCTGCCGTTTGAACGCCTGGGCCATACTGGCGTCGAGCCGGTCAAGGACGACGTGCCGTTTTAGCCCCGCCACTGCGCGGCTTGGCCCCCGGCGGCGACAATGTCGCCATGACCGCAAGCATCCACCCCTTCGAGACCCTCACGCCCGACCTGGTGATGGATGCGCTGGCCAGCGTCGGCCTGTACGGCGATGGCCGCCTGATGGCCCTGAGCTCATATGAGAACCGGGTCTACCAGGCGCATCTGGAAGACGGCCGCGCGGTGGTCGCGAAGTTCTACCGGCCGCAGCGCTGGACCGACCAGCAAATCCTGGAGGAGCACAGCTTCTCGGCGGAACTGATGGCCGCCGAGATTCCCGTGGTCGGGCCCCTGAGTCTGCAGGGCAGCACGCTCAACCATTTTGGTGACTTCGCCTTCAGCGTCAGCCCGCGTCGCGGCGGGCGCGCGCCCGAGCTGGATGACCCCGACGTGCTGGAGTGGGTCGGACGCTTCCTCGCCCGTATCCATGCCGTGGGGGCGCAGCGACCGTTCGTCAGCCGCCCGGCGCTGGACCTGGCCAGCTTTGGCATCGAGCCGCGCGAGTGGCTGCTCGCCCATGATCAGGTGCCGCTGGACGTGCAGGCCCTGTGGGCCAGAACCAGTCAGCAGGCCATCGACGTCATCGCGGCCTGTCCGTTCTTTGCCGGCGCAAGCCAGGCGCGCGAAGCCGAACCGATCCGGCAGTTGCGCCTGCATGGCGACTGCCATCCCGGCAACATCCTGTGGACGCCACTGGACGCACCGGCTGGCGCCTTGCCGGGGCCGCACTTCGTGGATCTGGACGACGCGCGCAGTGGCCCGGCGGTGCAGGACCTGTGGATGCTGCTCAGCGGCGACCGCCAACAGCGCACGCGCCAGCTGGGTGCGCTGGTCGATGGCTATGAACAGTTCCGCGATTTCGACCGGCGCGAACTGGCGCTGATCGAACCGCTGCGCACCTTGCGGCTGATTCACTACAGCGCCTGGCTGGCCCGGCGCTGGGCCGACCCCACCTTCCCCATCAACTTCCCGTGGTTCGGTTCGAGCGACTACTGGCAGGGCCAGGTGCAGATGCTGCAGGACCAGATCGAGGCGATGCAGGAGGCGCCGCTGGTGGTGTGAGGGTTTGCGCGGTTCCCACGCCGTCGGGGCCGCGCGGCGAACCTGCTCCAACATGCTCAACAACTTGTCAGGCGGTTGCGAGGTGAGCCGTGCATCCGGCTCTTGTGGTGCAAAGTCGATGAAGGGTGATCGCCCTATGCAGTCAGAAGCCGCAAAACGGCCTGTGAAAGCGCACTAAATGACCTCATCGGGTCAATCTCTTCATGCATCCAATAGTGCCGCTACCTGCGCCCGCAGTTCGGGCAAGTCGGCGTGAATGGTCTTCCATACCAGCTCGTAGTCCACTTTGAAGTAGCCGTGCGCTACCCGATTGCGCATGGTGTACATCAATGCCCAGGGCACCTCAGTGTGTTCCTTGGCATAGGCTGGGTGAAACTTCTCAACGTTGTTTGCAGCCTCGCCCAGAATCTCAAAGTTGCGCACCACGGCATCTTGCGTCTTTTCATCTGACAGGAAAGACAGTGCCGTCATACCTTCCACATAGCGAGTAATGCGGTCTATGGCTTCCACAATGTGAGCCACATAGTCCATAGCCCGCAAAATGTCTGTCTTGCTCACAGCGGTTGCGCCTCGGCAATCACTTGAGAACGGAACCTTGCGGGCAAGCCCTTGGGCGTAAGCACGTCCACTGCTACGTTGAGTAGTTGTCCCAGTTCAAGCTGAATCTTGGCAATGTCCATCATGGTGGTTTCCGCTGTTGGCTCGACCAGAATGTCAAGGTCGCTGCCTTCTGTGTCATCACCATGAACAACCGAGCCAAACACGCGCACGTTGGTCACCCTGTGACGCAGCGCGATGGTGCGGATAGCCTCCCTATGGGTCTGCAGTGCTGTGGACGGACGCATGGTGTTGACTTCCTTGCTCAAGGTGCATTCAGTTTACCTTCAGCATCCGCTAACCGGCGCACCATTTCGGTAAACGGCGGCGGCCGGGTCCGGACGACTTGAAGCAGCGCGCAGCACAGACACAAGCTGAGCGTAGCGGAGAAGCACCCGTCCAGCCGCATCGGTGCAAGCTATCGCATCGATGCGTTGCCTGCCAGCGCAGGCGGTGTCAATCGAACCACGCCCTCAGCCAATCACCCCCACCAGCCACAGCGGAACGATCGGGAAAAACAGGAACAGCAGCGTGCGCAGCACGTCGCTGATCAGGAAGGGCATCACACCGCGGTAGGTCTCGGCCATGGGCACGGTCTTGGCGATGCTGTTGACGACGTAGACGTTGAGGCCGACCGGCGGCGCGATCAGCCCGAAACCAACGGTCATCAGCACCATGATGCCAAACCAGATCGCCGTCATGTCCTTGGGCATGCCGAAGTCCAGCAGCATGATCATCGGGAAGAAGATCGGGATGGTCAGCAACAGCATCGACATCTCGTCCATCACCGCGCCCAGCAAGACATAAAACAGCAGGATCGCGCCCACCACCGCCAGCGGAGGCAGGCCCCAACTGCCGACCACGGCGGCCAACTGGTTGGGCACCTGGGTCATGGCCAGCGCGGCATTCATCAGGTCGGCGCCCACGAAGATGAAGAAGATCATGGCCGCGCTAGCGGCCGTGCCGAGAAAGCTCTCGCGGAATCGGCCCAGCGTCATCTCGCCCTTGCCGATGGCGGTGAGCAAAGTTGACGCTGCGCCCACCGCCGCGCCTTCGGTGGGAGTGAAGAAGCCGCCATAGATGCCGCCAAACACCAGCACGAAGATCACCAGGATGGGCAGCACGCCGACCACGGTGGCCAGGGTCAGGCGCTCGCGATCGCTCTGGACTTCAGGGGCATGGCCCGGAACCACACGCACGTAGATGGCAACCGCCACCATGTAGCCCAGCATGGCGATGATGCCCGGCACCACCGCGGCGGCGAACAGCTTGGTGATGTTCTGCTCTGTCAGGATGGCGTAGATCACCAGCACCACCGAAGGCGGCAACTGGATGCCCAGCGTGCCGCCGGCGGCCAGCGTGCCGGTGGCCAGACGGCCCGAGTAGCCGTGGCGTTCCATCTCCGGCAGTGCCACGCCGGTGATGGTGGCGGCGGTGGCGACCGAAGAGCCGCTGATGGCGCCGAAGGCGGCGCAGGCCAGCAGCGATGCCATCGCCAGCCCGCCCCTGAAGCCACCCATCACGCAGGCGGCGAAGGAAAACAGCGACTTGCTGATGCCGCCCTTGGTGGCGAAGTTGCCCATCAGGATGAACAGCGGAATGACCGACAGGTCGTAGCTGGCAAAGCGGGCAAAGGCCTGCGCGTTGACGAAGGCGGAAAACGGACCCCAGCCGGTCTGGGTCAGGTAGCCGATCGCGCCGGCGCAGAACATGCTTACCGCGATCGGCAGCCGTACTGCCATGAACAGCAGCATGCTGCCGAAGATCAGGCCGGTGAGTTGCAGCGGGCTCATGCTGCGCTGCCTGTTGGGTCAACCGGCTTGAACAGTGCCTGGTGCAGGCCGATGAGGGCCGTCAGCGCGAACGGCGGCACCATGGCGGCGTACACGATCCACTCCGGGATGCCCATCAGCATGCTTTGCGACTGGGCGTTGAAGGCGTTGATGCCGCCCATGGCGGTGCGCCAGGCCAGCAGCAGGAACACCGTGGCGAGCACCATGGCGCCAACGCGATCAAGCGCATCATTGGTGGCATCACGCAGACCAAT
>Ga0208116_1000537_pt1 | contig 11764 bp, 25 predicted proteins | sample LakWasMeta9_HOW4_2_FD_183859 | JGI IMG/M metagenome (GOLD analysis project Ga0208116, IMG submission 183859) | Freshwater sediment methanotrophic microbial communities from Lake Washington under simulated oxygen tension - Sediment Metagenome... | ecosystem: Environmental > Aquatic > Freshwater >... | reverse complement strand
ACAATATAATCAGAAGTTAGGGGTTTTCATGAAGTCTGAGAATCCTGAACTGGAATTGAAAGAGAAAATACTTAAGGGCGATGGGGGCGACGGAATCTGTAACTGCTTATCTCCATCTAATAGTTTAGCCGAAGGTATTAGACAAAAATCTATCACTAAAATAGTTTTGGAAAAGTATATGGCCTTGGATTTTAATGACCCTACCATTGAGAATTATGAAAATATTCAGAGAAATATTCAGTTAATTGATTTGAGTTATACTCCAAAAGAAATCAAAGACAAAATAGTAGAGGAATACGAGTCAAATCAAGAAGGTAGTAAGAGTCAAATGATGAAATATTTCATTGAAAAGAAATTGGTTAGATTATTGGATTGTCTTGACGAGTTCTGATCAACCAAAGAACTGACAGAACTTTTTCATTTGCTCGTCTGTTAAATTGTTCTTGCACTTATTTGCTAAGTAGGATATAATTTGTAAGTTGTCTATGGTGTAACCTTTTGAGGAATCAACCCTATCAAATGAGTATGAGTCGTCAAAAGGTTTACCTGTATTCCATCGTAACGGTATCCCTAACACTGGACATGTGATTGGATATGAAATATTATTTAACTCAGAAAGTGTTAATGAAAATTCAATATTTCTTTTCTTGGCAGATTGTTTTAATCTGTTATAAATTACTTTTGTTTCTGGAGGTTTTATCTTATACATAGGATGTAGTTATGAAAAATAATATTAAACAGGTATTTGATGAATCAATTCATGATGGATGTGTTTTTTCTATATATGATAGAAAATATGTCGATTTATCTGCGTTTACCTATAAAGACCCCGGTATTCCAGAACAATATGATTTGGGTTATAGATACCATATATTGACATATAGATATATAGGTGGGTGGGTGGATGTGTGAGCCAGAATTAGTTGATGCTATATTGGGTGATCCATATCATTATGTGGTTAACCTAATCGATTTGAATATTTATGGTACTATCTGTAAGAAAACAGATTCATCAAGTGATACTGCAAATAAAATGCTTGAAAGTTTAAAACGAGCAGTTAACAAACAACATGAGGATAAAAAATGAGTGTAAAACAAAGAAGAAAGGTTAATCCATTGCGTACTAGAAATGGTAAGTTGCGTTTAGGTCCAATGAGTATGGTTCATTTGGTAGATGTCAGAGATAATACGGCAGCTCCCAAAAGACAAAAGAATAAAATTCAAAATAGAATTAATGTGTTATTGAAACGTCAACGGAAAGGAGGTTAAAATGTCATCAGAAGTGAGACGATGTAACTGTAAGCATGAAGGTCAAGATAAACTTCATGGTGCGGGGATGAGAGTTTGCAACCCAAACTCAAAGAAAGAATTTAACTGTACCGTTTGTGGTTCAAGAGTTAAATGAGTTGGATGGGGGAGGCAAGCTCCCCCATTTTATTAAATCTTTGCTTTAGATTTCAACCAAGCAACTGCCAATTCTAGGGCTAAATTTACAGCCCATCCAGAAATTTCCAATCGCAATGAAATCATATTCATTCACTAGTCTGGATGTTATGGTATGCAAAAAATTTGATCGTTGTCTAGCTATCTTCCGATGAATTCTCGCTACCTTTAATCTAGATTTAATCCTGCGTCTAGATCCTTTCTCTTTTTTGCTCAATCTTCTTTGAGCTTTCTTTAACTCCGCTTGGCTCTCGCGGAAATATCTTGGGTTATCAACTACCAATCCGTCGCTACCAGATAAGAAAACTTTTAACCCAATGTCTAATCCTATCATCTTACCAGTTTTAGGTTTATTGGGGACTTCACACTCAACCAGGATAGATGCGAAGAATTGGTTACATTTATTCTTAGATATAGTAACTGACATAAACTTAGATCCCAGAGGAATTTCTCGATCCTGAACTATTCTTATTGGTGGAATTTTCTCTAGTTTAATATAACCATCTAGTAACCTAAACTTCTGATTAGGTAATCTAAAGCTTTGTCTATTATCTTTAGTCTTGAACTTAGGTTGACCTAACTTCGACTTTCTAGTTTTGGAAAAGTAATTTTTCTTAAAGGTCTTAAAATCAATTTCTTTTTGTTGAATGGCTGCCGCACTAATTTCATGCATCCATTCATGCACCTTTCGTAACTCCGTTGATGTTAAAGGCTTATCTTGTTCATCTTTACTTTTATCATAGCTATTAAATATCTGAACATTATGATTCCATAAAACCCTAACGCACCCAAACGTTTTATTCAGAAGCGTTTCTTGGGTTTTGTTTGGGTAAATCCTGAATTTAAATGTTTTGAGGATTGTAGACATTACTAGTTGAGTTATGGGGTTGATATAATTATTTATATTTAAAATTTACATTAAAATGCTTGACAAAATTTAGTTTGTATTGTATAATGGTATGGCTATATTGGTTTTGGAAGTTTATACATAGGGTGTAGTTATGAAAAATAATGTTAAGCAGGTATTTGATGAATCAATCCATGATGGATGTGCATTTTGGGGTGATTTAGATCGGATTGAGTTATCTGCATTTAATTATACCTCTTCTACAATACCTGAAATATATGAGATAGGGTATAAATATCATATAATTACATATGAAGTTAATAAAAATAATAAAATTTTTAACCCAGAATTATTTGATGCTATATTAGGGGACCCCTATCACTATATAGTTAATTTGATTGATTTGGGGTTTTTTGGTACTATTTGTAAGAAAACTGATTACTCTAGTAATATAGTGAACAAAATTCTTGAGGGGTTAAACCGTGAAGTTGAAGAACAACATGAGGATAAAACGTAATGTATTCTTCTAAACAAAGAAGTAAAATGCTTCGCAATATCAAACATATGGGGGGGGATATGCCAAGTACATGGATCAAAATGTCCTATTACTTATGAAATTAGATCGGAATCTATATCAAGAAGTATAGAAAAAACAACTATTCAAAAATTTATTAATATGGAAATGGAGTAATATAATATGTCAGCAGAAGTAAAGAAATGTAACTGTAAGCATGAAGGTCAAGATAAACTTCATGGTACTGGGATGCGAGTTTGTAACCCAAACTCAAAGAAAGAATTTAACTGTACCGTTTGTGGTTCAAGAGTTAAATGAGTTGGACGGGGGAGCTTGCCTCCCCCGTTTTATTTAAATCTTTGCTTTAGATTTCAACCAAGCAACTGCCAATTCTAGGGCTAAATTAATTAGCCATCCAGATAATGCTACACCAATATCTTTAATATCCTTTAAAGCTTCTTCTCTTTTTTGTTCGCCGGTCAATGATGTATTTGTGTAACTGGCAACAATTCGTTGAATATCTCCAAAAACTTTCCCGCCTACCATAAATTTGGCGAATGATTCAATCGCTACAGATTTAACGCTCATTTTAAACTCCTTAGTAAATTGCAACACAATGAAAAATTGGGACATAATTGTTATTAGATACTATTATGTCATCTCCTAGGTACAATAACCTAGCAGAGCAAGATGTTGGTGCATCTGCGCATCCGGTTAACATACCTAGGAGAATAATTATATTAAAAACCTTCAACTTCGGTTTCCGGTTTACCTTCTTTTACGAATACACCCGCAATACCAAATAGAACTGCTACACCATTAACTACAGTGCTCCATGTTGCATCAGGGATGTTAACTCCAACCAATGCCAACAATGCACTAATAGACGCATGGGTACTGGGTTCTCTTAGCCTTTTGAATATATATAAAATTTTTCCAACATAATCCGACATTTTTATCTCCTTAAATTAAAACGCTTCCTACAACAATATTTATAAAATATTGCTTGACAAAAATAAATTTGTACTGTATAATGATTTTAACTGGAACTACTCGTTATATTTCTTAAACTTTAACTTTGGGGTTAAAAATGCACTTTAATGTTTCGATTGATGATATAAAATATGATCCAAATTCTTCTTCTTTATTGGAAGAACTTGATTGTATTATCGAGTATAGAAAATCGTGGTTGTCAGCTCCTTATCCACCAACCTTTGTTACCGTGGATGCAGTTGTAATTCAAGATGACCATATTTTGTTGATTAGAAGAGGACGGTGTCCTGGTAAAGGTCTTTGGGCGCTCCCTGGGGGTTTCCTAGATCAAGATGAAACCATTGAAGAAGGTGTTCTGCGTGAATTGAGAGAAGAGACTCAAATTTGTGTTTCCGATCAAGTTTTACGTGACTCGATTAAAGGCTCTAAGGTCTTTGATGACCCGAACCGGTCTTTACGTGGTAGAACCATTAGTCATGCATTTATTGTTGCTCTAGAGCCTGGAGAATTCCCTAAAGTAGATGGTTCAGATGATGCTATGGATGCAAAATGGTTCCATATTGATGATGTTCGTACTATGGAACCTGTCTTATTTGATGATCATTACTCTATTATCATGTGGGCTATAACTAGTTATAATTTATAAGGATTTATATTAACATGAACGAAGAATTTGAGTTTTTTTGGAGAGGCCCGTTTTCTCAATGGGCTATTTCGCCAATTTTGGCTAACAATTTGACATTTAACTGTGCAGAACAGTATATGATGTACAGTAAAGCGGTTATTTTCCGAGATTTTGCTACCGCAGATAAAATTTTGGCTACGTCTGACCCAAAAGATCAGAAAAACCTTGGTAGGCAAGTGAAAAATTTCAAGAAAGATGTTTGGGATAGCATTGCAAAAGATGTAGTTTACATTGGAAATTACCTGAAATTCACTCAAAATGAAAATTTCAAGGCAAAATTGATGGCTACTGGTAATAAAACATTGGTTGAAGCTTCTCCTTATGATGCAATTTGGGGTATCGGTCTTGATGAAGCATCGGCGAAGGTTACTCCACCTGAACAATGGCCCGGTACAAATTGGTTAGGACAGGTCTTAACAGAAGTTCGTGATGATATTGTTAAGGAGATTGGTAATGACTAAACGGGAATATTTAGATAGACTGTTAACTCTTACAACTAAATCGCAAAAAGATTTTTTTGACCGTATGTATCCTGATGGTCCAACTAATAAACAATTAGATTGGGCTATTACACAGGTAGAAAATACACTTTTATCCCTTAATAAGACGGTTGATGGTTTAAAAGATATTAGTGCGGATTTTGCAGAGTATAAATTAGAGACAGAGGATAAAATTTATAACCTTGAAGTTGATATTGATATTCTTAAAGGAAAATTGAAAGCCTCTGAATTCACCATTGACTTGCTAACTGAAAACTCTGGGGATATTCAATGTCAATTAAATAAATTGCGTGTGTTAGAGATGGCTGGAGTTGATAATTGGGAAGGTTATGATTATGCTATGGACCTATATACTGAAATTTTTGATGATAATGCTTGACAAGAATTAAAATCACTGATATAATATTCATATAAATCTACTCATATTAATAAGTATAAATATTTACATTTTAGAGATGTAAATATGAATTACGAAAGGTTATATAATAAAATTATAAATTATGCAAAGAGTAGAACTATAGTCGATGGGTATACTGAAACTCATCATATAATTCCAAAAAGTTTTGGTGGAAGTAATGATCCTACTAATTTAGTAGTATTGACTGGTAGAGAACATTATATTGTGCATAGGTTGTTGGCTAAAATATACCCTAAATCTGGTATGGTTCATGCGGTTTATCTAATGTCGTGTGTAGATGATGGAGTGAAATATGGTAAAATCACTTCTAGAACATATGAATATCTTAGGTTGCAGCATTCATTACGAGTTTCTTCTAATGGAGAAAGTAGAATTAAATTATCTAGAGCATTAAAAAATAAACCTCAATCGAGTGAACATATTAGAAATAGAACTGAAAGTAGGAAAAATAGTGGTAAACCATGGACAACAAAGGAAACGTCAGAAAAAATTTCCAGAGCTTTGTCTGGAAAAGCTTCTAAGAGAAAAAATACTACTTTTACTGTTGAGCAACATGCGGCACATATGAAAGGGGTGGAAACGCGCAAGAAAAATGGTACATATGCTCAAAGTAAAGCTTCTTTGGAAAAAGCTGCTGAAACCCGTAAGAGAAATGCTCCTACTAGAAAGAAAATTGAGCTTTCCGATGAAAGAAAAGCTCAATTGAGTGTGGAAAAAAGTAAAAAAATTATTTGTCCACATTGTGGAAAAGGGGGGCAGATGATGGTGATGAAACGCTGGCATTTTGATAATTGTAAACATAGATAGAAAATATATTATGAATTTAACTAGGTTGAAATATTCTTTGATTTTGGACACTGACGCGTATAAGTGCTCCCAATTTTTGCAATACCCCCCAGGTACTACTACGATTTATAGTTATACTGAGCCTCGTGGTGGTTATGCTGATAAAATCATGTTCTTTGGTCTTCAATATAATTTGATTGAGTTTATTTCTCAACAAATTACTCAAGAAGATATTGAAGAAGCAAGGCACCTTTTATTGTCGGAAGGTAAAACCTTTTTCAATGAGGCTGGATGGCAGTATATTGTAGATGTTCATGATGGATATTTGCCTCTGGAAATTCGAGCAGTTGCAGAGGGTACTATTGTTCCCGTATCCAACTGTTTAATGACTATCTTTAATACCGATCCTAATTGCTATTGGTTGACCTCGTATATTGAGCCAATTTTAATGCGAGGTAACTGGTATGGGACAACCGTAGCAACTATTTCATGGAGAATTAAACGGATCATTCGTGAATTCTTTGAGAAAACCGCATCAGAAGAATCTATGGCCTCTATTGATTATAGGTTGTGTGATTTTGGTACTCGTGGAGTTTCATCTTACGAATCTGCTATGGTTGGTGGTGCAGCACATTTATCTCAATTTGATTCTACTGATAATATTCCTGCTATTCGATTTGCTAAGGCATATTATGGGTCTACTAAACCCATTCAGTTAGTTCCTGCTTCTGAACACTCTACGATTACATCTTGGGGTAGAGAAAATGAAGTAAAAGCTTATGCCAATATGGTTAAACAGTTTGGTCGTGCTGGTATGCCATTTGCCTGTGTTTCAGATTCATATGACCTGAAAGCTGCCGTTGAACACTTATGGGGAGAAGAACTTCGTGAGATGGTTATTGAGTCTGGTGCCACTTTAGTTGTTCGTCCAGATTCAGGTAAACCATCTGAAATGGTTCTTATGTGTCTTGAACTACTGGCAAAAAAGTTTGGGGAGTATGAGAATGATAAAGGGTTTAGAGTTCTGAATGATAATGTTCGTGTAATCCAAGGTGATGGTGTTGATGAAGATTCTATTCGTGAAATTTTGGATGTAATGTTAGATAATTGTTTCTCTGCCGAAAATGTGTTCTTTGGTATGGGCGGCGCATTGTTACAGAAAGTAAACCGTGATACACATGAATTTGCTATTAAATGCTCTGCTGCTGAAATTGATGGTGAGTGGATCGATGTTTATAAGGATCCTATTACATCTAATGGAACTAAAACCTCAAAGAAAGGTAGATTGTCTCTATTTAAGAATTTGGTTACGGGTGAATTAAAAACCCTTCGATTAGAGGAAGTTGATCCTGATGTTTGGGAAGATCAACTAGTGACAGTATTTCTCAATGGTAAAGTTATGAAGGAATATACCCTTGAGGAAATTAGACGCAATACGGATCGAGGGTGAAATGGGAGAGTATTTTAATTCTACAATTTTCAGAATCGATGTATGTTTCTGTCTTATGGTTTTGGTTCTGTCATATATTTTTGAATTAGATTTTTCTCTAATTCTATGGTTTATGTTTGTTTATTTTATTATCATTCAACCACACAGTAAAAATATTTAATTATGATTATTGATTATGAAACAAGAGGTAGAGTTTTCCTTGAATCCAAATAACTTGTTCAATTGAATATATTAAGAACTCTCAATATGTTACATTTTATCAAGGTAGCGATTATATTAAATTGGATAAAAAACAACTTACAGATTTAAAACTTATTATTGCCACATTGATTGAGGATATTGAATGAAACTGAAAAAACTTGATGAGAAAATTAACAATGTTGCTGATGAATAATGTGTTGGTGGATATGTTGTATCTTTCACCCGTGAACAAAAACGGGAAGCAGAGGCGTATGTGTTTGACTTGATTGAGGAGGCATTTAAACATGACTAAAAACTTAGTAAAAGTTGATATTGAATTAACAAAGGTATCTGATATGTTTCAGGCATTATTAGATGGTTATATTTTGTTGTCTAAATCCTCTAGTAGATGTGTTGTTAGACTAGAAATACTTGATGGTTATCTATACATAAATAACACGAAATCTAGTGTGTCAAATGGGTTATATTTCACTGATGATATTGCCCCTAATTATCAGGTATATAAACAAGTTAAATGGTATGATTCTATCCCACCTAAAGGTGTCTTATGTTGGGTATGGGATACTGATGAAACTCTGAAATATCCTGAAATTGTAATCAAATATGAAAATGGATGTATCTATAAGTTTTACTCTTCTGGTGGAAATGAGTTTATTAATGCCACCCCATTCACCAAAGAAGACGCTTTGGGGTATCTGTTACCTGGGATTGATACTTATGAGTGAACTTACTCCTACAAATATTAAAGTTTATGATTGGGATTCTGTACAAGAATTCCTATGTGAACAAATCGGTATAGAGGAAAAGTATTTTAGACGATACCATGAAGTTGTCGGTGGGGAATATAAGGACTTTTGGTATGTGTGGGTTGACATTTCTACTGTGCAAAATGATTCTATTCAATGGACATATTTTGATGGGTTATGTGACCAGGAAGAATATATGATTGAAGAATATGGTGATTGGGTTTCTCCTTTATTCAGAGCATTAGAGGAACTCCGAGAACAACTTCCAGGTGATAAAATTTACATTAAATATTGCTGGTGAAAATATGTATAAAAATTTAAAAACTTTTGATTCCTTTGATTTTGATAATGGTGAACTGTGGGATTACATCGCAGATTATTTAGAGGTACATAATGGGGCATACTACCCGTGGTTTGTTGGGAATCCTGCAAACGATGAAAATAAACAGCATAAGAAACTAAACGAATGGCTGCTCCAAAATGGAGCAGAAGTTGGTGAAAAGGTTTTAATTGAATTTGATTGGTAAACTAAAATGATAACAGACAATATAAAAAATGAACTTCCGCAATCCTATATAGAGCATGTTAAATTTGACGAAGGTTTAACTACTCTTGATGAATCCTCAATGTCAGACTCTGATTCATCATCTAAATGTATATTACAAATGAGGTATACTAATAGATCTGTAAAACGTGAGTCTAAAATACAACTGTGTAATAGTAGGTTTATTGATATAAATGCTAATAATGAATCAATATTTAGTTTAACCGAAAGATCAGACCTAAAGGGGTTTGATGTTCATATAGAAAATGTTAAAGTCGTTCCTCTTACCTTTACTTGTTTCAGTGAAGCTCCTAAGTGGGTTGAGTTTTTAGTACGAAAATTTAGTAAAAAGGTAATATGAACACTATACAATGCTGGTCAATCAATAATGAAGATTTCACTTACACCGATTTCAATGAACTAATGTTCGATATGGAATTGGTTCCAGGTGATATTGTCTATGTCGGGGAAGCATCAAAACCTAAACCCAGTGATTTCTATGATACCGATTATATTTTGGATATGCTGGCAGAATCTGCATATGACCTAGCAGGGGAATATGCAGAAGGCTTTCCTGACGTATCTACCGAAGCTGTACAGGAATTAAAGAACCTTCTTGACTCATGGATAGAAAAGAATTGTTTTATAAATTTCTATCGAGTTGATAATGTCAAAGAATATGTTATAACAAAAGAGGATTTACTATGATAACTGATACTGATCGAATTAATTGGCTTATAGAAAATAGTGATTATTTCCCTAAAGGCTATAATGGTTGTAAAGTAAATCGACATGACTTCTTTCTCCCAAGCGAATTTCCTAACCTACGTGATGCAATAGATCATGAAATAGAAAAAGAAAAACTATGTCCATAGAATTAACCCCTGAAGAAGAACAACTTATTACCCAAAGAAGAAAAGATCAAGAATATCGAGCATCCCTTAAACAATGTCCAAGGTGTAAAGGTGAAGGTAGAGTCTTCTCTGGGTATTTTGGACATCCTGAAACATCTGATGGTGGGTCAGAAATGTATTCATGTTCTGGTTGCTCCGGTTCAGGTTTAGTAACACTACGACAATATAGGAAATTATTATGAAACTTCTCTCTGATTATTTTACCCTCCAGAACCAAATTTATGATTACTTTGGATACCAAGAAGATTGGGTTATTATCCCACTAGATGATGTCACTGACTATTATTGGGAACTCGAAGGTGAAGGTCCAGGTCGTGTTAGATTTGCTAAAACTAAACATCAGCTCCTAGATGTAGAAGCTGGTAACTATTATGAAAACTCTATCTACACTCAACGATTCCTTCCTAAATGGGTATACCGTGGTCCAGAATACACTATGATTTGTGTAGACCCTCATACAGACGGGAACAAATTCCTCCAGATCTTTGATAACTCCAAGGAACTCTGATGCGATCAATAGAAGAAATAATTCATGATATAAAAGAAGTGGAATATGAAATCACCCTCTATTCTCCTGATGATCCTGAATATGTAGAACTCCAGGAAGACCTAGAAACTCTACATGATGAACAAGAATTTGCTATCCTACATTCATAATATTATGCAACTATTATATATTTTTTCTGAAACCAGTGATGCTGAATATTTTTATTACTCTGTAACTATTATTCCACGTAAAGGGGATAACGTAGAGTATAATGGAGAAATCTATAACGTTAGAGAAGTTCTTCTATTTCCAGGAAGAATAACTCTCAGTAAATACACTGATGTAATCTCTCCAGTTCATGCTATTGTAACACTAGCCCATAATAACGCTTAGAAAATAAAACTCCTTGACAGATTCAATGAAATTTCACCTAACCCTATAGAACCCCTAATGAAAAAAGTTACCCTCCAAGAAATAACCCGTCTAGTCCAATACTCACAACCATTCAGAATTTTAGTCACAGAAGAAACCTCCACTAAAATCCAAGAAGCAATCTTTGCTGGTGGTGGTAAATGGATTACTCAAAAATCAAAAACTGTCCAGGATGTTCTAAATTTACATCCATATATGTATATCTACTTTGATAACGGTGAGGGTGGTTTATACCTCTATACCGGTTACTCCCAAAGTACCTCGTATAACCATATCCCTCTAGTAGAATTAAATGATTCCTTTACCAGAGAAGATCACTATATCGTCCTGAAACGTAAAGATGTCAATGAATATCTACTTACCAGAGACCAAGACAAACTTAATGATATTATTGATGTAATCAATAGAAATAGACTAGACGACAATAAATCCCCACTCCAATGCGTCGTAGTCGAATCAGATTGGCCTGAATATGAAAAAGTCTGGGATATGATAGAAACCCGTATTAAAGAAGAGTCCAAAATCCGGTCTCTCCCAGAATTCATGTTAGCATTAACTAATGGTAAGACCCTCCTAGATGAATACTCTAATGAATACAAAATCATTGGCTCTGACCTTCTAATTAACAACAAACACTCCTCATATTATCACGGACTCAATTTAACAGACTTATCCACTAGAACATTTACTGAACTCTAACGGCCTCTAAGCCCCGATACCCTCTATACCAATACCAACATACCACCAGAAGGCTCTACACCGCTCTAGAGCCTTCCCTAAGCCCTCATAAAACTGCTTGACTAA
>Ga0208116_1000534_pt1 | contig 11799 bp, 8 predicted proteins | sample LakWasMeta9_HOW4_2_FD_183859 | JGI IMG/M metagenome (GOLD analysis project Ga0208116, IMG submission 183859) | Freshwater sediment methanotrophic microbial communities from Lake Washington under simulated oxygen tension - Sediment Metagenome... | ecosystem: Environmental > Aquatic > Freshwater >... | reverse complement strand
ATCGAGGAACTCGAACACGCGAAGGCGCGCGGCGCGAAGATTTATGCCGAATTGACCGGCTACGGCGCGACCTCCGACGGTTACGACATGGTGCAGCCGTCCGGCGAGGGCGCGGTGCGCTGCATGCATCAGGCGCTGGCGACCGTCAAGAACAAGGTCGATTACATCAACGCGCATGGCACCAGCACCCCGGTTGGCGACACCCGCGAACTCGAAGCGTTGCGCGCGGTATTCGGCACCGGCAACGTGCCGAAAGTCAGTTCGACCAAATCCTTGACCGGCCATGCCCTGGGCGCCGCCGGCGTGAACGAGGCGATCTATTCGCTCCTGATGATGCAGGAAAACTTCCTCAGCGCGTCGGCGAACATCACGCATCTCGATCCGGGCGCGGAAGGCATTCCGATCGTGCGCGAGCGCGAAGACAACGTGACCTTGAACACGATCATGTCGAACAGCTTCGGCTTCGGCGGCACCAACGCCACCCTGGTGTTCGAACGCTACACCGGTTAAACCATTTCCGCGAGGGGCCGCAAGGCTTCTCCGGCCGGACGGGGCATGTTGCCCCGTCCGCACCGTTTTGCACCTTTCAAGGTGAAAACGTCAGAAACAGGGTCGAAAACCCATCTGCGTCCGGGCCGTAAGGCCCTTTTTCTTTAGCCTGTTTTTTTATTTCTGCCGCACCATGTCGGATACCCACTCGAAAACCCGCACCCAATTCAACAAACTGCAAAAGCGCCTGCGCCACAACGTCGGCGATGCGATCGCCGATTACAACATGATCGAGAACGGCGACAAGGTGATGGTCTGCCTCTCCGGCGGCAAGGACTCGTTCACGCTGCTCGACATTCTGCTGAATCTGCAAAAGACCGCGCCGGTCCGGTTCGAGATCATCGCGGTGAACCTGGACCAGAAGCAGCCCGGTTTTCCGGAGCATGTGCTGCCGGAATACCTCGAATCGATCGGCGTGCCTTACCATATCATCGAGCGCGATACCTACAGCGTGGTCAAGCGGGTGATCCCGGAAGGCGCCACCACCTGCGGGCTGTGTTCGCGGCTCAGACGCGGCATTCTGTACGGCTTTGCCGAAGAGCACGGGGTGACCAAGATCGCGCTCGGCCATCACCGCGACGACATCCTGGAAACCTTCTTCCTGAACATTTTCTACGGCGGCAAACTGAAAGCGATGCCGCCGAAGCTTTTGAGCGACGACAAGCGCAACATCGTGATCCGCCCGCTCGCTTATTGCCGCGAGAAGGACATCGAGCGTTTCTCTGCCTTCAAGAATTTTCCGATCATTCCGTGCAACCTGTGCGGTTCGCAGGAAAATCTGCAACGCAAGGCGATGAAACAGATGCTAACGGGTTGGGACAAGCAGTTCCCCGGCCGTCTCGAAACGATCTTCACCAGCCTGCAAAATATCGCGCCTTCGCAGTTGGCCGATGCCGCTTTGTTCGATTTCGTCGGCTTGCAACGCGGTGGGGTGAGTGAAGAAGCGCCGATGCCGCTCGAACAGCCGGTCATTTTCGACCGCAATTTCGCCAAGGCCCGGACTTCCGCGATCCTCGGCACGGCCGAATAAAATCCCTCCAGCCGCCGCGGGAGAGTCCACCCGCGGCGCAATTGTCCGAAACCGCCACGCCGCGGATTTTGCGGCATCACGACCCCTAGACGATGACCCCAGAAGCACTCGCCCCCCTGTTAAAAGCCGTCGAACAGCAGCCTCCCGAACAAGAAGTCGTATTGAACGTGCTGGCCGTGTATTACGGTTATGCCTCGCCGGCGTTGATCGGCAAATGCCTGTACGATCTCGGTTTCAAGGACAAGAAAGGCAAGGAGCCGAAAGGGGATACGGTCACGCCCTATCTCGAAGCGCTGCAAGCCTTGCAACTGGTCGAGAAACATCCCAAACAGTCGATTTACCGCTGTGCAAGGCGGATCGTCGAGCCCCTGACCCGGAAGCTGGCCGAAGACAAGCGCGCGTTCGAGAAAGTTGCGACCAGCATCGGCAGGCATGCACCGACGCGCGGCGGCTATTACCGCTACCAAAACGCCGACGAATGTTTGCGGGATGCGCGCATTCTATTTCATCTCCGTGATTATGTGCAGGCGAATGAATGCCTCAAAATCGGTCGTTATATTGTACGTTTGCCTGACGATTTCGATATTTATCTGGCGTGGACTATGAATCCGCTCGATGCGGCCTGGCTCAAGAACAGGCATCCGGTCATTTTCAACGATATCGCCGGTTATGTCGGCCTGCACCAGTTGCTGTATCTGCATAACGATCCGGCGGTGGGCGATTTTTTACGGCAATGCGCGCTGGAACCGGGCTTTGTACAATCGCCTTTGGCGATTCGGGCTTTTGCGGAATTGCAATTGCTGCGCGGCGATTGGGAGGAACTGGCAGGCTGGATAGCCGGCCGCGACGAGCCGGATTTGCACGCCGTTGCCGCCGCGCTGACCTTTCTGCACGGCGATACCGCGCAAGCGATAGCCCAATTCGAGCAGGCGCTGGCGGCACTCAGAAAACAAACCGGCAAACGCACGGTCTATTTCATGGGCATGGCCGGACTGTTTTATCCGCTCGCCATTTTGCAGCAAAAGGACAGCCAGCGGCTGGCCAAATTGCCCGCGCTGCTCACGCAAGCGGTCAAGGCCAACGGCCTTTGGAGCGAGATTTACCGCTACCTTGGGCTGTTTTTGCAATTAGAGCAGGGCGAATTGCAGCGGCGCGACGAAATATTGGCGATCGCGATTCCCTATAAAATCAGTTCCGGTTTTACCGAAGACGGCCAGCCGGAAACGATGATAGTGCTGCCGAACTTATTGCAGCATGTCTTTTTATTACTGATCAAGTTCTGGGTCAAGGCCGATCATGTCAACAAGGTGAGCGGCGATCAGAAACGCCTGTACCGGCATCTGCACGACAACGGCTACCGCTGGCCGGCGGCGGAACTGGCCAAGGCATTCGCCAAGATCAATCCTTACGAGGCTAAACTTTGGGATGCGGGCTTTCTGGCGGGACGCTCTTTGGCCCTGGCCGAGTTGTTCGTCAGCCGTCCCGACTGGGATCTGGCGCTGGATGCCTTGCTGAATATCACGCCGCAGGACGCCAGAGGCGCCGAACCCTCGGCCGCGGCGGACAAGCCGGTTCGCCTTATCTGGCTGGTCTCCTATCACGAAGCCAGCCATTCGCTCCGGATCGAGCCGCGCGAACAGAAACAGCAGGCCAAGGGCGGCTGGAGCAAGGGGCGGGCCGTGGCCTTGAAGCGCCTGCATACGGAGCGCGACAGTTTCGATTACCTGAGCGAACACGACCTGAAGATCTGCAGGACGATCGATGAATATCGCGACACCAGTTGGTACGGGTCGACCTATTTCGAATTCAACAGCAAAATGCCGCTGGCACTGGCCGGCCATCCGTTGTTGTTTTGGGCGGATTCGCCCGAAGTCCGGGTCGAAGTGGTCAAGGGCGAGGCTGAACTCCGGGTCAGCCGGCAGGACAACAGCGACAAAATCCGGATCGAACTGAACCCGCTGCCCGGCTTCGAGCAATCCGTCCATGTCAGCAAGGAAACGCCGACCCGTCTGCGCGTCGTCGAATTCACCGCCGCGCATCAAAAGATTTATTCGGTCTTGGGGGACAAGGGGCTGGAAGTGCCGTTATCGGCGCAGGAGCGCGTGCTGCAAACCCTGACCGGCATCTCGGGGCTGTTGACCGTGCATTCGGACATCGGCGGCAGCTCCAGCTCCGCCGAACAGATCGTCGCCGATGCAACGCCGCGCCTGCATCTGTTGCCGCTCGGCGAAGGGCTGAAGGCCGCGCTGCTGATCCGCCCGTTTGCGACCGACGGCGCCTATTATCCGCCGGGGCAGGGCGGCGAAAGCGTGCTGGCCGAGATCGACGGCAGGCGCTTACAGGCTAAACGTGACCTGAAGCAGGAAAGGCAGAGCGCCGACGGACTCTTTGCGGCCTGCCCGGCGCTGGCCGAGGCGGAACAGGACGAAGCCGGCGAATGGCAGCTCGAAGACCCTGAGCACTGTCTCGAACTGCTCTTGCAATTACAGGCGCTGCCGGAGGGGCAGGTGATCGTCGAATGGCCGGAAGGCGTCAGGTTCCGCCTGCTCGGCCAGGCCGGAAGTTCGGCCTTCAGCATGCATATCAAGCGCGACAACGACTGGTTCGCGCTGCAAGGCGAGTTGAAGATCGATGACGCGACGGTGATCGAAATGCAGGAACTCCTGTCGTTGCTCGGCAACAGCAAGGGCCGTTTCCTGCGCTTGCAGGACGGCCAGTTCGTCGCCTTGACCGATGCGTTCCGCCGCCGGCTCGAAGAGTTGAAAGCCTATGCCGATGTCAGCGGCAAGAAGGTCCGAATCAATCCGCTCGCCGCCCTGACCCTGGAGGACTGGGGCGAGGACGGCGGCACCTTCAAGGCCGACAAGCATTGGCAGGAGCAGGTGTGGCGGCTGAAGTCCGCGCGCGAGTTTCAGCCGGTCCTGCCTTCGACCTTTCAGGCGGAGCTGCGCGATTATCAGATGGACGGTTATGTCTGGCTGGCGCGACTGGCCGAGTGGGGCGTCGGCGCCTGTCTGGCCGACGACATGGGGCTCGGCAAAACGATACAGGGCCTGGCCCTCCTGGTCGAGCGCGCGCCGGACGGCCCGTCGCTGATCGTCGCGCCGACCTCGGTGTGCATGAACTGGGAAAAGGAAGCGAACCGCTTCGCGCCGACCCTGAGACCGCAGCAATTGGGCGCCGGCGACCGCCAGGGACAGCTGGACAGCCTCGGGCCTTACGATCTGTTGATTTGCAGCTACGGCCTGTTGCAGCAGGAGCAGGCCGCCGAGATGCTGGCGAAAATCCGCTTCCGAACGGTGATTCTCGACGAGGCGCAGGCGATCAAGAATACCCAGACCCGACGCTCGCAAGGCGCGATGAACCTGCAAGGCGATTTCAGGATCATCATGACCGGAACGCCGCTCGAAAATCATCTCGGCGAACTCTGGAACCTGTTCCGCTTCATCAATCCGGGATTGCTCGGCTCGCAGGAACAATTCAATAAACGCTTTGCAGGACCGATCGAACGCGACCGCAGCAGCGCGGCGCGCCAGCAATTGAAGAAGCTGATCCAGCCTTTCATCCTGCGCCGCACCAAGACCCAGGTCTTGCAGGAGTTGCCGCCGCGCACCGAGATTCCGGTCTATGTCGAACTCAGCTCCGATGAAATGGCGTTTTACGAAGCGATCCGCCGCGAAAGTCTAAGCGCATTGGCCAGCACGGACGGACCGCCCGGTCAAAAGCATCTGCAAATCCTTGCCGCGATCACCAAATTGCGCCGCAGCTGCTGCAACAGCCGTCTGGCCAACGCCGAGATCAGCCTGCCGAGCAGCAAGCTGTCCGCCTTCGGCGAGATCGTCGAGGAACTGCTCGACAACAAGCACAAGGCGCTGGTGTTCAGCCAGTTCGTCGACCACTTGCAGATCATCAAGGACTATGTCGAACAGCGCGGCATCGCCTACCAGTACCTGGACGGCTCGACGCCGGCCAAGGAACGCCAGCAGCGCGTCGACGCGTTCCAGCGCGGGGAAGGGGAGTTGTTCCTGATCAGCCTGAAAGCCGGCGGCGTCGGCCTGAACCTGACCGCGGCCGATTATGTGATCCACATGGACCCATGGTGGAATCCGGCGGTCGAAGACCAGGCCTCCGACCGCGCGCACCGGATGGGCCAGCAGCGCCCGGTCACGATCTACCGGATGATCGCGAAGCAGACCATCGAGGAAAAAATCGTCGCGCTGCACAGCCACAAGCGCGACCTCGCCGACAGCCTGCTCGACGGCGCGGATGTCAGCGGCAGGATGTCGGCGGATGATTTGTTGAGCCTGATGCGGAGCGATGTTTGACGATGGGGTGATGCCGCTGCATTCGAATCCAACACCACCGGCAAACGTTTGGGCGCCTTCGTCAGCTCGGCGTTGTCCAGTCCAGGCGGTTCCACGCCGAACACTGACTTGTATGGAAACAGCAAGGCGCATCGCGCCTGATTTTGCGCGGAAGCCGCCACCAGTTCGTAGCAGCCTGCTCGGTGCGGAGCAGGCGAATTTTTCCCTGGCCTGACCGGGCGACTTGGGCGGCTTACCAGAATAATTTTGTGCCGGGTATTGCGTTTTAATTAGGATGTGATAATTTTTCGCACGATACTGAATATAAATCGGTTTTATGATTTTATAAATATTTAGACAGCCTTATGATGCATTTTTTTACGTCTTTTAGGATGCTTAATTATAGTTAGCCCTCATCAATGCGCATCTTCTACAACCACAGTGCCGGCGACCCGATGCTCCTCGATAGAGAAGAAGCGTTGCACGCTTTCGCGACCGAGCTGCGGGAGTTCGCTGCCGGAAGGCGCGTGAGCGGCGCATTCTCGGCCGAAACGGATGGAAGCCCTGACCCGTACACGGCATTCTTGTGCGGTATTCGGGTGCAAAGGGTCGACGGCGGTAGCCCCGAGTTATACTTGGCAAACGATCGGTGGCTTGAGCTTCAGGCATGCGTGGCGGACTTGGAGAAACTCTGCCTCAACGTCGCGCAGTTGAAGAACGGCGACCATACGCACCTTTATGCCAACCCGATATCCCTCATTGTCGAGGCCGACGATTCCTGGCCAGGTTTCAATGAGGGCTAACAATTCAGTCAACAGGGACTGGCTTACAGCGGGCTTCGCCCGCTTCCAGTCGACCCGTTACTTCAAACGTTAGCCACTTTGCTTATGAGCCAATTAACCGAGTTCGCAGAGCAATACACTACAACCGAGCGTTTACGTTTTATTGCGCTCTACATAGTCAGCGGTGGCGCAATTACCGTTGTTAGCAAGCTATATTTTTTCCCTAGCCTCAAGGTATTCGCCGAATCGGCTCATTGTGGCACCGTACTTGGTTTTGATGGGCTTGCAGTGCTTTGGTATGGTCTATTTGTTGGCATGCCACTCTCTTGCGCCCTGCTTGTAGCTGGCGTTATTGGATATCGAGGTTGCAGGATATTACGAGACCGTCAGACTCCTCCGCTTGGTGAAAAGGTTTTTCGTCCTACTCGTATCGTTCGAGGCACTAAAGCAAAACTATTCGGCTTTCTTCATCTGCTGTCATGTGCTCCATTTTTAGCAATGGCAATTTGGGGCTTCCCACAAGCCTCAGTAATGTTGAGTCGCACTGAAAGCAAACCGGTCAATTGCCCGGCTAACCCATCGGTCAAGCAGTCCATAGGTCCGATTAGCGCAGCGTAATCGGACGCATTTTATTGCGACCAAATGCTAATTTCCAAGACAGGAAAAAGATATGCCCAACTATCGACGCGCATTCATACCTGGGGCACTTGGTTCTTTACCGTGAATCTACTGCAACGGCATAACAACGATTTGCTTATTCGCGAAATTGGCTCGTTACGCGAAACGGTAAAACGGGTGCGCGAACGCCATCCTTTTCGAATCGACGCCTGGGTGGTTTTACCGGACCATATGCACTCTGTGTGGACCCTGCCGCCCGGCGATGCCGATTTCAGTATGCGATGGCGTTTGATCAAAAGTGCTTTTTCGCGTGCGTTACCCAAAACGGAACGTCGGTCGAACGTACGTAAAGGGCCGTAGATGCGGTGACGATAGGAACCGCATCAATCGCGAACGATGCGGTTCGTTCCTCACCGCATCCGCGCTAACTGTTACCCAGTTTTATTTAACAAGTCTGCTAAGAGGCAGTCATCAGTTTTGATTACCCAATTGCGTTGTTATCCGCATTTTACACCAATCAACTCCCCCCAATTCGTCGTATAGCGCCGCGAAACCCGCTCCGCCTTCGGCTTCCAGGGCTTGTCGAAACCTGCGGCCGCAACCGCAATTCCTTGCGGAAAACGCCGGTTGATCGAATCCACGGCCTGCATGAGCTTGCCGCTCTCGGCATGGACAAACGCCGCCGCGTCAAATAAATCGATCTGCTCCGGCATCGCGGCCGGCCTGATGTGGTCCAGTTGCACGCCGCACTTCTGGTAGCGGTAACCTTCTCGGAACAGTTCCTTCAATAGACGATTGGCCGTGCCGACGATAACGCGAGTGTCCTGTGTCGCCGAAGGCAGAGTTACACCGGCAACCCGCTGGTATTGCGGCTCGTTGGAATTGAAGGGATTGGTGCGGATGAACACGCTGATATGGCCTGCGGCCGAGTTCTGGTAGCGCAGTTTTTCCGCGGCCCGGCTGCAAAACTCGGCCAAAGCTTCGGAGAGTTCCCGGTATTCGGTCAAGCGCCGACTGAAACTTCGCGAGCAAACGATCTGCTTTTTGTCTGGCGCAATTTCTTCCAGCTCCAGGCAAGAAATTCCGTTCAACTCCATCACCGTGCGGGCGACGACGACGTTGAACTGGTCGCGGATTCTGTCCACCGGCTGGATGGCGATGTCCCAGACTGTTTGAATGCCCAGCTGGTTCAGACGGGCAGCAATCCGGGAGCCGATGCCCCAGACCTCACCGACCGGCACGAGTCGCATCAGCTTTTCCCGGCGCACAGGGTCCGACAAATCCAGCACGCCGCCGGTCTGCTTCCATTTCTTGGCCGCGAAATTCGCCAGTTTTGCCAGCGTCTTGGTTGGCCCCATGCCGACGCAGACCGGGATGCCGGTCGAGCGGTAAATGGTTTTCCTGATCCGTTGGCCGTAGGCAATCGGATCGTCAGGACACACGCCGGTCAGGTCCAGGAAGGCCTCGTCGATCGAATACACTTCCATGCTGGGCGCGAATTCCTCCAGGATCGACATCACGCGGGCCGACATATCGGCGTAAAGCGTGTAATTGGACGAGAACAGCTGAATCTTGTGCCGCTTGATCAGGTTTTGCACCTGGAACACCGGCACGCCCATCTTGATGCCCAAGTCTTTGACTTCCTGGCTGCGGGCGACGATGCAGCCGTCATTGTTGCTGAGCACGGCGACCGGCTTGCCGATCAAGTCGGGCCGGAACACGCGCTCGCACGAGACATAGAAATTATTGCAGTCGACCAGGGCGAGAAGCGGTTGCATCAGACGGCATGGATCACGTTGGTCACTACGCCCCAGATCACCATTTCCAGCTCATCGTGGATGGCGATATCGGGATAAGCGGGGTTCTCGGCTTTTAGTTTCCAGTGCTCGCCGTCGCGTTCCAGGCGCTTTACGGTCAGCTCGCCGTTCAGTGCGCAGATCACGATCTTGCCCGGCACCGGCTCGATCGAGCGATCGACGACCAAAATGTCGTTCGGGTGAATGCCCGCGCCTAGCATCGACTCGCCCTCCGCGCGCACGAAGAACGTGGCCGCCGGCTTTTGAATCAGCAGCTCGTTCAGGTCGAGCGATTTCTCGACGTAATCATCGGCCGGCGACGGGAAGCCGGCGGCGACCTTGCCTGAGAATAAGGGGAGGGGGCGCTGGGTTGGGTGTTCCGTGAAGGGTAATACGACCAAGCCGCCGGGCTGTTTGCCGGAACTCGAAAGCATGGCCTTGACCGAAGGCAGCAGGCTGACCGGGACCCGGATCGGCTGCGTGGGTTCGCCAAATGATCCGGTTCCCGACTTCCGGCCAGCGCCGGCCCGCCTACCGCCGTGGTTGTTTTGGGGTGTTTCTGGCATGAAGAGGTTAATCTTGCATTTTGATTGTCGTACGATAATCAAAATTTGGTTGCTGGTCAATATGCAAAAAAACAGGATTGCTTTTTATGTTGAAAATATTTGCATATAAATAAATATAAACAATGACTTGTATATAATTATTAATGTAAGTTGGAAACGATAGTTAATGTGGCATAAAGTAATTTGTCAAGAGTTTCGCGTGGAACAAACCGGGTGATTTCTTCTTAACTGCGGCCGGTTTTTCCTTTCTCTCGTCTTGGCGGGTTGTTGCGCTTGGCGATTCATTCCCTCTTTCGGTAAACGTTTCGGCAGTTCGACGGGCTTGTCATCGAATTCAAGGTGAAACAGCAAAAAACGATGCGACTCTTTACAGCAGCATGCCGTTGTTTTTTCGCGGAGGATTAGTCGTGAGACCGTTTCGCGCCGACGGATAAATTCCGGTTCGCGCATCGGGCGGTGTTTCGGGTGTCGCCAGGGCAGGCGTTTGCGTTTGGACCTGCCATTACCATGAAATCGATAGGTGAGTGGTGTGGTGGGAGCGACGCCTACGTCGCGACTTGAGGCTTTAATCGCGACGTAGGCGTCGCTCCCACGGATGATTTTTATTTTGCGGGGTGAGAAGTTGCCTTATCTATTAACCTAAAAAGAACATTTGAATCAGCGGAATCCCGTTCGTGCTGAGCTCAGTCGAAGCATGAACGGGATTCCGCTGGTTCACCCATTCGGTGAGCCACCAAAAATCCATTCACCCTTCGACTGGGCTCAGGGCGAACGGATTTTTGGCGGCACCATCTGCTCTTTTTAGGCTTAAGTCAAGCCGCTCATGCTTCGACAGGCTCAACATGAACGATGCGCAATATCTATGGTGATAATATTTATTATAAACAAAAGCTTGAGGTAACTTGTTAAAGTAACTTAAAGGCGTTAGTTAATGTTGCTTCAAGTAATTTATCAAGAGTTCAACAAACGAAAAGAGGACGCTATTTTTGCAGAGTCCGTGTTTTTACGGATGCAAGCTCAGGAGAGTTGATCGTGGATCTGCCATTCTGCCTGATCCCTGGCAGGCAAATGCCGGTCGCGGTCGTAGGGCGGCGTTTCGGATGCCGGCATGCTGTCTTCTGGCCAGTCCTCCGCCCAGCGCTGGCGGGTTTCTTCGTCGGCATAGTAGCGTAGATAAAGCAAGTTATCCTCTTCGCTGCCGCTGCCCAGCAAGTCGATGTGCCAGGCCGAGTCGTTGCTGAGCGGCATGACCGGGCCTTCTTCGCGCAACACATCATGCCAGAGTTCTACATACAGCTCGCGGTCGCTGAGATGGTTGGTGCTGTAAAGAAACATGCGCAGCATTGCGAGGGCTCGGATCGTTTCCCAAAGCTTGGCGGTTACTTGCTCGTCATCCAGCGCCTCCGGAGGCGGCAGTTCCAATCCGCTTTGCGCCAGTAAGTCGAGCGTCGACTTTTCGGTGTTTTGTTGGGACTCGGGAGTTTTTTTAACCATTGCCATGTTCCCCGCGAAAAAGTGATATATCGTTCCCACGCGTCTGCGTCACGAGACGCTGGGTTCCCGCGCGGCGCACGGGAACCGGAAATGTCCAATTTTAGCTTTGCTCCCAGGGCAAGCCGTGAAAGCGCCAGCCGCCGAGGTTGCCGCGGTGCTTGTTTTGATCGAGCGGGCCTTCGAAGCCTTCCAGGATGTTGATCAGGCGTTTGTAGCCGAGCTGTTCGAGCAGTTTGGCGGCATCCAGCGAGCGCTGGCCGCTGCGGCAGAGCAGCAGGATCGGCGCCTCCTTGTTCGGGACCGCGGCCTGTACCTCGGCGGCAAAATTCGGATTCAGTTGCCAGTCCGGCGCTTCTTTCCAGGGGATCGGCACCGCGCCCGGCGGATGGCCGACGAAGGCGTGTTCCATCTTGGTGCGGACATCGACGAGGACGGCCGCGTTATTGCTTTGCAACAGGTCCCAGCATTGCTCAGGGCTCAGGTTTTCGATCATGGTAGGGTCTCTGGGTCAGGTTTTTGGCCGATAAATTGGGCTTCATTGCGAAGGCCCCGGTGTATGTTGCCGATCGCGGCGTTATCCCGGTAAAACACGGTCCGCAGCGGCGCAAACAAATCCAGCAGTTCATGCGTGTCCAATAGGTAAGCCGGATTGCTTGGGCC
>Ga0208116_1000532_pt1 | contig 11819 bp, 8 predicted proteins | sample LakWasMeta9_HOW4_2_FD_183859 | JGI IMG/M metagenome (GOLD analysis project Ga0208116, IMG submission 183859) | Freshwater sediment methanotrophic microbial communities from Lake Washington under simulated oxygen tension - Sediment Metagenome... | ecosystem: Environmental > Aquatic > Freshwater >... | reverse complement strand
TTATTTCAAATCAATATACTGCAAAAGTTAACAGTATGCTTTTGGCAAATGGCGATCTTCAATTTTCTTATTGGTTGGATAATCCTCAAATATTATTTAGCAATGAACTTGCGAAAAAATTTATTGATGCGATGCCAAAATTGGAGGATGTTTCTATCAAGTATATAGCTGGGGCGCAACATGCACTTATTGAAGCTGTTCACGAGAGCCAATGGTTAATTACTATATTTGTATTGCTGGCGTTTTGGCTTCTTTATTTGATTCCAGTTATTAACATCCATGATTATGCTAAAGAAGAATAAATAATTACAAAAGTCTACTTTGTCCGCTTTGGCGACATTCAACGTAGCTAATCTGTAGTTTATCTACACTGTTTTTGATGTAATTCAGACTTCTTTAGACTGCAAATTAATTTGGCGATATTTGCAAGGTGATGATTTTAAATATAATTTATTTAACCTAGCATTCTACGAACCAAGGGGTCAGGAGTTCGAATCTCTTCGGGCGCACCATACAAGACAAAAGGCTTACAGTTTAACGACTGTAAGCCTTTTGTCTTTTCTAGGTCTTGTAACTAACCAATCAAAAACTGAATCGCAACTACTTTGGTAAGCACTTTGCAGCCATTGCTCTTACTGCCCCCCTCCAAATCATAAATATATTTAGCCTTAATCAAAGGGTATACAAATCTGTATAGTTACTGATATACTAATCTGTATACCAATCGGTATTTATTTAATTTCTTTAGGAGATTACAGATGAAATCTGGTTTATTACTTGCTTCAATATTAATGAGTACAACACTCACCGCATTTGCTGATGACGCAAAAAATCTAAAAGTTCATGAAGAAGTAAGCATTGATGCCCCCTCTGCAAAAGTTTGGGAAAAAGTAAGTAATTTTAATGATTTAGGTGCTTGGCATCCTGCTGTTAAAACTACTGAAATTGTTACGGGTGAAAACAATAAGGTTGGGGCAGAGCGTTTATTAACACTTCAAGATGGCGGAACGATTAAAGAGAAGTTACTTAAATACAATCCCAAAGCCAAAACGTTTAAATACTCAATCATTGAAGGCGTTCTTCCTGTAACCAGCTATGTCTCATCAGTGACCGTCAAGTCAGTAGGTAAAGATAAATCACTAGTAGTTTGGGATGGCACATTCAAACGCAAGGATTTATCAGCTACCCCAGCTGAAGGTCAAGATGATGCTACGGCAATAAAAGTAATCACTAGCGTTTATCGTGGCGGGTTAGATAACTTAAAGAAAATTTCAGAATAATAGTTGAGTGCTATTCATATCTATATAAGGTGAGAATGGGTCTTTATTAGTCTTTAAGCGTTCATTAAGGTATTGCAGCAAGCTCTATCCAGCGCCCAATTTCATGGTGTTCGGGCGCACCATACAAAACAAAAGGCTTACAGTTTAACGACTGTAAGCCTTTTGTCTTTTACACCTCGCAAAAATCAGCTTGCTAACGATTTCACTTTCACCATCAGGCTGCGCTACAGGTGCTAACTTTTTTAACTCGCCCAGGTACAACTTCACCTGGGTGGCATCAAGTCTAGTGCAGGAAAAACTGTGCTGTTGCGAGAGGTGGCACAACAAACACTGCTACCACGAACACTGCCGTAAATAATATACGGATGAATTTGTTTGACTCAAATAGCGTGGCATTACGCTGATTATCATCATAATGTTGGTATGTATTCATTTAATTCTCCTTAAGAAATTTTTGATCTCTTGTTTGTTACAAATGAAGTGGTAACTTCAATGATTGCTGCTGACAGTTTGTGACTATAGACAGATTTTATGTCATGCAAATGACAAAGGGAGCCGCAGCTCCCTTATATGCAACATATTGCAATATGAACTGTATTATTTGTTCATTACGTACATGGTGACTTCAAAGCCGAAACGCATTTCAGTCGCTGCTGGTTTAGTCCACATCATCATTCTCCTTAGTTTTGTTTTTCAAACCGGCGATATGCCGAGTTCGTGTGATTGAATTATGCGCCAGTTGTCATTAACTGCCCTATTGCCGTTCATGAATGCAAAGTCAGTAAAACCATGATCAGCAAGCCATGAATAATGCCATGCTGTTTAAATAGCGGCCTGAAACCTGTCGCAGTACAGACTTTTGATACCGAAGTCTCAATAATTAAAATGAATACTGATTTCGGTATCTTTGCTGACTTCAAACTGGCTATCTTTGAATGATGGCGGCCCCATGACTTTAGGATTGTTCGATAAACCATAGCCTTCGGTTGGAATCATACCGAAGCGTTTATTCATTTCGTTATTGCCATCCTCATCGTGGTAAGTAAGCACGGCATAAGTCCCAGCGGCAAGGTGATCAAAAGTAACGGTCAATGCACCCTCAACCGCCTGGGTTTTAATGACCTTAAACGCCTTGGCGCTTTTGCGGAATGTTGCGGGGTCTGAATACAGCTCAACAAAAACATTGCCTTTGTCATTTTTGATCTGGGTCAGATTGACTGAGAGCTTATATGCGTCTTGTGCTGTCACGCTGAGTGAAAAAAACGCCATGCAAACTGCCAGCAATGCTTTGTATGATTTCATATTAAGTGATCGAACGCTTTAGTTTAAAACACCAATTTAACTCTTTTGGCTGCCGATGCATACAATATTTTACGGCACCTCAGCGCTTATACCCGGCCTCGGTAATGCAGGATATTGGGTAATCCGGGCTGAACCACTATAATGTTCCGAAAACTGCATCATGCTTAACGCACGATTTTAACCCGAAGCGGATTCAAGCGTTAAATTCAGAAAACTTCATCATCAACGGCACATAGTTTTTACCATATACCCAATGTCTGATGACATACATAACAATCATATGACCCTTGAATTCAGCCGCGGCCCAGCACTGCCGTTAAAGCCAAATCTGCCGCACCGCCGGTTTGAAGCTCACGTCAGAAAAACACCCGACGCGATTGCCGTTTCCCATGATGGTGGCCAGCTGACATATGCACAACTGAACGCCCGCGCAAATCATTTTGCCCAAATGCTCTGCGCTATGGGCGTAGGGCCTGAAACTATTGTTGCTTTATATATGGAACGCTGCCCGGAGCTGGTGATCGGTACGCTTGCCATTCATAAAGCCGGTGGTGCATGTACCTTCATTGAGCCATCCACCCCCGCTAAACGGCTGGAAGCGATGCTTGCTGAAATAAGCCCGCGCGTGATTCTGACAACGCAGCAATATCGCGACAAGCTTGAGCATTCGCAAGCATGCCTGATCATAATGGATGCGTCTGAACACACTGGAGAACATCAGGAGATTAGCTTGCCGGAAGCCGAGGTCAGCTCGCATAACCTGGCCTGCATCTTTTTCACCTCAGGTTCATCCGGCCAGCCGAAAGCCGTCATGTTTCCCTATGGTGCTTACTGTGAGCAGCAAGCAGCCGATAGCGGAACTGAGCGGCATATGCTTAAAACCGACTCCGGCACGACCTTTACCAGGGCAGAGCTGCTGCGCCCGCTGGTAAGCGGGCAGCAGCTGTTTATTGCACCGCGCGGGCTGGAAAAAAATTTTCGGGAACTAGCCAGCTATATCAACCGGCATCGCATTACTCATTTAGTCTCAACGCCAACCGCACTGCGCGCCCTGCTGGATTCAGACAATATAGCACTCTGCCACTCCCTTAAATCGGTGACCTGCTCAGGTGAGGATATTCCGCTGCAACTGAAACAGGACTTTCTTTCACACCTGGATGCCGACCTGCATATTATCTATGGCTGCACTGAGGTTCCCGGCGCCGCCACCATGAAATTAAGCCGGGATACCAAGCATGGGATCCATGCCACAGGGCGCCCCGCCGCCATGATGGAGGTCTACGTACTTGACGATGCCATGCAGCCCGTGCCCATCGGCAGCGAGGGTGAGGTCTACCTTGGCGGGCTGATGGCAAGAGGATACTTCAATGCCCCCGACCTGACTGCACAGAAGTTCGTGCGGCACCCATTTGCACAAACACCTGAACAACGCTTATTCAAAAGTGGAGACCGTGGGCGCTGGCTGCCTGATGGCTATTTGCAGATATTAGGCCGCTCAGATAGCCAGGTAAAAATCAGGGGTTTCAGAATTGAACTGGGAGAGATAGAAACTGCACTCCTGGCACTGCCAGATATTCAGCATGCCGCTGTCATTGCATGTGATGATGCAGCCGGTGATAAATTCCTGGCGGCATACATGGTGTCACGCAACCCTAACCTCAAGCCTGGCGATATCAGGTCGGCACTCAAGCAATCATTGCCTGAATACATGCTGCCCCGTCATTTTATATTGCTGCCTGAGCTGCCATTCACTGCCAGCGGCAAGGTAGATCGTATGGCGCTGCCGCGACCCCAGCCGTTACAAACAACCACAGCCGGGCGGCAGGAGGAGTCTTTTGATGCCTATGAGCGTCATCTGGCTGCCATCTGGGAAAGCCTGCTTAAGGTTGAGCCAACCAGCATCCATGACAATTTTTTCGACCTTGGCGGACATTCACTGCTAGCCGCACAGATGATAGACCAGATTGAAAAAGTATTTCAGAAGAAGCTGCCCCTGGATTTTTTATGGTTTCACGGCGGCACCATAGCATCGATCGCCAGCGCATTACGCGACCAGTACCGGTTTGGTGCCAACCCGGAGCTGGTGCCTATTAAGGAAAGCAAGGAAGGCGCTCGCCAACCGCTGTTTGCAGTGCATATCAAAGGCGGACACCTGCTCAACTATTACGTGCTGGCACGCCACCTGGCTCCAGACCAGGCAGTGTATGGCCTGCAGGCGCGCGGCGTTTTTGGCAGCCACGCCCCCGATTGCAGCATTCAACGCATTGCAGCCAACTGCATCCAGGCCATGCGCCAGATTCAACCCAAGGGCCCATATTTAATCACAGGGTACTCCAGTGGCGGCGTTATCGCCTATGAAATGGCACAGCAACTGAATCGATCCGGCGATCATGTCGCTGCCCTGATTCTGCTGGATACTTATTGCCCGTGGATATATCAGAGCCATCGCTGGCTTAACGCCCTGAAACGCCTGCTACGCGGCAAAACGCACAGCATGCGCAACCTGCTGCGCTCAGCTTTCATGACTACATTCAGACTGAACCACCTGTTTAAAATCCAGGATGTGCATAAAGCGCATAAATATGCGCACATGGCATATCAGCCTCGCAAATCCACACAGCATATTGATTTTTTTATCGCTGAAGAATCTACAAAACACACTGCACACAACCTGCTGGGCTGGCAGAGATGGTTCAAAGGCACGGTCACGACACATTTTTTCCCAACCAGCCATAGTGACCTGGTGAGATTACCGGCAGTAAAGAATGTAGCCGAGGCGTTGCAGGCATGCATCGACAATGCACGGTCAAAATGACAACACCACTGCCCGCACTCGATAAAAACCAGGTACATGTCTGGACCGTTCAGCTTGAAACCGACAAAGCCGAAGCCGCACACCACGCCTGTTTGCTATCCGCTGAAGAAACCAGCCGTGCTGAGCGCATCCGCGTTCCGGAGGCAAAACAACGCTTTATCATTGCACGGGCTTCCCTGCGCAGGATTCTGGCTTTGTATACCAATGGCGATGCGGCGGCACTGGGGTTTGAATATGGCCAGGCCGGAAAACCGCACCTTGGCAAGAACTCCGGCCTTCAGTTCAATCTCTCTTATAGCCACCGCATGGCCAAGGTGGCCGTTGCAATGCACAGGGCGGTAGGCATCGACATACAGGCCATAGCGCAGGTTTCGGATGCAGAATCGGTTGCGCGGCTGGTGTTTTCACCCGCAGAAATATCCGGCCTGCTATCGCGGCCTGCCCACGAACGGCAACTGGCGTTCACTCAAACCTGGGTGCGCAAAGAAGCCTATATCAAGGCCTTGGGGACTGGGTTCTCACGGCATGCACACCCGTTCTGCGTATCGCAGGCGGCTGGGGATACAGACGCTTTATGCAGTGATGAAAACAACCGGCTGGCAACTGCTGAATGGCGCCTGATGCAGATTGAAGCGCCAGATGGTTACTGCGCTGCGCTGGCTGCAGCCGGAAGGGATTGGCACCATATTGAAATTGAATCAGATATTCTGCATGGAGCCTGACCCGGCCAACATGTAGCGACCTGCATGTTCAAGATGGCTGCCATTGATAGAGTTCCAGCGGACAAACCTCCTCAAAGCCGAACCGCAGGCACGTCGAATAAGAGCTGTCCCGTGCAGATTGAATCACAAAGTGGCTGACCTCATTTTCGCAGGCATCTGCAAGCCGCTGCCGCATCAATTCGCGGTAAGCGCCTTTATTGCGATGTTCGGGCACAACGGCAGCGCCTCTCAGCATCATGATGGAATTGCCCTCGATATAAGAACAGTAGCCATAGCCGACCGGCTCTTGTCCATCGCGCAAAGAAGCCAGATACATTCTGGATTGCACACCGTCATGATGCGCTGACGGCGCATACAGGTACTCGATATAGGCTTTTGAAGCTGCACCGTAGGCGCGCGTAATCAATTCCATATGCGCTGTAAATTCATCACCTGCGATTTCCCGCACACTGATTTGCGAATTTTCCGCACCCGATATAACAGAAGACTCAAGATGCATTCCTGCCACTTTGTGAAACCTGGAAGGGGTTAGCCCGTGCTTCATTAACTGTTGCGGCAGTTGCGCATCAATATCGCCTGGCCTGACAACCCAGGTGAATCCACTGTTTCTGCTTCTGAAAAAATCAATCGCTTCCTGGATTGACGTCTCAATATCATGGTCATTCACCAGACCGATGCGATTTGCGTAAGGTTCACCGAAAGGGGAAAACCAGCCGCGCATGCCCGGTATGTCGACTACCGTGTTGCCGGGTCTTTTCTCGGAAATAAATAAACTATCAACGATAATTCTTTCAATGTCTTTTCTATCCATCAGCTTAATTTGATTTTCTTTTGATATACGCATTCAACAAAACTGATGGCTGTTACGATCGAAAATATATCAAATCTTCAGCATCAGTCCTGTTATGTAAGTGGCAGGCCTCAGATTATAAGTGACCATTCGCTTTCAAGACAGATATGGATTAACAAGTTTGTAAAAGATTGTTGATTGCCCACGGTAACAGGCGGCCCGGCGGCCCCCCCCCGGTATGAACACGAACGGTGGTCAGCTTTGCGGCAGCATAGCCTCAAATTCATGCAGCGGTACCGGCCTGCCAAACAGGTAGCCCTGGTAATGATCGCACCCGTGATCCCTTAAGAACTCGAACTGCGGCTGGGTTTCCACACCCTCGGCAATCACTTCCAGCCCCAGGCTGTGCGCCATGGTAATGATCGTCAGCACCAGTGTTCTGTCATTGCTATCAATCGTAATATCCCGCACGAACGACTGATCGATTTTTAACTGGCTCAAGGGCAGTTTTTTAAGATATTGCAACGAAGAATACCCGGTACCGAAATCATCCAGCTCAAAGCATATTCCAATTTCCCGCAATGCCCGCATGGTCGAGATCATGCCGTTGATATCCTTGAACAGGATACTTTCAGTGAGTTCCAGCTTCAGCAATGCCGGGTTAATGGCATAGTGACTGATGACGGACTGCACATGGTCAACAAAGTCAGTCTGCCTGAACTGTTTCGCACTCACATTCACGGAAAGTGTCAGTTGTTTTGTGTGCGGATCCTGCTGCCATTTTTTTAATTGGGCACAGGCCGTATCCAATACCCATTGCCCCATCGGCAAGATCAACCCTGTATCTTCTGCCAGGTTAATAAAATGCCCGGGCAGGATAATGCCTTGCTGCGGATGATGCCACCTGATCAATACTTCGGCACCCAATATACAGCCGGCATGGTCGACCTGCGGCTGGAAATAAAGCTGGAACTGCTTATGCATCAAGGCCATGCGCAGTTCGTGTTCCAGGTTGGCGCGTGCCGTGACCGCATCCTGCATGTTCTGATCGAAGAAATGTATCGCGTTACGGCCGGAGTCTTTGGACTGATACATTGCAATATCAGCCTGCTTCAGAATCGCCTCGACACCAGCCTGCTCCTGGTTGGCAAACAAGGTGGCGCCGATACTGCAAGTGCTATGGTGTTCATGCGAGCCGATATTGAATGGCCGGCTAATCGCAATCTGGATTTTGGTGGCGATAATTTCGGTCTGTGCCGCAGCTTCTATCGGCTGGCTGCTCAGGTTTTCCAGCAGCACCACAAACTCATCCCCCCCGATACGCGCCACGGTATCCACTTTACGCACACAGCCAGCCAACCTTGCAGACACCTGTTTCAGGAGCTGGTCACCCATGTCGTGCCCCAGCGTGTCATTCAATGTCTTGAAATGATCCAGATCCAGGAACAATAACGCACCATGCCTGCTGTTTCGTTCGCTGGCGGTCAAGGCCTGCTTGAGCCGATCCAGCAGCAAGCGCCGGTTAGGAAGCTGTGTCAGCGGGTCATAAAAAGCCAGGTTGTGAATCGCTTCAGAAGCCTCTTTACTGCTCGTGATGTCGGTCATGGTAGCGACATAATTGGTCACCTTGCCTGCATCATTCTTAACGGCAGTGATGATCAGGTGTTCGAGATAAGCCTCGCCATCTTTACGACGATTCCAGACCTCGCCTTCCCAGGTGCCTGTCTGGCTGATGGTTTCCCACATCGTTTCATAGAACGCTTTTTCGTGCATGCCTGAACTCAGCACTTTGGGCGTACTGCCCACCACGTCTTCCGCGCTGTATCCAGTGATTGCAGTAAAGGCGCTATTCACCCGCAGGATCGTGCTGTTAGCATCGGCAACAATCATGCCCTCCTGTGACTGGAACACGGCTGCTGCGATGCGTAAGTTATCTTCAGCCAGTTTTCTTGCCGTGATGTCAACCTTTACCGCGACATAATGGCTGACTGCGCCATCAATATCGGTCACTGGAGAGATGTGTGCCTCTTCATAGTAGATTTCACCATTTTTACGCTTGTTGATGAACTCACCCACCCAGGTACGGCCATTGGTCAGCGCAGTCCACATATCCGCGTAAACAGATGGATCGGTCAAACCTGACTGCAGCACACGCGGGTTTTTGCCCAGTGCTTCTGTCAGGCTGTAACCGGTAGCCTCCGTGAAGCATGGGTTCACATATTCGATTCTGGCATCAAGATTCGTAATCACAACCGAGGTCGGGCTTTGCTCAATGGCTGTAGACAGCATGCGCAGCCTGATCTCGGCAGCTTTACGCCCGGCAATGTCAGAGAGCGTGCCGATGACGCGCAGTGGTTTATTATCCGCATTGCGGCTGACCACCAGGCCATGGTCAAGTATCCATTTATAGCTGCCGTCTTTACACAAGGCTCTATGTTCGCTGATATAGGCCGGCGTTTTACCATCCAGGTGATCCTGCAATCTGGCAAGAACCCTGGCCTTATCCTCCGGATGGATATGCCGTTCCCATTCTGCGAGATTGCCGTCAATTTCTGCCTCAGCATACCCAAGCAGATGCTTCCAGGTTTTGGAGAAGAATATTTGGTTAGCGCCCACATTCCAATCCCAGAGGCCATCCCCGGAGCCTTCAATTGCAAACTTCCATCTGAACTCACTATCTCTCAGGGCATCTTCACGCTGCCCCAACACCTCAAGCAGTGCATTAAAGCTGCCAACCAGTTCACCGATCTCATTGCGGCTATCAATCATGAGCGGGCGTAACTGTTGGTCTGCGCCGGATAAGGAAGCCAGTTGCTTCACTGTGGCAAACATCGGTGAAAGCTCACGCCTGAGCATCCACCACGTCAAGCCGCCGGCAACAATGGTCAGCAGAATGGTCACGAGAACAATGCGCTGTTCCATGCTATAAACAGGCGCAAAGGCCTCTGCCATCGGCAGCGATGCGACAAGCAGCCAGTCCGCCACCGCGCTACGCCTTGCCGAAGACAGCATGCTCTCGCCCTGGACATTCATGGTGACCAGCGTTTTCTCGCCCGCAGGCAAGGCAAGGTCGATGCGCTGCTCAGACCTCTGCATGACCCGGCGCTTGCCGGTGCTGGTAATGATCAAGCCACTTTTAGCCTCCTGCAATTCAAAATACCCGGACTTGCCATAACGATTCTCGGTCACCTTGTCCAGAAAGCTGGGTTTTGCCAGGTCAGTCACGCCGGCCAGCACACCAATGACCTTACCCTGCCGATCCCTGATCGGTACGCCGATGCCGAGGACTGCTGAAGCGACAACCTTGCCAATCACCGGCTGGCCGATCTTGGGCTTGCCTTGTCTGAGCGGAATGGCGATATAGTCCCGATCACTGTAATCGACACCCGCGCGTTCGATTGCGTAAGGCAAAGAGGCGATCGCTATGCCATCAAGGCCAGCAGCATAAACGCCGGCATTGAAATACCTGGTAAAGAGCGGACGGTTCTCCAGCAGCATCTGTATCGATGAGGCATCGTTTAAATTGCTGTCTCCCAAGGTTTCTGCAACCACGTTCAACACGGACAGCCGTTCATTCAAATCATCATCAATCTGCGCTGCGAGCAGCGAGGTCATTGCAAGCTGCTGCCGTCCGAGCTGCTGCGCAATATCCCCGTGCAGCATGCGGCCGGCATAAAACGAAAGCAGCCAGATCCCCGCAACAAAGATTGCCAGCGTGAATAAAGTCACCCTTGTCTTGAGTGAGCGGATATGAAATAGATCGAGTTTAATAATGATTGAACCGGAATTGTTTCGCTTTACCAATACTTTACTGCAATTATGATTCTAGTAAAGCCAATATCCCAGATATAGAGCCAACACTTGCGTTATATCAAAATACCAGTGCTTCAAGCTGGGATATATTGCACAAAACCTACACTACACGCATGTTTATACTGGGTTTATTCTCAATTAAAGTGACACCAAAAATACAGGAGATTGATATGTTGCGTTTATCTATGTTGCGTTTATCTGCCTTGCATTTATCAAGAAGCACCGCCCTGATCGCAGCCGCATTTTTTGCAAATACCGCCATGGCTGACCATGGCACCATCAAGCCAAAAACTTATGACAGCCTGGGCAAATGCGTAAAAGCAGCCCTCACTGAACATGAAGGCAAAATTGTTAAAACAGAGTTCAAATCCGAGAATAAAAGAGGGGTATACGAATTTGATATTGAATCAGATGACGGCAGCGCATGGGAAATTGAATGTGATGCACAATCCGGAAAAGTGACTGAAATTGAACAAGAAGTGAACGCGGACGATGCAAAATTCAAGGCTTTGGCAAAAGTCAGCGAGGCGGACGCAAAAGCCACCGCTTTAGCAGCGCACCCGGGCACGCTGGTTGAAACCGAATATGAGCTGGAGGCAGACGGCAAAGCCTCTTATGAGTTTGATATTCTTGAAGCGGATAAAGAAGAAATCAAAGTGGAAGTGGATGCAGCTACGGGAAAAATCGTGGAAGTCAGTTATGAAGAATACCAGATCGGCAAAGAGTAAGCGTTACTGAAGATTAAGCATTAACAGGCCAGCTTCGTTTGACCAGGCCACAAAACTGACCGCCCGAAAAAAAACAAAGCCCCGATAACGGGGCTTTGTTTTAGTACATCATCCCATCAGGATAACGTCAGAATTGTTGGCGGAGTGGACGGGACTCGAACCCGCGACCCCCGGCGTGACAGGCCGGTATTCTAACCAACTGAACTACCACTCCTTATACATAAAACCGTTCAGTAACTTTATGTATGTTTACGCTGATTTCTGGTGGGTGCTAACGGGGTCGAACCGCTGACATTCGCCTTGTAAGGGCGACGCTCTACCAACTGAGCTAAGCACCCTGCCTCAACCAACGAGGCGGCATATTACATG
>Ga0208116_1000528_pt1 | contig 11867 bp, 8 predicted proteins | sample LakWasMeta9_HOW4_2_FD_183859 | JGI IMG/M metagenome (GOLD analysis project Ga0208116, IMG submission 183859) | Freshwater sediment methanotrophic microbial communities from Lake Washington under simulated oxygen tension - Sediment Metagenome... | ecosystem: Environmental > Aquatic > Freshwater >... | reverse complement strand
AAAAATGAGAACGGTGCCTACCGCGTCGCTCAGTTTACCGAAAAACCGGATGCAGCCACGGCGCAGGCTTATGTCGAGAGCGGCGAATATAGCTGGAACAGCGGCATGTTTGTATTGCGCGCCAGCACCTGGCTGAAAGCGCTGCAGTACTTCCAGCCGGAGATGGTGGCAGCGACCCGGCAGGCCTTTGCTGGCAAAACGCGTGACGTGCAGTTTGTGCGCCCAAATGCAGCTGACTTTGCCAGGATTCCGGCTGACTCCGTAGATTATGCAGTGTTAGAGCGTTGCCCAGATTCCGAGTTTGCGATCCATATGCTGCCGCTGGCAGCCGGCTGGAATGACCTCGGTGCCTGGGATGCAGTATGGCAGGTAGGTGAACGTGATGTGCATGGCAACGTGAAGCAGGGTGACACGCTGCTGGCAGATACCACCAACAGTTTTATTCACGCCGGCAGTAGGCTGGTAGCCACCGTGGGTATCGATAATCTGATTGTGGTAGAAACTGCAGATGCGGTACTGGTTGCAGACCGCAGCCAAAGCCAGCAAGTGAAAAAACTGGTGACCCAGCTAGAAGCCTTGAGCCGTAGTGAACATGTGCTGCCGAGGAAAGTGCATCGCCCCTGGGGTTGGTATGACAGCACCGATGATGGCGAGCGTTTCAAGGTAAAGCGTATTCACGTGAACTCTGGAGCCAGCTTGAGCCTGCAGAAACATCATCACCGCACCGAACACTGGATTGTAGTCAAAGGTACGGCTGAAGTGACCTGTGACGGCAAGGTGTTCATGCTCACAGAAAACCAGTCTACCTACATCCCGCAAGGGTCAACGCACCGCCTCAGTAACCCAGGCAAAGTGCCGCTGCAGATTATCGAGGTGCAGTCCGGCGCTTATCTGGGTGAGGACGACATTGTGCGTTTTGAAGATCATTACGGCCGTTAAGGCTTTTAGGCGTAGTTTGCAGCCTATTTATCAAGCTTTGACAAACCCGGCACAAACGGCTGAAAAATAAATTTATAGAAAAGCCCTTAAGCGTTTTAAATCCAACTTTTAAGCACGATTCTTAAGTAACTCTTAATTCAATAAACAAATCAATAAACAGACCTAATTACTAGAAAACCATGAGTACACAAACCGCGCACCCAAAAAAAGTTGCCCTAATCACCGGTGTTACCGGACAGGATGGCGCCTATCTGGCAGAACTGCTGCTAAGCAAAGACTACATCGTACATGGCGTAAAACGCCGTGCTTCACTGTTTAATACAGACCGTATCGATCACCTGTACCAAGACCCGCATGTAGATAACAAAAACTTTATCCTGCATTACGGCGACCTTACTGATTCCACCAATCTGATCCGCATCATTCAGCAAACGCAGCCGGACGAAATCTATAACCTTGCTGCTATGAGCCATGTGGCAGTCAGCTTTGAAACCCCTGAATACACTGCCAATGCCGACGGCCTAGGCACGCTGCGTATTCTTGAAGCTATCCGCATCCTGGGCCTTGAGAAAAAAACAAAGTTCTACCAAGCCTCTACCTCAGAACTGTATGGCCTGGTGCAGGAAACCCCGCAGAAAGAAACCACGCCGTTTTACCCGCGCAGCCCTTATGCCGTTGCCAAAATGTACGCTTACTGGATTACAGTCAACTACCGCGAAGCCTACGGCATTTACGCCTGCAATGGCATACTGTTTAACCATGAAAGCCCGATCCGCGGCGAAACCTTTGTTACGCGCAAGATCACGCGCGCACTCGCCCGCATCAAGCTTGACCTGCAAGATTGCCTGTATCTGGGTAACATGGATTCACTGCGTGACTGGGGCCATGCTAAAGACTACGTAGAAATGCAATGGCTCATGCTACAGCAGGATAAACCGGAAGACTTTGTGATTGCCACCGGCGTACAATACAGCGTGCGTGACTTTGTTAATGCAGCAGCTAAAGAACTTGGTATCAACATGCGCTGGGAAGGCGCTGGTGTTGATGAAAAAGGCTACGATGCTGCTACCGGCAAATGCATTGTGCAGGTAGACCCGCGTTACTTCCGCCCGACTGAAGTGGAAACGCTGCTGGGTGACCCAACCAAAGCCAAACAGAAACTGGGCTGGACCCCGAAGATCACCTTTCACGAACTGGTGGCTGAGATGGTGCGTGAAGACCTCAAGAGCGCACAGCGTGATGAATTGATTAAAGAGCATGGCTATCAGGCCATGGATTACCACGAGTAATCGTGCGATTTATCAGCAGCCTTTTTATTCCAATGCCATTATAAAAAAACATTCATCAAACTTATGGATAAGCACACAAAAATCTACATCGCCGGTCACCGCGGCCTAGCTGGCGGCGCCATACTGCGTGCGTTGCAGCGTGCGGGCTACACTAACATTGTTACCCGCACCCATGCCGAGCTGGACCTGGAAGATGCAGCAGCGACACAAGCTTTTTTCGAGCAGGAAAAACCGGCCATAGTATTTCTGGCGGCGGCCAAGGTAGGCGGCATTCATGCCAATAATACCTACCCGGTAGATTTCCTCATGAATAACCTGCAGATAGAAACCAGCGTCTGCAAAGCTGCCTTTGCTACCAAAGTTGAGCGTGTGATCTTTCTCGGCAGTTCCTGTATTTATCCACGTGACTGCCCGCAGCCGATCAAGGAAGAATACCTGCTGACCGGCCCGCTGGAGCCAACCAACCGTGCCTATGCATTGGCAAAGATCGCCGGCATAGAGATGTGCTGGTCTTATAACCGCCAGTACGGCACTAAATGGCTGGCGGCAATGCCTACCAACCTGTATGGCCTAGGTGATAGTTACGACCTGAACAACTCCCATGTACTGCCTGCACTTATCCGCAAAATGCATGAAGCCAAACAGGCCAATGCCAAAGAAGTAGTGCTATGGGGCAGTGGCACACCAAAACGCGAGTTTCTGTATGTGGATGACCTTGCAAATGCGTTGGTGTTTCTGGCCACACTCGATGCTGCTCGTTACGATACCCTGGTTGCCCCCGCACAATGCCCGCTTATCAATGTTGGCTCTGGTGAAGACCTTACCATCCGCGCCCTGGCCGAGACTGTGGCCAAAGTGGTCGGTTATCAGGGCGGTTTCGTGCAAGACACCAGCAAACCCGATGGCACCATGCGCAAAATCATGGATGTATCCAGAATCAAGGCACTAGGCTGGAAACCGGAAATTGATCTGGAAGCAGGCATCGCCTTATCGTACAAAGATTATCTGGAAAGCATCTCTTAACGAAAACAGCAACATCATTCCTTCACCGTTATAAAAGGTAGGTTAACCACTGCCTTTATGAAGATTGTGAGTAACCATCATGGTTTTTCTCCCCATTGCAGGGGTAGGGCCAGGGTAGAGATAAAAAAACAACATGTACAACACCAGTATTTATACAAAGGTATCTCACTAAATGAAAATAGCAATTGCCGGAACCGGCTATGTTGGTTTATCGAATGGCATTCTGTTGGCGCAACACAATGAAGTCATCGCCCTGGACGTTCTTCCCGAAAAAGTGGCCATGCTCAATCGCAAGCAATCACCGATTGAGGATGCTGAAATAGAAGACTTTCTTAAAAACAAGCCGCTTAACTTTAAAGCCACGCTCAATCGTAATGAAGCCTATACCGGAGCGGACTTTGTTGTTATAGCAACCCCAACTGACTATAACCCGGATTCCAACTATTTCAACACCCAAAGTATTGAGTCGGTGATTCGTGATGTAATTGCTATCAACCCGCAGGCAATCATGGTGATTAAATCGACCGTACCAGTCGGCTATACCGAAAAAATACGTAAAAAATTTAATAGCGACAACATCATCTTCTCGCCTGAGTTCCTGCGTGAAGGCAAAGCTCTTTACGACAACCTGCACCCATCGCGCATTGTTATCGGTGAGCGTTCACCGCGCGCCGAGGCATTTGCCAATTTACTGAAGCAAGGCGCAGTAAAACAAAATATCGACGTACTGTTTACCGGCAGCACCGAGGCCGAAGCGATCAAACTATTTGCCAACACCTATCTGGCAATGCGCGTAGCGTATTTTAACGAGCTGGATACCTACGCATGTACACACGGTTTAGACACCAGGCAAATCATTCAAGGGGTTAGCCTCGACCCGCGCATCGGTGATCATTACAACAACCCTTCATTTGGTTATGGCGGCTACTGCCTGCCAAAAGACACCAAACAGCTATTGGCAAACTACAACGAAGTACCGCAAAACCTGATTCATGCGATTGTAGAAGCCAACACCACCCGTAAAGACTTCATTGCAAATGAAATTCTCAAGCGCAACCCTAAAGTGGTTGGCATCTATCGCCTAGTGATGAAAGCAGGCTCAGATAATTTTCGAGATTCCAGCATACAGGGCATTATGAAGCGCATTAAGGCAAAAGGCGTAGAAGTCATTGTGTATGAGCCAGCTTTTGCCGAGCCATTGTTCTTTAATTCAAAAGTAGTTAAGGATTTAGAGCAATTTAAACAGATGGCGGATGTGATTGTTGCGAATAGAGTTACTGGTGACATCAACGATGTGGCTGGCAAAATCTATAGCCGTGATTTGTTTGGCAGGGATTGAGTTTACAGTCAATGTTTGGGTGTGCGTCTTAGTAGGTATGTCGAATTTAAAAAAACTAGCTTCTGGTATAGGTTGGGGAACAGTTTCAGTAATTACAATTACACTATTCCAACTTGTTTTTATGGCGGTAATGGCTCGCTTATTGGAACCAGCTGACTTTGGCTTGGTAGCGATTGCTAATGTAAGTTTACGGTTTTTTAGCTATTTCGCACAGATGGGCATTGGCCCGGCACTTATACAGAAGCCAACATTAGATGATGCAGATGTGCGTGCGGCGCTTGCCTTATCTCTTGGTGTCTCAAGTTTATTCTTTTTATTGGCGCTAGTGACAGCTGATTACACCGAAAAACTTTTCGAAATGTCAGAATTGGCTTTAGTTATAAAAATATTGGCAATCAATTTTTTAGTTGTTGGTTTTTCATCAATATCACTATCTTTAATGCGACGTAATAATCAGTTTAAGGCATTAGCAGTTATCGAAATTATTTCGTATGTTTGTGGTTATGGTTTGGTTGGTTTGGGTGCTGCATATTATGGTGCTGGTGTATGGGCTCTAGTGGCAGCATTCTTGACTCAAACAATGATCTCAGCAATCTTAAGTTATTCCGTGATTCGGCATTCGCTTAGTCTTGTTCACACAACGTCCCAACGAAGCCATTTCTTTAGTTTCGGTGGTCGTTATTCAATCATAGGATTTATTGAGTTTTTGGCCTCCAATGTAGACGCAATGATCATTGGTAAGCTTATGGGAGCAACCTCAGCAGGGCACTATAATCGAGCTTTATTGTTAGCTAATATGCCTGTGCAGCAGCCAGCTAATGTTCTTACTAAAGTTTTGTTCCCTGTATTAAGTTCTATAGGTGATCAGCGCTTAAAACAGTCAATAAGTTTTCAATTAAGTGTCTTGCTCGTTGGGAGTTATGCGTTCGCTGTTAGCGTAGGTATTTATATAGCTGCATTAGATATCGTAAAGGTTTTACTGGGTGATAAGTGGCTAGATACAATACCTATTTTAAAGATACTTGCTTGGTCTGTAGGGCCACTTTACATATCTCATGTTGCAGGTGTAAGCCTGGACTCAACGGCACAACTAAGAATTAAAATTCGAATTCAGCTTTTAATGTTAATTTTGTTAATTTTGTTATTATTTTTTGGTGCTTCATCGGGAAAAGTAGCGAATATTGCTATTGCAGTTGTAGCAACGGAATGGGTCCGTTTATTTTTAATGGGTTGGATTTTGATTCAATTGTTGCAGATAGCGGCTAAAGATGCGATGAAAATAATCAGTTGTATCGTGATAATTACTATTACTACTGCTATAGCAGTTTTTTTGAGCAGTTATGTTATTGCAGGGCAAGTTGTTAGTGTTTTTCGATTGTTTTTAGATATTTTAGCTGGCATTCTTGGAATGATAGTTGGCCTTCTTGTCGTTCGCTTGATTATCTCGGATCATCCAGCAATATTATTTATGGCAAACCGTGTGCCACGTTTTGCTAATCTTTTGCGCAAATAAAATTTATTATTCTAAGAATAGAGCATCAAAATGCGTTGGTTATATGTTCCAAACGAAAATACCGAAGGAGATCAGATTGGTCCGCGAATGGCATTCCAAAATTTATATGCAGAGGGAGTTTTCTCAGCATATAAAACTTATTCTTACCTAGTACGTGATAAAGCTGTTGCATCGCACACAAATGCATTAAATGAATTTTTAGAAACAGCAAGGGCTTTTGCTCCTGATGTAATTTTTATCCAACATACTACAAATCGGTATCCAATGGATCGGTCGTTTTTGCGACTTCTAAAAAACATACCGAGTCAACCTAAGTTGGTATTGTATGAAGAAGACGCTTATGGATATTTTATAAAACGAATGGATTCGACGTTACGAGCGGTACTTGCTGAGTCTGATATTTGCTTTTTGTGTGGTACAGGGTATATCGTAGATATGGCACTTAAGGCAGGAGCAACTAAGGTTCGTTTTGCGCCTCACTCTTATGATAATGAAAGATTTGGTTTGCCTTGGCAGCCAACCTTAAGCCGAAAATATGATGCTGTGATGATTGCGAATCTTAGCTGCCTAAAACGTATACCAGGGCTATACATGCCAGGAGGACGAAATCGTAAGTTGACGGCACTTTTTCTCCATAAGCATTTGAAGGACAGATTTGCAGTTTATGGTGAGGGACAAGGGTGGCAGGGGGAAGCATTTTGTAAAGGGAAAGTTGCTTTTGATAAACAGGGTGACGTTATTCGTGATTCCTGGATGAGCGTCAATTGGGGGCAGTTCGATCAAATACCTATGTATTCATCGGATCGCCTCCCAATTAGTCTAGCATGTGGTGTACCACATATTACAAATTATCAACCTGGCTATGAATATATGTTTGATAATGTTCCAGGGCTATTTTCAGTCAAAAGCCCTAAAGAAGCACTTGATGTAGCTATATACATTCTTAGCTTATCTGTGGATAGAAGAAACGAATTAGGATTTCAGGCTGCTGAATATGCTCGTAAACATCTCGAAGCGACTGTTGTTTACGCAGAAATTGTTGAGGTTGTACGAGAGCAATTATTTGGGATAACTTCAAAAGAGTGATTTGAGGTTGTTAATGAGTCTATGTATCGATACTAGTAGCGTTTTTTCAGTAACTCTTTACAACGTATTAAGGTTATTGCAGATATGCTTGCCGGTTAATATATATATTGGCGGTACCTTACATTGAGTTATTTACTTGGCATGTTAGGCCCTATTAATATTGCGGATTTTCGTGAGTATATCTACTCAAAAAGTTGGCGAGATGATCTACCAAAAGGTTTGGGTGGTACACCAGTAAACCTTCTTTCATGTGAGCTAATTAAGCGTGGTCACAAGCTTGTTATTTTTACTTTAGATCCAGCAGTGCATGATGAAATAGTGATTGAGGGTGCAAATCTCAAAATTTGCATTGGACCATTTCGACCTGCCAGAAATAGAGCTCTCGATTTCTTCTCGGAAGAACGTAAATATCTTGAGCGAGCTATCGAACGTGAAAAACCGGATATACTTCACGCGCAGTGGACGTATGAATATGCGCTTGCTGCACAAAGTAGTGGTTTGCCGCATGTAATCACTGCGCACGATGCACCAATCAGCATCGTGCGGCTCAACTTCACTATTTATCGAATCATTAGAACGCTCATGGCGTACCGCGTACTTATGCGTGCAAAAAGAGTGGTATCTGTGTCCCCTTATGTTGCCGTTCATTTACGCCGATTCATGCTTTATAAAGGATTAGATGAGGTAATTTCAAACGGGCTTTCACAGGCTATTTTTGATATTGAGGTTAGGGCGTGGCAAAAAGGCAAACCAGTCACCTTCGCAACCATTTTAAATGGATGGGGAGAGTACAAAAATGGGCAAGTGGCAATTGAAGCTTTTGCTAAACATCGGCGCAAAAATCCACAAGATAAATTGATTATGTTGGGAGCTGGTCATGGGCTTGGTGAAGCTGCTCAATTATGGGCGACTTCGCGTGGGATTGCTGATGGTATTGAGTTTTCTGGGAAACAGACACACGTATATGTATTGGCGCAATTGGGTAATGAAATTGATGTGCTTGTGCATCCTTCGCTTGAAGAGTCACATGGAATTGTGCTGATTGAGGCAATGGCACTAGGCATTCCCGTGATTGGTGGATCAAAAAGTGGTGCCGTTCCTTGGACGTTGGATGATGGTCGTGCAGGTATTTTGGTTGATGTTACTTCTGCTGATGCTTTGGCAGAGGCTATGACAATGCTAGCCTCCAATTTTGAGAAACGAATCGAATGGGGGCAAAAGGGTAAAGAAATGGTGCTCAAGCGTTTTCATATTGAGGCGATTGCTGATGCTTATGAAGATGTTTATCACGAACTTGCAGAGAATAAATGAACAACAAAAACATAAGAGTTTTGCATGTCTTAAACGAACTGAAGCCGTCAGGCGCTGAATCTATGTTGCGAGCAGCTTATGCTGAGTTTACAAAACAAAATGTTGAGTGTGAGATTTTATCTACGGGTGAGCAAATTGGACAGTACGCATCACAATTGCATCACGCGGGTTACATCATTCATCATATTCCTTATGCTAGGTCACCATTATTTTTTCTAAAGATTTTTTGGTTAATGAAAAATGGATATGACTCAATCCATTTGCATACGCAGCGCGGAAATTTTTGGTTTGGTTTGATTGCACGTTTAGCAGTACGTGGTAATGTGATTCGTACGATTCACAGTTCATTTACGTTTGATGGTTTAATAAAGATACGTACTATGTGGTCACGGCGCATATTGCAGTTTTTAGGTGTTCGTCATGTGGCAATTGGAGACTCAGTTTTCAGAGTGGAAAGTGAGCGTTTTGGCATTAAGCCTACTATCATCTCAAATTGGTATGACAGTTCACACTTTATCCCACCAATCAGCGAAGAAAGAAAAGCAGCGCGCAGAGCAATAGGTATCTCAGATGAAGTTCTCGTCATCGTCAGTGTAGGCAACTGCGCATCCGTAAAAAATCATACTTCTTTAATTAAAGCTTTGTCATTGCTCCCTAAAGAAAAACGGCCATTGTATTTGCATGTTGGTCACGAGGGTGAAAATTTTTCAGAGCGTCAACTTGCTGTGCAAGAAGGGCTTGTAGAAGACATAATATTCATGGGTGCAATGAGCGATGTCCGTAATGCTTTATATGCAGCAGATGTGTTCATCATGCCCTCATTGCTTGAGGGCTTTGGAATTGCAGCGATCGAAGCATTGGGGTGCGGCTTGCCCGCAATTTTTACTAACGTACATGGTTTAAAAGATTTTAGAAAATATTATCTTAATTTGATTTATTGTGGTACGACTGCAGAGGAACTTGCAAAGAGCATTCAGCAGGTAATTGAAATGAGTAAAGAAGATCGCGATTTCTTATCAAGAAACAATGCGGAAATTTCGCGAGAAAATTTCGGTATGCCGCAAGGTGTAGTCGGTTATGTCACCCTTTATCGGGAAGATGCACGAAATAAATGATGAATTGTTTTGTGTTCGAGCAATTAAACAAAGTCACATCGCTGCTACAGTAAGAACTCTGCTAATCTTGAGTGCGATTAGCAAAACGTCATGTAGTCATCAACTATTTAATTGCTAATTTGGTGGGTTTGGTATTCAGTATTGCCTTGATTGCTGTCTGTAGCCTTGTTTTATGTTGTTATCAATTTGTTGAAATGCCAGCGATTTAGTTGGATAAATTCGATTCAGAAAAAATCTAATATGAAATTAACTTTATACATTGGTGTTCTGGTATACATGTATTTGTCTACGAGCGTTGCCGCTCAGATCGGGATAAAGCAGGTAGGCACTACTTCTAGTTTTATTATAGTTTTGCTCTCACTGTACGCGCTAACTGCTTACGACATAAACAAAACAGTTGCTAAATATAAAGCGGAATTTTGCATTATTCTTTTGGCATTTATTATTATCGTTATCAAATACTTTATGAGAGATTTTGATGGGATTAATAGCGCTATTTTTTTCTTAATCGTGCCGGCTTTATTCTCGATATTGTTGGGGAGGCAAAAAGTGACGGTGAGAATAAATTTAAGAAAAATTATTTTACTTTTTTTTATAACAGAATGTTTGTTAGCGATTTATGAAAGGGCTACGTTAGTCAATATTTTTCCATACGAAGAGCTTTCAGAATACTACATAGTTGAAAATCTTGGTTTTAGAAGTTCCGCATTTTTGGGACACCCTTTAGCTAATGCAGTATGTGTATCCACAATAATGGGATTTGTATCGATTTCCCCAATGAAGCTTATGCAAAAAATGTTGCTTATTGTTCTGGGATATTTAGCTCTGCTGAGCTTTAACGCGCGTGGTGCGATACTTGTTTGGACTCTTTTGATCGTTATTTATCTATTTTATTTCGCCCATAAGGATAGAAGATCGGAAATGTTCTCGTTACCGATGATTGTGTTCTTTATAGCTTCCGCCCTTTCACTTTATAACATGATCGTTATTCAAGGTTTTGGTGATAGGTTTTTTCAGGGTGAGCTTTTAGATGGGAGCGCGCTTACTAGATTAAGTGTGTATGGCTCATTCTTATATGTGAGTGATTATGATTTATGGTTTGGGAATTCAGCTAGTTATTTATATGTTATGGATAAGTTAGGAGCGGGCGGTGTTGAAAACTCTTTTATAGTAGTTATGCTTAATTATGGCGTAATCATGGCTGCATTTTTGTTTATTAGCTATTATTACTTGATGAAAAGGCTTTTAAAGCCTTTTTCATTAGTAAGTAAAGTTTTTATCATCACTTCATTTTTCATTGTTGGTTCAATGAATAACTCATTGGCTGGTTACACTAGTTGGATATTTTTTATATTAAGCACACACGCATTCATGCCACAAGAGACTACAACGAAACACAATAAACACCTAGAATCCGTTTATATTTCATAGACAGATTTGGATCGAAAAAATTTAGCCGTCAGTACAAGTTTCCTGATTAATTTTAGAGTTACCTTTTAATTTATGTATACAATTGCTGCCTTATTGACTTGTCATAACCGCAAAGAAAAAACTCTTGCTTGCATTGAAGCGCTTTTAAAAAGCACATTGCCAGAAGGTTATTCATTGAATGTTTACCTAGTGGATGACGGTAGTACAGATGGCACAGAGCAAGCTATTAATGAGCGTTATCCGCAGATAAATATCATCAAAGGCGATGGAAACCTGTATTGGAATGGTGGCATGCGAGTTGCCTTTAATGCAGCCATGGACAAAGGCTTTGATTACTACTTGTGGTTAAATGATGACACATTGCTTTACCCCTCTGCGCTTGAGTCTTTGATTAAAACTAGTAATCAGTTGGAAATCCAAGAAGGTAAGGGTGTCGTAGTTGTGGGGGCTACTCAAGATGAGTCTAGTGGACGAATCTCCTATGGAGGTGTAGTTCGACCTAGCAAATGGAGGTTGACTAATTTTAAATTGGTTTCTACAAAAGGCGTTCCTGTTGAATGTGAGACCATGAACGGAAATTGCGTATTGATTCCAAATGAAATTGCGCAAGCGGTAGGTGACTTAGAGCCAAAATTTATCCATGCGATGGGTGATTTAGACTATGGTTTGCGGGTAGGTTATGCAGGTTTTTCAGTATGGGCTATGCCTGGTTTTTCAGGTACTTGTTCTAATAATCCTGCAACAGGATCATTCAACGATACTCGCCTTTCTGTAGCTGAGCGCATTCGTAAAATGTTGCAGCCTAAGGGGTTGCCATTAGC
>Ga0208116_1000526_pt1 | contig 11917 bp, 12 predicted proteins | sample LakWasMeta9_HOW4_2_FD_183859 | JGI IMG/M metagenome (GOLD analysis project Ga0208116, IMG submission 183859) | Freshwater sediment methanotrophic microbial communities from Lake Washington under simulated oxygen tension - Sediment Metagenome... | ecosystem: Environmental > Aquatic > Freshwater >... | reverse complement strand
GGGGGGGGGGGGCATAAGCCGGAGATTTTGCCGCCGGCATTGATTGGATAACTCGACCATGGATAATCTGCCGGTCTGGCGACCATGCCCGCCCGCACTGGGTTAGCGGTAAACCTGTAGCAGATAATCGTCTTCCTGAACCAGGCACGCTTTATAGCGGCCCTCCCATAAGGTACCAGTGCGTTGATAGGTGCGATTGAAATGCCGTACATAACAGCGCCCCAAGGCTTGCATCATCTGGCTGATTGCCTGCTCGGCGCGAGGCGCGCACAACAGGTGAACGTGATTGGTCATGAAGACCCAGGCATGAACCTCCACATGGTACTTGGCAGCATATTCTTTCAGCCAGGAGCTGTAAGCGCTGTAATCCTGTTCGCCGGCAAAACAGACCTGACGGTTGTTACCGCGCTGGATAATATGTTGCGGAGTATGGGTCGGGGATAAACGGGATAAGCGCGCCATGGGAGACTCCTTGGTGAGATCCGCTTAAGGATAATATAACTTACTCTGACCCCGTTATTTTCGGATAATATGTTGCGGAGTATGGCTCGGGGATAAACGGGATAAGCGCGCCATGGGATACTCCTTGGTGAAATCCGCTTAAGGATAATATAACTTACTCTGACCCCGTTATTTTCCTGACCCCGTTATTTTGGCGCCATTAGGGTTTCAGTGTTTTTTATGAAATCCGCAATGAATGCGGTAAAAATTAAAAAAATAATCGGCATGTTAAAATAAATTATTGATTTATAAAAATAATAGGTAACAATAATTTCTGGATTGCCGGCTCTTGAAAAAAAACTTCCATTTCATATCAAATTAGCGTTAAGATCAGTCCACTCATTTTACAGACTGGGATGACCATGACAGTAAGTACATATTTAGTGCACTTGCACGACAACTCCCACGATGACGAATCGGCTCGCGAGTCGGTTGCGGAGCTGATTCATTCCTGTGGCGGCTTCATCCTGATGGCGACCAACGCCGGCTCACTGATTGCGGCGTTCGACGAACAATTCGTTGGCCATCTCGCCGCCCATCGCGCCGTCGCCTTCACCAGTGGCGTATCACTGAATCCGAACGGCAAGGCGGGTGAGAAGCTGAGAGCCTTGTTTGCTCATAACGTTGCGGTGCAGTTGGCCGCGCGCGACATTGATCCATCTGGAGGCGTTGTTGCGGCAACACCGGCTTCGGTATCCGCAGAGTCCTTGCCGCCCGGCTATCGGCCGTTGCGCTGGCGCGAGCGTTTTGCGTAGATATTCCACCATTCCACCTTCCTACATTTCAGGAGACAACCATGGCTATCGGACAAGAATTGCTGAATGTTCCCTTACCGGAAATGATTTTCAAGATGGCGAACGCCATCGCGCAGGGCCAACGACGACTCGACAAGACCTCTCTCGATACCGCGCTGGCGCTCTCCAAGGCGAAGGTCAGCGTCATTCCAGACATCTTCGAGATCGTCGAAACACAAAAACTTTCGGAAGCTGCAGAAGATACGCTGCCCGATACGGCTGGCGACACCCCTACGATCAAGGTAAGCAGTATCGCGGGCAAACCGGTCAAAATGACACTGTTGCAGGCTGGCATCCTGCCGACCTTCTACCAGTTCACCGAATCGCTGATCGAGGTGAAGATCTCAATCTCACACCATAGTTCGCGCACGAGCGAGTTCGAGGCCGGCGCAGACTTCGAGGTAAAAACCGAGGCTGAGGCGCACGGAGGTCTGTTTGGTTTCGGCGCGTCCGGGTCCGTATCGACAACGTTCGCCTCGCACGTGAACTACAAGAGCGCTTCGACCTATGACTACACGGCCGAAGGCTCCAGTCTGCTACGGACCACGCTCAAGCCGGTGCCGCCGCCGGCTCGTATCGTGCCGCGCATCGTGACCGTAGATGCCACGGCGCTGACAGCTACGCCTCCCGGACCGGTCAAGGTCACGTTCGGCGCATAACGGCAGAACTCAATCTGTATCTATGACCATGTCGTCGATCGACTCGCGCCGCAGCGCGCGCCAGCAGGCGCGCGACGAAGCCATCGCACGCGAACGTGCGATGAATCGCGTGCTGGCGAAGCAGGCCGCACGCGAGGCGCAGGAGCGACGCGCCGCGAAGCGCGAGGAAGCGCGACGCGAAGCCGCAGAGTTCGCGCGGCAACTCGATGAGGCCGCGGCGGCGCGTAGGCGCGCGCAGGAGCAACTGCGCAAAACACAGGCGATGGCGCGCGCGCTCGAACAACGCAAGGTACGGCGTTTGGAGCGGCAGGCACCGCAACAGAAAGCAGACAAGACCGCGTCGCAGCCCGCGCTTTCCGACAGGCCGCCATCGAGGCTGGCTGCATTGATCCGGGATGATCGGCGTGAGGCGACGGGTACGAGACGCGACGTTGTGCCGCGTTCCGCGCGCAAGGCGAAGCCGGAAAAGCAAACCGGCGCAGGACCGAGACGCCCGGCTCGCAAAGCTGAAAAACTTGCGGATCGGCCGCCGATTGGATCGTCTGACGACCGGGCAAAACGAAAAGACACAAGACGTCCGCGCGTCGAGGCGGCGCTTCCGAACCGAAGCGAAGCGCAAAAACCGGCGGGCAGATCGGCGCGTACGGAAGCGGTAATGCCTCGCCGCGACGCCGAGCACAGGGAAAGCCCTCGGCTCGAGCGACCCGCGGCCTTGAAGCGTGCCGACACCAAGCGGCCTGCTTTGGAACGTAAACGATCGCTTAGCGACTCGGCTTCAATCGGTTCGGATGCTGCGCGGCCCACCGCGACACGCCGCGAACCGTCGCTGGGTCCGTTGCGTGCCGTGCTCGAATCACGCCTGAGTAGCGGCGTGCTGTCCGGTTCACTGCCGTGGCTGATCACGCGCGGCGCCCGGCTGACGACAATCGATGGCGATACAGTAGTACTGCGCGGACTCAACGCGCCCTCGTTCGAGTCCAATCTTCCAAATTGGCCGTTCAATCTCGTGCGCGTTACGCAGGATCTCGAGCACTTGACCGGCGATACGCTCGATCGCGCGGATGCAGCGATCGTGCGTAATGCCGCGCGCGGCGCCTATACCGCATTCGCGCTGCAACTCGCGACCAGCGCCATTGCCGATCCGTCCGAAGATCCGCTGACGCAGCTCGCCAGTCGCTACGTCGATGAGCCGGCGGTGTTGTTTGCGCTGGCGCCCTCGGCGGATGTTTCGGACGAGCGCAATCTGACACTGCTGCAGAACGCGCTAGCCCGCCTGCGGGCCGTGCATCCCCGTGCGCTGGCGATTATCGAAGCCGCTGAGTTGCCCGATGACGGCGCGGCGTGGCCGGTGCGCGGATTCGGCGGCAGCACTGACGATGCCATTCCAAACCTCGTCTACGGTGCGCCGCCGGTGACCGCCTGCGAGCCTCGTCTGCGCGCGATCGCGAGGCGTCTGCCGCTGTGTCTGGCAGGCTGGCCGCAAGCGGGAGCCGGCCTGCGCACCGAAGTGTTACTCAGCAGTCTCGCGGCGGAGGGCATCGGCTGGACCGCCGCCCTGCCGTCATCCGGCCGCTGGACCGAGGCAACACGTGACACGTGCTTTGTGCAGCGGGCCCTGACCATTGCAGCGGTCTGGGACGCGGCGTTGCCGCGCGCCACCTGAGCAGCGGCTGACGAGAACACGCATCAACCCATTACCAATCACCCGAATCTAGGAGACACTGTCATGTCCATCGGACAAGAACTGCTTGACATCCCTATCGCCGACATGGTCGCAAATCTCGCAAGCGCCGTTGCGGAGGGCCAAATGGCGCTCGACAAAGCTTCGATAGCAACGCTGAAATTCCTCGCCGACGACGCCAATGCAATCGGGCTGATTCCTGAGGTCGCCGAGATCGTGCAGAAGGTCACGCGGCCGGTCGACATCGGCACCGCTGACGCGCCGAACGTCATCGATATCGATTCGGTCGATGTGCGCACGGAACCGGCGGCGCCAGTCAAAACCACGCTGCTGCAAGCCGGCATCCTGCCGACCTTTTACCAGTTCACCGAGGCACTGATCGAAGTCAAACTATCGATCACGATGAAGCGCAACAGCGAGACCGACGCCGCCGCGCGCCCCGGTCAGCCGCGCATCCTGGCGTTCGCCTCGCCGGTAAATTACCGTACTAAAAGCACCTTTTCCTATGAGGCGCAGGGGGCCAGCATGGTACGTATCACGATGAAACCGGTGCCGGCTCCAGCCGGGCTGCTGCCGGACATTATCAGTGTCAACACGATCGGTAAAGAACCGGTCGTCATTCGTAACGATCGTTGATCGAGGAGCCTCCGACATGAGCGGCGAAGTAAACATCAATGAAATCCTGATCTCGCCGGTGGCGACGATGATCCGGGAGCTAAGCCAAAGCGTTGCCGATGCCCAGATGCGGTTGGACGCAGCTGCCTTGGCGGCCCCCAAGAACCTGCCCCAAGAATTGCGGGATGTCGGCTACGAGCCGACCTGGTACCAGATCCCCGAAGCGCAGGTCGAACTGAAGATGGCGGTGCATTACGAGCGCAAGAACGACGCCGGTCCGGTGCGCGTCTGGCTGACGCCGTTTAACGCCAAGTACCGCAACTCGCTCGACTTCACGGCCGATGGCTCCAGCACCTTGAAGCTGCGCATCGTTCCAGTGCCGCCGCCGACAGCGGCCGACAATACCTAAACCCGGACATATCGACATGGCCAAGACAACCCCACCTCGGTTCAAGCCCGCCCCGCTCAACGAACAACAGATCAGAGATCCGCAAGTGCTGCGCGCGCGCCTCGACGAAGCCAGCGCCGCGGCGGTCATGCGCGACGCGGTGATTTCGGAGCGTGATGTACAACTCGCGCAATCGGTCAAGGACCTTGACGCCGCCAGCGCGCAGTCAAAGGCATTGCTTGAAACCATCGCTGCGCAAGAGGTCACGATCAAGGCCAGCAACACCCAGATCGCTGAGTTAAGCAATACGAACCGCGCGTTACAGGCGCAACTCGACAAACTCACGGTCAACCGGCCCAAGATCGCGGTCGACAACCTTGTACGGCAGTTCTCCAGCGGCATCGAAAAGATCAATACCGAGGCGCGCAAGGCCGGCGGCTCGATGATGCTCGTCGACAACCTCGAGGTCGAAATCAAAGGCGGCATTGATGTTGCCGACGGCTTGCGGATCACACAGCTTCCCGAATCGGCAATCAACGCCGAGAGCGTCAGTACGCTACGCTTCACGCTCAAACCGAGCACGGTCATCCGCATGATCGATGACGACGGTGATACTGAGCTAAAGCCGGGGGGCTGAGCTCATGGGTACGGCAGTGTGATAGTTCGATTGTGGGCGGATTCGCGCCAGGAATAACGGGGTCAGAGTGAGTTATCTTTATTTTTCCGCCAGCCCACCGGTCTGCCTGATTTGCCCGTGGCTAGGCGTTTGCCCGTCAAGGTGGCAATTTGATCGGCAAACCGGACATCACCGAGAACGATACCCTTGTTCAGCGATAAACGGATGGTTTCGACCTGTTGTTCTCCGAGTCCTTCGGCAACCAGGGCGCGATAATGGATCTGTCGCTCTTTATCGCTGCTGCCTAGCGCCAGATAAAGCGGATGGGGTGTGCATAAGCCGGAGACTTTACCGCCGGCATTGATTGGATAACTCGACCATGGATAATCTGCCGGTCTGGCGACCATGCCCGCCCGCACCGGGTTTAGTTCAATGTAGCGGTAAACTTGTAGCAGATAATCGTCTTCCTGAACCAGGCACGCTTTATAGCGGCCCTCCCATAAGGTACCGGTGCGTTGATAGGTGCGATGAAATGCCGTACATAACAGCGCCCCAAGGCTTGCATCATCTGGCTGATTGCCTGCTCGGCGCGAGGCGTGCACAACAAATATAACTTACTCTGACCCCGTTATTTTTACGGGAAAAACGCGTAACCTTGGCCGGAGCAGTCTATGAGTTGAACACCGGTCATCAGCGGTATTAGTTCGGATTGGATGTGACAGACCGGCCGAGCCCTGTCTTCTCCTAATGCTTATCGGATTTTTCCCTTGTCGGCAAGGTGAAATAAAAAGTGCAGCCATGTCCCGGTTCGCTTTCGAAATGCAAAGTGCCGCCGTGGGCTTCGAGAAGTGAGCGGCTGATGGACAGGCCCATGCCCATGCCGTCTGCCTTGGTCGTATAAAAAGGCATTAATATTTTTTGTTGCTTGTCTTTATCGATTCCCGGCCCATTGTCTTTGATGCTGACCTGCACTGTTTTGTTGAGCGCCAGGCGGCTCTTGATGATCAAATGGCGCTGCTGTTTGGTGGGCAAGGTTTCCAGGGCATCGACGCTGTTTCGGATCAGGTTGATGATGACTTGTTCGATCTGGATCGGGTCGACGTAGACAGGCGGCAGATTGTTTCCCGCTTCGAACGCCAGCTTTATGCCCTTATGCTTCAGTTCGGCATTGCACAGGCTGACAGCATTATCAATCAACGTGTTGATGTGGGTCGTCAAACTGTGTTTCGATTGGGATTTGACAAAATCCCGCATCCGATGAATGATTCCTCCTGCCCTTAATGCCTGCTGCTGTGTTTTGTGGAGTATCTCGGCGATTTTTATCAGATCAGGATTATCCGTGTTAAGCAGGTTTATACAGGCTTGCGTATAGCTCGAAATCGCTGAGAGGGGCTGGTTGACCTCATGCGCAATGCCTGAGGCCATTTCACCCATCAGCCCGAGACGGGTGACATGAGCAAGCTGGTTCAGATGCTCTTTGTCCTGCTGCTCCCGGTATTTGCGCAAACTCACGTCGCGCACGATATATGTAAAATAGTGCGCATTATCGAGCGAATACTCCGCGATTGTCCGGTCCACAGGCACCACGGAACCATTTTTGTGCAGACCTTCAACCTCCTGAATCTGGCACCCGGATTTTACTGCACCGGCTGCGTCCTCCTCCCGCTTTTCCATTGCCGGTGACGGCATCAGGTCGCTAATACGGCAGCCTAACAGCTCTTCCGGTTTATAGCCAAAAATAGTTTCCACGGCGGCATTGGCGGCTACGATGGTGTCGGCCGTGTCGATCGTGATAAAGCCTTCCACCGAGGCATCGAAAATGGCGTTGAGTTTAGCCTCGATTTGTTTGCGTGGCGTGATGTCGTACAGAATGATCAAATGCTCGCCGGTAAAGTTGGGCTGGATCGCGGCGGCACTCGCCAACACGGTTTTAAAGCGGTCGTCCTTGCAGTGAATAACAAGCTCCAGAGGCGGAAAGTCGGTCTGTTCCTGTTTGGCTTTTTCCAGCGTCGTTTGCCAAATCGCCTTGACCTGAAGCCGGTAATGCGGATCGGGGTAAGCTTTCGGCCACCAATCTGCCAGGGTGGGAATATCATCCAGCGTGTAACCAAAGGTTTGCACAAATGCCGGATTCAGGAAGGTGATGTTCATTTGATCATCGTTTAAGGCGATCGGCACAGGGGAGGCCTCGATGATCGAACGGAATTTTGCCTCGCTGGCTTTTAGCTCGTTTTCCATTTGCTTGCGCTCGGTGATGTCCCGGCAAAACACACAAAACTGCTGAAAATCAGGCAGGAAAGCGACCGATATTTCAATGTCAATCAGATGCCCGTCTTTATGCCGGTGAAGGGTCTCGAACTGGTCATAGCCCCGCGCTGCAACTTTTGCAATATGCGATTGTATTTGCTCAGGCCTTTCCAGCGCTTCCAATTGATCGATGCTCATATTAACCAATTCATTAACCGAATAGCCGCTGATTTTTGCATAGGCCTCGTTAACCTGCAGCAATTTTCCGCTCAGATCGAGTATCCAGAACCCGTCCAGGGAGATATCGATCATCGCCTTCAGTTGATTTAACAGCCACCCGGCCCGCTTGCGGCCGGTGATGTTTAAATGATTGACCACGGCGCCACGGCGCGAGCCTTGCAAAGGAAACACCGTCATTTCAAACCAGCGCTGCTGATCGGGCGCGTGGCACGGATATTCCAAGTGAAAGCTTTCCAGCTCGCCTTCGAGCACCGCCGCAATACCGGCGTAAGCGGAACCCGCCTCATCGCCGTAAGGTTGGTTAAAGGCATTCTTACAGGCCTCCAGATAATTAAACCCCAGCATATCGCCGCCGCCATTTTCTTGAGCAAACTTCCGCCATGCGTTGTTGATGGCAATGATAATCCCCTCGGCATCGAGAACGGCGATATGCGAAATCAACGAGTTAAGGATGCTGACACTTAAAGCCTCACTGTCGCGCAGTTTTGTTTCCATCTGCTTGCGCTCCTCGATATCGGTAGAAATACCGCATAAGCCGTAAATACTGCCGTCCTCATGGCGCAACGGTTGTTCAATGGATAGATAGGTGCCGGTCATGGCGCTGTCTTTGAGCGTATACCTATTCTCGTAAGCGATGCGTTCTCCCCGTTCAATGACCCGGCGATCGTACTCGCGCAATTTTAGCGTTGTCGCCTCATCAAACAGGACATCGTCCGATTTTCCGATGATCTCTTCCGCCGTGTTTCCAAGCAATTGCAGTACCGGATGATTGACGTACTGGTATCGATAGTTGCAATCCTTGATATAAATAAAGGCCTCGACATTGTCGAGAATGGTGGCGAGTTTTCGTTCGTTTTCCAGCAATGCCGCTTCCGCGCTTTTTCTTTGCAGGATTTCGGCTTGCAGCCGCGCGGCGCTGGGTAAAGACAGAAGGCGGGGAATAATCCATAGCATCAGCACGGCGGAGGCAAACGAAATCATCGCGGTAAAGGCTTTAACCCAGCCAGCCAGCCAATATAAAGGCGTCCAGATCGTGATCACCGACAGTAAATGCGTGGTGCCGCAGGCGACAATGAACCCGGCAAACAGGGCAACCAGCCAAGGATAGGGAAAATCTTTGCGCTGCCGGATAAAATAGACCAGCGTCAGCGGGATCGAATAATAAGACAGCGTGATCAAGAGATCCGAGATCACGTGTAGCCAAAGTAATACGGGATTCCACGACAGACAATAGCCGTGAGGAATGAAGTCTTTAATACCAAAAAGGTCAAGCAGTGGTTGCATTTATTAAGGTGGTTTAACGGCTTATTAAGGTTCTGCCATAAAGTTTGTCAGATTGATGGATAACTTTCAAAGGCTATTTATGGATTTCCGTGGTTTAGAGGTGGCGCCGAAAAACTGAACAGCCGGTTAAGTGGAACGCCTGCTACTTTTGAATGTCCAGATGGACGTTAAAACGGAGTAGAAGATGTCACTCAAAACGAGAAGAAAACACTCACCGGCTTTCAAAGCCAAAGTTGCCATGGCTGCACTGGCGGGTGATAAAACCCTGGCGCAATTGGCTCAGGAATTCGAAGTTCACCCAAACCAAATTACCGACTGGAAACGACAACTGATGGAGCAGGCGGCCGCGAATACGAATAACGGGGTCACGAATAACGGGGTCAGAGTGAGTGAATCGCCCCGGGTTTGATGGAGGCTTCAACTTTTGAGAAGATGAAGCGATGAAAGAGAAAACCACCAATCATTATTCACCCGAATTTCGGGAACGGGCAATTCGCATGGTACGGGAGCATCAGGACGAATACACTTCGAAATGGGCTGCAATTCAATCCATTTCTGCCAAGATCGGCTGTACGGCGGAGACGTTACGCCGCTGGATCAGGCAATCGCAAAAAGCCAGCGATGAAGCGAAGGGTTCGATCAGCAGCGAATCGGAGCGCATCAAGGCATTGGAACGCGAAGTTCGCGAACTGCGCCAAGCCAACGAAATCCTGCGCAAGGCGTCGGCTTATTTTGCCCAGGCGGAGCTCGACCGCCGCTTCAAGCCATGAAGGCATTTATTGATGATCATCGTGATGATTACGGGGTCGAGCCGATCTGCAAGGTATTGCCGATTGCCCCGTCGACGTATTACCTGCATGCCGCGCGGCAGGCCAATCCCGCATTGCGATCTGTCCGAGCCCGAAGCGACGAGGTGCTGAGCCAACAGATTCGTCGGGTTTGGGAAGCGAATTTCCAAGCGTACGGCGCGCGCAAAGTCTGGCGTCAATTGCAGCGTGAAGGCTTTTCTCTGGCGCGTTGTACGGTAGAACGCCTGATGCGGCACATGGGGCTAAAAGGGATCGTACGCGGCAAAACGGTCAAAACGACGATCAGCTATGCCGACGCCGCTTGCCCTTTGGATCGCGTCAATCGGCAGTTCAGCGCCGAGCGTCCGAATGCGTTGTGGGTTGCTGATTTCACCTATGTGGGAACCTGGCAAGGCTTTGTTTATGTGGCCTTCGCGATCGACGTCTTTTCCCGCTATATCGTCGGCTGGAAGGTTTCCGCTTCCGCACAGACTGACTTTGTTTTGGATGCGCTCGAGCAGGCTTTATATGACCGCCGGCCAGCAAGGGATGGCGGCCTGATTCACCACAGTGACCGCGGTGTGCAATACGTATCGATCCGCTATACCGAGCGTTTGGCAGAAGCCGGTGTTGAGGCTTCGGTGGGTAGCGTAGGTGACTCCTATGATAATGCCATGGCCGAAACCATCAATGGTTTGTATAAAGCCGAGGTGATTCACCGGCAATCCTGGAAAAATCGCGAAGCCGTGGAGCTGGCCACTTTGACCTGGGTCGATTGGTTTAATCAACGCCGTTTGCTGGGTCCGATTGGCAATATCCCTCCGGCTGAAGCCGAAAAAAGGTATTATCAACAACTTTCCGAGTCGGCGCTTGCTGCATGACTCACAACTAATGGCCTCCGGGAAAACCGGGGAGGTTCCGTTTCTAAATTGCGGCAAGGCCGGACCCAACCCATAAAACCGGTCAACTTGCTCCCGCCACCGACATTTTCCCTTGCCGGCCGCGCCGCGCCAGCCACTGCTGCAACCCATCGACATAAGTAAACACCACCGGCACCACCAGCAAACTCAGCAGCGTGGAGCTCAGCAATCCCCCGATCACAGCGATCGCCATCGGCTGCCGGAAGCTGGCGTCGGAACCGAAACCCAGGGCAATCGGCAGCATGCCGGCAATCATCGCGACCGTGGTCATTATGATCGGGCGGGCCCGCTTATGGCAGGCATCCACCAGCGCGTCATGCCGCGACAAGTCGCGCTCCCGCCTTGCCGCCAGCGCATATTCCACCAGCAAAATCGAGTTTTTGGTGACGATGCCCATCAGCATGATCAAACCTATCATCGAGGGAATATTCAACTCGCCGCCGGTGATCAACAGCGCGATAAACGCACCGCCCAGCGACAGCGGAATCGCCGACAAGATGGTCAGCGGTTGGAAGAAATCCTTGAACAACAGCACCAGCACGCAGAATACGCAAAGCAGGCCCGTCAACATCGCAAAACCGAACCCGCCTGCCATCTCTTCCAGCATTTCCGCATCGCCGGTCTCGATCAGCTTGACGCCGGACGGCATGTTCTTTACCGCCGGCAGCGCCTTGGCGGCCGCCAAGGCCGCGCCCAACGACATCCCGCCCAGTTCGGCATTGACGGTGACGAAGCGGCGGCGGTCGTAACGGTTCAACTGCGCCGAGCCGCCGGCCAGCGATAACTCGGCGACGCTGGACAGCGGCACCAGGCCGTTGCTGGACTTGATCCTAAGATTGCTCAGCACCTGCAAATCCCGGCGGGCGGCATCGGCCATCCGCACCCGAATCCCAAGTTGCCGGTTGTCCAGGTTGAGCTTGGCCAGTTGCGTGTCGAAATCGCCGCTGGTGGCGATGCGCACGGTTTCGCCTATCAGTTCGGCGGTGATACCCAGTTTGGCGGCTCGCTGCCAGTCGGGCCGAATCACGATTTCCGGGCGTTCCAGACTCGCGGTGCTGGTAATGTTGCTCAGCGTGCCGATGCTGCGCAGGTCCCGTTCCAATGCCTGGGCGCTGGCTTTCAGCGCCGGGGCATTCTCGCTGGACAGAATCAGCGACATCTTTTCGCCCGGACCGCCGACGCCA
>Ga0208116_1000525_pt1 | contig 11919 bp, 10 predicted proteins | sample LakWasMeta9_HOW4_2_FD_183859 | JGI IMG/M metagenome (GOLD analysis project Ga0208116, IMG submission 183859) | Freshwater sediment methanotrophic microbial communities from Lake Washington under simulated oxygen tension - Sediment Metagenome... | ecosystem: Environmental > Aquatic > Freshwater >... | reverse complement strand
TTACAGGACGCGCCCAAACTCGCCATCGGCGATGGTGCCCTGGGCTTTTGGGCTGCGATCAATGGAGTCTGGCCCGTGACCCGCCAGCAATGTTGTTGGGTGCATAAGACAGCCAATGTCTTGGCGCAGTTGCCTGACTCTATCCAAGGCAAAGCCAAAGCGGGGCTCAAGGCCATCTGGATGGCCGAGACTAAGGCCGCGGCAGAAAAAGCATTGGCCGGTTTCCAGCGCGATTTTGCAGCCAAATACCCCAAGGCGGCTAATCTGCTGGAGAAGGACCGTGAAGCGCTGTTGGCGTTTTATGACTTCCCGGCGGAACACTGGATACACATCCGCACAACCAATCCGATCGAATCCAGCTTTGCCGCGATTCGCCACCGGACGACCCCGGTGTTTTTCAAGATAGTTGTCGCAAAAATCATGCTGCTTTCTTCAAGTTTTCCCGTGTCGCCTTGTCGGGGTTGAGGGCAACGGGTCCGATAGGGAAGAGCTGAACTATTCAAAACCTAGGCCGCGCATCGCTACCAGGAAGTAGTTTTTTCAAAAATAGCCGATCAACTCAGCAATTTCTGCCGACTATCTCGCTCCGCCTGCCGCAATCGGCGCGCGGCGGGCGGCCTAGGCCGTCAGTAATGACTTCCTGAGCAGGTATAAATTCGCCAACCCCACCAAGACGTTCACCTGGGCGGCGTTTTTCTCCAATCCCCGGTAACGGCTCTTACGAAAGCCGAACTGGCATTTGATGACTCGAAAAACATGCTCGACACGCGCTCTGACGGACGAGAACTTGCGATTCCGTTTACGTTGACGACTCGACAGATTTGCGCTTGTCGTTGACGCACCAACGCAGCCTCAGATGCCGTGAGCCTTTCTTGTAATCGTCGCTGGTATAGCCGGCGTCGGCGAAGATGACTTGGTCGCCGTCACGTAACAGTTTGGGCAGATCTTGAATGTCGGCGGTGTTGGCGGCCGTGACGGTCACGCTGTGCACCGCTCCCGAGTTGACGTCGGCGTCTACATGGATCTTCATCCCGAAGTACCATTGGTTGCCTTTTTTGGTTTGGTGCATCTCGGGATCGCGCGCCTGCGCTTCGTTCTTGGTCGAACTGGGCGCATGAATGATCGTCGCATCCACCATCGTGCCTTTGGAAACCAATAGCCCTTTACCCTTCAAATGCTCGTTGATGGTGCTCAACAGGACTTCAGTCAACTCGTGCTTTCCCAGCCAATGCCGGAAATTGAGGATCGTTGTCTCGTCCGGCTGGGCTTCCGTCACGCTACCGAAGCCGGCAAAGCGGCGTACGCTCTCGATTTCATAAAGCGCATCTTCCATCTGCCGATCTGAGTAACTGAACCATTGCTGCATTCAGCGCCACCTCTGAACATTATTTTTTGGGGCCTGTTTTAGGCCAGACCCCCGCTCGCCTCCCGCATAGGGTATCTTTCATAGTAAAAAGATAATATAATCTCTTTTAAGATAAAAAATTATCCTTATCGATGCAGTCAAAGACATTGCTTGAAAGAACAAACTGCCCTGAGTCCACTTTTAAAGATTGGCTTAGGAGGGGAGTGATACTGCCTGCGCGCCCTGGAAACGGTGCAGGTAATCATGCGGAATATGATGATGCAAATGCAGTGGCTCTCCTTATAGGGGTAAAAATGAAGCAGGCTGCGGTGACTGTGGCGAATTATGTGCCAGCCTTTGTGGCATTGCAGACATGGCTCAGAAGCACATCATCTTTGGAATGGTTACGATATACAGTCGTGATGACACCGGGAGGGGCCTCTATGCATCCTACTAAGAATGGTTTTGATTTGATAGAGGTGGCTTTTGTTGTCCCTTTAGGTCCAGTGTGCGCGACACTTTTGGGCAGTATCGTACAACCAGATTACTACCAGCATTCTCTTCTGGAACTTCACACAATTCAAAAAGCAAAATGAATATCGTACGGGAGTTCATTAAAAAGAATTCACTGCCAGAAGAAGCATGCATATTTCTGGATGAGGCTGCGAATTACAGAAACATTCGATATTTAGACTTATTGCATGAGCAGGCAAGCCAGATATTGCCGGATGCGGTCGTTGAGGTAAATAATCAACCGTTGATTTATCTGATTCGTCGAGATTTTCTTGGTGCTCCTGCTGATGCCAAATTTGAACTCGAAGAAGTCATTAGAATTTTAGCCTGTCGAGCAGATGCAAGATTTTTGGGGGTTATTACCCCTGGTGTAATTTCGATTTACCCAATCGAAATCGTAGATATTATTCCTAACGCTATTAATTCGTTTGATGAGAGTGATTCCAGTTTTGCGATAAGAGATTTTTTGACTGGTGCGGATTGGCCCGGTTTTGACCAGAAGCGATTTCGCAAAGCTGACGAGCGGTGGCTAGATACATTCCTTTTAAAACTACTCAATGGTGCAGCAGAAACCTTACGCGAAAGCTATACAAAGACTGAGCTGAGCGATGCGAGCGTTATCTCTCTCATTGGTCGTGGGCTGTTTTTACGGTTTTTAACCGACCGAAATATTGTTTCGCCGAAGGATATACGATTGATTGCGCCAAATGCGCAAAATCCAACCGATCTGTATGCTTCAATCGAAAATACTGTTAGTGTCTTTCGTTGGTTAGACAAAACCTTCAACGGTGATTTGTTACAGCTTGATCCGGTGGAAGATTATGATGTTTTCTTCTATCGCCTGGGGGGCAAGGCTCGAATCGTATGTAACGTTCTCAGCGATATTCAGTATGGAGCGGTGAGAGGACAGATGGAACTGGGGTGGCAGGACCTTCGTTTTAAGCATATTCCCGTTGATGTACTAAGCCAAGTCTATGAAAACTTCTATCACAAATTTTTAAAGAAACAGGCTAAAGAAGAAAGCGTTCATTATACACCTAGACGGTTGGCAGAGTTACTTGTCGAGGGCGCATTCTCTGCTATTGATGCTGGAGAACGGCATATGGCAAGAGTTTTGGATCCTGCGGTAGGCGCCGGTATTTTTCTGGTGCTTTCATTGCGCCGTCTTGTACAAGAGAATTGGAAAGCCGCAGGCATTCAACCAAATCGCACTGAGATTCGCAACATACTCAACAAACAATTGTGCGGGTTGGACTTGAATCCTGAAGCGCTCAAAATTACTGCATTGAGTCTATATCTCGCCGCACTCGATTTGGATCCATATCCACAGCCCTTGTCCGATCTGAAGTTTGAGCGGCTATTCGGCAGTGTGCTGCATTGCGTCAATGATGAGGCGTTGGGTATTAATGAAAATCATCGACTCGGGAGCTTATCACCCTCTTTACATCCTGAATATCCAGACCTATTGATACACCAAGTCGTTCCGAATGCAAAGCGGAAATTCGATATTGTCATCGGGAATCCACCGTGGACAACGATAAAAGGTCATCGGGGTACTTTTCTGGAAAAAATCGTTCGTGATTCCATTGTTGCTAATGGGTTGTTACCAGGCCCAAAATCTGAAAAGTTAATTCGATATCAATCCCCCGATCTGCCATTTCTGTGGAAATCCACTCAGTGGACTAAACCAGGTGGATCTATCGCGTTGTTACTGGATGCTGCGCTTTTGTTTCAATCGGAAAGCCAGCGAATGCGCGATTTAATCTTCCAAGCGATTCGCGTGACAGGAATTCTCAATGGCACAGCGCTTCGACAGACTAATGTATGGCCAACCGTTTCAGCTCAATTCTGTCTTCTGGTTGCAAAAAATGAAAAGCCTCGTGCAGGGGATGGATTCTTTTATATCAATCCGATTGTGGAGCCTGCTTTTAACGACCGAGGTTTTTTTCGTATTGATCCCCAAGAGGCACTTCCCATCCCATGCGATTTAATTCGGAAGACGCCTACTATACTGAAGACCTTATTTAGAGGAAATGGCCTTGATAATGACTTAGTAAATAAATTAAGGGCATCTCCTAGAATTGCATTAGGTCACTATCTAGCTGAGCTAGGCCTACAGATTGAGAGTGGATATATAATGGGCAAAGAGAAGGAGCGAATTCGTGATGCCTCTTTTCTCATAGGCATCAAGAACTTCAGCGGTAAAGCAGTAAGAGAATATGGGGTTAGTCAATATGATCTGGAGGATTGGGACGTCAATCTCACCAAATTACAATGGCCACGGAAACGAGAAATATACCGAGCCCCACTTCTATTATTTCGGCAGGCAGCCAAGCTCGATGTTAAGGAGCGCGGCGCATTACACTGCTCATTTGATGTTGCTTATACATCATCGTTTTATGGTGTTTCGTTCAAGAATGCTCCTTACGCAGAAGACATAGCTGCGTATTTGTACGTGCTTTCCTATAGTTCTCTATTTGTTTATTTCCCACTAATGACAAGTAGTAAATTTGGAGTCGAGCGAGAAACGTTTCATAAAGAAGATTATGAGAACTGCCCTATCTTAAGGTGGGCTGAAATCAAGGCCGAACATCAGCGGGAGATTAAACAAATAGCGTTATTGATCGCGAAGGGTACTGAGCCTTGGGAAGAGGTTGACAACATCGTTGGCAAGATTTTTCATCTCACCAAGGCGGATAAACAGCTAATCGCCGACGCTCTTGAATACTCTTTACCGTACAAGGCGAAAAAAGATGGAGCCAACGCCAAGCCAGACGACAAGGAGATTAATTCATTCCTTGATACGCTGACCAATCTCTTTCAGCCTTTTGTTGGGGAGAATTCGCTAAAGATATGTAGAGTGCGTGGATTTAGCTCGAAGTCTTTTGAGTTCTTTAAGGTTTCGTTTGAGCATGAATATACTGCTAATTCGACCGCAGAACAATTAGCAAATATCTCAGAAATATTGAGTACCCCATTGTCTGCATCCCTTATTCGTATAAAGCTTGATTCTAATAAATGGCTGGTTGGACAACTCTCTCAACGACGTTATTGGAGTAAGACGAGGGCGCGCCTAATGGCGTTAGAATGGTTGGATAGTGGTTTTCTTAGTAATCGGGAGTCTTAACGCGATGACATCAGGATTCGTCAATCTTGGAACACCTCCCATAAGGCCAACTGAGCCATTTGCAGCATTCGACGCTGAAATCATAAGAACTATTGAAAAGGCCATATGTGAGGCCTGGAATCTGCTTAGATGTTCTGCACGCATTGACTTAAGTACTGCTAATGAAACAGACATCACGAAAGAGCTTCAGGATTCAATTATTGATGTAATGAACAGCGGCAGCGTAAATGGCTTTGTGCCAGAGCTGTTTAATCATCCAAGTCGTGATGGCTCTGTAATGGATTACAGTGGAAAATATACAGAAAAGAAGCCAGATATCACAATTTATTTGTCAAAACCTTTGCCCTTATCTATAAATAAAGGCATTTTTTTCGAGTGCAAGCCGATAGGAAATATCGAAACCTATTTTGGTGAGAACGGCTTAAAACGATTTTGTGATGGGCGATATGCATGGGCAATGCCGCATGCAGGTATGATTGGATATGTACAAAGGAAATCCGTTCCTTTAACGGCCAAGGATGCCATTGAGAAAAAAGTGGAGAATGGAGACCTCGTACTGAATAGCCATTATGGAGACACATCATCTACATATCACCCGATATGGGTATCTGTACATTCGCGTAGCTTTGTTCTTTTGAACGGAAATAAGCCAGGACCCATAGTTATTCGGCATCTATGGCTAACGCCTTAATTAGAGTTTACTCAGTAAATCAGCCAATGCAATTCATAACGCAGCCATACGGGTTGGTGTAGGACTGAAGATAACAAATACCTGTCGCTGGGCCAGTTTCAACGTAAGCGTCCAACCGTACTACATAGCCAGGCCGTCGGTGCTCTGGTTTAATCTGCGGAGCGGAAAGGCAGCAATTCGTCGATGCGGCTGTTGGGCCAGGTAGGGAGTTTTTCCAGCGTGTCTTTTAGCCAGGCCGAAGGATCAAGGCCGTTGAGCTTGGCGGTACCGAGCTGGGTTTGGATCACGGCGGCCCGCCTTCCGGCGCGTTCCGAGCCGGCGAACAGCTAGTTCTTTTTGCCCAAGACAATCGGCCTGATACTGATTTTCAATCGGGTTGTTATCAATCGGCAGATCGCCGGTTTGGGCGTAACGGGTGAGCGCGGCCCAGCGCTTCAAGCTGTAGTCGATGGCTTTGGCGGTGGCACTGTTGGGCGCGGTATGGAGTCGGGTTTGCTGCAGCCAATCGTGCGAGGCAAGAATAGAGCCGAAGGTTTTTAGAATTTTCCGATTTAGGGTACAATTACAAGCGGCAAAGGGGAGGTTGCCTATTCTTATGCAACCCATAAGGGATGTTAAGTTATTATTGCGGATTAACCGCTTTGTCGTTCTTGCGATGCCGGCTAACTTGAAAGCTGGCATCGCCTCAGCTATAAAATTCGGCTCTAATATGGATTCCGGGTCTTTTGATAAGATGTCCCGATGGAAACTGCAATCATAACAATTAATAAACACTTAGTCAGCGAAGCTCAATGCTACGCGGCTATCCGGCAACTACGCTGGCAAGAAGGCGCCACTTGCCCCATGCGTCAGCGGTCAAACGATACGGCGCGGCTTTGCTGGGACGCAACGCCACGCCAACGCTATCAGTGCAAGGCATGCAACAAACGTTTCGACGACTTGGCCGGCACCGTGCTGGCTGGTCATTACCAACCGTTGTCCGCCTGAGTGTTGTGTCCGTACTTTATGGATTAGACCTGTCCAACGCCCAGATTGCCCAAGAGCCGGATCTGAACAAGGATGAGTTACAGTTCATGACCGAGCACCTGCCCCGGGATCGATAAAAAAATCCCCGATAACCCTGTCGGGTAAAGTCGAATGCGACGAAGTTTACCTCGTCGCTGGTCAAAAGGCCAACCCGACAAGGTTGCCTAAGAGGGGCGTAAACCGCGCCGTCGCCGGCTGAAAAGTGCCCGGACGCGGCACGCTCGCCACAAAAACTGGATCCGTCCGTCCGCGAACAACTCCGCAAAACGGCTATACGGATGCATAAACGAGGGCGCTGGCAAGCTTCTACTTCAGAAAATTTGAGGGTGTGAGGCGGTCAACGATTGTGGCTTGGATTGGCCGTTTTGGTAGCGGTGCAGGCAGCACGGGCGCTCACTTGACAAATTTCGTCGGTTGACGGCGGCTCAGGAAGGGAACATCCGACAAGACATTGTGGATAGAACACCGGATCAGATGAGATTGAGCATTGTATTCTGGGATGCCAAGGTAGTACGTTTGAACATCAAGTAGTGCTTTCTGATCGATTTGCCCCTCCGATCCGTCCGGCGCTATTTGAATTGCTGGGTTTTCACCCGTCCTTCGAACAAAAGCCTGAAGCCATCAGAAAGTAGTTGGACACGGACTACCCGAGCATGGCAGCACCCAAGTTCGAAGGTGCCGAAATATACTGAGGCGATGAAACGGCAGTTTCGTCTGTCGAGCATTACCCGCGTAGGTACGCGCAGAAAGACAAAATTCCCGTTTTGATGCTTTCCCAGCGCCAAAGGGAGCGCATCAACTTGATTTCAGCCGTAACCAACCGGGGTACGATGCGTTTATGTTGTATAAGGAAATGATGGCAGCCGATCTCCTGATTTGCTTCATGCCGCGGCTTATCAAAGAGTAGGACGCAATATTTTTTGGGTACTGGATAATCTGAGGGCTCACCACGGTAAGGCCGCGGCGGCATGGCTGGAGAAAAACCGTGAAAAGATCGAAGTGTTCTTTCTACCCAGTTATTTATCTGAACTGAGCCCCGCGAGTATATGAATGACGAACTCAAGACTCGCATGAATGCGAGCGAACTTGCCAGGAGTGGAGTGATGTCGCTCTCAAATCCATCTCAAGGACAGCCTCAGCGGGTTCGTGCAGGCTTTTGCGCTGCATTCGTTACTTATGTTCGCTTTTAACGGTCGGATCAGTGTCTTTATATTAAATAAACAACAAAGACGATTAATCGGCTAAAAGTTAGTCAGAACTGCAACCGGTTATATCAGATCGAACCAGATGTCAGTGCTGGCTTACTGTTAGTAATAAGCTACTAAGACTGCACCTTACGCAGGAGATAGTGTCCTTCATATTAGTGGATGTCAAGGCATTAAACTAGCTCATAACCCGTTTTGATTTAAAGGTCGCCCTAGGAGGCTGTCGGACTTTAATTAAGCTCGGCATATAACTTATTGATATTATTGTTATTTATTTTTCTAACTTAAAGTTCTGTTCCTAATTAAATCAATAGCTTACAGATTTAGTCCGACAGACTCCTAGACTCCATGAAAATTTGCCATTACATCTATATACCCCTTGTATTTTTTTTTACTCCAACTGCCTTTCGGGTTAATCATCTTTATCATTTATTGTTTTTCGTTGTAATTTTTTTCGTTTCTGGCTGTTCTTTCTTAGAAAAACCGCCTGAAAAAATGGTTACGTTATCATCGAAGTTTCTGCCAGAACTTCATCCCGCTTCACCCCCTGTTTCACAATCACTGGCTGATAAACCGTCTAGCGTTGGTAAAGAACCCAATACCCCTACCTACTTCGGCAATTTAGGATCTCATCATGTTCCGCATAAAACACTCACTAGCAACACAGCCGATTACAGTCCAGGTACTGATATTCAGTTTCGCGATGCCGATATTCGGAGTGTCCTTGATGCCATTTTAGGCGATGCTTTAAAACTTAATTACACGGTCGATCCTGCTATACAGGGAAAAATTACTTTACGCACATCGGCGGCTCTCACCAAAGAAGCCCTGTTACCCGCACTGGAATCGGCTTTATTATCCGTGTCAGCCGCTATTGTGAAACAAGGCGCCATGTATCATGTTGTTCCCCTGGATGCAGCCCTTCAAAAAGCCCATGGCATTAACCGATGGGGTTTTAATCGAGCAGTGGGCTCTGGCTTTGGCATTGATGTCTATCCTTTACACTATATTGCTGTAACCGAAATCCAAAAGTTGGTGGAAACAATTTTTCCCAAAGGCACCATTTTACAAGCTAGTACCACACATCACTATTTGGTGGTTGCCGGCACCAGTCAGGATCGCTTATCGATTCAGCAAATCATTGAAAATTTTGATGTCGACACGTTGCAAGGGACTCGTTTTGCCCTTTATCCCATCGAGCATACAACGCCACAAGTATTAATCAGCGAATTAAAAGAAATTTTCCAACCGCCTTTAGATGACATAAATAATCGCGTGCGCTTAGTCGCATTGGAACGGCTGCAATCCATTCTAGGCATTGCCAACGATCAGTCTGACTTAGAAGTTATGGAAAACTGGATTAAGCGATTTGATACGGCTAAAACAACAGAACAACGGGTTTTTGTTTATCATGTGCAGAACGGTAATGCTAAAAGTTTGGTAGCGGCGCTGGGTAAGTTATTGGGCATGGGCGGTATAGGGACTGAAACATCCGGTGATTCGGGACTTTCCGATTCGACCGAAACACCAGCGGCGGCTTCAACTGACGGTTTGGGTTTTTCTCAAGGCAACAGCGTACCTCAAGTATCGGTAAATCCGTTTCAATACTATCGTCAACAGCTGCCGAATAATGTTCCCGGTGGCGTTTCATCAACCGACGCGAACAGAAGTCAATTAGTAGCTAACGAGGAAACCAATTCCGTACTGTATTATGGGGATGAAAAAAGTTTTAATGTAATTAAAGAGGCTTTAGCGCAACTTGATATTATTCCGAAACAAGTGCTAATCGAAGCGATTTTGGCCGAAGTCACTTTAACGAACGAATTGCGTTACGGTGTCCAATGGTTTTTCCAAACCCATCAAAATACGTTTGAACTCAGCGCCACCGATGCCGCGTTGTCATCGCTATTTCCTGGATTTTCCTATGCTTTTACGGGAAGTCCGGATATCAAAATCATTCTTAATGCCTTGCAGTCAAAAACGGACGTCAGGGTAGTTTCGGCCCCTAAGCTGTCAGTATTAAATAACCAAAAAGCTACGTTGCAAGTCGGCGATCAGGTACCCATTTTAACGCAAACCTCTCAATCAACCGTTTCACCGGGAGCGCCTATCGTGAGCTCTATCCAAATGCGTGATACGGGTGTAATCCTGGAAATAAAACCGCGCATCAATGAAAACGGCAGCTTAATTTTGGAGGTTTCGCAAGAGGTCAGCGATGTGGCTCAAACCACCACTTCCGGCATTAACTCCCCAACTATTCAAAAACGAAAATTCCAGACCTCGGTGCTTACCAATGACGGCTATACCGTTACGTTAGGCGGATTGATTCGGGACAATAACACTAAAAATAATAGCGGAGTACCGTTTCTAAAAAACATTCCGCTGTTTGGTAATTTATTTCGCGATGACGGTTTTAACGACAAACGCACCGAATTGATTGTTTTATTGGTCCCGCATGTCATGCGAAACCAAGCTGAAACACAGGCGGTTGTAGATTCGTTGTTGGATCAATTAAAATCACCGGCAGCTAGCATTGAACGAGTATCCGCTTCAACACAACCTCCAAAGTAAAGGCTTTATTTTGCTGCATACGCTATGGTTTTTACTGCTCATCGCGTGGTTTTTGGGGATTACGTTGAAAATAGGATGGCATACAGCTGAGCGTTTTATTATCGAAAAAAGTCAGATCGAACGCAAGTGGGCTGAAGAAAGTGCTCTTAATGATGTTCTTTTTGAGGTGTTAAATCGGGGATTTAAGCCAGCGGCAGAGCACGATTACTCATTCAATGGTCAACATTTTCGAGTGACCGTCATACCTAGCCACGGTTTTGTTGATCTTAACACGGGACAGGCGAATTTACTCAGGCAAATTGCTCAGCGCACCGGCATTAACCTTGATAGCTTATTAAAGTTAAGATCTAAAGAAGGCGCCATGAGGCCAATGATATCAGACTATGCCGCGCTGAATGCGCAATTAGGATTGGCAAGCCAACAATTTGCCTGTATTTATCCGTATGTAACACTGTTTTCAGGGCGGCCTAGCCCACTCAGCCAGTACATGCCGGACTATTTAAAAAAACTTTTAGGTCGTTTGCACGAGGAAAGTACCTCTGTCATCAGTAGCGATAATGGTTTTACCCTGGGCGATAGTCTGCGCATAGAGGTTAAACCCCATCCTATTCAGCCAACGGGTTATTATTTATCGGCGGAAATTTTATTGACTGGTCGTCTAGACACGCCGTTTTTCATACGAGCTTGGCAACACTTGCCGCAGTGCCAAAAAGAGTTTTGATTATTGCGAATCCATAGGAAGCTGCGGCAGTTGTTCCGGATCCAGGGTTAGGACTATGTCCTCCTGTGCTGGCTTACTAAGGACGATCATCTTTTTTTTGATTGTTTTAATTGTCCAGCCGTCAAAATGACCTCCCAGTTCAATGAGGCCCGATGTTCTTTGTTCGGTGTTCTCCAGAAGCGCGAAGGGTTTGACGCGGTTCAAAATAATTCCAGTCAGGGTCGGGGGATTTATCAGTTCAGCCCCTACCGGGAGGGGCTCCATAACTGCCGGCTTGGCTGGCGGAATATATGGCTTGCGGGTGGGTTGAAATAATGGTTGGTTGGTGAGAGCTTGTACGTCTAATATCGAAGGCTCGAACAGCGCCGCCGAAGTGGTGGTAGAGGAATGATCGGTGGAAATTTCTGGTGTATCCCGTAACAATTCGAAAATTAACAGCCCGCCGCTCATAACGATAAACATTTGCAGCGCGCTCAAAAGAAGGAAAATTGTCGAAATTTTCATTCAGTGTTTTGTCTGAGTAGAGGCAGCGGTCAACGAAGCGCCAAATCCAGATAAGCGAAATTCAACGAGTAAACGCGTGACGGCAGGTGATTGATCAGCAACCTGTTCGGTGGCCAAAACCTGAATAGCCATTTGATCGATAACCAGTATTGGTTGATTTTTCTCGATGGCTGCCATGAACGAGATAATTGTGGCCTCATCGCCTTCGCCTTTTAC
>Ga0208116_1000522_pt1 | contig 11929 bp, 7 predicted proteins | sample LakWasMeta9_HOW4_2_FD_183859 | JGI IMG/M metagenome (GOLD analysis project Ga0208116, IMG submission 183859) | Freshwater sediment methanotrophic microbial communities from Lake Washington under simulated oxygen tension - Sediment Metagenome... | ecosystem: Environmental > Aquatic > Freshwater >... | reverse complement strand
CCGACGCCAATCGCGAACAGCTCAAGCAAGCCAAGGCGCAACGCCGGCAAGACTATTTGCAACGCATTCCCATCGAGGGCAAATTCGGCCAGGGCAAAAAGGGTTACCGGCTCAACGACATCCGGGCAAAGCGTGCCAACACGGCATTCGCCTGGATCAACGCCATCTTCCTGGTCATGAATCTGCTGGTCCTGCAAAGGATCTTTTTTGGCCTCAGTCAATGCGGCCTTGCGGGTTTGATCAAGGCAGTGGCACAGGCCTGGAAACAAAGGGTTTTAACCCAGCGCGCTCAGATCCACTCAGTCGTTCGGCTTGTACAGGCCCATGGCTGATTTACTGAGCAAACTCTATCTAACAGCCTGTTAACGCTCTGTGTGTCGACGACGATGAATTGCGTCACATCATCCATCTAAAATTGCAGTATGATACTTTATTGCCTGTTTTTTCTTGGGTGCTCAGCTTTTTTGCTGTGTCAGTATGATACTTTATTTTTTTATGGTAGATTTTTGCAACGGTAGAATGAGATCTCCAGCGTGATTTAGTATGATACTTTATTGCCCTCTTACAGCTGTTTGGTGATAATAAAGTCGTAAATTTTACTGGCCGCAGAGCATCAATAAGTGAACGATTGTTGATTTGATGGTTGTGTGTCGGCCAGTTTTTTAAAATGCCTGCCAAAATTAGCGGTCACACGTCTCGCAAGTTCTGTAAATATAGTCTTAAGGATTGTTGATTACATATTGGTAGGCAGAAACCGACCCAAACCAGCCGGTCGGTTATGATTTTGCGTCCCGAACCGCTCCTGCGGTTCGGGACGCAGAGCGTCCTTAAGTGGGTTCCCATTTATGCCCTTTAGGGTACGCAGAGCGTGGGAACCATAAGGGGAAATTGTTTTTGACCAAATCCTAAGCCGCTGGTGGGTTTGCACAGGTAGGCAGGATTGAATGATAACGAAACCCAGCTTCGAAGCTGATAAGTTTTGAAATTCAAAAAAATTTTGGATGCAAAGAAACTTGGTTATTTCATAGCATCTGCTGGGTTTCGCGTTGCTCTACCCAGCCTACGGCCCTCAACTCACTTAAAAATGAATGACTTAATGATCGATGGCGAGAGGCCTCGCCTCTTTCATCATAAAAGCACTTGGTGCTCTCGCCCGATAACGTCCATAATTCTCAGCTTTTGACTTTTAGGTAAACCAAACGATCATGCTCGACGACATCAAAAGGACGCTTTGGGCAGCCGCGGACAAGCTGCGCGCCAACATGGACGCTGCCGAATACAAACACCTGGTACTTGGCCTGATCTTCGTCAAATACATCTCCGACACCTTTGCCGCCCGCCGGGCCGAACTGGAGCGCAAATTCGCCGATCCGAACGACGATTACTACCTGGACGATGCCGAGCTGATCCAGGACGAGCTCGAAGACCGGGACTATTACAAAGAAGTCAACGTGTTCTGGGTGCCTGAGGAGGCCCGTTGGGAGGCTCTACGCGCCGCCGCCAAGCAGCCGGACATCGGTCGGCGGGTCGACGACGCCCTGGCCTTGATCGAAAACGAGAACCCCAAGCTGAAAGGCATTCTCGATAAACGCTATGCCCGTGCCCAACTGCCGGATGGCAAGCTCGGCGAGCTGGTCGACTTGATCTCGATGATCGGCTTCGGCGAAGACGCCAATCAGGCGCGCGACGTGCTCGGGCAGGTGTACGAATATTTCCTCGGCCAGTTCGCCAGTGCCGAAGGCAAGAAAGGCGGCCAGTTCTATACCCCGGCCTCGATTGTAAAGACCCTGGTCGCGGTGCTCGCCCCGCACGACGGCAAGGTGTACGATCCTTGCTGCGGCTCCGGCGGCATGTTCGTGCAATCGGAGAAGTTCATCGAGGCGCACGGCGGCAAGCTCGGCGATGTGTCAATCTACGGCCAGGAGTCCAACCCGACCACCTGGCGCCTGGCCGCGATGAACCTCGCGATTCGCGGCATCGATTTCAACCTGGGCAAAGAACCCGGCGACACCTTTACCCGCAACCAGCACCCGGACCTGCGCGCCGACTACATCCTCGCCAATCCGCCGTTCAACATCAGCGACTGGTGGCACGGCAGCCTGGAGGGCGATCCGCGCTGGGTCTACGGCACGCCGCCGCAGGGCAATGCCAACTACGCTTGGCTGCAGCACATGCTTTATCACCTGAAACCGAACGGCCGCGCCGGCATCGTGCTCGCGAACGGCTCGATGAGTTCGAGCCAGAACAGCGAGGGCGAGATCCGCCGGGCGATGGTCGAGGCCGACGTGGTCGAGGTGATGGTCGCCCTGCCCGGGCAGTTGTTCTTCAACACCCAGATTCCGGCCTGCCTGTGGTTCCTGACTAAGCAGAAAACGATCCGTCAGGGTGAAGTGTTGTTCATCGATGCTCGCAAGCTCGGCCGGATGATCAGCCGAGTGCAGGCGGAACTGACCGACGAGGTGATCGAGCGGATCGCTGGCACCGTCGCGGCGTGGCGCGGTGAGGCTGACGCAGACGAGTATCGGGATGTCCCTGGCTATTGCCGTAGCGTCAAGCTGGCCGAAATCGCCGAACACGGCCACGTCCTGACGCCCGGCCGCTATGTCGGCGCGGAAGCAGTTGAGGACGACGACGAAGCCTTTGCGGACAAGATGCAGAAACTGACCGAGAAGCTCGGCGAGCAGATGGCGAAAGGCGCGGAACTCGATGAGTTGATCCGGCAGAAGCTGGGAGGGCTCGGGTATGAGTTCTGAAATGGAATGGCCTCGCAGAACCTTAAAGGAAGCTGGTGTTATCTTGATAGATTGTGATCATCGAACTCCGCCTGCGGCGGTTGATGGTTATCCATACATCGCGATACCTCAATTAAAAAATGGTCACATCGATCTTGACGGAGTTCGCAGGATTTCAAGAATTCATTTTCTCGAATGGACAAAGAAGCTCAAACCTCAGGCTGATGATGTTATCGTTGTTCGGCGCTGCAACTCTGGGGATAGCGCTGTGATACCTAAAGGCTTGGAGTGCGCAATTGGGCAAAACTTAGTTGTTTTGCGAACTGATGGCAAATCGGTGCACCCAAAGTTTCTGCGTTGGTTGGTACGAGGTCCAGAATGGTGGGATCAAGTTAATAAGTACATCAATGTCGGCGCTGTATTCGATAGTCTCAAGTGCAAAGAAATACCTCACTTCGAATTGACTATTCCTCCAATTGATGAACAGTCAAAAATCTCGGAAATTCTTGGTGCCTTAGACGACCGCATCACCCTGCTGCGCGAAACCAACGCCACGCTCGAAGCGATCGCCCAGGCGCTGTTCAAATCCTGGTTCGTCGATTTCGATCCCGTCCATACCAAACAGCAAGGCCGTATTCCCGAAGGCATGGACGAAGCTACCGCCGCGCTGTTTCCTGACAGCTTCGAGGAATCGGAATTGGGCTTGGTGCCTAATGGATGGAAGGTAAAAACACTTGGCGAAATATGTGCTGTTACTATTGGCGGACTGTGGGGAAAAGACACCAGAGAAGACTTAGACCTAATCCCGGCAATTAGCCTGCGAGGTGTCGACCTTGAAAACCTCCGTTTACTCGGATATGCCAAAGAAGCCCCTGTTCGCTGGGTAAAGCCAGCTGCGATGGAGGAACGACAAGTTTCTGAGAACGAAGTTTTGATTGCATCTTCAGGGGCTGGGCCTTGCGGAAGACCTCTGTGGGGAGGCGGTAACTTCGAGTCACTGTATGGAAAGCCAGTGATTTTTTCGAATTTTGTAAAACGGTTAGATTGCGGGAGTCCTTCGAAAGCAATTTATATTGATCGCTTGCTAGCCGAAATGCGTGCAAGTCGGGAGATATGGAATTACATTAACGGTACATCAATTCCAAACCTCGACGATAAGCTTTTACTGGCGACAAAGAAGGTCGTCATTCCGAATGAAGATGTCCTTGAGGCTTTTGAACAAATCGCGCGCGCAATTTACCTCAAACTCTATTCGAATCAAGCCCAAACTCTCGCCAACCTGCGTGATACGCTGCTCCCCCGCCTGATTTCCGGCCAGCTCCGCCTGCCGGAAGTGGAAGCTGAACTTGAACTGGAAGAGGCTACTTTATGACCCCTGAACTCGGCCAATTGCAACAAATCAACCTGCGTGAGGCCTGGAGAAATGAAGCTTCCGATTTCACGCCGTGGCTCGCGAGGGAGGAGAACCTCGAACAACTCGCGGACGCCTTGGGTCTATCGGAACTGGAGCTTGTACAAACGGAATATCCTGTCGGCGACTTCAAGCTGGACATTCTGTGCTCTGACGACGAGGGCGAGATCATTATCGAGAACCAACTCGAAAGGACCAATCATAACCACCTTGGCCAGATCATCACCTATGCGGCAGGAATTGGTGCAAAGAAAGTGATTTGGGTCGCGGAGTCATTTCGCCCGGAACATGTGGCAGCCTTGGATTTTCTCAACCAGCACACGACCAGCGAACTGAATTTCTTCGCTGTCGAAATTACACTCTGGCGTATTGCCAATTCGCCGATGGCGCCCAGTTTTAGAGTGGTCGTCAAACCGAATAACTGGAGCAAGTCCAGCCGCGAGAGTGCCCGGCTGGCAGCGAACGCTACACCGACCAAGCTTCTGCAGCAGAAGTTTTGGGTCGAGTGGGTTGCTTATCTCGATACCAAAAAATCATCCCTGAAACCTCATAAACCCACCCCGCAGCACTGGATCACATTCTCCCTGGGGCGATCAGGCGTTCACATGGAAGCGTTTGTGAATTCGCGCGAAAGCAGAATCGGCGTTGGCATTTATATCGGTCATCAGGACGCCAAACGCTACTTTGCCCAGCTGAAAGAACAAAGCCAATCTATCGAGGAGAAACTGGGCTTTCCGTTGGATTGGCGCGAATTGCCCGATAAAAATGCCAGCCGGATTTTGATACTCAAGCAGGACGCGCCGCTAACTGACGAAGCCGCATGGACGAGTTATTTCGGCTGGTTAACCGACATTGCGCAAAAAATGGATCGTGTGTTTCGCCCTTTGGTTAAAACCCTCTCATGACCGAAGGCCAACTCGAACAAGAAGCGCTGGCGTGGCTGACTGAAGTTAGCTGGTTCCCAACGTCTACGTTGGGAACTCGTCTCGCCAAGCTCACGCTTGGCGAGACGGGAAGCTGGAGCTTCCCGGGCCGCATTCCCAAGCGGGAGCTTGGGAACGAGGAGCGGAAGTTATTTTTACCGAAATCCTATGCGCGTTATTTACCGTTTTGGGCTTGAGCAGTGCTTAAACGCAAGTCTTTGCAGTAAGTCAAGAATCTACATATCTAAAATTAAATCAATATCTTAAGTGCTTAAACGCAAATACACGAACCAACGTTAAGGGAACGTTACGCATGACCGAAGACCAACTCGAACAAGAAGCGCTGGCATGGCTGACTGAAGCGGGCTACCAGACGCTCTACGGCCCCGACATCGCGCCGGACTGCGATCGTCCCGAGCGAGCTGATTACCGCCAGGTGGTGCTGCGGGAGCGCCTGCGCTCGGCGGTTGCGCGGCTGAATCCTGCAATTCCTTTGGCTGCGCGCGAGGATGCGGTCCGGCAGGTGCTGGAGCTGGGGATTCCGTCCTTGCTGGCCGCGAACCGCCGCTTTCATCAGTTGCTGGTCAATGGCGTGCCGGTCGAATATCAGCAGGGCGGCGAAACCCGCGGCGATTTCGTGCGCCTGATCGATTGGTCGCCCTCATCCCCGGCCCTTCTCCCGGCGGGAGAAGGGAGCAATGAATGGCTGGCGGTGAACCAGTTCGCGATCAAGGGACCGAAGCACAGCCGGCGGCCGGATATCATTCTGTTCGTGAACGGTCTGCCGTTGGTGCTTATCGAGCTGAAAAACCCGGCCGACACCAACGCGGATATCTGGAAGGCGTTCGAGCAGTTGCAGACGTACAAAGAACAAATTTCTGACGTGTTCCAGTACAACGAGGTGCTGGTGATCTCGGACGGCAGCGAGGCGAGGATGGGTTCGCTGTCCAGCGATGCCGAACGCTTTTTGCAGTGGCGGACGATCGACGGCGAGACGCTGGACCCCTTGGGCCAGTTCAACGAGCTCGAAACGCTGATCCGGGGCCTCCTGACGCCCGTCACCTTGCTTGATTATCTGCGCTATTTCGTGCTGTTCGAGGACGACGGGAGTCTGGTCAAAAAGATCGCCGGCTATCACCAATACCATGCGGTCCGGGCCGCGATCGATCGGGTCGTCGCCGCCTCCCAGCCCGGAGGCAGCCACAAAGGCGGCGTAGTCTGGCATACCCAGGGCAGCGGCAAGAGCATCACGATGACCTGTTTTGCGGCAAGGGTGATGCAGGCGGCCGCGATGGAAAACCCGACGATCGTGGTGATCACCGACCGCAACGACCTGGACGGGCAGTTGTTCGGGGTATTCTCGTTAGCCCAGGATTTGCTCCGCGAGCAGCCGGTGCAGGCCGAGTCCCGGCAGGACCTCCGCGCCCGGCTTGCCAACCGGCCCTCCGGCGGGATCATCTTCACCACGATTCAGAAATTCATGCCCGGTGCCGACGAAGACACGTTCCCACAGTTATCCGACCGGCACAACATCGTCGTAATCGCCGACGAGGCGCATCGCACCCAATATGGTTTCGAGGCAAAGCTGAAGACGGTCAAATCTTCATCGCCCAGTGCGAACGACGAAGCCTTGCCGAAGGCCGCCGAGCCGAGTCCGGTCTATCAGGTCGGCTATGCCCAGCATCTGCGCGATGCCCTGCCAAACGCGACGTTTGTCGCTTTTACCGGCACGCCGGTGTCGTTGGAGGACCGCGATACCCGGGCCGTGTTCGGCGATTACATCCACATCTACGACATGCAGCAGGCGCAGGAAGACGGCGCCACGGTCGCGATCTATTTCGAGTCGCGCCTCGCGAAACTGGCCCTGAAGCCGGAGGAAGTGCCGTATATCGACGACGAAGTGGACGAGCTGACCGAAGGCGAAGAGGACGACCAGCAGGCCCGCCTGAAAAGCCGTTGGGCGGCGCTGGAAAAAGTGGTCGGCGCTGAGCCCCGTATCGCCCGGGTCGCTGCCGATCTGGTCGCGCATTTCGAAGAACGTAACCAGGCGCAAAGCGGCAAGGCGATGATCGTTGCGATGAGCCGGGAAATCTGCGTCCATCTCTACAACGAAATCATCAAGCTTCGCCCGGACTGGCATGACGCCGACCCGGAAAAAGGCGCGCTCAAGATCGTGATGACCGGCTCGGCCAGCGATAAGGCGCTGCTGCGCCCGCACATCTACCCCAAACAAGTCAAAAAACGGCTGGAGAAACGCTTCAAGGATCCGAGTGATCCGTTGCAGTTGGTGATCGTGCGCGATATGTGGCTGACCGGCTTCGATGCGCCGTGTGTGCATACGCTGTATGTCGACAAACCGATGAAGGGCCACAACCTGATGCAGGCGATTGCCCGGGTGAACCGGGTATTCAAGGACAAGCAGGGCGGCCTGGTCGTCGATTATATCGGCATCGCGAATGAGCTGAAAAGTGCCCTGAAAGACTACACCGCCAGCCACGGCCGCGGCCGGCCGACTGTCGATGCGGCCGAAGCCTATGCGGTGCTCGAAGAAAAGCTCGATATCCTGCGCGGGTTGATGCACGGCTACGACTACAGCGACTTTTTGACCACGGGACACAAGCGTCTCGCCGGGGCCGCGAACCATGTGCTGGGCCTGCAAGACGGCAAGAAGCGCTTCGCGGACACGGCGGTGGCAATGAGCAGGGCATTTACGCTGTGCTGCACGCTCGATGAAGCGAAAGCGGTGCGCGAGGAAGTCGCGTTTTTCCAGGCTGTGAAAGTGATCCTGACCAAACGGGATATCAGCCAACAGAAGCGCACCGACGAGGCGCGCGAACTGGCGGTTCGGCAGATCATCAATTCGGCGGTGGTGTCGGAAGACGTGGTCGACATCTTCGAAGCGGTCGGGCTCGACAAGCCGAACATCGGGATCCTCGATGAGGCGTTTCTGGCCGACGTCCGCAATTTACCGGAACGGAATCTGGCGGTCGAATTGCTCGAACGCTTGCTCGAAGGCGAAATCAAATCCCGCTTTTCAGGTAACGTGGTGCAGGAGAAGAAGTTTTCCGAGCTGCTGGCCAACGTGATCAAACGCTATCAAAACCGGGCGATCGAAACGGCCCAGGTGATCGAGGAACTGATCGCGATGGCGAAGAAGTTTCGGGAAGCGGCCGGACGCGGTGAATCGCTGGGACTGAGCCAAGATGAAATCCGCTTTTACGATGCGCTAGCCGACAATGAATCGGCGGTGCGGGAACTGTCCGACGAAACACTGAAGAAGATCGCCCATGAGCTGACCGAAAATTTGCGTCAGAACATCACGGTGGACTGGTCACAACGGGAAAGCGTCAGGGCCAAGCTTAGGCTGATGGTCAAACGGATACTGCGCAAATATAAATATCCGCCCGATCAGCAGGAATCGGCTATCGAATTAGTTTTACAACAGGCGCAAGCGCTGGGAGAGACTTGGGTTTAATTGCGGTATCATTTGCTCATTCAGGAAACTGATGACGTTTGTCCGGCCAGGCACATTGGCGGGTAGGCGCAAGGTCTCACCCTTGGGCTGCCAGTTATCCGCTTTGGAATAGTGAACGCGGCTTTATTTTACCTCGGCGCCTCAATTTCTAATTTTGTACCCCGTCTTAAACACCCACCATACAAAAATCAGGCAGAGGATGAGGAACCCAAACGTCATGCCAATACTCACGGCGATATGCACGTCAGCCATGCCGTAGAAGCTCCAGCGAAAGCCGCTGATCAGATACACCACCGGATTGAACAGGGTGATCTTCTGCCACAAGGGAGGCAACATATTGATCGAATAGAACGCGCCGCCCAGAAATGTGAGCGGAGTGACGACCAGCATCGGTACCACCTGGAGTTTTTGAAAATTATCGGCCCACAGGCCGATAATAAAGCCAAACAGACTGAAAGTCACAGCCGTGAGCAAGAGAAAGGCGATCATCCACAAGGGATGGGCAATCTCGTAAGGCACAAAAATGCGCGCCGTGCCCATAATGAGCAGACCCAGCATCACCGACTTGGTCGCCGCTGCTCCCACATAACCGATCAGCACTTCGATCCACGAAACCGGTGCCGATAGCAGCTCATAAATCGTGCCCGCCCACTTGGGCATGTAAATGCCGAATGAGGCATTGGAGATGCTTTCGTTCAGTAGATTCAGCATGACCAGCCCCGGTATGATGAAGGCACCGTAACTGACGCTGTCGATGTCGCCCATGCGCGAACCGATGGCTTTGCCGAAGACGATGAAGTACAGCGAAGTGGTCAGCACCGGCGCAACGATACTTTCCGCCAACGTACGAAAGGTGCGTGCCATTTCAAAATGGTAAATAGCACGGATGCCATAGAGGTTCATGCCTGCTCCTTCTTGGGCTGATGCACCAGACTGACGAAGATGTCCTCCAGTGAACTCTCGCTGGAGCGTAAATCTTTGAAGTCGATGCCGTGTTCACCTAGCGTGCGCAACAGCTCGGCAATACCGGTTTCTTCTTCCTGGGCGTCGAAGCTATAAATCAGGGCATGGCCGTCGTCGGAGAGCGTTAACGACCAAGGGTTTAGCTCGGCCGGGATGCTGGGCATGGGCTGCCGCAAAGTGAGGATGAGCTGCTTTTTGCCGAGCTTGCGCATCAATACTTCTTTGTCTTCTACTACGATCAGTTCCCCTTTATTGATGACGCCGATGCGGTCTGCCATGTCTTCGGCTTCCTCGATGTAATGGGTGGTCAGAATGATGGTGGTGCCCTGTGCACGTAGTTCGCGCACCATGCGCCACATGTCGTGTCGTAACTCCACATCCACGCCGGCACTCGGCTCATCAAGAAACAATATCGTTGGCTCATGGGCGAGAGCCTTGGCAATCAGCACACGGCGTTTCATGCCGCCAGAGAGCGTCATGATTTTCGCGTTACGCTTGTCCCACAGGGACAGATCGCGCAGTACTTTTTCCAGGTAGGCTGCATCGGGCGCCTTGCCGAACAGCCCGCGGCTGAATTTGATCGTGGCCCAGACCGACTCAAACGAATCCGTATGCAGTTCCTGCGGCACCAAGCCGATGGTTGCCCGCGCCGCACGATAGTCTCGCACGGTGTCGTGGCCGTCGGCGATGATGCTTCCGGACGTGGCTTTGACGATGCCGCAGATGAGGCTGATCAGTGTCGTCTTGCCCGCACCATTGGGGCCGAGCAAGGCGAATATCTCGCCGCGTTTGATATCCAGGTTGATGTTTTTGAGCGCTTGGAAACCGCCGGCATACCTCTTGTTAACGCCGCGTACGAAGATGATGGGGATGGCGTTATCGGCATTCATGGCCGCGGATGTGGCATTTTTTTCATGCATGAATATAAATTCCAGAGTCCATTGCCTATGATGAAGACTTGGGTTGGTGTATTACCCTTATGTTTTCGGAAGATTTCTCTACTGGAAAATCGATTCTGAATTCAGCTCCCGGATCTCGATTAGCGACATCAATTTGTCCGTTCATGGTGACTATCATTTGATGAGTCAAGGCTAGCCCTATGCCGGTCCCGACGGTTTCGCGCGTCAGTTCATTTTCGGAGCGGTAAAAAAGTTTAAATATTTTTTTCAGTTGGTCTTTGGCGATGCCCGGGCCGTAATCACGGACGGTGAACTGAATAAGGACGTTGCTTAAGCGATGGCAGGACAATTCAATCATTTTTGTGTCTGCCTTGGCGGAAAATTTAATGGCATTATCCACCAGGTTAATCATGATTTGGATAAACCAGTCGGGATTCACCTTGATTTTTGCCTGAGCCGCATCGTGATCGCATGACAGCTTTAAACAAAAGCCTCCTCGTTCGATTTGAGTTGAAATTTTCGATTGCAGGCTGTCTATTAACTCAGCAACCGTCAGGCTTTTCAACTCCGGTTTTTTTTCATTGCGGGTCATTTTGGCGAGCTGCAACACATTATTGATCAGGCGTGTCAAACGCTCGCTTTCATCCAGGATAAAGTCGTAATAGGTCTTTTTCTTGGCTTCATCCACCCAGCCTGCTTGCAGCATCTCGCCGTACATACGGATCGAGGTGAGCGGCGTTTTCAGTTCATGGCTGACGGCCGAAACAAAGTCCTGTTGTTGATTGACCAGATGGATTTGGCCGACACCGAGCCGGTACAGCAAATAAAAACCGGCACAAAATACGACGGCCAGCACAAGGGTCAGCCAAATAATCACCCAGCCTCCAGGCCCCACCGGAAGCTGAGTAATACTGAAAACAAGCTGTAATTCGCCAAACGGATCTGACAACGGGTCTTGATACAGCAGCTCGCCCTTAAGTTCGGCGGCGCTCGCCAGATAACCTCGCGACGTGCGGCCGGCAAAGGCGGACAGGACGTTGCCTTGAAAAACAACCAACAAATCGCTCATCTGCGCAAGCGTGGTTTGTTGAAACTCGGCTTTGATAAGCCCTTGCAGAAAAGCGTCTTTTTCAATCAACAGCCCTTGGATATAACGCTGGCCATTCAGCCAGACTTTGCGGAACAGGACAAACTGGCCGCTATCCAGTTGGCTGAATTCAAAAGGATCGATGGCGCTTTCAAAGGTGCGGATGCGTAAGGCTTGCACCTCCGGCTGAACAATGGAAGTTATCGGACGATTGCTCTCTTCCCATTCATAGCCGGATGATTTTTTTGCCCCCTGGATCGATTCGGGCAAGATATTTTGCTCGGTTCGCACCTTTTTTGGCGCTGTCTTTAGGTTTTTTTTGTTACTTTGGTCAATCTTTAATGGATCGGTTTCTTTCTGAAAGGTTTGCCTTAATTTGATATCCTCTAAGCGGCCCAATTTGTTTTCTTGTTTGCTTTTCCCCGAAGATATTTTGTTA
>Ga0208116_1000521_pt1 | contig 11940 bp, 17 predicted proteins | sample LakWasMeta9_HOW4_2_FD_183859 | JGI IMG/M metagenome (GOLD analysis project Ga0208116, IMG submission 183859) | Freshwater sediment methanotrophic microbial communities from Lake Washington under simulated oxygen tension - Sediment Metagenome... | ecosystem: Environmental > Aquatic > Freshwater >... | reverse complement strand
ATCAAATTACAGCAAAGTGGATTCCTGATAGGTGGAAGGATAGGGTGGTTTTATTTTGTCCAAGTTGGGAAGAGCATGATTACCCAAATAGGGTTGATGCTCCTGAATCTGTTATAGGGAATTTATCAAAAACTAGGCAATATCTTGTGGAAAATAGTCCTAGTAGGTATATTGGTTTATTAGATGATGATCTTTCGTTTTATGAAAGGGGCCCTGTACAATTAACAAAACGTCATAAAATGCAAGACATGGGTGATTACCTTGATTTAATGGAAAAATGGTTAAAAGAAGGTGATGTGTATTGTACTATTTCTAACCCATTTATGTGTCATACAAATCCAGAAGAATATTATTATGGTAAATCATCATGGACACATTTTATGGACACTAATTACATGTTAACGCATGATATTAGGTTTGATGTTATACGGTGTTATTCTGATTTTCATGTTCCGCTTGCAGTTTTAGAATCTGGTCATAGATTAAGAATTACTGGTAAATATATTGCATCAGAAAAGAAGGCAAATGCTCCTGGTGGCTGTTCCACATATAGAACCGCTGAAATGAATAGAAACAGTGTTTTCAAATTGCGAGAATTGCATCCAAAATATGTAACAGTGAAAGATTGCCCTGGAGCTACTAATCAAACTTTAGTGATTGATGTTAAAATGCGAATAGCTTTCAAAAAAGCGTATGATGAAAATGTGGTTAACAAACCAGTTGGGAATAGTTTAGATGTATTCATGTAATAATTGGACATATGGTGTTGAATTGGAGTATGGTAATTGCCGTTATGGTAGTCAGTTACCGGATGGAGCTTCATGGAATAATAAGGATAATACCTGTGTAAGTTCTACGGGTATAGCAAATGACCCTGATGGTATTTTATATCAATATGGTGGGGAAATTAATACTAAACCAACAGGATCTATTAAAGAACAAGTATCCCATATTGTGGATATTAATGAGATTCTTAACCCCAAACCTATTGTAAACTATAGAAGTAATTTGCATATTCATATTAGGGTTCCTGGGTTAAAGGATGATTTAGTCACATGTAAACAATTATTGAGGTATATTGATCAATATCAGCAAGAAGCGTTTGATATTGTTGAACAGATACCCACCCCAAATAAAGCCCTTCTTCCCCCCATTGTGTATGAGTGGGAACTAAAGAGAATGAAGCGTAGGTATAAATCTCACCAATATAAACTACCGAAAAGTAGAGTAGATGCAATGTTGCAAGCCAAAACTACTCAAGAATTTTTTGAGGAACATGCAACATTGACAGAAAAGGGTAGAATGTGGTATTTCTCCCCTAGAGCTGGTATCAACTTGCGTCAGATGTGGGAAGAAACTGAAACTATCGAGTTTAGACATTTTCCCGGTACACTTGATCCATATGAAATGGAATCTTGTATTACTTGGTGTCATAACTTTTTGGATGTGGCACTTAATGATAATTCAATAACACCTAGAGATATTTTTTATTATAGCGATTTTGATTATAAATTCCCTAAATTTCAACCATATGAATTTGAAACTGAGCAAGTTTATCAATGGACAAACTTTGGCACTAATAAGAAATCTGATATAGCAAAGAGAATACAGGCATTACGAGATAGAATTGATATTGATGATGTTAATTCTGTTACTTCTTTGAATGTTTATATGATTATGCTTGAATTAAAGGAGTGTGGGTTATGAATGTATTATTAGTATGTCATGGAAATATCAATAGGAGTGCTGCTGCTGAAATTATTCTTAAGGAATACACCCCTGACTGGGATATAAAGAGTGCAGCATTGAAAGATACCAAAGGTGGTGAAATAACTAAAAAGAAAATGCGTGACGCATTGAATGAGTTAGGTCATATAACTGATGGTATTCGATCAACACCTATTAGTTTGGAGTTGATCGAATGGGCGGATTATGTGTTATATATGGATAACTCTAACGAAAAGAAGTTATTTTCAAAATATAAACCCTATAGTGATAAGTTTTGGCGTTTAGGTGATTTTGCTGGGTATTCTAAAGTGCCTGACCCAAACTTTTCTTCTAATATAGAAGATTATATAAATGTTGTCACTATTATTGAGAATAGCCTGATGAAATTTATAGATTTTGTAGAAAATAAAATAGAATATGTTAGACTATAAACTAAAACAAAACAGGAGGGAATTATTTATTAGGTGGTATGCATGGTCTCTTGAATACAAAGATTGTGATACGGGTGTGTGGTTGAGTAATTATTTAAATACTCGGTATGATCATAATGTGGAGCAAAAGTTTTGGTTTGCTTGGTTGTATGGTAATACATACCATTTACCTACTGCCTGGGTTTTATTGAACGAATTTCCAGATTATGAGTTAGCTACATATGATAGAATCTTTTCTTGGAATAATGTAAATTATCGTAGGTTGCGGTATCAAACCGATACAAAATATGAAAAGGGTAAGCTACCGGAAAAGTTTTTGTCTTATAGTAATGCATTAGATGGTTATTCACAAAAAGAATTTTTTGAGAATCTATATATTGGTACTCCTAAAGAGAATTTTGACAATATATGGAACCATGTAATGAAGAACTTTTTTCGGTTTGGTCGATATTCAACTTGGTTTTATTTACAACAACTTTATTCTACATGTGATTTAGATATTACCCCTACATCATTAATGTTGAATGATTATTCTGGTTCAAAGAGTCATAGAAATGGACTACTGTTAGCTCTTGGTATGGATGACAAATATGATGAAAAGTTATCTAAATTTGAATATGAAACACTAGAATATGAAAGTTTTGATATATTATCGGAAATGGTTGAACGGTTCCCTAAACATAAGATAGATATTAACCCATTCACAATGGAAACTTGTTTGTGTAGTTTTAAGAAGATTTTTCGTGTTAAGCATGGTAGGTATCTTGGATATTATTTGGATAGACAATCCGAAGAAATCATGCAGTTGGAATCTGATGGGTGGGTTGGTATTGATTGGGATGTTTTGTGGCAGGCTAGAACAGAATGTTTAGATAGTAGATTACTTGGTAGAAATTTAATACAAGAGTATAAATTTAGTGAATTTTCTGACACATTTAAAATATCCAGGTTAAACTGGATATTTGATGATGAGAATGAATTAAAACATGGATTAGAATCTTTTATGGTGTGATATGAATATAGTTGTTATAGGTCAAATGAAGTATCGATATGATAAACATGTGTTGGTTGGTGGGTTAGAATCTTTTGAGCATATGTTAGTTACTATGTTATCATATGATAAAAATAATAAGTATACATTTATTACACATAGGTTATCTGAGGATGCAGATATACCAACAATACAATTACAAAGTAGTAGTGAATTGGGCGCAAAGACCAGATATACTAAGGCTGTAAAAGAGGAAATATTGGGTATAATAAATTCAATTAATCCAGATGCGGTTGTATTTGTATCTAAAGTTAATATCGGTATAGTTAATAAACTAAAACATAAAACGAAGGTTTTCGCTTTTCAACATGCTGGTGCAGGTGTTCATGGAATGGTGCAAGTTTTAGAATGTAAACAGATGAAAAAATATGAGAATAATATTAATCATTGTATTGTGTCCCATTTGATGTTGCGAGACTGGGAGAAATATTCTACTAGGGTGATTGGTTCCCCTGTTAAACATGATTTCGTGTTTTACCCATTTGTTATTTTTGATGATAAACCTGAATTGGTTGCTATACCCAAAAACGATTTTTGTATGATAGCTCGATTAAGTCCGCAGAAAAATATATTAGGTGTGGCTAACGTATTTGAAAATAGTAACCAAATTTTACATGTATATCACCCAAAGGTAAAGGATGGTGATTCTGTTGGTGAGAGTATACTACATAAATTACAGAATAATAAAAATGTAGTATTACATCAAAGTATACCACATGATACTATAATGAAAGAGTTAAGATCCTATAAGGCGTGTTTTATTTCTGCATTAGAATCATTTGGTATAGTTGCATGTGAATCTGTATTGATGGGTACTAAAGTTGCTCTATATTATAATAAGGGTGATCATACAATTGAAGAATTTTTACCGGATAATTCATATGTTAGATTATCAGATTCTTCTTCCGTATTGGAGTATATTAATACTGAAACTGGTGAATATGATAATTATAGTGATACAGTATATAATACCTTTTATGTTGAATCTCAATTAAATAATTTTATTTCTATATTGGATAATGGAAAATGTAATTATGTTGAGAGTAACTCCATTGATATGTTTATGTGAATATTCTACTTGACAATATTTCTGATTTATCGTATAATAATTAAATAATGGGAGTGATAATGAGAAAAATTTTAGCTATTATTGGGCGCCCTGGAACTGGTAAAACTACCCTGTTTCGGGAATTTATGAAGGGTCGTGAATGGGATAATAAAAACCTCGTTAAGTTGGTTCCTAGCATGTATAATGCTGAACTAGATTTACATATTCTAGGTAAATATGAAGATGGCGTCGTTTTCGCTGGTACTGATGTTATGGCTATGAATGTGATGCCTAAAGCTGAGGAATTTGTTAAGAGTATCACTAGTAATATTTTGTTTGAGGGTGATCGCCTTACTAGCCAAAAGTTTTTTGAACTATTAGGTTCTTTACCAGATACGGAATTCAAGATAATAATCCTTCATACAGATGAATCCGAATTGCTTCGTCGATATGGGGAGCGTGGCTCAAATCAATCAGAGACCTTTTTAAAGGGTAGAACCACAAAAATTAATAATATACAATCAAACATGGAATTCATGTTTATTTCTGATAATTATCAGAATAATACATTAGATGAACAGGAAGCAATTTTAACCGCAATGAGGAAATTTTTAGTATAATGAATAGAGAAAGTATGGAAATTACTGTATTGGGTCCTGAATATGATGCAGAAACCTCCTGTATGTTGCAAGCATTTTATTCAAGAAATCACAAACCAATTAAGGTTAGATTAGAGGAATTAGGAACTGATACAGAAGCAGTTAAGAAAAATTTGGAAAAGTGGCTGATTCAATACGGTCACAAGAGTATCGGGCAATGTGGAGCTTTCACTATCTTCATAGAAAATGTATCCATTCTAGCTGCAAAAGCGATTCAGGATTCTCAGTTATATTCAGGTATCGAAACTTCTACGAGGTATATCGATTTCGCTACACAGGAAGTCTACGCTCCATTTGATAATACTGTCCAAAAGCGTTGGTTAGATTTCTATGTAAAAGCACAAGAACCAACATTGAAATATGTTGCTGGTATTAATAAGCTTGATTTGACTGATACTATTCAATACAAAACGGCTAAAGCTAGGACATTTGATATTTTGAGAGGGTTTTTACCTGCTGGCTGTACGACTCAGTTAAGCTGGACAACTTCGTTTACTCATGCGGCTGATCGATTGGTTCAATTGAAATTTCATCCATTGGTTGAGGTTCAGGAAATCGCTCAAGCAATTATTGATGAATGTAAAGAATCTTTCCCATTTGCTTTTGCTGGTATTGATAAAGATATTGCTCGGTATGGCGAATATTATAAAGAATATTCCCTAGATTTGAATTATCTAATATATGACGAAAGTTATCTCGATTTCTTTGATGAAGCACTTATTGATGAAACCGACTACTTTTACAGTGAACCTTATTCGCCATATGGTCCATTAGATACTAATTTTTATACTGTAGAAAATACTCCGTATGTGTTTGATAGACCAAGGGGAGTTCCATTGGGTCGTGGTGTAAGTTATAACACTAGATTCCAGATGTCTTATATGCTTGATTATGGGTCATTCCGGGATATTCAACGACATAGAAACTGCATTCAAATGCAACCGTTACTTGTTCCATATTGGGGGTTTAATGATTGGTATGTGGAATCCTTACCTGTTGGCTTAAGAGCAGAAGCTGATTACTTGATTGGCGCGCAAATGGAAGAATTGTTTGGCTTAAGTGAAACACATACTGAGGCTGAATTGCAATACCTGTGTGCATTAGGGTTCAATTTACCCTGTGTTCTTGATTGTGATTTACCACAATTGGTGTATTTGTCTGAATTGAGAACTTCTAAAACTGTTCATCCAACATTGCGGAAAGTTGCTAAACAAATGGCAAATGTGGCTAAACAATATGTCCCAATCTATGATGATCAATCAGAAGATGAAATTGATTTGCGTAGAGGGAAACAGGATATAGTTCAAAAATAATAATACCTTGACAATAGCCTTAGTTTATGTTATAATATTAATATAGGCTAGGGCTTTTTTATTATGGAAGAAATGAATTTAATATATGGTAGTTGTGCAGTAAAACATTGGTTTCCTGAATTTAGAGATCCAAATGACGTTGATTACATAGGTAAAGATGCATATTGGGTTCCATCGTTTCAATATGTATTAGATAGAAATACTCATCCCCAATACCTTGATCCTAATTTTATTTACACTATAAAAATTTCCCACTCGTCGTGGGATATCTGGTGGGATAAAACAATGCATGATATTATTTTCCTAAAAAATAAAGGGTGTGAGTTGGATTATGAATTCTATAATATGTTATATTCTGATTGGTCCATTGTACATGGAAAAAAGAAAACCGACTTTTCAGGGAAAACTAAAGATTTTTTCAAAGAAAATATCACACGGAAAATTGATCATGATTTACTTCATGAAATGTTGGCTTTTTATGATAGACCATTGCATGAACGAATTAGGAAAGACCAAGATTCCCCATTGTGTAGTCGTGAGTTATTTGATGCTTTATCATATGAAGATAAACTAAAATGTGCGTTAGAAGAAATTCATGTGATTGCAACAGAACGTTTTATCCTTAATGGGGTGAAATCACTTAAACATGCGAAATATAAGTCACTGAAAACTTTAATCACCTCTGCATCAAGCGGGTGGTTTTGTTTGTTCATTGTGCTAAATTTTGATACATTAATTTATTATGAGGTAGAAACATGGCAGAGAAAACTGCAAGAGAATGGATTGATAGACTTCTAGAAGAAGTTCCGGATACTCACTTGGCTAAGGATGAATTTAGTGATGATATAAGTAACGGTGATTTGTTTGGTGAAATAGTAGAACAGTCTCCTCTAGTCACACCTTCCTTAACGGTTAACTATGTAACAGATCGTAGGGATGATGATTTGTACTTTATAGTATATAACTTTAAAGATAATCGAACCAAGGAGGAAGTTTTGATTAAATTTAGTGGGTGGTATAGTTCATGGAATGATACTGATTGGTCATTTTCTCCAAGAATTGTTACTCCAGTTCCAAGAACTGTTATCGATTATGTGTAGAACTCCCTCTGAATGGATTGGTATAATTGTTAATGAATTCTTTGATGAGAGTTCTAAAAAACAATATAATGTGAATCCGAATGATGCATATTTTATTGATTATTCAATGAGTGCAGATTTTCTTGAGAACGAAAAGTATTTCTTCACTATAGAAGACTCATATTTTGATGATGGTGGTTATGGTTCTACCGCTTGGTATATTTTTAAAATTATTGATCATTTGGCCCTCCAATCAGTCTTGATTAAATTTGAGGGTGTTAATATAGGTTTTGATGGCATGTTTTGGTATGACCCAGTATTTGTGGAGTAAATTGTGAAAGATATTGAATATTATTTGAAGAAAATTTTTGATGTGAATGATTTATCTGAAGTTAATTATGGTACACTACGTGATGGTGATAGAGTATCATATACTTTAGATGAAATTAATAATCGAGCCACGGATTTCCATATATCAGTTGAATCTGAGTATGGTGGTGAAGATATGGGCTCTGAATATTGGTATGTATTTAAGTTCTATGATCATAGCGATTATTCTACGGCGTATATCAAGTTCGAAGGGTTATATAACTCATGGTCAGATACTGAGTGGTTTGAATACCCTAGATTGGTTAAGCCTGTTGAAGTTACCGTAATACAATTTGAGGATATTTAAATGTCAAAAGAAGCTAAAGAATTTGCTCTACAAGTAGTTGAGAGCGTATGGAGTGATGGTGATACCAGTCGATATGTGGATGAGTATAAAGAATATCCAAATGATGGATATTCTTTCCCCTGGACAGCATCAAATTCTCAGTATGAAACCTCTATGTTGGCGGAATATGGTGGGGAAGATCAAGGTAGAGATTATTGTTATGTTTTCAAAGTAATCGATAAAATTAATAATACAGAAAAATATTTGAAGTTTTATGGTTATTATGATTCATGGAGCGGTGTTGAGTGGGATTATGATAGCCCAGTTTTCGTAGAACCTATACAAGTAACAAAAACAGAATATAAAGAGGTATAATATGACTACAGCTATTGAGTTATGTAAAAAAGTTGCAGAATCATTGTTTGATGAGGATGCCCTGAGTTGCTATCTAGATGATCCTATGGATGGATATAGCTTTGAGGATTCTATTCCATATTCCACAAAAAATCTGAGTAATGACTACTATACAGTATCATGCATCAAACATTATGGTGGGGAAGGTAAAGGTAATTCATACTATGATATTTATGAAATTGTTGATAAAGTGGAAAATAAGACATCTCTAGTTATGTTTCATGGTGATTATAATTCATGGAATGGAGTTGAGTGGGATGATAATGGTCCAGTTTTTGTTAAAGCAGTTGAGAAAGTTGTTATTGATTATGAGGTGATTGTATGAGTTTAGATATTAGTTTTTATCTTAGGAAAATTTTTGATGTTGCTCCCAGTAAAGACCTGATGGATTATAATGTTTCTAATGGATATAGAGTTTTAAATAGCACTAGAACTAGAGACTTCTCTGAAGAAGATTTTATTCTTTCCCTTGAGGCTAGACATGGTGGAGAAGGTGAGGGTGAGGAATACTGGTATGTTTTCAAATACTTTGATAAATTTGATCAGACTGTAACCTATATTAAATTTGAGGGTATTTATAGTTCTTGGAGTGATGTGGAATGGACAGAAGACCCCAGAATTGTTGTTCCAGAAGTTAGACCAGTTACCTTTTATGTTGATGTGGAGTAAGTAAATGAGTGATATTAAATATTGGTTGAATTTTATTATCGAAAGTCTACCTGAATCTCAATACAAACAGAGTTTTATTGATTCACAGGACAACGGACACAATCTGGAAGAATGTTTGGATGAAGAATGTTTGGATTATGATAAATTGGTCACAGACAAATATACATTAAGTATCGTTGATTATCATGGTGGTGAAGGTCAAGGTGATGATTATTATATTGTATATAAGTTGGATATAACTGAAACCGGCGAAGAAGTTTATATAAAATTTGAAGGGTGTTATTCATCATGGAATGGTGTTGATTGGTATCATGGCCCAAGGTTAGTTACCCCTCGTCAAGTTACAATTACGGTGTATGATTGATATGAATTTACTTTATTTTAGCGTTACTACCCTTTGTTTGGTTTTAACTCTATTAGCTTTCTATTTAGATACAAAAAAATGTAAAGTCATAGATTTAAGTGATGTGATGGATACAATTTTATTTACCTTTCTATCTATTATTCCAGTTGTAAATATTATCATGTTGTGTTTTATGTGGTCAGCATACTCTGAGAAATATGGGTACATCATCATTCGTAATCGTAAGGGTTAATTATGATTGAATATCATCCTATTATATTTGGGTTGGGTTTGGGGATTATTTTGAATGATTTATATAATTATACATTATATACATGGTTCCCAGTTGAAATTAATGTTGATGATATTACACATATAGATTCTAATGGTGTATATCACATTGACGTATCCGCATTATCTTCTAGAGAATGTGAATTTATATTAAACCAAATAAAGATTAAAATACAAGTATCATGATTAATACAATTCTCTCTACATCAAAACAAATTAATAATAGTAGAACCACTGATGATGTATTTAAATATGTCATTGAAGAAATTGGTGAATTATCTACCGAATTGAATATTATATCAGGTTATAGTGCCAAAGAACCAGGAAAAGATGGAGTAGTCGGTGAAGCAATCGATGCTATTCTATGTTTGGTGGATTTGATATATCTACACGCCCCAAATATTACAGAAGAGCAACTGTTGTATATTGCTGAGAATAAATTGACTAAATGGGCTAATAAATGTGGAGTTGATATCCAAGAGCCATCACAAAAAACTGCTACCTCTGAAATTGTAGGTGGTATGTGGGATGTCTTGGCTGAACTAGGAGCCACTGAAATTCATGGATCTACTTGCCTTGACTATTATACATGGTTATCAGAACCTCTTCGTAATGAAATCGAAATATGGGGGGTTGATACACTGAATAGAGATGCAGCATATCTTGAATTGAAGGAATTGGTTGATAAAGGTGAATTGAATATTAACTGATAAAAAGGGAGCTTTATATTTATAAAATAGAAACATAAAGCTCCCTTTCCTTGACTTATATTGAAGTGTGTGGTATAATATTGTATATCTATTGGAGAATTAATTAAATTATGTATACCGAAGAATTAATTAAATTATGTATACCGAAGAATTAATTAAATTATGTATACCGAAGAATTAAAACAAATGTGTGTAGATTATTTGGATATACACATTGATTCAGATAAATCAATAAAGAACCAAGTGCTTAAATGTTCTTTGTCATTATTAGACATTGAGTCTGTAAATGATAATAAAAATAAAAGTTTAAAAACCAAATTCAATTTAGTATATTACAATTTATCTGAAATACCTAAATGTAGTTGTGGGGCTCCACTGGAATTTGTTAGTCAAGATAAAGCATCAGTATACATCACCAAATTAGGTGGCTGGAGAGAGTTCTGCTCTAGAGAGTGTTCTTTAGGTTCTGCATCTGTAATTGAACGTAGAAAGAGTACCACTCTAGAACGCTATGGAGAAGATTCTTATGCAAAAACTAAAGAGTTTAAGGATGAGTTTTCTGTTCCTTGGGGTGATGAAAAGAAGGATGTATATAATAGTAAACGAATAGAAACTTCGTTGTCAAAATATGGCGTTGATCATTATTCAAAAACCTCTGAATACTTGGAAAAGCGTACTCAAACCACTAATGATAGGTATGGTGTAGACAATACATTTCAATTAACAGACAGGGTTAGAGCTGGGCAACAAAAGAAGTTTCATGGGTATGTCTCTTGGTTACAGACCGATGAAGGTAGAGAGTATCTTAGGGTAAGCAATCCAATGTTTGATAAAGCTATTTCTGAAAAATCTAGGTTAAATCGGTATATTTATAATTGGGATAAAACTCCGCGAGAATTTGTCGATTGTATTTTAAATTTTGATAGGGATGCGTTTATAGAGATCATAGATGATCTATTTGAAAACTGTAATAAGAATAAGAAATTAGTATCTGATTGTCTTGGGATTGCTTATTCCACTTTATGTAGATATGCTAGATTATTCGGGGTTAGGGATAGATATGTGTCACCAAAAGGTGCTCCATCTGTTGCTGAACTAGAACTGTTAGCTTATGTTAAGACTCTATGTGACGATGTTATACATGGTGATAGATCGTTTCTTTGTAACGGTAAAGAACTTGATATTTTTATACCCAACAAAAACCTAGCGATAGAGTATGATGGGATATATTATCACTCAGAATGCAAAGGGGATAAAGACAAATTCTATCATATAGAAAAGACCCATATATGTGAAAGAAATGGGGTGCAATTACTACATGTGTTTGAAAATGAGTGGGAAGACCCAATAAAGAAATTGATTTGGAAATCTATAATAAAACAAAAATTAGGGTTAACTGTAAATAAAATTTATGCTAGAAAATGTGTAACTAAATCTATAACTTCAAAAGAAGCTAGGGTATTTCTCGATAATAACCATTTAGCTGGATTCAATGGCGCAATGTACCATAATGGGTTATACTATAATGATGAATTGGTTTCTGTTATGA
>Ga0208116_1000520_pt1 | contig 11948 bp, 7 predicted proteins | sample LakWasMeta9_HOW4_2_FD_183859 | JGI IMG/M metagenome (GOLD analysis project Ga0208116, IMG submission 183859) | Freshwater sediment methanotrophic microbial communities from Lake Washington under simulated oxygen tension - Sediment Metagenome... | ecosystem: Environmental > Aquatic > Freshwater >... | reverse complement strand
CAATCGCGCCGCCCACGCCGCCCACCACGCCCCCCAGCGCCGCGCCGGGCGGGCCGCCCAGCACCATGCCTACACCGGCGCCGAGCTTGGCGCCGGGCCAGGCACCGGCGGCGGCCGAGGCGCCCGACAGGCCGGTGTTGGCGCCGGTCTGGGCCACGCCGACCATGTCGCGCTCGTAGAGCGAACCCAGCCCTTCCGACAGATTGGCCAGGTTGTCGAAGGCGTTGCCACTGGCGTACCAGCGGGCGCCCTTGCCGGCCTTTTCCAGCGCGTTGCCGGCCTTCTGCACGCCGGCGCTGAAGCGCTGGAAGGCCTGACGGCTGCGCCGCGCGTACGGCAAGTTGGGGTTGACCAGTGCCCCCAATTGCTGGCGCACGCGCGGGTCCTGCAGCGGCTTGACCGATTTGGAGACTGCCTCGCCGGCATTGAACACGGGGCCCAGTGCTCTCAGTTCAAGCGCGTCCTCCACGCTGCTGGCGGCCCGGTCGAGGGTGGCGTAGGCGCGGTCGAGCGCACCCGGCGCAGCCTGTGGCGGCGTGCCCTGGGACCGTGCCGGGGACGCCATCAGGTCCAGCGCCAACGCCAGCAGCAGCACCGCGGCCGGCAGGATCAACGCGCGCGCCTTGCTGGTCACAGCGATACATCCCGGTTCGGGGCGTCGCCTTTCTCCTGCAGGCTGCGGTAGTGGCCGGTGTAGTCGATGACGTCGATGCGCTGCAGCCTCAGCTCGCCCTTGCCGCCTTTGAAGAACAGGCTCAGGCTGCCGCTGGTGTCGAACACCGGGGACAGGAACACCATGCAGCCGTCCGAGCCGCTCAGGATGGCCACCGCCTCCAGCGTGCGGAACCAGCGCGCGTCCAGGCTCTTGAGCACGCTCCAGGTCTGCGCCAGGGTGTCGGTGGCACGCTCGCGCAGGTTCGCCAGTTGGCCCTTGGCGCCAATGCGAACGACTTCCGTCGCCAGGCGCCGGCAGCTCGCCTTCAGCGGGTTGGATCTCGCTTTGACGGACCGGAACTCGTGCACGCTTTGCAGGTTGGTCAGCAGCATCAGCGCCACCGCCGGGTAGTTGACGTCGACCAACAGCTGCGGGCTGTGCAGCACCGCCATCTGGTCGCGCCAGCGTGCCTTGCGGTTGCCGTGGAACTGCCTTTCGAACTGCAGCACCGACTCGGCCACGCTGGCCCCCAGCGCCGCCGGCTTGAACAGGTCGGTACGCAGCCAGTGCGGAATCGGGTTGAGCTCGTCGCCGCCGCGCAGCCAGTCGCCCATCAGCATCTCGGCGTCGACTAGCCGCGGCAGGTCCTCATCGAGCCGCCACTCGGTGATCAGGAACACGTCGCTCCACGGGTTGTAGAACGCCACCAGCGGCTGTCTGCGATCCGCCGCCGCCACCGTGTGGACCGATGAACTCATGAAATACGACCAGCCGACCCGTGGCGGGGTGTCGGTCCATACCGCCTCGTTGAGTTGCCTGAACTTGGCCGCGGCGGAGTCGGTGGCGAACATCAGCAAGGCGCGTTCGTAGTTGCCCAGCGAGAGCTCCTTGAAGCGGCCCACCGCCGTCAGCAGCACGGTCATCCGGATCTGCTCCTCCTGGCTGTGCGTGGCTGCTGGCGTCGGGTGTGGTTGCGCCATGGGCGCGCTGGGGGCGGCGGCGATGCGCAACAGGCTGGAGGCTGTGTCCCGCGCACCGGCCTGCAGCGGGGCGCTCGCTTGGTATGCCGAAGCCGCCAGCGCGGCCGGCTGGTCGGGCATGGGGATGCGCAGCACCGAGCCGATGGCAATGGCCATGACGGCATAGGCTGCCCACTCGATGACGACCAGAACCACCTTGAACATGCTGCTTGACTTTGCCTGCTTGCGGCCAGATTGATGACCGGGGTTTCTTTGTAGGCTAGTTGCGCCGGCTGGGGCTTGCGGATTCTCAAGTCGCCGCGCCGTGCGGGGCGGCGCTGGCCGGTACCGGGCCGTGGAGGCCGGCGGCCGCGCTCACAGCGTCACGACCAGGGGCAGCGTCTCATCCGGGTTGTAGTGGGTGCGGTACTTCAGCTTTTGCTGCAGCGACGGCGACTCCCATTCGCCGTTGTGCGGCGTGCGGTAGTTGAAGTAGAGCGTCGGCACGATGGTGGTGGAGCGGCCGATGATGCGTTGCACCGCCTCGTGGTCGGGGTGGCCAAATTGCGCGCCATTGGTGCTGAAGAGGTAGCGCGGGCTCTCGATCAGGGCCAGCAGCTCGTCGCTGGTGTTGCCTTTGCTGCCGTGGTGCGCCACCTTGACCGCGTCCACGCGCAGCCGCTCCAGGCCGCGCTCGGCGAGCAGGCGCCGGATCGAGGCAGACACCACCTCGGCGTGGGCGTCGGCGAGGAACAGGCAGCTCCAGTCGGCGTACTCGGCCAGGAATGCGATGCTGGCGCCATTGGCGGCGGCGTTGTCCGGCCGCGACTGCCTGGTCAGCAGGGCATCCAGTTCGGGCGTGCCGCCCAGCAGGCCCTGACCGGGCAGATAGCGCTTCTGGCTGGACAGCAGTTGCCACGCGGCGTCCAGGTCGCCCGGCTCGATGGCGTCGCCAACGTCCTTGCGCCAGGCCTCGCGCATCTTGACCAGGGTTGCCACGGTGGGCGAGAGCAGGGTCAGGTGCATGCTGCCGGGCAGGGTGCGCGTGGGCAGGCTCTTGTCGTCATGCACCAGCACCGCGCCACCCTCGAAGGCGCCGTTCCAGCAACCCTCGTCGAGCCGGCGGGCCAGCAGCGCGCTGAAGTATTCGCCCTGCTTGCCGCCCAGCAGGCCGTGCGCCTGCTCCAGATGGCGCCAGCCGTTGAACCAGACGTCCTTGACGATGAAGGGCCACGGCTGTGGCTCGGCGAACAGGCGCACCAGGCCGTCGATATGGTCGGTGTCGACGTGGCTGAGCACCATCAGCTCGAAGCGCCGCTCGCCGGCGGGCAGGGCGTCCAGGCGTTGCTGCAGCGCGTCGAAGGCGCCGATCGGCCCGCCGTCGATCAGCAGGCGGCGCGTGCGCTGCGGTGTGCCGTACTCCACCAGCAGGCAGTCGCCGTGCAGGGCCGGCAGCATCTCGATGCGAAAGAAGGGTTGGATCATGGTGGACTCCTTTCGGTTAGTTGGGGTCAGAGCACATCACTGCGCGAGTGGTCTGACCCGCAAGGTTTCACAGGCGCCAGTCGGCATCGCCGAAGGCCACCACGCACAGGGCCATGGGCACGCTGTCGAGCAGGGCCGCGCGCTTGGCGTCGCGGATGATTTCGCCAATGCGCAGCTTGCCGGGCTCGCCGGCCTGCGCCAGGCCGGCCACGATGGCCTCGCCGACGCGCACCGCATGGGCGCCGAACACGGTGGCAATGGTGGATATCACCACCGCCGCGCCGGCCTGGCGGAAGTAGCGAATGTGGTTGGAGAACTCCTGCGCCGTGCCGGCCACGTCGCAGCCCAGCAGCATCACCAGCGGCGGTGGGCTCTCGCCGGCGTGCACATAGTCCGGCGACAGGCCCAGCGTGTAGAGCTTGTTGCCGCCGATCTCCAGCAGCACGTTGCGCGCCTTGCCCTCGTTATGCGGGAAGGCCACCAGCAGGGCCGGGTGGCGGGTCTTGACGGCGTTCATCCAGTCGGCCCAGTCCTTGACCAGCGTGACCTGGCTGCCCAGTGTGCTGCCCAGCCGGCGCAACAGGCCGGCCACCTCGGCGGGCTGCACCTCCTTGCTGTGCGCCACCAGCGAGCCGGCGCGCAGGTCCAGCTGGTCGCGCCCGTCGATGGCCTCCACCTGCAGCACCACTTCGGCGCCGTCGACCGGCAGCGCCAGCGGGTCGAACAGGTGGCGCTCGATGACTTTCTTCAGGCCCCAGAAGCCCATTGGGCAGACGTGGTCGGTGGGCTGGCTGCTGCGCGCGCAGCGCGGCGGACAGCGGCCGGCGGCCAGCGCCTCGCGGTGTTGCGGGCAGACCGTGGCGCCCGGCTTGGGCGGGTTGAAGTCGTACATGAACTCCAGCGGGATCACGGCATCCTGGCGCGCGCTGATCACCTGCAGGTAGGCGACCGACTCGTCTCCGGGGTCGAAGCCGCCCGTGGCGAGGCGCTTGAGCTGGTCCAGGTAGAGCAGCGAGTACAGGTCGGCGCCATCGCGCGCCAGGCTCACCAGCAGGGTCGGGTTCTCGCCCTGGTCGAGCCCGTCACCGTAGTCGGCCACGCTGTGCGCCACGGCGGAGATGGCGGTGTTGAGGCTGCCGACGATGTCCTGGATGTCCGAGCCCAGGTGCTTGGCCCAGGCGCGCTGGCCGGCGACGCCGGTCAGCATCGCCTCGCCGTCGGCGCTGTGGTTCAGCACCATGGCCAAGTCGAAGCGGCGGCGTTGGCCCAGGTCGGACCAGTCGTGGCGCACCTGGGTCTCGTCGTCCAGCGTGATGCGCGAGCCGGCCTCTTGCAGCGCCGCCGGCGACATGGCGACGCGGGTGTGCAGCAGCTGGGTCTGCAGCACGCGCCCACGGTGCAGCACCGAGATGCGCGCCTCGAACGCTCCGGCGAGCACCGGCGTGAAGACGAATTCGGCCACGCTGCTGTCGCCCACGCGCGGCAGCAGGATCTCGCGCAGCAGCGGCTGGTCGAATTGGCGCGGCTCATGCAGCACCACCTGCAGCCGGTGTTGCGCCTGCCCCTGGCGGAACAGCGAGTCCTCCGGGAATACGCGGGCCGCGGTGGTGCGCTCGGGCCGCTTGGCGCCGATCAGCAGTTGCACCATCACCGGCTGGCCGACGCAGTAGCCGGCGCGCTCCTCGACGAATTGATCGGCCGGCTTGCGAAAGCTGAGTTGCTGCAGGTAGCGCGGCGTGGTCTTGCGGCGCAGGGCGGCGTTCTGTTGCGCCTGCACACTGCCGTGGAGTTCGGAGATGGCCGAGGCCTCGCCCGACTCGTGGTCGAAGCGGTAGCGCGCCCGGGTGGCGTCGATGGCGTCGGCGATGTCACGCGGGGCGGCTGCGCTGGACGGCTCAAACGGCGGCGTTGGCACGCTCATGCGCTGGGTGTAGCTGCGCAGCTTGAAATCCGGCACGCCGAGCCGGTCGAACGACTCGCGCTTGAGCAGCAGCTTGGTGGTCTCGGGCAGCCGGCGCAGGCTCTTGGTCAGGGCGGTGACGGTGGTGTCCAGGTGGCTCAGGGTCAGCAGGTCGCGATTGAGCAGCAGCAGGGCGCCGGGGCGAAATGCCAGCGTCAGGGCCACGTCGATCGGCAGGTTGTGGCTGAGCTGGTCGCCAAACGCGCGCAGGCGCGTGGCGAACTCGTCGGCGGACTGGCCGGACTCGACGATGGCGATGCCCTCGGCGCGTACCCGTGCCACCAGGGCGCGTAGCAGCGGTGCGGCGCTGCGGGCCGAGTCGGTGCCCAGGCCGGCGACGATCACCAGGCAGCAGCGCAAGGACAGGCCGCTGGCCAACAGCCGGGCCAGCGCGTCGCTGGCGCCCGCGCCGATGACCAACACCTCGGCGCGTGCGGCCTCGCGGCTGGCGCTGGCGAAGCGGTAGGGCCAGTTGGGTGGCAGGCCCGCCTGGCGCTGCGCCAGCGGCGCCTGCAAGGGGTCGTCGGGCAGGGTGGTGAAGGTGAACGGCCAGCGCCAGTCGGTGCGGCCATCGGCGTCGAAGGCTTCGTCCAGGTAGACACTGGCCGCCCCGACCGTGGGGTGTGCCAACGCGCTGGCCAGGCCCAGCACCGAATCGGCGCTGCGCGCGCTGCTCTGCAGCGCCAGCCGCGGGCCGCCCGGCCCGGCACCGCTGGCGCCTGGCAGCGCGGCCAGAAAGGCGCGCCAGACCTCGGCCAACTGGCCTGCCTGCGGCGCCGCGACCAGCTGGCTCTTGCCACCCGGCGCGCTGGCCACGCGCAGGCGCGGCGCGGCGCGGCGCGATGCTGGCAGCGGCAGGGTCCAGGCCAGTTGGCCCTGGTGGCGCCGCGTGGCCTCGGTGAGCAGCTCAGCCAGCCGGTCCACGCGCCAGCCGCCGACGTCCCGGGCGCGGCCCAGTGTCAGCCGGTCCAGCGCGGCCAGCGCGCCCAACGCCGCCAGCGCCGGGGCAAAGGCTTCGTCGCTCAGCTCCAGGCTCCAGCCGGCCAGGTGTTCCCTGTCGATGGCCATGGCTGCACTGGTGCGTGTCGGGGGCGGCGGCGCAGCCCGCGCCTAGAGCGGGTACTCGGGCACCGGCCAGGACGTGGCCATCGGCACCTGGAGGCCGGCGCGCTCGCGCAGCGATACGTCGCACAGGGCGTAGGCCCAGTTGATCAGGTGCCCCTGGCGCTCGGCATCCACGCTGCTGAGCCGCGTGGGCATGTGTTCCAGCGCGTCGCTCAAGGGGGAGTCGACCGTCATGCAGGGCACGGTGGAGCCATAGGACGACAGGTGCGTGCCGATGCCCCAGAAGGCACCGCGCTTGCGCCTGGCCTCGAACTCGCTGATCAGCCAACGTTTGCGCAGCGCGCGGGTCTGGTCGATCAGGATGTCGCGCACCCGGCCGAGCTGGAAGACGTTGTCCACGGCGGGGCTCTCGTCGACCTCGAAGGGCGCGCCGGCGTCGCTGACCAGCACGATGTCGACGTTGTCGACCAGCGACTCCAGCCCCATGTTGTCGTAGATGCCGCCGTCGGCCAGCACGATACGCTTGCGCAGCGCCTGCAGGTTGGGCAGGTCGCTGCCCTCGGTCCAGGCCTCTGGATCGGTCTTGAGGATGATGGGCGAGAACAGCGGCGGGAAGGCGCTGGAGGCGGCCACCGCCACCGCCAGCGGCGGGTTGGTGGTGCGCGAGATGCCCAGCATGTAGTCGGCGATCATGTCCTGGCGGAAACGAAAGCTGCGCCCGGTCTGCAGGTTGGTGGCGTAGAAGATGAACTTCGGGTTGTCGCCGCCGTCGACCAGCGGGATGTCCTTGATGGTGGCGTCGCCAAACAGGTCCTTGGCGTAGCGGTGCGCCAGGAAGTCGCCGGCGGTCTTGAACGGCATCAGCAGGCCGGCCAGCCCGGCCCCGATGTCGATGGTGCTGGCGCAGAAGGCGCGCACCGGTTCGGCCACCACCTTCTCGAAGTTGCGTGCCCGGCCGTTGCTGAACTGCAGCGAGCGCCAGCGGTGCGCCAGGATGCCGGCCAGGATGGAGCCGCCGGAGACACTGGTGATGCGGTCGAGCTTGCCCAGCAGGCCCGCGTCGTTGAGACGCCACAGAGTGCCCAGGCCAAACAGGGCGGCCCGAAACCCGCCGCCCGACAGAGCCAGGCCGATGGTCCCGCTTTCGATTGCCATGATGTCCTCCTCCTTGCGGGACAGACCTTCAGCGCTGCCCTCGACCGATGTTGCCGCGCGCGCCTGCTGCACAGGCGCGGGACACATGCTGGCACTCTAGGCCGCGGCTGTTGGCGCGCCTTTGCGAAAACGCAAGGTCGGTGGCGGCCTACTGGCTGTCCGGGTCGATCAGCTTGTAGCGGATGGCCAGCCGCACCAGGCCGGCCACGTCGTGCACGCCCAGCTTGCCCATCAGGCGGCTGCGATAGGTGCCAACGGTCTTGGGGGACAGGTGCAGGCTCTCGCCGATCTGCGCGCTGGACTGGCCCCTGACCACCATGACGATGATCTGGCGCTCGCGCGGCGACAGGCTGCTCAAGGGGTCGTCCTCGTCCGGCTTGGTCAGTACCTGCAGCGCCAGGTCGGCCACATCGACTCCGAGGTAGCGCTTGCCCTGCACGGCCGCGTCAATGGCGGCGGTGACATCGCTGCCGGCCGAGCCCTTGAGCACGTAGGCGCTGGCGCCCATGCGCAGCGCCTCGGCGACCTGCCGCGGCTCGGCCGACATGGTGAGCACCACGCAGCGCACCGGCAGATGGCGGCGCTGCATCTCGGCGAGCAGCTCGAAGCCGGAGCGAGCGCCCAGGTTGAGGTCCAGCAGCAGCACCTCGGGGTTCAGGCGCAGCAGGTCGGCCAGCGCTTCGGTTGGGTCGGCGGACTCGCCCACCACCTCGTGGCCGGCGGTCTGCAGCAGCGCACGCAGGCCCTCGCGCATGATGCGGTGGTCGTCAACCAGGTACAGGCGCGTCATGATGGAGCTTGCCAGTTGAATTGCACGCGGGTGCCGTGGCTGGGGTCCGAGTCCATGGTGACGGTGGCGCCGACCGCATGGGCGCGCTCGTGCATGCCCAGAATGCCCAGGTGGCCGCTGCGCTGCGTGGCGCCGCTGGGAATCCCGGAGCCTTCGTCCAGCACTTCGAGCTGCAGGGACAAGGGCCCCCCCGACAAGGACAAGGACACGCTGGCCGAACCCGAGTGCCGCAAGGCGTTCTCGATGGCTTCACGCGCCACCATGAAGGCGGCGTACTCGACATCGGAAGGCCAGCGCATGGCGGCCACCTCGGGCGCCACGCTGATGGCGAAGTCGATCTTGGGTACCACCAGCGAACGGTTGCGCAGCTCGTTGTCCAGCGCGGAGGCCAGTCCATGTTCCTCCAGCAAGGGCGGGCGCAGGTCGATCAGCACCTGGCGCACCTGGCGGATGGCCTGGCTGATGAGCAGGCCCAACTGCGACTGCAGCCGGTCCACCTCGGGCGTGACCTGGCCGGCCTGCACCGCCACCACCGTCTCGTGCGCCATGCGGATGGCCGCCATGGTCTGGCCCACCTGGTCGTGCAGCGCCTGCGCCAGGCGCTTGACCAGCGTCTTCTCCTGCGACATGAGGCGCTGCGTCAGGTCCGAGAGCTGGGAGCGGGACTGCTCGGACTCGGCATCGGTCCGAACCCGTTCGGTGACGTCGCGCAGGTTGACCAGCAGCCGGGTCTGCTGCTCAATGGTGAACTTGACGATGGTTCCCTCCAGGTCCAGCTCCTGACCGTCGGCGCGCAGGCCCCTGACCAGACCCAGGCCCATCATGCGGGTGGAGTCCTCGGCCCGGTCGAAGCTGGCCAGATGCTGGCGGTGCGCGGCCCGGAAGCGCTCGGGCATCAGTATCTCCATCGACTGGCCCAGCATGCTGCTGGCGGTGCGCCCGAAGATCCGCTCTGCGCCGGGATTGAAGGTCTGCACCAGCCCCGCCACATTGACGCTGATGACCGCGTCGTGGGTCGAGTTGACGACTGCAGCGAGGGTGTCGCGTTCCTCGGCCAGTCGGCGCGCGGTCAGACGCTGTTCGGTGATGTCGTGAAAATAGACGGTCAGTCCCTGCTCGGAGGGGTAAGCCCTGACGCTGTGCCAGACCTGCCAGGGCTCGAAGAAGGTCTCGAAGCTGGCAGTCTTGCCCTCCTGCACGGCGCGCTGGTACTCGATCTGGTAGACGCTGCCCACCGCCTCGGGAAACTGCTCCCACACGTTGCTGCCCAGCAGTTGCTGGCGGGTGCGATGCAGCAGCATCTCGGCGCGGGCGTTGACGTAGCTGAAACACCAGTTGTGATCGAGCGTGAAGAAGGCGTCGGTGATGCTCTCCAGCGTGCTGGTCAACCGGTCGGCGAGTTCGCGCTGCGCCTGCTCCGCGCGCCGCTGGTCGGTGACGTCGCGCATCAGCACGATGTGCGCGCGCAGACCGTCCACCTCGATGTCCTGCGTGACGGTCTCGACCTGCATGGCGGCGCCGCTGCGATGGCGGTGGCGCCACAGCTGGTGACGTGGCCGCTCCTCGTCGACGGGCTGTTGCAGCTGATCCTGCAGCGGCAGGTGGTCTTGCGGGTCGTGCAGGTCGAGCAACGTCAGCCCGACAAACTCGCTGGTGCTGTAGCCGTAGTGTGAGGCGGCGGCCTGGTTGGCGGCCAGCACGCGCAGCGTGCCGGCCTCGCACACGCACATGGGCAGCGGATTGCGTTCGAACAGCATCCGGTAGCACAGTGGCAGCGAATCCGGCGACTCTTGCGGTGCAGTGGTCATGCGTGCGGCCTCAACGGCGGTGATCCTGATCGGTGGCAGCCCAGGCCCGGCCCCGGCTCGGACTGGGCCATGTCCCGCATCTTAGCGGTGATGCGGGCGCGGTGCATGGCGCGCGCAGTCCGGCCCGCGCCCGGCTATCCGGCCTGCGTTTGCGAGTTATCAATGAGCGCGCGGTTTCCATGGCTACCCTTGACTGGTCGTGGCAGGCCGCCTGCGCGGTCCGACCGCAACACCCCGGTATTGTGCAACCCATCACTGAAGAGGAACCATCATGGCCAATTTGAGTTTGTTCGAGCCGTCCCTGAGCGATCCGTTTGAATCGATGTTCCGGCGCTTCATGTCCCCGATGCGCATGGGCCGTGGCAACGAGGAGCTCGATGTGCGCGTCGACGTGGTCGAGAAGGAAGGCGCCTTCAAGGTCCGCGCCGATTTGCCCGGCGTCAAGAAGGAAAACATCAACGTGCGCATTGACGGCAATCTGGTGCAGATCGACGCCGAGACCAAGGACGAGAAGGAGTTCAAGGGTGACGGTGGCAAAGTGGTGCGCAGCGAGCGCTACTACGGCTCGGTCTCGCGCGCCTTCACGCTGGCGCAGGACGTCGACGAGGCCAAGGCCACCGCCAAGTACGAAGACGGCGTGCTGACCCTGGATCTGCCCAAGAAGGCCGGCGGCGGTTCCAAGCGACTCACGGTGCAGTAAGCCGGGGCACCGCCGCTTCGTCGCGCTGCAGGTCGACGGTCAGGGCGCGCACTGCGGCCTCATCCAGCGTCTCCTTCTCCAGCAGCGCCCGCGCGGCGTGTTCCAGCACCGCCCGGTTGCGGCTGAGAAGGGTCGTGGCCCGCTCAAAGCCGCCCATCACGATGCCGCGCACGGCGGCGTCGATGCGCGCCTGCGTGGTCTGCGAGACCTGCAGGGCGGGAGCCAGCATGCCGGCCGGCAACTCCAGCATGGGTTGGCGTTGGGGCTCGAAGGCCACGTAACCCAGCTCCTCGTCCATGCCGTAGCGCGTCACCATGTCGTGGGCGATGTCGGTGGCCTTGGCCAGATCATCGGCCGCGCCGGTGGACAACACGCCAAACACCAGCTTCTCGGCGGCGCGGCCACCCAGCAGCACGGCCACCTTCTGTTCCAGCTCGGGGCGGGTCATCAGGTAGCGGTCTTCGGTGGGGCGCTGGATGGTGTAACCCAGCGCACCAATGCCGCGCGGGATGATGGACACCTTGTGCACCGGGTCGCTGCCGGGCTGCGCCAGCGCGACCAGCGCATGGCCCATTTCGTGAAAGGCCACCGCCTCGCGTTCCCTGGTGTTGAGCAGTCGGTTGTGCCGCTCCAGCCCGGCGACGATGCGCTCCACCGCGGCGGTGAAGTCCGCCAGTGTGACCAGATCGGCCTTGCGACGCGTGGCCACCAGCGTGGCCTCGTTGACCAGGTTGGCCAGCTCGGCGCCGCTGAAGCCCGGTGTCAGCGCCGCCACGTCGTCCAGCCGCAGGGCGGGGTCGAGCTTGACCTTGCGCACGTGGACCTTGAGGATGTCGCCGCGGCCCTTGCGGTCGGGCCGGTCCACCAGCACCTGGCGGTCGAAGCGGCCGGCCCGCAGCAGCGCCGGGTCCAGGATTTCCGGGCGGTTGGTGGCCGACAGGATGATCAGTCCCACCGAGGCGTCGAAGCCATCCATCTCGGAGAGCAACTGGTTGAGGGTCTGCTCCTTCTCGTCGTGCCCGCCCAGGCCGGGGAAGGCGCCGCGCGCGCGTCCCAGGGCGTCGAGCTCGTCGATGAAGATGATGGCTGGCGCCATCAGCCGGGCCTGCTCGAACAGGTCGCGCACCCGCGCCGCGCCGACGCCGACGAACAGCTCGACAAATTCGCTGCCCGAGATGGAGAAGAAGGGCACGCCCGCCTCGCCCGCCACCGCCTTGGCCAGCAGTGTCTTGCCGGTGCCGGGCGGCCCGACCAGCAGCACGCCCTTGGGGATGTGGGCGCCCAGCCGACCATACTCCTGCGGGTGCTTGAGAAAGTCGACGATCTCTTCGAGCTCGTGGCGCGCTTCGTCGACACCGGCGACATCGGCGA
>Ga0208116_1000511_pt1 | contig 12050 bp, 8 predicted proteins | sample LakWasMeta9_HOW4_2_FD_183859 | JGI IMG/M metagenome (GOLD analysis project Ga0208116, IMG submission 183859) | Freshwater sediment methanotrophic microbial communities from Lake Washington under simulated oxygen tension - Sediment Metagenome... | ecosystem: Environmental > Aquatic > Freshwater >... | reverse complement strand
AGAGTAAATCCACCAGATGACCGAGCGGCATTTTCAACGCCCAAGGCAGCATCACCCAAAAGCTTAACGTCGCCAGAAATTCAGCAGACAGACCGAGATATTCTTTAACAAAAAACGTCCCGACAATGCCGGTTAAACCGGAAATACCCGCAGCCAGATAAACCATCAGCGGTGGCACGTAACTCATGCGCATTTGCCTGGCGAGGTCGTAGATATTTCGATCTAACCAGCTTCGGCATAGCAGCAAAAATGTGGTTAATGTTGGTGCATGACTATTGATTGGAGATTGATGCTTAGGCATGGCTTTTCCTTATCTATCAACGTGTTTCGTTAATAGTATCGTACTTTGGCTTTGGGCAAGCATACAACTAGATTGGGATACATAACGTGACTAGGCTGCGTTACCCCAGAATTTACGCTATAAGATATTGGGTTGAAAAAAGATGGAAACCAAACTAGGCGACTTAATATTCTTCCCGTTGACTGTATTTTTCCGCCAGCTGTAACAGCACAAATACCGCCCCGGTGCCGCCCGCTTTGACGGGGGCTGAGCAGAAAGCTTGAACGTCTTTATGTTGCCGCAGCCACAGATTCAGGTGATTTTTTAAAATCGGTTGGTTATCGGGTGAGCGATAGCCTTTGCCGTGAATGATATGCACGCAGCGGCAGCCGTCTTCTACGCAAGCATGCAAAAAATGCAGTAATTGCCGCTTGGCATCATTGCTGGTCAAGCCATGTAAATCAATTTCTGCATCCAATCCGAACTGTCCCTTGCGCATTTTCTTGAGTACATTGTGTTGCAGTCCGTCGCCAAGAAAGCTTAATGAATCTTCTTGCCCGACATTGTCGAGGTCTAATTGCGTGGTGTTCAGGTGCTCATTAACATCAACGTGGCGCGATTTGGGCTTAAATCTAGGTGGTTTTTCGGCTTTTAATACGACTTTGTCGTTCTTGACCGCGCGCACAGCGCCGATGCTTTCACGAAACAAATCACGATCTTCTGGGGGCAGGCTTTTTTTTGTCACGAAAGCTGATTTTGTGGGGTATTGTTGCTAAGATGGCGAATTTTATAGCTTATTTGGCTTTAGAGCGATTGATAATGCACATTTTGTTAAGTAATGATGATGGTTATCTGGCTGAAGGATTGGTGACATTGGCCGACGCATTACGCGGACATGCGCAAATTTCGGTGGTGGCACCGGACCGGAATCGTAGCGCGGCGAGTAATTCGTTAACGTTGGAAATGCCGTTACGCGCTCATTACGAGAGCAATGGCTTTATTAAAGTAGACGGCACGCCCACGGATTGCGTGCATCTGGCAATTACCGGCTTGTTACAACAAGAGCCGGATATGGTGTTTGCCGGGATCAATCATGGTTCTAATCTGGGTGATGATGTGTTGTATTCCGGTACGGTTGCCGCAGCCACCGAGGGGCGGTTTTTAGGCTTACCGGCGGTGGCCATATCGTTAGTTGGAAGTAATCCAACGCATTTTGCAACAGCTGCGCAGGTGGCGGTGACTTTATTAAAACGCTTACAAGATCAGCCCTTGCCGCAAGATACTATTTTGAATGTTAATGTGCCGGATGTGGCTTATAGAGATTTAAAAGGCTTTCATGCGACACGATTGGGGCAACGCCATAAAGCCGAGCCAGTCATTAGTAGCAAAGATCCACGTGGGCGCAGTATTTACTGGGTAGGACCGCCGGGTGGTGAGCAAGATGCAGGTCCGGGGACTGATTTTTATGCCGTCAATGCGGGCTATGTTTCGGTGACGCCATTACAAATTGATTTAACTTGGTATGAGCGGATCAACGATTTAAAGGCATGGTTGCCTGGGGAAAACAATTTATGATCAAAAGCCTGCAAGGCATAGGCATGACCTCGCGGCGAACTCGCGAACGGATGATTAAACGCTTGTCGGAGCAGGGCATTCGTAATAATAAAGTGTTGGATGTAATGGTGGATACGCCGCGACATATTTTTATGGATGAAGCATTGGCGAGTAGAGCTTACGAAGATACTGCCCTGCCTATTGGTTACAATCAGACCATTTCCCAGCCTTATATTGTGGCGAAAATGACTGAGCTGCTACTGGAAAAATCCGGCACGTTGCATAAGGTTTTGGAAGTGGGTACCGGTTGCGGCTATCAAACGGCACTGCTGGCCCAGTTGGTCGATCATGTTTACACGGTAGAAAGAATCTTGCCGTTACAACAGAAAGCCAAAGATCGTTTGTGGACCTTAAAACTAAAAAATGTCAGTTATCTACACAGCGACGGTGGTTGGGGATGGCCGGAACATGCACCGTTCGATGGCATTTTGGTGGCGTGTGCGCCTCCTGAAATTCCGGATATGCTGTTGCAACAACTGGCAATTGGTGGGGTAATGGTTATTCCGGTGGGTAGGGCCGGAAATCAGGCCTTACAACGAGTGACTCGTACCGACAGTGGTTATGAGCTTGAACAGCTTGAACCGGTCAGTTTTGTGCCGTTTTTATCAGGAAAGGGATAGAGTTATGTTTCAAAAACTTTACGATAAAGCCATGCAGTGGTCCAGACATCGCCATGCAGAAAAAATTCTTTGTGTAGTAAGTTTTGCGGAATCGTCGTTTTTTCCGGTGCCGCCCGATGTCATGTTGGGGCCGATGGCGTTGGCACGACCAGATAAAGCCAAGCGTTTTGCTTTGTTATGCACCTTGGCTTCGGTTGCAGGCGGCATGTTCGGTTATGCCATCGGTTATTTTTTATTTGATGCCATTTTGCCTTGGCTGGAATCTAGCCACTATTGGGACAGTTACCAATTGGCAAAAAGCTGGTTTGAAAAGTGGGGTTTTTGGGCGGTATTTGTGGCCGGTTTTTCGCCCATTCCTTACAAAGTGTTCACCATTGCTGCCGGCGCACTAAACATGGCATTTTTGCCGTTTGTCGCCGCCTCTTTCATCGGTCGGGGAGCGCGTTTTTTCTTGTTGGCGATGTTACTCGCTTATGGCGGCGAAAAATTGGACGCCAAACTCCGCGAATATATGGATAGACTGGGTTGGGCAGTCGTGGCTGTGGTGATTATCGGCGTTGGTGTTTATAAGTTCTTTTTTGGCTGAAGGTCTGAGGCAATAAAGCTTATTCCAGTATTCAGCTGAGTCGAGTCGCTATAGTCAAATCCCTCCTCAACGTTCAAATTGACGGCCAAAAGACATGTGGAGGGGCACAAATGAACAGCGAGGATAACCGACCTGATCAAGCGGCTGAGTTGCGTCAGCAGACCGAAAAAGCACGGCAGATGCTTTTCGAGTTGCATACGCACCAGATCGAGCTGGAGATGCAAAATGAACAATTGCATCATGCACGGACTGAGCTTGACTCTGCACGGGCCCTCTATTTCGACCTCTATGACCAGGCACCAGTAGGCTATTGCACCCTCAGCGAGAAGGGACTGATTCTGCAAGCCAACTTTACCGCCGCCATTTTACTTGGAGTGGAACAGGGCGCTTTAGTCAAGCAGTCAATCGGCCGATTCATAGTGAGAGAAGATCAGGACATTTACTACCTGCACCGCGAACAGCTTTTTCAGACTTCTGAACCGCAGATGTGTGAATTGAGGATGATGAAGAACGATGGAACGCAAATTTGGGTTCATTTGACATCGTCCATCACGCGGAATGCTGATAGTACACCCGAACTCCGTACGGTATTGAACAACATTACTGAGTGCAAACAGGCAGAAGAGCAAGTGAGGGTGAGCGAACATGCCCTCAAAGCAATTTCTCAAGGCGTACTTATTACCGGTATCGATCGACGTATCCTCTCGGTGAATGAGGCATTCATGTCGATAACGGGTTATAGCAAGACGGAAATTCTAGGTAGATCATGCCGATTTCTCCAGGGGCCTCTGACTGAGGCGCTGATGATAAAAGCAATAAGCCGAGCTTTGGATAATGCCGGCGATTTTGCCGGCGAAATCCTCAACTACCGTAAAGACGGCAGCACTTTCTGGAATGAGCTAATGATTTCACCTGTTCGCGATGAACATGGTCAGTTGACTCACTTCGTCGGCGTCACTCGCGACATCTCTATTCGTAAGAAGTCCGAGTTGGCACTGCAAGAAAGCGAATACCGTTATCGCGCGCTGTTGCAGAACGCCAGCGACGTTATTATGGTTGCGAACATGGATGGCAACTTGGAGGAAATTAATCGGGCGGGCGAGCTCTTGTTGGGTTACAGCCGGGATGAAATTTGCCGAATGCGAGTGGCCGATCTTCATCCACTCTCTGAGCAGAGCAAGGTTAAGCAATACTTCGATAATTATAAAAAAAATACTAACACAGGGGCTTTTGAGACAAGGCTTCTCTGCAAAGATAATCGGCTGGTGGAAGTCGAGGTGAGACCGACGTTGGCTGAAATCAACGGTCGTAAGGTAGTACAGGGTGTTTTTATTGATCTTGCGGAGCGCAAACGCCTCGAAAAAGAACGCTTGAAGGCGGAAACTGCGCATCAAAATGTACTGGTACGCGAAGTACATCATCGCATCAAAAATCATTTACAAGGCATGGTCGGTTTACTGGGTCTGTATGCCTTTAAGAATCCAAATGAAAAGAGTTTGATAGAAGATATTGCGGCAAAAATTACTTCAGTGGCCTTGGTTTATGGAATACAAGGAAAAAACAATCAAGATAATGCCTATTTATGTGAAATTACCTCAGAAATCTGTAAGTCATTAGAAAATTTTGGTACAGAACAAAGCATTATCAACTATTCAATTAATGATCATCATCGAGCCGTCTTGTCACCAGAGTATGCAGTGCCAATCGCATTGATCATTAACGAGCTAATGATCAATGCGATTAAACACAGCAGCGCTCCGATCTCAAAAAAAGTACTGGTAACTCTTGCTATTAAAGAGCAATCGGCAATTTTAATCATACAAAATAGCTGTCAAAAGCAATCTCCTTTTCCAAGTTTCGAGCATGGCGAGGGGTTGGGTGTGGGGTTATCATTGGTACGAGCAATGTTGCCAAAAAATGGCGCAGGGTTATCGCTTACTAAAGATCAGGATATTGCGCATGCACAGCTGATTCTGGAATTTCCGATTATTTCAATTGTGTAGAATTAATTTATACGTAATTTCCTTGTTTCTGTAATACTTTTACAGTTATCAACTAAGATAATTGAACGAATAATCCTACGTGCAACCTGACCCCTGTTGCATAAATAAATAATCGAAGGGGCTCCTGCAGATGTTTTTTCACTATTGTTGTCCTAACAATTCATGGGCTTTTAGGCACTCAATTGATTTATCAATTCTGATTGCTGTGCTCGAAAAAGAAGGTTGTTTTTAACGCATGACAAAAATTCTTGTCGTAGATGATGATCTGTTGGCGCTTGCCACAACCAGTTTAGGGTTGCAACAGGTCGGTTATGAGGCCATGCAAGCTGCTAATGGCGCTGATGCACTGCAGCTCTGTGAGCATGAGCGACCTGATTTGGTATTGCTCGATATTCGTATGCCAGCGATGAGTGGCTTTGAATTGGCTAAATTGTTTAATGAGCAGAAGATCTCTTTTATTTTTCTTTCTGCTTACAGTGATGAAGATATGGTTAAAACAGCCGCACAAGTAGGTGCGTTAGGCTACCTTATCAAGCCGATAGAAATGCATCGGATCATACCCGCTATTGAAGTAGCTTTAATACTTGCTGTTGAACAGATAAAAGCGGGACAGGCTATCGACAATCTAGCCAATGCGTTAGGAAAAAATCGTGAAATTGATGTCGCAATTGGCCTGTTAATGGAACGCTACCAATTAAAACAGGTTGGGGCATTTGAGCATTTGCGAAACTATGCACGCTCTAACCGTATGAAAGTGATTGATGTAGCCAACGGATTGATAAATGGATCAATTCATTATCTTCCGGCTAAGCAAGAGAATTTTAAGAAAATATAATTAATTTTTTGCAACCCGACCCCTGTTGCATCCTGAATAAGACAGTTATGTCGTTGTCTAAGGAGAACAGTGGTGAACCTAGCTACCTACAAGCGTGTAAACCTCGCAGATCCTGGCATTTACGAAGCTAAGATAGTCTTGCGCAAATCATCGTTCCCGGCACTTTCAAATAATGGCTGCCTTGGGACGTTAACATGCTAGATAAAATCTTCCTTGAATTAGCCGGGAATGGATGGATGCCGCATGGCTTTTGCATTCAGTGGACGCCTAGTATTCTCTGGTCATACGTTATTTCAGATGCGTTAATTGCGCTGTCCTATTACTCCATTCCCTTCGCATTAGCTTACTTTGTCTGGCGCCGAAAAGACCTGCAGTTTCGCTGGATTTTTCTGATGTTCAGCGCCTTCATCCTGGCTTGTGGTACCACTCATTTATTTTCGATCCTGTTGTTGTGGCAACCGTTTTACTGGATTGATGCCATTTTGAAATCGATCACGGCAATATTCTCCATCGTTACTGCAATTTATTTGGTGCGGGTAATTCCACAAGCTTTGCGGCTGCCGTCTCCGGCAGAGTTGGAAAGAGAGATTGAACAACGCAATCTATCACAACGAGCATTGCAAGACAGTGAGACTAATCTACGCATTCTCAGCGAACAGCTCACCATGTTAATCGAGACCATCCCAGACGCCATTTTTCTTAAAGATGGCGAGGGGCGCTTGATAATCGCCAACGAGTTTGCCAAGCGGCTTTTTAAGCTTCATGACATTGCCTGGCAAGGGAAGACCAATCTGGAGCTTGCATCCCTGTGCCCATTGATGCGTAGCATGCATGAGAAAATCTACAGGGATGATGAATTCGCCTGGCGTACGCGCAAGCTACTTATTGCCGAAGAACAAATTGTTGATGAAATCGGTAATACCCGTGAGTTTGAGGTGCGTAAGACCGCACTTTTTAAAAACAACGGTGAGCGCAAAGGCTTGGTCGTCATTGGTCGCGACATCACCGACCGCAGGTTGTCCGAGCGGGAGCTGCGTATTGCTGCTGCAGCCATTGAGTCGCAAGAGGGCATCATGATTACCGATGCCAATAACCGCATCGTCCGTGTTAATCGAGCGTTTACTCGGTTGACTGGATACAGCCCCATAGAGGTGATCGGCAAAACCCCTGCCATTTTGCAGTCTAATCGACATAACACAGCCTTCTATGAGGCGATGTGGGAGAAATTAGCACCGGAAAAATTTTGGCAGGGCGAAGTATGGGATCGCCGCAAAAGCGGGGAAATATATCCCAAGTGGCTAACTATCACCGCGGTGACCGACCCCGCAGGGAAAGTCACCAATTACGTTGGCGCCTTTACTGATTTGAGCGAACACAAGGACGCAGAGGCTGCCATTCATCGCCTTGCCTTCTACGATCCACTTACTGATCTTCCCAACCGGCGATTGCTAAACGACCGCCTGGAACTGGCGATGGCAGTGAGTGCTCGCAACCAAGTTTATTGTGCAATCCTGCTGATTGATCTCGATAATTTCAAGATCATTAATGACACTAAGGGCCATGGCGTCGGTGATTTGTTGTTGATTGAAGTGGCGAAACGGCTGAAAGCATGTGTACGTCAAGGCGATAGCGTCGCTCGGCTGGGTGGCGACGAATTTGTCGTCATGTTGGAAAATTTGCACTTAGATGAAGATAAGGCCTCTGCCCAAGCTAAGCGGGTGGGCGAAAAAGTCATGGAAGGGCTAAATCAGTCTTACATGCTCGGGTGTTACGAGCACCATAGTTCATCTAGTATCGGTATCAATTTATTTTCCGGTGTTGGTTTAACTAGCGAAGAAGTCATCAAACACGCTGACACCGCTATGTATGAAGCTAAACATGCGGGGCGCAATACCATGCGCTTTTTCGACCCGAACATGCAAGCCTCATTAGAAGCCCGCATGTCGCTGGAACTAGCCCTACGTCAGGCACTGACAAAAAATCAACTTCAACTCTACTACCAGACTCAGGTAGACAACACAGGGCATGTGCTTGGCGCGGAAGTGCTTTTGCGTTGGGTGCATCCACAACATGGCATGATTTCCCCAGCCCAATTCATCCCAATTGCCGAAGAAAGCGGGTTGATCCTGCCGATTGGCGAGTGGGTGTTGTATAACGCCTGCCTTCAACTGAGGATCTGGGAAAACGATCTGCTCACCCGCGACTTACAGCTTGCTGTCAATGTGAGTGCCCGGCAGTTTAGCCACCCCGATTTCGTCGTACAGTTGTGCGAGATACTTAAACAAACAGGTGCTGACGCAAACAAGCTTAAGTTGGAGCTTACCGAGAGCTTAGTCATGCACAACGTCAATGAAACTATTGAAAAAATGGAAGAATTGAAACTGCTGGGTATTCGGTTTTCGATGGATGATTTCGGCACTGGCTATTCGTCGCTCAGTTACCTGAAGAAGCTACCGCTTAGCCAGTTAAAAATCGATCAATCCTTCGTGCGCGACATCATCACAGATCAATGCGACGCGGTCATTATTCAGACCATCATCGGTATGGCCAACAACCTCGGGCTTAACGTAATCGCCGAGGGCGTGGAAACCAAACAACAACTTGCTTGCTTAGAACATCTGGGCTGCCTTACCTATCAAGGATACTTATTTAGCAGGCCGGTACCGTTGGCGGAGTTTGAGGCGCTGCTGAGCCGCGATTTGCAGTCGTGTTGATGGCAAACTTCATTTAGCAGACGATCCTCTTTGAAATGTTTTTAACAAATTGTTCGAATAATTTTTACCCTAAAGGAATCTGTTTTGAAAATCAATATGCCAATAACTGATGTAGAGGTTTGTCTCACCGAGCAAGACTCTATTGTTTCTAAAACCGATTTAAAAGGAAAAATTACTTACATAAACGCCGACTTTCTTCGTATTAGCGGCTTTACTCAAGAAGAATTGATCGGTGCAGCCCACAATATAATTCGTCATCCCGATATGCCTCAGGAAGCGTTTGAGGATATGTGGCAATCGCAAAAAGCGGCTCGTCCGTGGACGGGAGTCATTAAAAATCGCTGTAAAAATGGTGATTTCTATTGGGTGTTAACTAATGTCACGCCAATTTGTGAAAACAATCAATTGGTTGGTTATTTGTCGGTGCGCAGTAAGCCGAGCATTGAGCAAGTTAAGGCAGCCGAGGCGGCTTACCCGTTATTTCGGCAGGGCAACGCCGGTAATCTGAAAATTCGGGATGGCAAAATCATAAAACCGACACTGTTGGGAAAACTTAATGTATTCAAAAATAACACTATTAAAACCCGTTTGATAGGCGTTGTTGGTTTTCTGTCAATCATGATGATGGTCATTGGTGGCGTCGGATTGCAGGGGATGGGTAAGGCCAATGAGGGTTTAAGAACTGTTTATGAAGATCGCACGATTCCGATGGCCCAAATTGCCTCGCTCCAGCAATTGCTATTAATCAACCGGGTACGCATTACCGCCAGCCTTACCAATGTTACAACCGAGGAAATTTTAAAGAACGTTGCCGAAGTGGAGCAAAACAACGTCGAAATAGACAAGACCTGGGCTAAGTACATGGCCACTTATCTTACGGCGGAGGAAAAGGAGTTGGCTGACAAGTTTATAGAAGACAAAAAACGCTTACTGCTGGAAGGTATCAATCCAGCTCTCAACGCGTTGCGCGTCAATGACATCGCAGCGGCTAATACTCTTGTAAAAAACAAGATTCGCCCGCTTTATGAACCGGTTAGTGAAGGCATTCAGAAGCTTTTACAATTACAAATGGACGTCGCAAAGCAAGAGTTTAATGCCGCGCAATCACGTTATATGGGGGCTCGCGACATTGCTACCGGTTTGATTGGGACGGGTATTGTGTTGGCGCTGTGGCTGAGCATAGCCTTGATCCGCAGCATCGTGCGACCGCTTGATAATGCCATTGGGTACTTCTGGCAAATTGCCCAGGGCAAGTATAACAACACCATAGATATTGAACGCCAAGATGAAGTCGGTAAGGTGCTGGAAGCACTTAAATCCATGCAAATACAACTCGGTTTTGATGTCACAGAAAGCAAACGTATTGCCGATGAAAACTTACGGATCAAGATTGGTTTGGATAATGTCAGTACCAGCGTGATGATTGCCGATAATGATCGTAATATCATTTACGTTAACAAAGCAGTAGTTAAGCTGCTTAACAATATTGAAATGGATATTCGTCAATACCTGCCAGGTTTTACTGTTGCTAAGCTGGTGGGAACCAATATCGATAGTTTTCACAAAAATCCTGGGTAACAAGCGAACTTACTTGCTACGTTAAATCAAACCCATATGGCCTGTCTTAAGCTTGCGGGTAACTCTTTGGTTGTGGCAATGAGCCCAGTCTTTAATGAACAAGGACAGCGATTGGGTGCGGTGTCTGAATGGCGGGACCGCACCGCCGAAATTGCGGTGGAGAAAGAAATTGAAATGATTGTGGTGGCCGCCAACATAGGCGATTTTACCAAGCGTTTTAATTTAGAAGGCAAACAAGGCTTTTTGCGCGAACTCGGCGAAGGTTTGAATCAAATGCTGTATACCAGCGAAGTTGGTCTAAATGAAGTTGTGCGGGTGCTTGATGCCTTGTCTCGTGGCGACTTGACCGAAACCATCACCAATGACTATTCCGGTACTTTTGGGCAGCTCAAGGATGACTGTAATGCGACCGTGGCAAAGCTGAAAGAAATCGTCAGTAACATCAAAGATGCCTCCAGCAACATAAATACCGGCGCGAAAGAAATTGCTGCGGGCAATAATGACTTGTCGCATCGTACCGAACAGCAAGCTGCCAGTCTTGAGCAAACTGCAGCCAGCATGGAAGAATTAACCTCGACCGTTCAGCAAAACACCGCAAACGCTAAACAAGCTAACGAACTTGCCATTGAAGCCTCTGGCACTGCTACTAAAGGCGTTAAAGTGGTTGGCGAAGTGGTAACAACGATGGAAGGCATCAACGAGGCGTCCCGCAGAATTGTCGATATTATTTCAGTGATAGACGGTATTGCTTTTCAGACAAATATTCTGGCACTCAATGCCGCTGTGGAAGCGGCGCGTGCCGGTGAGCAGGGGCGAGGCTTTGCTGTTGTCGCCAGCGAAGTACGTAATCTTGCTCAGCGTGCCGCTGCCGCTGCTGGAGAAATTAAAGTCTTGATTGGCGATACGGTAAATAAGGTTGAGGATGGAACTAGATTGGTTGATCAAGCCGGAAAAACCATGGGAGAAATTGTTAACTCAATTCGTGGCGTGACGATCATGATGTCGGAAATCAGTGCGGCTTCGGTTGAGCAAACCTCGGGTATCGAGCAAGTCAATATCGCCATTGCGCAAATGGACGATGTTACCCAGCAAAATGCAGCGTTGGTTGAACAAGCCGCCGCGGCCGCTGAATCATTGGAAGAGCAAGTACAAAGCCTGGTTATTACAGTGGACAGTTTTAAAGTGGATAAGTATTTAAACGATAGGCTTTTTCAGCCGCAAGAAATAAAGCGGTCGATAAATAATGAAACTATGCTGAGCCGAGCAACTAACCATAAAAGCTTAACGGAATCGCCGTTAGAAGTTGTGGAAGGTGGCGATTGGGAAGAGTTTTAATTCACTTTTTCAACTTTAATCAAAATATGCATCTGGCTGGTGCCCGTCTGTCGAATGTTGGCAGGCCTGCCGGAGCTTGATTGCGAGCTATTTTCAGTGATCCCCCCTAGTTCCACCCATTCCCCCAAGTTGACGCGCAGACTCGATTGTGCGGCTTGGCTGTGAATAACGCCTCTTGAGCCCATCCGTTCCGACCATGGCGATACTTCTAGCGTCACTTGGTCGCCAGTTAATCTTGGTACGACTGAAAAACCGGTACTGGTATCGATGAATTCGGTGTTAGTGGCTATTGTTGGATAGCCGTAACCCGAGCTGTAAGTTTGCACATTTTGCACAGGAGTGCTGTTGCCGATTTTAATAACCGCGGCATTACCCTCCAGTGTTCTTATGGATTGGGTGTTTGCTCGAGTCATTTTGTCCTGGGTTTGATATACATGCCCGGTAAATGCGCCCGTTGCTTTCGAAGGGGCATTGGCTGGAATGGT
>Ga0208116_1000509_pt1 | contig 12084 bp, 9 predicted proteins | sample LakWasMeta9_HOW4_2_FD_183859 | JGI IMG/M metagenome (GOLD analysis project Ga0208116, IMG submission 183859) | Freshwater sediment methanotrophic microbial communities from Lake Washington under simulated oxygen tension - Sediment Metagenome... | ecosystem: Environmental > Aquatic > Freshwater >... | reverse complement strand
TGTTTTTGGCAATATCTTCCGTTAAATCTTTGTTTTTATTCTTATAATAAGCAGCGATGGATGCTTTGCTGTTTTGCTTTTTGTCCAAATAAACAAGATATAGATTTTCGGTGAATTCAGGAGCGAAAATCACTTTTTCGACTATTGGTTTGCCATTATCCAAATGATACAAAATAGGACTATTATTTTGAGCACAGGCAATATCGTATCCGCTGCCCCCAAAACTATTGTTAAGCAAGACAAAGGCATCAATTGCCAACCATTGCGCAATATTATTTATCAGGGTTGATGAAGTTCCCAAGCCCCAATTTCTAGGAAAAGTAAGTTGTGTCGTAACAGAATAACCTTCGGCTTGATTGAAAAAATCAGGATTTAGTAAATACCCTTCGTGCAGGATTTCTATCAGTGTGTTCCTTATAGACGATTTTCCGGTGTTTGATTTATTCGAAATATCCAAAAACGAAAAAGTATCTTCAAACCAAATGCTTCCGTCAGCATCAAAACTCGTCCATTTTATTTCCTGATTATTTCCTTTTTCAACAATCAGGTTTTGTCCAAATTTGGTGGGCAATGCAAATGCTTTGGCGCCATCCAGAACCAGATATTCTCCCGTGATTAGTAGTTTTCCGTTACTGTAAAATTCTTTTTTCATAAGTCTCGCCACAAAGGCACAAAGTTGCAAAGTTTTTGAACGACTATTTTAAATAAAATCTGTGTTAATCAGTTCAATCCGTTTAATCTGTGGGCTAAACCGGTCTTCTTAAGGTTTCTATATATTCAACTACAGCACTGTGAGAAACAACGTGGTGTTTGAAATGTCTCCGAATCAAAACCCGTTCGTTATCATTGGCTTCAAATTGATTCAGAATATTATTCAAGTGCATTTTCATATGTCCGTCCTGAATTCCTGTTGTGGTCAACGAACGCAAAGCGGCAAAATTTTGAGCCAGACCGGCAACTGCCACAAATTGCATCAACTCCTTCGCGGATGGATTTTCCAGCATTTCCAAAGACAGCTTCACCAATGGGTGCAAGGAAGTCAAACCGCCAACGGTTCCTAAAGCCAAAGGGACTTCCAGCCAAAAAGTAAATAGCTCATTTTCGATTTTGGCATGTGACAAACTCGAATAACTTTCTTTTCGGGAAGCATAAGCGTGGATTCCGGCTTCAACCGCACGAAAATCATTGCCGGTGGCAAGTACAACAGCGTCGATTCCGTTCATAATTCCCTTGTTGTGGGTTACGGCTCGAAAAGGTTCCACTTCGGCTATTTTGACAGCCTGAATGAAGCGTTCGGCAAATGCTTTGGGATTCGGAATATGTTTTTCTACCAGGTCTTCCACCAAGCAGGAAACTTCGGCACGAACGATACAATTGGGCACATAATTCGAGAGAATGCTCATCACGACTTCAATGTCTTTTTCTTCTTCGGTAAATAAATCATAAGCTTGTGCTTCTTCTTTCAGCGTTTTGGAAAATTGCTCCAGGCACGAATTGATAAAGTTGGCGCCCATCGAATCTTTAGTTTCAAAAGTCGCGTGCAACTGGAAGTAATTGGGCAATAAATTGGTTTTATCTTTCAGCACAATATCCAGAATTCCGCCACCGCGTTTTTGCATATTTTTGGTAATGCTTTCGGTATTGGCAAAAAAATGAGTTTTGGTTTGGGCAAAGAATAAAGCGAGTTTCGATTCGTCACCTTTGAAAATAAAGTGAACTTGTCCTATCTTTTCGGTATTGATAACGGTAGCTTTAAACCCGCCGCGAGTAGACCAAAATTTGGCTGCTTTGGAAGCTGCCGCAACAACGGAACTTTCCTCAATCGCCATTGGAATACTGCTGTATTTTCCGTTAATCAGAAAATTAGGTGCAACACCAAGTGGAATATAGAAATTACTTATAGTGTTTTCGATGAATTCATCGTGTAATTTCTGTATTTTTTCGTCGGAATTCCAATATTTTTTAAGGATTGAAATAGCCTCTTTAGGATTAGAAAAGTACTCTTTGGCAATCCAGTTTATTTTTTCTTCTTTGGATAATTTTGAAAATCCGGCAACAGCGTTATTCATTCTCAATTGATTATGGGATGATGTTTTGCAAAGATACAGATTTTGATTTTATCGCATTGTGGAAAGGTTTGAAAGACCAAGGCAAACACATCATAAATTGATTAGATATTCGAGATAATGATTATCCCAACCCGCTTTCTTCCTTTTTCTTTTGACACCAACCTTTGTTGTATATCAATTTTCAAATAATTAAACCCGTTGGGTGTAATTATTTGAAATAAAAATATTGATTAAATATTGTTCAAAATACTGAAATTCAGCATCTTGAAGTCACAAAACAAATAATATTTATGTCAAAAATAATAAAAATTTATTTAAGGGTTTTAGAAGTTATAAGTTCTGTGAATTAGAATTCAAATCAGATGTCGGCAGAAAACAAAAAATGTCTGAATTAGAGGTAGTTGTGTTGAGTTTAACTGCTGAGTTTATGTCCATTGATAGCGAAAATTCTCTTTTTAAACGGATTCTTCCCGATGAAATTCCTAATCTAATAGAGCGTAGTCAGTTCAATAAAAGAAGAAGAAAATTGTTTTTATTTTCAGAAGAAGTTAGGACAAAGTTAGCCTCTCATTTTCTTGAATTTGAAGATTATTTTATAGTGGATAGTATGCCGTTGGAAATTTGTAAATTCTCACGACACAACAGAAATAAACTACCTCGGGGCAGAGCCCACGAGGTATTAGTTGAAAAATATTTTTTCATTCGAAGCAGAGCTTCGAGGAATTAAACCTAAAGAGATTAAAACGCAAATAATTTAATTAAACCCAACGGGTTAATAAAAGACTTTAAAATGTAATGATCCTATTTCTTTTTTGCAAATAGTAATGCCACAAAAGAAAAGTGGCAACGGAGCGATACGGACTCCATTTTGATACATAAATTTCCATTCCCTGCCTGTCGTGAATATCAAGCAACTCCTTTATTGTGTTTACTACAGCAATATCGCCAAGCGGAATTATATCTGGTGCCTGAAGTGAAAACATCAAATAAACATCGATGGTCCAATTGCCAATTCCCTTGATTTTGATTAGTTCTTCCCGAACTTGCAGAGCAGATTTAGTTGCCAGACTTTCAATGTCAATTTCATTTTTAATTATCGAATAAGACAAAGCTTTGATGTAGGAAGTTTTTTGTCGGCTTACGCCAATATTTCTATATTCTTCATCTGAAAAATGAAGCAATGATTCTGGTTGAAAATCCTGTTTTTTCGCTTTTAGTTTTAAAAAAGTCGCTTTTGCCGAATCTATGGAAACCTGCTGTTCGAGAATCAATAACACCAAAGTCTCAAAACCCTGTGGTCTTTTTGGGATTGTTGGCAAACCATATTTATCAATAATGTGATTGAAAATGGCGTCTTTTTCTAAAAGATATTTTACGGCTTGTTGCATATTAAAAATAAAAACCAAACGAGATTTTTGTGGCAAATTTATTGGCATCAGGCATATTCAAATAATTGCCTCTCCACGAAAAATCTACACGGAAAAATTTGAAGATATTCCCAATTCCTGTACTGTATTCCCAATACACTTTGTCAGGTGCATTGTAAACTAAACCCGAAGCATTTATCATTCTGTTTTCATTTGAAACGGTTCCGTATACTGATTTGATGCCAATGTTTTCACGCCAATTTAGTTTTCGCATAAAAGGAATTCTGGCAAAAAACCGTCCCTGAAAGTCGTGATCCCACTTTAAAGTGACATATTGGTCTGTAACAAATTCGTAGTATCTAAGATTGCTAAACGTGTTTGAAATATTGAAAAGCGATTGATTTCCAGGCACGACACTCATTAATCCAAGCGGAATATATCCGAATGTTTTTCCAATTTCTGCAGTGATATTTGAACGCCCCAATGGCCCAATAATTATGGGTTGCTTATAATAAAGCTGCAGCTTTTTATACTCAAAATCACTGGAAAGCAATCCCTTGAATCCCTGGCTGTAGGTTACAAAAAGGCTGGTAAAAGGGCTGTCTGTATTGTATCTTTCGACTGCGAAACCAATAGGTTTCCTATTCGGAGTATATTCAACTTTAAGGTTAAATTCAGATTGTTTTACTTGACTTTTTATTGTTGTTTGTGATAAATCTGTATAATAATCCAAGCTAAACTCAGGACTAGCCGATATTAAAGTTCTGTAAGTGACTCCGGCTCCAAAAGTTAGATTTTTAATTGGTTCCATTTCGACTTGCACATTACTTAAATTGACATTGGTTAATTTATTATTACTTCCAAATGTCAATAATCCCGATGAAGCATAATTACGCCCCAATATGTCATTTGTTGTGGTAAGAGAAGCTCCAATTTGTTCAATATCTCTTCGATTTCCTGCCGCAATAATAACTCTATTTTTGGGCTCAACCATCCATTTTCCGGTCACTCCATATTTGACCTTATCATCTTTAAATCCATAGGCTATATACGTTTGCAATCGCCAAGGATCATTAGGTCCAAAATAAGTTCTTACTCCGGTTCTCAATCGCAATCCTTCGACTGAATTTTGTCCAACCACGGCATAAATTGGTCCATAATCTAAATTCCCGTGATGAATGTAGCCACTGTCAAACATCTGGACTAAATCATAGATGTTTTGGTATTTCTTGACGGTTTGAAGTGTGTCGAGCATTTTATAAATCCCTTTTTCGTCTTTGGTCAAATTTTCGAAACGGTTTTCCTGCCAATAATCTTCTGATTTATTATAGACTTCTTTGTCATAATAATTCACGTCCTCTTTATAAAATTTCTCAGGTTTTTTGCTGTTGAATTTATGGTCTCTAAAGAAAGTGGTTCGTTTTCCATAAACTCCTTTAGAATTTTCTTTTTTGTTTAAAGCAAAATCCGCCATCATATAATCTTTGGACAAAAGAAAAACAGAATCATTCAAAACCTCAAATTCCTGTTCGATATAGATGTCTTTTACCCAGTTAATATTGGCACTTTTAGTTACAGCCATATTAATATTTTTAAGAGCAAATGTGGTATCGCTTACCCAAAAATCTCCTTTAAAAGTCAATTCGTTTTGACGCCTCGGATAAAAAACAATGTTATAACACCATTTTTTATCAATGTAAGCACTGTCTCTTAAAATATAATTATAGACATCTATTCCGGTTGTAGAAATAGGGCTGGTAAAACTTTTGTCAAAAAAAGTGATGTGATTATTATACACATCAAAGTCTGTATACAAATCATTTACAAAAGCCAAAATTTGCTGATTTCCGTTAAATCCAGAGGTTTTGTTAGCCTTTACTTTTTCTTTTACTTTCTTTAATTTGTTGTCGCCATAAACATCTGACAAGGCTTCGTTTATAAAAATAGGCAAATAGGTTTTGCCAGTTATCTTTGAAGTATCCACATGCTTGAAAATAAATTCCATTCCTTTGAAAAGCTTCTGTTTCATATAAGCACTATCAATAGTGTTCATATCAAACTCGATCTTTTCATACTTTTCCATTTGGTATTGGTTAAACATATGCAGACCATTTTGACGCCTTTTTTCCCAAATTTTTCTAAGAATATCTAAAGCCGGATTGTTCTTTTTTGAGGTTTTCCCTCTATAAATCACCACTTCTTTTAAAGTTTCAATCTCTTTTATTTGAATTTTAAAATTATAATTGACTGATTTTTCCAATTCAATTTCCTTGTCAGAATATCCCACCGAAGTAATTACGAGCGTGGTATACGTTTTTGGAGATTCTAAATAAAAGATACCATCTTCATTGCACACAACGCCTTCACTTGAATTTTTGAAAGCCACATTGGCAAAAGGAACAGGATGATTTAATTTGTCCACAACTACACCGCTAACTTTTGTTTGAGCAAAAACAGCACTTGTAAAAGCAACTAAAAAGAATAGATAATAAAACAACTTTTTTTTCATAATAAAAAAAAACTTCATCAAATATAGGATTCTGATGAAGTTTCAAATATAATTAATTCCTTATATCAGATTTTTTTATGTCTCTAATATTCGGAAAAGTTTAACACCTTATTTATACAATACTTTTTTTACTGCTTTGATAACATCGTCAGCATTTGGCAACCATTCTTTCAGTAAAACTGGTGAATACGGCGCCGGAGTATCGGCAGTTGTAATACGCTGAATTGGAGCATCAAGAAAATCAAAAGCACGTTCCTGAACAATATAAGCAATCTCCGAAGAAACACTTGCAAAAGGCCAGGCTTCCTCAAGAATTACCAATCTGTTTGTTTTTCGCACTGAAGTTAGAATCGTTTCGTGATCCATAGGACGAACCGTTCTTAAATCGACAATTTCACAAGAAATTCCTTCTTTTTCTAATTCATCGGCAGCAATAAAAGCTTCTTTAATAATTTTTCCAAAAGAAACAATCGTAACATCAGTTCCCACTCTTTTTACATCAGCAAGACCAATTGGAATGGTATATTCTCCTTCAGGAACTTCACCTTTGTCACCATACATTTGTTCTGATTCCATAAAAATTACAGGATCATTATCACGAATAGCTGATTTCAGCAATCCTTTAGCGTCATAAACTGTAGATGGAACTACTACCTTAAGACCCGGAGTATTGGCAAACCAATTTTCCAAAGCTTGTGAGTGTGTTGCTCCAAGTTGTCCTGCCGAAGCCGTTGGTCCACGAAAAACAATAGGAACATTAAATTGTCCACCGGTCATTTGACGCATTTTGGCAGCATTATTTATAATCTGGTCAATACCAACCAGACAGAAATTGAAAGTCATATATTCAACGATTGGTCTGCAACCATTCATTGCAGAACCTACTGCTATTCCAGTAAAACCAAGCTCTGCAATTGGCGTGTCGATAACTCTTTTTTCTCCAAATTCGGCAAGCATTCCCTTTGATGCTTTGTAAGCACCATTATATTCAGCTACTTCCTCGCCCATTAAATATATAGACTCATCGCGACGCATTTCTTCACTCATTGCCTCGCAAATGGCTTCTCTAAACTGTATCGTTCTCATTTTTTTCATTATGTGTGTGATTTTCGAATCGCAAAAATAAATATTTTAAATCACTTAACACCTAAATTTATGTTTAAAATAACAAGGAGCGTTGCCCCAAAAAGGAAGCTTCCAAAATCTTCGGAAGTATCAAGGTTACGAAATCGATATAATACTGAAAAATATTATGCACGCATAGTAAATTATTCGAATTATTATTATAATTTTGTGCAGGAAATTTTGAAAATAAATAATTTAATTATGAAAATATTAGTCTGCATCAGTCACGTTCCTGATACTACTTCAAAAATTAATTTTACCAATGACGACTCACAATTTGATGCTAATGGCGTTCAGTTTGTGATTAATCCCAACGATGAATATGGTTTAACTCGTGCAGTTTGGTTTCAGGAACAACAAGGCGCGACGATAACTGTTGCCAATGTTGGCGGACCAGAAACAGAGCCTACTTTAAGAAAAGCGTTGGCTATTGGCGCCAACGATGCGATTCGTGTAAACGCAAATCCAACTGACAGCTTTTTTGTTGCCAAACAACTTGCCGAAGTGATAAAAAATGGAGCGTATGACATCATAATTGCCGGAAAAGAATCATTGGATTATAACGGTGGAATGGTTCCAGGAATGATTGCTGGAATTCTAGGTTATAATTTTCTAAATTCCTGTACGGACATCGCTGTTGAAGGAACAAACGTAAAAGCAATTCGCGAAATTGATGGCGGAAGAGAAACCGTTTCAACAACTTTGCCTTTAATCATTGGTGGTCAAAAAGGATTAGTTGAAGAAAAAGATTTGCGCATCCCAAATATGAGAGGAATTATGACAGCAAGAACAAAAACCCTGACTGTTGTTGAACCTGTTGAAGCTTCGGTAAATACTAAAGCCGTGAAATTCGAAAAACCTGCTCCAAAATCAGCAGTTAAGTTAGTTTCTGCCGACAACTTGGATGAACTAATCAATTTATTACACAACGAAGCTAAAGTTATTTAATTACGAATTAACAAAACAGCATTTAAAATTTATAATTCAACATTTAAAATAATAAAAAATGTCAATATTAATATATGCAGAATCAGCAGAAGGGAAATTCAGAAAAGTAGCTTTCGAATTGGCTTCTTATGCAAAAAAAGTAGCCGAATCATTAGGAACAACTGTTACAGCAGTAACCATAAATACTGCAGACGTTTCGGAATTATCAAAATACGGAGTCGATAAAGTCCTGAAAGTAACGAACGACAAATTATCTGGTTTTTCTGCCAAAGCATATTCCGATGTTATCAAACAAGCGGCACAAAAAGAAGGCGCAAAATTAATCTTGCTTTCGTCAACTACTGACAGCATTTATCTTTCGCCATTAGTTGCTGTTTCGCTGGAAGCCGGTTTCGCTTCTAATGTCGTGGGATTGCCAGTGAGCACTTCACCTTTTCAGGTTCGAAGAAACGCCTTTTCGACCAAAGCATTCAATATCACCGAAATTGCCACCGATGTAAAAGTTCTTGGCCTAGCCAAAAATTCTTATGGTGTTTTTGAAAATGCTTCCACTTTAACAACCGAAGATTTTAATCCAACCATTGGAGAAAATGATTTTGGAATAAAAGTAGAATCCGTAGAAAAAGTTTCCGGAAAAGTTTCCATTGCTGATGCCGATATTGTTGTTTCCGGAGGTCGTGGACTAAAAGGTCCTGAAAACTGGGGAATGCTTGAAGATTTAGCCGAAGTTCTTGGCGCTGCAACTGCCTGTTCAAAACCAGTTTCAGATTTAGATTGGAGACCTCATTCAGAACACGTAGGGCAAACCGGAAAACCTGTTGCCGCTAATTTATATATTGCCATCGGAATTTCAGGAGCGATTCAGCACATTGCCGGAATCAATTCTTCGAAAGTAAAAGTGGTTATCAATACTGATCCAGAAGCACCATTTTTCAAAGTCGCTGACTATGGAATTGTAGGAGATGCTTTTGATATTGTTCCCAAATTAACCGAAAAATTGAAAGCCTTTAAGGCACAACATTAATAATTTTTTAATTCTCGTCCCAAAACTAGCTACCTACAATTAAGATATTCGTATCTTTGTTTTAGGTAGCTTTTTTGTTCAATATTTTTTGATTAGAATTGCATTTTATTTTTCACTAAAAAAATTCATTAATAAAGCACTAGATGCTTTTCATATAAAGAAAATGAGCTTAGTCAAATTATCCATAAAAGGAATTTCATACAGTCAAACCCAAAACGGTGCTTATGCCCTGATTTTGAATGAAGTTGACGGAGAGAGAAAGTTGCCTATTGTCATTGGTGCTTTCGAAGCTCAATCCATCGCAATTGCTTTGGAAAAAGAAATAAAACCACCTCGCCCTTTGACCCACGATTTATTCAAGAATTTTGCCGATCGTTTTGACATTGTGGTAAAACAAGTCATTATTCACAAACTGGTTGACGGCGTTTTTTACTCCAGCATTATTTGCGAAAGAGATAAAATCGAAGAAATTATTGATGCCAGAACCTCTGATGCCATTGCATTGGCCTTGCGATTCAACGCTCCTATTTTTACTTACAAAAATATTCTGGACAAAGCCGGAATCTTCCTGAAATCAAACCCATTAGATCCCAACAAAGATTCTCAGGAAATAGATGATGTACTTTCAAATCCTGAAACTTTCAGACAGGGAGAAGAAAGCAATCAATCCGGCGAAACCTATTCAAAACATAGTTTACAGGAATTAAACGAAATGCTGGATCAGGCTGTTCAACACGAAGATTATGAAAAAGCCGCCAAAATCAGAGACGAAATTTCAAAAAGAGAGTCGTAAAATCGTTTAATTACTAATCGAATAAACAAAGATACCTAGATTTAGTACAACACGTTTTAGAAAACGGAAATCAAAAAGGAGATCGAACAGGAACGGGAACAAAAAGTGTTTTTGGTTACCAAATGCGTTTTGATTTAAACGAAGGTTTTCCGATGGTGACAACCAAAAAATTACATCTGAAATCTATTATTTATGAATTGCTTTGGTTCCTGAAAGGCGACACCAATATTGAATATCTTCAAGAAAATAGCGTAAAAATTTGGGATGCATGGGCTGATGAAAACGGTAATTTAGGACCCGTTTACGGTCACCAATGGCGCAATTGGAACAGCGAAGAAATAGACCAAATCTCGGAACTTATCAAAGAACTTAAAACCAATCCAAACAGCAGAAGAATGCTGGTTTCGGCTTGGAATCCAAGTGTTTTGCCAGATAATTCAAAATCATTTTCGGAGAATGTCGCCAATAATAAAGCAGCTTTGCCTCCTTGTCACGCTTTCTTTCAATTTTATGTTTCTGACGGAAAATTATCCTGCCAATTATACCAGCGAAGTGCTGATATTTTTCTTGGAGTTCCTTTCAATATTGCTTCTTATGCCTTGCTGACAATGATGATTGCCCAAGTTTGTGAGTTGAAAGTAGGCGAATTCATTCACACTTTTGGCGATGCACACATTTACAACAACCATTTTGAGCAAGTCGAATTACAATTGACTCGCGAACCAAAATCACTACCAAAAATGATTTTGAATCCTGCCATAAAAAACATTTTTGATTTTACTTTTGAAGATTTCACTCTCGAAGGCTATGAACCACACGCTTTGATAAAAGGAAGCGTTGCAGTATAATACATTTAAATATGTTTTGCCTAACATCTATTTATCTTAAAAAAAACCGTTTAAACCTTTTAAGTGAACCCGTTTTCATACGCAAATTCCTATAATTACATTTTACATCTTAATTAAGTGTTGTAAACAATTATACATTCAGCATAACTTGCTTATTCGAAATTAATTTCAGTAATATAATTTCGATTTTTAACATCTACATCTAGGTGAAATAAATATTTTTTTTATACATTTGAAAGAGGAGTTTAAAAAAAATTTGGACTTGATTTGAGCTTTTATTGACTCTTTCGTTCATTGTCGTTTTAGAAGTGATTTAACCGATTAGAAGTGAAGGTAAAAGTTTATCAAGGAGTATGACCTCACGTCAAACATAAGCAATAGTCCACGTCTTCTTTCTTTGAAAATTTAGTGCTTTTTTTATTAAAAACAAAGAAAAGACAAAACTGGAGAACACTATAATAATCATATATAATAAACCCGTAAAAAAAATTAGGTTATAAGAAGTCAATTGATAATCACAAAATATCCCCAAAAAAACCTACTTTTATGAATGAAAAAGAAAACAAAAGTTTAGCCGATTCTTCTTATAATAAAAACTTAATTAATAAGGTCACCAGATACAAACTAGCAGTGACAGATAAAAAAGAAACATCTGCAAAAATATGCTGCGACAATCGCTTTAACACAGCTTTCAATAACAACATCTTTCACAAAGTTTACCCTTGCATAAATGGGGTTTTACGGTTCGCCCTTATATTATCGTTACTATTTACACTATTCAGTTGCAAACAGAATACCAAGGCATTGGGGCCAAAATACGGCAAGTCTCCTGTATATCAAACAGCTCCTATCTATCACTTTGCGGTACATCCTTTTGATAATCCTGCCATGCTGACACGAGTATACCAACCAATTGTTGATTATCTAAATAGCAGACTTAAAGGAGTTCAACTCACCCTTGAGGCATCTAAAGATTACTCCACTTTCGAAAAAAAATACAAAGATCGAAAGCCTGAATTTATTCTACCAAACCCTTGGCAGACACTACAAGCAATTAAAGCAGGATATAACGTCATTGCAATGGCAGGAGAACCAAAGGATTTCAAAGGAATATTCATTGTACGTAGAGATGGAGACATCAGCGAGACGGCTGACCTAAAAGGTAAAGCGATAAGTTATCCTTCTCCCACCGCACTTGCAGCTTGCATTATGCCACAATATTTTCTTTATACTCATGGTATAGACGTCAACAAGGACATCGAAAGCCGATATGTCGGCTCACAGGAATCTTCTATCATGAATGTCTATTTAAAAATGACGTCTGCCGGCGCGACCTGGCCAACACCATGGAGAGCCTTTCAGAAAGAGCATCCTAAAGAAGCTTCACAATTAAAGGTGATT